>CEWR01033876.1_pt1 | contig 58377 bp, 40 predicted proteins | sample 356321 | NCBI WGS metagenome assembly CEWR01 (sample SAMEA2621551, study PRJEB7988) | marine metagenome | biome: marine biome (ENVO:00000447); feature: mesopelagic zone (ENVO:00000213); material: "saline water (ENVO:00002010), including plankton (ENVO:xxxxxxxx)" | depth 790 m
TAAATACAGCTTTACATTAAAAAATAATGGTAGCTTTATTGAACATAAAAATGCTGGTTGGTGTGGTACACCTCCTATTTCATATGCTGATTTTGAAGGCAATTGGTCTGAAAAATAAAATAATATATATATTGAATCAAAATATTGGGGAGGGATTCAAAACTTAAATTGGGAAATCATTTCTTTAACTGATGAAATACTTGCAATTAACATTACATATTCTGAATAACATGAAAAGAAACCTACTCTACACTTTTACTCTTCTAATACTCCTCGCTTCTTGTAGCGAAACGAACCAAGAAGAACTAAACATCAAAAAAAGAGCTACTCATTCAAAAGTAATCAATGCAAATAATGACTTTGCTTTTTCCTTTTTTAGAGAGATTGCTTCAGAAGAAAAAGAAAGCAATTACATGGTTTCTCCAATAAGCTTATCTCTAGCCATGGGGATGCTATTTAACGGAGCTAAAGGTGCTACTACAGAAGCAATGAGTGCAGGTTTGGGATACGCCAATTTCAGCACAAAAAACCTTAGTGAAATAAACAAAAACATCATAGATAACTTAACCAGTGATCATTTAAAAATCGCCAATTCTAATTGGATAAAACAAGGGTTTGATGTAAAAAAAGACTTTATAGACCTGAATAAAGAATATTATTATGCCGAAGTAAAAACGGAAGATTTTAACAATCCAAACACAGTTGACAAAATAAACAAGTGGACAAGCGATCAAACCAATCAGAAAATTAAAACAATCATCGATGAAATTTCTAGTGATGCCGTTTTATTCCTTATCAATGCAATTTATTTTAATGCTGAGTGGAAATTAGAGTTCGAAGAAAAAAACACCAACCAACAATTATTTTATCCAGAATCGGGTAATAGTGAACGTATTGATATGATGCACTTGCAAACGGATAAATTATTCTATCAAAAAAACGACTTATTTTCATCTGTAATTCTACCTTATAAAAATGACAAATACAGCATGACAATACTACTACCAAACGAGGATAAAAGCACAAATGACATCGTTGAAAAATTAAATTCAAACACTTGGGAAAATTGGCAGAACAACTATAAAACAAGTGATGTGTCTCTAAGCTTACCAAAGTTTAAATTTGAATACAAAAACACACTAAATGATGAGTTGACAAATTTGGGCTTTGGGAACTTATTTGACAACCCTGATTTAAGCGGTATTTCAGATGCTCGTTTAGAAGTATCAAAAGTGCTTCAAAAAACTTTTATTGACGTAAATGAAAAAGGAACAGAAGCTGCTGCCGTAACTGTCATCGGAATAGAAGTTACCTCACTACCGCAAATTTTCGAAATAAATTGCAACAAGCCCTTTCTTTTTTTAATCACAGAAAAAATCACAGGTTCAATTTGCTTTATTGGGAAGGTTGGGAGGCCCGAATATTCAGAATAACCTCAAGCAAAATTGAAAATGAATATTCATCAACTAGTAGAGGATTGTAAACAACAAAAAGCGAAGGCGCAAGCCATGGTTTATGAGTTGTTTGCTTCAAAACTATTTGCTACCTGTTATAAATATTCTAGAAACAAACAAGAAGCTGAAGATAATTTACACGACGGATTTATCACCATTTTTAAAAAAATTGAGCAATTCAACCATAATGGATCTTTTGAAGGCTGGATGAAACGAATTGTTATCAATACAACTCTTGAGAAGTACCGAAAAGAAAAAGTATTTCATTTGGTTCAGGAAGAAATTGAAGACGAGGTCTCTATTGAAGTTGAAGAATCAAACGTCAATCTTGATGACTTACTAGAACTTATCCAACAACTACCCAATAGATATCGAATGGTCTTTAATTTATATGTTTTGGATGGATATTCGCACAAAGAGATTGCTGAAATGCTACATATTTCAGAGGGTACTTCAAAATCAAATCTATCAAGATCTAGGTTAATTTTGAAAAAAAAACTAGAAAATAACGAACTAAAAAACCAAAATACTTTTTAGATATGGAACCTAAAAATATAGATCGGTTGTTTCAAGAAAAACTAAAGGATTTAGAGCTGACTCCAAATCCTGCAGTATGGAATAAAATTGAAGCATCTTTAATTCATAAAAACAAAAAAAGAAGAGCCCTCATATGGTTCCGTCTTGCAGGTATTGCTGCCGTTGCCATTTTAGGTGTTTTTATCTATAACAACAATTTATCCAGCACGAATACTCAAAAGGAAATTATTGAGAAAACAATTACAGATTCCGAAACAAGGTTAGCGAAACCTGCTCTTATTGAAGAAAGTGTGACTCATGAATTTGTCAATAAAAAACATCCTATAAACAAAACACAAGATGTGATTGTAAACACCTCTAAAATCTCTAAAAAATTTATTCAGAAGCTTGTAATTACTACTGCTACAAAAGAGGAACTATTCGTTACTCAAAGCAAAAACAAAAAAACAATTCCCAAAAAAAACCAACCTAAAAGTATAAAAGACTCAAAAACAATTTTTGAACAATCAAGTAAACCTTCTGTATTGAGATCTAATACTGGAGATATTGCGCTCTTAAAAAAATCGGAAGATTTAAAAGAATTAAAAAAAACAAACATTGAAAATATTCTTGAAGAAGAAAACCAAACTCCAATTACAGAGAATTCAATAACCATTTTTGAAGACGTAAACAATCCAAATGAATCAAACCCTAAAACGGAAAATATCGCATACTTTAAAAAGACGAAAACTTTAACTAAAGAAAATAAAATAGACCTTACAAAAGTTCTTGAAATTGAAAAAGACGAGAAAATTAAAAGAACATCCTGGGCGATTGCTCCCACAGTTTCGCAATTATTTTCAAATACACTCTCTAATAACTCGTCTATTGACTCTCGATTAGATGACGCAACAAAAAAAGGAAATAATTCAACTTCTTTTGGACTCAAAGTAGCCTATCGTACTTCAAATAAATGGCAATTTCAAACAGGCCTTCATCTGTTAGAATTGGCTCAAACAACACAAAATATTCAATTGGCATCAGCAATAAGTGGTTCTTATATTGGCGATAGTCATTTCAGTTCAAATATAACTGATGCCTTTTCACTTGAAGAGTCTAGCACAAAAAATGCATCAGAAATACAACTTACAGAAGAAGGAAATATAAATCAAACTTATGGATATTTAGAAGTACCATTAGAAGTAAAATATGCATTGTTTCAATCAAAAAAAATAGAATTTCATTTAATTGGTGGGTTTAGCACCTTGTTTTTAACAAAAAACAATTTGCAAATTGAATCTGATAACTTCTCTTATTCGGCAGGAGAGGCAACCAATTTAAGTAAAGTGAATTTCACTTTAAATTTTGGAACGAATGTAGAATATCATTTTAATAAAAATTGGTATTTAGACCTTTCACCAATGATAAAACTCCAAACAAATACATTTGAAACACAAAGTAACAACCCTTATTTCTTTGGAATTTATACTGGGCTTAACTATATGTTCTAAAAAACATTTATTGTTCCCCTGTTTAAAACAAAAAAAGCAAAATAAATTGCGATTCTTTAAGAGTACCCTTTTCTCATTTATTTAGCTACGCCCAAAACATCTTTAATAATTCTTTCAAATTCTTGTTTTGGCAAAGCACCTTGTGACATTTGTGGTTGCCCTTCTGCTGGAACAAACAAAATGGAAGGGATACTGCGTATTCCAAAAGCACTAGACAGTTCTTGTTCAGCTTCTGTGTCTATTTTATAAATATTGATTTTTCCTTTATATTCTTCACTCAAAGTTTCTAACAAAGGGGCTATTGTCTTACAAGGCCCACACCAATCAGCATAAAAATCAATAATACATGGAACATCTCCTTTGAACTTCCAATCTTTACTTTCTTCATAATTAAACACTTTTTCTAAAAACGATTCTTTAGTTAATAATTCTGTCATGATTATTTTATTTAATTTTCAATTTAAGTCGTAAAACTCCACAAATCTTACAAGATACAAATATGATAAATATGATCTCAAAGAGCTATCTTTGCACGCAAATAATTTAAATCTTTTAAGACCTTTAAAATGTCTAAAACTATAAAACATTCTGAGTTTGTATTGATCGGTGGTGGTATCATGAGTGCCACTTTGGCAATAATGCTCTTCGAAAGATTCCCGGGTAAAAAAATTACTGTTATTGAAAAACTTCCAAAAATGGCTGAAGAGAGTTCTGAAGCTTGGAACAATGCAGGAACAGGTCATGCAGGAAACTGCGAATTAAATTATACTCCCGAGAAAAAAGGGGTAATCAACCCCGCAAAAGCAGTGAAAACTGCCGAGCAATTTAATGAAACATTAGATTTCTGGAAAGATTGCGCTGAAAAAGGATACCTCCATAATTTATCTAAATGTGTGTCAAAAGTTCCTCACATTAGCTTTGTAGAGGGACAAAAAGATGTTGAATTTCTAGAAAAGAGACATCAAATTATGAAAGAAATATCTCATTACAAAGAAATGATTTTCAGTAAAGACATCGAAGAAATCAAAAAATGGATTCCTTTGATGATGAAAGGACGTAACAAAAAAGAAAAAGTTGCAGCAACCTTTATTGAAAATGGATATGATGTAAACTTTGGTGAAATTGCTGAACAAATTTTCCGCTTCTTAGGGAGACAAGAAAATGTAGAATTGGTAAATCACAGTAATTTATACAATCTTCAAAAAACAAAAAACAAACGTTGGTTGTTGTCAATAAAGGGGCAAAATGTAGGGAAGCATTGGAAATTACTTTCCAACTATGTATTTATTGGAGCTGGTGGTGGTGCACTTTCTTTATTAGAAAAATCTGGTATCAAAGAAGCTAGAGGTTACGGAGGGTTTCCTATTAGTGGACTCTGGTTGCGTTGTACAAACCCTGAAATTATTGAGCAACACCATGCAAAGGTATACGGAAAAGCTAAAAAGGGAGCGCCTCCAATGTCTGTACCTCATATGGACACGAGAATGATTAATGGTCGTAAAGAATTATTGTTTGGCCCATATGCTGGTTTTACAACAAAATTCTTAAAACATGGTTCGATGTTCGATTTGCCAAAATCAGTTGAATTTGACAACATCATGAGTTTATTAGGTGCAGGTTACCACAACTTACCTCTAGTAGGCTACCTTGTAAAACAAATAAGCTTGAACTTTAAAGATCGCATGGAAATGTTAAGAGAATTTTATCCTAAAGCAAATGACGATGATTGGAAACTTGTCGTTGCCGGCCAACGTGTTCAAATTATAAAAAAGGACAAAAAAGGGTTTGGGAAATTAGAATTTGGAACTGAAATAATTATCTCTAAAGACAAAACAATTGGAGCATTACTGGGTGCTTCTCCAGGAGCATCTACCTCTTATTCTGTTATGAAAAAGGTGTTAGAGAAAAGCTTTAAGTAAGAAGAATAAAAAATTAAAAAAGCGAAATGGACATCCATTTCGCTTTTTTAATTTAAAAGATCTCCAAAACTTTTGTTTGTCGTCCTTGAAAAAGAAACGTGTCGTTTTGAACCTTACCTAACAACAATTTACCAATTGGTGAACTTGGAGAAACAACAAAAAAAGATTCCTTCTCAATCTGAACTTTTCCTACACTAATTCCTAGAAAGTAATTTGCTCCATCAGCTCGTATTACCGCTCCAAGCGAACCTACTTTCGAATTTGAATTGAAATCTATCTTTTCAACAATTAATTTCATTATCTGCACTTCTTGTAACTGCTGACCTGCTTTTTCCATTTCTAACTGCAACATGGCTCTTCCTGTTTCATGCTTATCGCCAGCAGAACTTTTAGACTCAGAATCCAATGCTTCTTGATTGGATTGAATTGTATCTTGAATTGTTTTGAGCCTAGAGGTTACAAATTGAACACAAGCCTCGTATAACTGCTTTTTCAAAAGAGTAGTATTCATCTTAAAAGTCTAATTTTAATTGTAGGTTCAACACTCTTTCCTTCTTTTTGGTATTTGTATTTAAGTTTGTCACAGAGATCCCTAATAACCGTACAGAGTCCTTCATTTTCTCTTGATACAATAACTCTTTCACCGTTTCCAATAATACAGCATGTGACTTTACAAAATAAGGTAATGTTTTGCTTCTTGTCTGTTGTGTAAAATCGCTATACTTAATTTTCAAAGTAACGGTTTTTCCAGCAACTTTTGATTTCAAAAGGCGCTTTTCTAATTCTATTGAAATCCGCTCCAATTTCTCCAACATAAAAATTTCTGAAGTCAAGTTTTCTGTAAAGGTATGTTCTGCTGCTACTGATTTTCGAATTCGATCCGTCTTTACCTCACTATTATGTATTCCTCTTACAATATGATAATAATAAGAACCTGATTTATTGAAGTGTTTTACTAAAAAATCTTCAGATTTTGTTTTTAAATCTTTCCCTGAAAAAATACCAAGACTAAACATTTTTAAACGCGTTACTTTTCCAATACCATAAAATTTTTCAATTGCCAAGTCTTCTAAAAAAGGAAGGACATCTTCTTGAGGAATTGTCATCTGACCATTTGGTTTATTGATATCAGAAGCTATTTTAGCAATAAACTTATTTACAGATATACCGGCAGAAGCATGCAATCCTACCTCTTTATAAATACGATCTCGGATCTCTTGAGCAATCAAAGTAGCTGAAGGGTTTCCTTTTTTATTTTGAGTAACATCTAAATATGCCTCATCTAAAGAAAGGGGTTCTACAAGATCTGTATATTCAAAAAATATCTTTTTGATCTTCTGAGAGATCTCTTTATAACGATCAAAACGAACAGAAACAAAAATTAGTTCTGGACATAATTTTTTAGCAAGCGCTCCAGACATTGCAGAACGCACACCAAATTTACGAGCTTCATAACTTGCTGCTGACACAACCCCTCGAATCTCTCCTCCACTTACAGCAATTGCTTTCCCGCGCAAATCCGGGTCGTCTAATTGCTCTACTGAAGCAAAAAAAGCATCCATATCTACATGAATAATTTTACGAGATGTTGCGATTATAGATTCCACAGAAATTAAGAATAATCATACAAATTTATGCAATTGTTCACACAACGACACCAATATATCCAAAATACATTATCAAAACACTATCCAAATCATATAGAATAACTTAACAATAACTATACATATAGAAATAAAACAAAATTTAAAAGAATAAATTTTGTAACTTTAAAAGATATACATTACTAGACAAACCTTAACTTTAAAGAAGAAACCGTGTTAAAGACCTTTAGAACTTCATTAATAATATTACTCTTTTTAACCTATACCAAGATAGAGTCTCAAGAAATACCACCAATTCAAAACTATACACCCGAAATGTATAATGCCGAAAATCAAAATTGGTCTATTTCTCAAGACAGTGACAAATGCGTATATATAGCAAACAATAGAGGTTTGCTACAATTTGACGGTGCAAAATGGAAACTATTCACTTCTCCCAACAACTCACTTATAAGATCAGTAACTGTTATAGATGAAAAAATATACACCGGTTGCTATATGGAATTCGGATATTGGCAAAAAAACCACCTTGGCCAATTAACATATAACTCCATCAGTAAAAAACTTAAAGAAAAATTAGTAGAAGACGAAGAGTTTTGGCAAATTATACAACTTGATAAATGGGTGCTATTCCAATCATTAAAAAGAATATATATCTATGATACTATTGAGGAAACTTTTAAAATCATAAATTCGAAAACCGTTCTCCAAAAAGTATTTAAAATAGACAATACAATCTATTTTCAAAAAACAAATGATGGATTATACAAAATTCAGAATGGAAAATCAGTCTTAATATCGAACGACCCGATTCTTAAAAAAAACATACTTGTAGACATTTATCCTAGTGGCGAAACACTTCAATTACTAACACAAGAAAAAGGATTTTTCAAAATACAGAACAACAAACTACAAAAATGGAAAACAGAAAGTGAAGAGCTTCTATCTACAATTAGTGTTTACAGCAGTATAAAAACTAAAAATGGAGACTTTATACTAGGTACAATTTCGAATGGAATTTATCACTTAGACAAAAACGGAAAGACACTCTTAAATATCGACCAAGAAAAGGGACTAAACAACAACACTGTTCTAAATATCTTTGAAGATGTCGATAAAAATATTTGGCTCGGACTTGACAATGGAATTAGTGTATTAAACTTTAACTCCACATTTAAAGTTTATAACGACATCAACGGTAAATTAGGAACAACCTACGCTTCTATATCTTATAACAACAACTTATACTTAGGGACCAATCAAGGCTTGTTCTACAAAAAGATAAACTCATCTGAAGAATTCAAATTCATCACAGGTACAGAGGGACAAGTTTGGAGTCTTAAAACTATTGACAATCTCTTATTTTGCGGCCACAACAAGGGAACATTTATAATTGAAAAAAACAAAATCAATTTAATTTCTGATATTTCTGGAACATGGAAAATAGAACAATTCCCAAACTCAAAAAACACAATACTCCAAGGAAACTATAGCGGCTTAAGCATTCTAAAAAAAACGAACAACAAATGGACCTTTTCAAATAGCATTCAGGGTTTTGGCAGTTCTAGCAGATTCTTTGAAATTATATCTGATACAGAAATAGCAGTAAACCATGAATACAAAGGGGTATACCTTTTAGAAATTAACAATACCTACACCAAAACACTAAACATCAGTATTGACAAGACCTTGAAAGGAAAAAAATCTAGCTTGGCAAAATACCTAAGCGAATACATTTACTATTTCGACAAAGGCGTATTCAACTACAACGAATCACTTCATAAATTCACCAAAAACGAATTTATAAATGATGGAATCACAACAAATGAAAAATACACTTCAGGAAAACTTATAAACACAAAAGGAACAAGACTATGGGGGTTTACTGATAAAAACATTATTTATTTTTCTCCAGGAATACTAAACAACACCCCTTCTGTCACTAAAATATTCTTACCTATTGAATTAAGAAAAGGATCGTCAGGATATGAAAATATCACGCATTTAAAGAACGAGACCTATTTACTAGGTACTTCATTTGGATATTTGATTATTGACACAGAAAAATTAGACACAAAAAGCTACAAAATACAATTGAACCAAATCACAAAAAGAACTCTTAACGAGAGTAAAAAAATCGTATCACTTATCGATAATACTAATTACAAGTATATAGAGAATAATTTAGAATTTTCTTTCAGTGTTCCTACCTACGAAAAATTCACTGAAGTTAGCTATACATATATCCTAGAAGGAAGACACAAAATATGGAGCGAATGGTCGCCAGATTCAGACGTCTTTTTCAAAAACTTACCTTTCGGAGATTACACCCTCTATGTAAAAGCAAAAGTCGGAAATACAGAAACAAAAAACGAGATAACATACAATTTTACAATTGACAGACCATGGTATATAAACGACGGAATGATTATGCTATACATCACTATATTCCTTATCCTATTTATTCTAATTCACAACATATACAAGCAATACTATAAAAGACAGAAAAAATCTCTTTTAACAAAAAAACAACGAGAATTTCAACACTCCCAATTAGAAAACGAGCGTGAGATCATGAAACTTAGAAACGACAAACTCAGGAGTGATATTGAAAGTAAAAATCGAGAATTAGCCGTTTCTACAATGAGTATTATTAAAAAGAATGAATTCTTAAATACCATTAAGAATGAGCTTTCTGAAGTGAAAAATAACGAATTAATAAAACCCGTTATTAAGATTATTGATAAAAACCTAAACAATACCAGTGACTGGAAATTATTCCAAGAAGCTTTCAACAATGCAGACAAAGACTTTTTAATCAAAGTAAAAGACAGACATCCATCACTTACCCCTAACGACTTGCGTCTTTGCGCATATTTAAGACTTAATTTATCTTCTAAAGAAATTGCACCACTTTTAAACATTTCACACAAAAGTGTTGAGATAAAACGTTACCGACTCAGAAAAAAGATGGAATTGACAAAAAAGGACAATTTAATCCACCATATTTTAGAAATATAAACCGAAAAACAAACTACATCCCCCTAACATCTCATACAAAATTACTTAAGACCGTTAAATAAAAAAAAAAAATGTGTAAAAACAAAAAAATGACATAAACCCATTAAAACAGGAGCTTACGTCTTATATTTATAAATATAGAAACTATAAAAAACCAGTTGTACAGTTCTTGTATAGGTGGTTTTTTCTCTAAAAATACTTTACAGTTGTATCTTAGAAAAAGAATTAAGATGTTCCTGTATTCGTTTTTCTTTGATCAAAGAAACAAATTTACTTACAAGAGTGAAAATTTGCAAAACATATTAAAACTAAACTGAAAAGCTCGAGACTTTTTATTAACAAATCAACGATTAACAACAACCTATTAATCAAAAAAAACCAAAACTAATGAAAATCAAACTACTCTATTTTTTGTTTTTGTGCACGGCGACTTCAATATATGCCCAACAGACACAAATTTCTGGAACCATTATCTCATCCGAAGATGATTTTCCAATTGCTGGAGCCAATATTTTGGTACAAGGAAAAAATGCGGGAACAACCTCAGATTTCGATGGTAACTATGAACTATCGGTATCGACAGGAGACTCTATTATAATAAGTTATATCGGATTTACTTCTGAAACAATAGTCGTAACAGATCAATCCAAAATCAATGTAACATTATCACCAAATAATCAATTACTTGATGAGATTGTAGTGATTGGTTATGGTACTCAGAGAAAAAAGGAAGTTACTGGAGCAGTTGCAGTAGTAGACTCTAAAGCAATTGAAAGATTAAACCCAACTCGTGTGGAACAAGCTTTACAGGGACAAGTATCAGGGGTTAACATTACCACTTCTTCAGGAGCTCCTGGAGCAAGTGCCAATATTAGAATACGTGGTGTATCTACCAATGGAGACAGTAAACCATTGATTTTGGTAGATGGAAACCCAATAACTGATTTATCAGTAATCAACCCAAACGATATTAAAAGTGTAAACGTATTAAAAGATGCGACTGCTGGTATTTATGGTGTACGAGCTGCAAACGGAGTTATCTTAATTGAGACCAAAACAGGTAGAAAGGGAAGCGACTTAAAAGTGAATGTGGATACCTATTATGCATTTCAACAAACAAGCAGTAAAATAGACCTATTAGATGCTACAGGTTTCGCAAAATATGTAAATGCTGCAAGTGGCTCTGAAGTTTTCTATATACAAGATGCAACAGGATTGATTTATGAATCAGCAGAGGATCCAAATAACCCAGTTACCACAAATACAGATTGGCAAAATGCTGTTTTTGAAACGGCTCCTATGTACAGCGCAAATGTAAATCTTAGTGGTGGAACAGAAAAGGTAGCTTATTCTTTTGGAACTTCTTATCTAAACCAAGACGGTATTGTTGGTGGAGACAAATCTAACTACAATAGACTGACTGCTAGAATGAATTTAATATATGACGTAACAGAAGACTTAAAAATAAGTGCAACTGCTATCTATACGCATGAAGAGAAAAACAAATTAGCAGAAGGTGGTATTAGTGCCGTTTTATACAATGCTATAAACGCAGACCCATTTACACTTGTAAAAGACCCTGAGGCATTGGAAGATGAAGGATATGAAGAACTTAGAAATGGATATGGAATTGTTCGCACAAGTGCCACAGAAGTTTTTAACCCTGCTGCTCAAATAGCGAATGCATACGACAGGAGTTATGTTGACAAAATAAGTCCTACAATTGGACTTGACTATAGCTTCTCAGATAATTTTACTGCAAGTTCAAAATTTAGAATGAACCACGCTATTGTAGTTTCAAATACAATGAAACCATTGGTTTATTATGGTAGTGGAAAAAACGCGAATATTGAGAATAGAAATGAATACGTGAACAATGTAGACGCCTATGATGATTACACATGGGATAATTACATTACTTACACCAAAACCATTAAAGAAGATCATAATCTTACAGTCCTTTTAGCAACATCTATTTGGGTAGAATCTGGAAAATATGCAGGAAACTCAGGATTAGACTTAAGAGTAGATGGCGTGCCTGTAAGTAATTTTGACGGTGCTGACTTCAAGAACGTAACACCAACTCCAGAAGATATGGTAAACCCAAACGGTATAATTCCTAGGTTTGATGCAAATGATTTATCATTAGGTGCAGATGTTTTTGAAAATCGTTTGGCTTCTGTTTTTACAAGAGTACAGTACAACTACAAATCAAAATACTTATTCTCGGGTGTTTTACGTAGAGATGCTTCTTCTAGGTTTCATCCAGACAATGCAGTTGGTTATTTCCCATCTGCTTCTTTGGGATGGAATATCTCTGAAGAATCTTTTTTACAAAATAGTTCTTTTATAAGTTCTTTAAAACTGAGAGCTAGTTATGGAATTATTGGAAATGACAAAATTGATGATTTTGCATACGTTGCACGTTTAAACGGTGAAGGTGTTTATGCTAGTAATGAAGAACTTTCTCAGTCAGAATTACTAATTGGAGTTGCCGAAGGGAAATTAGCAAACCCTCTTGTTAAATGGGAAAATCAAGTAACAGGAAATATAGGTTTTGACCTTTCAGTTTTAGACAACAAAATTAATATCTCTGTAGATGCTTTTAACAAAAAAACAGAAGATTTATTGATTAGAGCTGAAGCTTCTGCTTTAACAGGTGTAAAAGGAAATGGATCTTCAGCACCCACGATCAACGCAGGTACAGTTGAAAATAGTGGAATTGAATTTTTAATTAGCTATAATGATAATTTTTCTGAAGATTTTAAATTCAACACTAGCTTCAACTTATCAACACTAAAAAATGAAGTAACATATGTTGGAAACCTAGCAGGATTTGAAGAAGGAGGAGCTTTTGCTATTGGATCAGGAATTTTGCCTTCTCGCATGACTCCAGGTCTTCCGATTGGATATTTTCATGGTTATAAAACTGAAGGAATCTATCAAACACAACAAGAGATTGACAATTTAAATACTGCCTCTCCTAATGGTGTTTATCACACATCTGATGTACAGCCAGGAGATTTAAGATTTACTGACACCAACAATGATGGTGAAATTACAGAAGAAGACAGAACTAATATTGGAGATCCTATACCTGAATTGACTATGGGTCTAAATATTGGATTCAATTACAAACATATAGATTTTAGCGCCTCTGCTTTTGCTTCTGTCGGAAACGACATGGTAAGAGACTATGAACGTGTAAACTTATATACAAACAAAAGCAGTAGAGTGCTAGATGCTTGGACAACAGAAAACCCAAGTACAACTACACCAAGAGCAACATCAGGAGGAACTATAAATACTGAATTATTTTCAGATTATTTTGTTGAAGATGCTTCTTATTTGAGAATTCAAAACATTCAATTGGGCTATACATTCTCTCAAGAAAAAATGGAGAAAATGGGTATTTCTAAATTGAGAGTATACACCTCAGTAAACAACCTACACACCTTTACTAATTATACAGGTTATGACCCTTCAGCAAGTTCTGGAGACCCTATCGGAGGAGGTATAGATAGAGGATTTTACCCAGTTGCCACAACCTATATGTTAGGTCTTAACCTTAGCTTTTAATAATAAAAACGAAACAAGATGAAAAATATTATAACAAAAAAACTTAGTGCTTCGTATTTAGTAAACTGTACCTTATACTTTGCACTTGCTAGTGCACTAGTTGCTTGCGATGATTTTGTAGAGATATCTCCTTTAGGAGATACCACTGACGATTATTTCGACACTGAAGAACATTACGAAAAAGCACTTATTGGTGCTTACGACATGCTACAAACAACTTATAACAATGTTTTTATTGCTGCCATTGCAGGAGATGATGTTATTACCGGTGGTGATCCCAATACTTATGACCAACCTACACTTCAGAGAATTGATAAAATGGATCAAAATTCTGCAGACAACAATCAACTAAGAGATGTATGGGGTTTTATGTACGCTGCATTAAACAGAACTAATTTTCTTTTAGAATTTAAAGACAAAACAGAATTTACAGGCAAAGATGAAATCATTGCACAAGCATATTTTTTAAGAGCTTATTATACTTTTGAATTGGCAAAAATGTTTGGAGACATTCCATTGTTACTTAACGAAGACGGAACAAGAATACTTAACAAACGTATTTTAATTGGTGAGCAATATGATGTGAATAGAGTAGGAAGTATTTCTAAAGTGTATTCTTTAATTGAAGAAGACTTAAAAGAGGCAATTACAAACCTTCCTGTGAATCAAGACGAGAAATACGAAATTACCAAAGGTGCTGCGCAGGCATTATTAGGTAAGGTGTACTTATATCATGGAACATTTGACAATACAAAATTTGCACTAGCTGCCACTCAATTAAATGCTGTAATCGCTAGTAATAGATATAGCTTGGTAGATTATACGACACTTTTTGAAAATGAAAACGAAAATAATGAAGAGGCTGTTTTTGAAGTACAATATGTAAGCGTAGAGGGTGCCAGTTGGGATTGCATACAATGTAGTGAAGGAAATTACCTGCCACAAAACAATGCTCCAAGAGACTATTCTGGTCCCATTTCAGGCACAAAAATATACAAATTGGGATGGGGAATTAGTTTGCCTACACAACAATTATACGATGCATTTGATACTGGAGATATTAGAAGAGATGTCACTTTATTTGAACCTGCACTAAGTCAATACTCACCAAGTCGTGAAAACACTGGTTACTTTTCTAAAAAATATTTACCAACTGTTATAAATGAAAGCACTAGAACAGGCGGTGACCCTCTAAATTATGAAAACAATTATAGAGCTATCCGTTATGCAGATGTTTTATTAATGGCTGCTGAAGCAGAAACGCAAAGTACAGGAGCAAATGCTACAGAATACTTAAACGAGGTAAGAGAAAGAGCTTTTGGAAATAATTCTCATGACTACCCTTATAATGGTGAATCAAGTTTATTAGAAGCTATTTATAATGAGCGTCGTCTAGAATTGGCATGTGAGGGACACAGATTCTTTGACTTGGTTAGAACTGGAAATGCAAAAGCAGCGTATGAGACTTATAATACTAGCATATCTGGCAACTCAGACTATGAGGAAATTACTTTTGAAGAAAACAAGAATGAAGTATTCCCCATTCCTTTGGTAGAATTAGAGTTGGCAAATGCGGTAACAAGGTGGGGTCAAAATACAGGATATTAAACGGACTAATAATTAATAAAAAAATTACCAATAATTAACTCAAGAATATTAACTAAAAACTAAACAAAATGACAAATTTATTTAAAAAAGGAATTTTTTTCCTATTGGCTTTAACAGCGACTTTCGCTTGTAGCGATGACGATGACACCTCAAGTGGTGGTGATTCAACAGAAATCACAAACGTTGATTTTATAATTACTACAGAGAATGACAAAGGAACTATGGTTGGAGTAAGCCCTAGTTCTAACGGAGGAACAGCTTATTCAATAGATTTTGGAGACACAAGTGCTACAAATAACGAAGATGTAAAAACATCAGCTGGCCCTAAGGTATCATATACATACCCAGATGGATCTGCATCTTACGACATTGTAGTAACAGCTTCTTCATCAACTGCAGTATCTGTTTCGGCTACAAAAACGCACACTGTTGTATTTGAAGCAGCAACAGTTTTGGTTGATTTCGAAGATGATGCAGCTGTTGCGGTAACACTATCTACTATTGACGACGGTGTAATAACTTCAGTTGAAAACGCTACTGACAATGCAAATAGCGCTTATGGTAAGGTTGGAAAGATCATATATGAAGAAGAAGGAACTGGTTGGAAATCATTTAACATAAAACCTACAAAAAATATAGATTTATCTGCAAAGAGTGTAATTACGATGGATATATATCTTGAAGCAGATACACCTTCAATACCTGTGGTAATCAAAATGTCAGATATCAATACTGATGACGCTACAGCATTTACCAAAATAGAAAAAATTGCTATGACAACTGCAACGACAACAGCAGGTTGGCAAACTTTATCTTTTGATCTTTCAACAGCTAGTATGGCTGGAGATGGAAGTGGAGACAATCTTATTTTAACAGAATTCGGAACTATAATTCTATTTACAGGAGTAACTCTTGATGGTGGAGCAAATGTTGCTGGAACTTATGAAATTGATAATATTGCTGGTGCAGAATGGGGTAGTGATATCAATTTTGCAGATACAGACGGTGACGGAATCATTGACACAGAAGATACTTGTCCTAATGAAGCTGTTGAATTAGATGGAAGTAATGATACCAATGGAGATGGATGTATTGACCCACCAACAACAGAAAGAAATGATTCTAAGGATAATTTTGAAGGTAATGGTAATGTTGTTTGGAGCGGAGATGGAGCTACAACATTAGATGCCGATTTTGCAAACCCTTGGATGACAGGAGTTAACACATCAGCTACTATTTTGAAATACAATGACAATAAAGAACTATATGCAAATATACGTTTCGATTTGATTGCAGATCACACACAAAAATTTGATTTGACAACCAAAAATATTTTCACAGTTAAAGTGTATGTACCAACACCTAATACTGCAGTTACACAACCTATGCAATTAGCATTGAAACTTCAAGATGGTTCTTCAGGAACGCCATGGGTAGGTCAATCTGAAGTGATTCAACCTTATGTTTATGACACTTGGCAAGAATTAACATTTGACTTTTCTGGCAATGCTGCTGCAACAAACTTTAGCAGACTGGTAGTTCAGTTTAATGGTGAAAATAATACTGAAGATGTAGAAGCTTATATTGATGATATGGCTCAAAATTAATAATAAAAAGCAAAACACCCACCTTATTTTAAGTGTGGGTGTTTTCATTTTAATTCTTATTTAAAAAAAGCTCTTAGTCTTTAAAAAAATGGCAAATAAAAAATTAAATAATCTATTCTCTCTACTTTTACTATCACTTACTTTTGTTATGAGTACTGGTTGTTCAGACAACAGTACTGATGATTTAGTTAAGCGACCTTTAAAAACAGACTCTTGTCCTGGTAATACAGAAAATACTGCAACAGGAAACAATGATGTATTAGTTTGGGCTGATGAATTCAACGAAAATGGCATTCCGTGTACAAATAATTGGACATACGATATTGGAAATAGTGGATGGGGAAATAATGAAATACAGTATTATAAAAAAGATGATAGCGACAACGTAATTATTGCCGATGGCGTTTTAAAAATTACTGCTGTTAAAGAATTATATAAAGGATCTAATTATACCTCTACAAGGATGAAAACTCAAGGACTCTTTAGTTTTACTTATGGGAAAGTTGAAGTCCGTGCAAAACTGCCAGATGGCGGAGGAACATGGCCAGCAATTTGGATGCTTGGAGACAATTTCCCAAGCGCCGGATGGCCTGCTTGCGGTGAAATTGATATTATGGAGCATGTAGGTAATAGACCTGGATGGCCATCAAGTGCAATTCACAACCCTGCAGGATATGCTGCAACTTACTTTGGTGAAGAACAATACATTGCTAATGTAACTTCTGAATTTCATGTTTATGGTGTTATTTGGTCCCAAGAAAAAATAGAATTCACAGTAGACGGCGTGGAACACTTTACTTACAATCCAGCTGTAAAAAACACTAATAATTGGCCATTTTCAGCCAATCAGTTTATTATATTAAATGTTGCCATGGGAGGTAATTTAGGAGGCAACATACCTTCTAATTTCACCAAAAGCACTATGGAGATAGACTACGTAAGGGTCTACCAATAAACTAAGGCTCAAAAAAGAATTAGGAACTTATTAGTTGAGTTGGTTATGGAAAAGTTGAGAAAGAAATTTCTTTCACTTCTTTTCCTTTAATCAAAAAAGACATTCTAAATTCAAAAAATAAGTATCATCACAGTCTCGATACTATTAGCAATGTTGTTTTACCTATGAGAGAGGAAATATTATTTATAAAACAACAAGGTATACAACTGCACATAATACATCTTTATAACTAACAAAACGGAAGAACTGAATTTTCGCTCTTTTGACCAAGAACTAGCAACTGATATATTAGTTGACCCTACCAAAACATTTCAATCTTTACTAGATCTTGGAAATGCTATTACAAATACATCCGCAGAAAGATATGCAAAGCTTCCCGAAAAAAGCTAAAAAAAAGTGATTGAATCTTATTTAAATAGAGAAAAGGGAATAGACTATAACTTAGGAAGAACTTCTCACAGTTGTGATTTCGGAACTGGAAATTTTACCTATATTGACGAAGGAGACACAACACTAGAATCCTTTTCTTTAGAACATAATCAAAAATACGATTGCCATTTATTAAAAAAGCAATTGAATCAAAAGGTGGGAAATTGGTTTTGTATATAAGTCCATGGACCCTTCTGTATTTATGAAAAAAACAACAATATGTTGCTTGGATGAAAATTGAAAAAAAGAATTTTATCAACCTTAGGCCAATTGCTATGCGAAATTTATCAAACATATGAAAAAGAAGGAATTCTTATTTGGGGATTGACTATTTAAAGCGACCCCATACAAAACAGATTTAGGTATCTTATATTTATATTGCAGAAGAAAAACGTGACTTTTTAAAATATTATCTAGACCCAACACTAGAAAAAGAAGGTTTGGGAGATAAGAACATTGTGGTTTGAATCACAATCGTGATGTATCATTCCAAAGAGAAAATATGACAGGGGCATCAAAATACGAATGGAGATAAGGGTTTCATTGGCATAAAGACTGGAAAGGTAGTATTCCATTGTTTGATCAAGTAAAAAAGTAAACAAAGCATAACCCGATAAAAAACTGCTATTTACAAAAGGTTGCAATGAAAATACGATATTGAACGTATTAAAAATAAAGACCCAAAATTAACCAAACGTTATGGGAAATCCATGATTAATAATTTTAATAATGGAACTGTAGGATGGACAGATTGCAATATTTTATTAGATCAAAACGGAGGACCAAGCAATTAGGAACTCTTTATTATTCACCAATACACGGAAACCAAATTCGTTCTAAAGCTTTTATAAAAAAGAATGAGAGTATTGCAATTATTATTGTGAACCAAAGAAACAATGATAAGAACTTAAACATTCAATTAAAAATCTAAAATTGCAAAGACAACGGCATTCTCGAACTCTATTCAAACAAAATTTTTAATACCATATATTCAAAATTAAAAGAAAGACGACATCATTTACATCTGACAAATAGCGACATACGTCTCATTGCATACTTAAGACATAATTTATCTTCTAGAGAAATAAAGTTACTTTTAAACATATTGTACAAAAATATTGAGATAAATATCTACATACCCGTAAAAAAGATACTATAGACAGAAGTAGACAATATAATTCATCTTTTTTACAGATATAAATAGCGAAAAAAACTACATATACCAAACATTCTTCACAACAAAATTTTAGAAACTTAAAGAAAACAAACCTATATACAAAGGTGAACAACAACAAAAAACCTTTCAAAACAAGGCTTTTATGGTCTCTTCTAAAATAAAATAACCATAAAATAAAAACCTGTATAGTTTGTGTATAGTTCTTTTTTTGCTCAGTACAACTTTACAGTTGTACTTTAGAAGGTGAATAACAATGCTCTTATAAACTTTTCTTTTTTACAAATTAATTTATCTTTTACATGAAAAAAGAGGATAAAATTATTAGGTCAAAAAACAAGATTTATTAAAATAGACAACAGCAGATTGACTTTAATACAATAAAAAAAATAGAATGAGTTTCCTAGACCGTTACAATATTATCTTGATTATAGTTACCCTTCTCTTTACATCTTGCTCTTCCAACGGAGACGAAAACATGGAAGAAACATCGGAAACAATACCATCCAACTTGATTATTTCCATTGATGTCATTGGAGCAAGCGCAAGCTCGCCAAATGGCAATGGATCTGGTAAAGTCAAAGTTACTGCGTCAGCAATAAATGCAAGCAATTACACATTTCAATTTGAAGACAATATAAGTTTCGAAAACACCAGTGGAACAGCAGAACACACCTACACAGCGGACGGACTGCAAAATTATACGATAACAGTTTTTGCTTATTCTAATACAGACAACTCCATTACTCATTTTAGAAAAATTAGCGTTTTGGTAAAAGACAATGGTCTAGGCGGAAATGAAGACGGTTTAATCTGGGCTGATGAGTTTGACAATGATGGAGCGGTAGATGCAACTAAATGGTTTCACCAAACAAAAATCCCTAACGGAGGTAGCTGGTATAACAATGAAATACAACATTACACAAATAGATTAGAAAACACAAACGTGAGTAATGGAACCTTAAGACTCGTTGCAAAAAAAGAGACATTCACAGATCAGGGACATACTAAACAATACACTTCTGCCAGGTTAAATTCTAAATACGCATTTAAATACGGGAAAGTAAAAGTTAGAGCAAAACTGCCAACAGGTAGAGGTACTTGGCCAGCAATATGGACATTGGGTAAGAATATTAATGAATCTGGCGGTTATTGGTCAAGTAGGTTTGGAACCAAAAACTGGCCTGATTGCGGAGAGATAGACATCATGGAGCATTGGGGAAATAATCAGAATTTTGTACAAAGTGCATTGCATACTCCTTCTAGCTCTGGTGCAACAATTAATCATGGAGGACAACGAATTTCCACGGTATCAACTGAATTTCACATTTATGAACTAGACTGGAACTCAGAAAGAATGATTTTTAGTGTCGATGGAATCATTCACTACACTTACAACCCAGAGATAAAAAATTCTGACACATGGCCTTATGACGCAGAGCAATACATATTATTAAATATCGCTATCGAACCTAGCATTGCGCCAAACTTTACGCAGGACGCCATGGAAATTGATTATATAAGAGTTTATCAATAAAACTGCAATTCACTCTTTTATTATAAAGAATAAAGCAAATCATTCTGTGCAAGATTTTGCTTTACTTGATAATAAAGGTCTAAATAATAAATCTACATTTTTATAAAATAAGTAAAAATTAAAGCATTCAAATCTAACAATCTGCTTAAATCATATATAAAAACCAACTTATACACATAAAACTTAAACGAAGAATCTAACAAACCTTACACAAAACCTTTACATAGCGCTAAAAATTAGATAAGCGTAAAATTCACCAAAAAATAAATAACAATTGACTGTACCCCTTATAAACCTTTTAAAACATAGGAAATAGCACCTAATAAAGCGAACTTAACTCAATAATTTATTTTTTGTAGTGTTCTTGTATAGGTCGTTTATTAAAATAAAACACTTAACATGTGTAATTTAGAGAAACAATTATAAGACAGAAGAAATACCATTCACAAAAAAGCATTCTGACATCCCAACCAGATTAGGAACATAAAATAATTAAGACAAGCTACTAAACTAAATCAAATCAAATTATGAAAAATAACTATCTAAGATTCGTACTCTTCTTATTTACACTTTCCGCTTTTGCACAGTCAAAAGTATCGGTTGTAGAGAACAGTGAAGGAACGAAATTAGTCGTCAATGGAAAAGACTTTATGATCAACGGTATGAATTGGGATTACTTTCCCATTGGTACCAATTATTCTTACAGTCTTTGGAAACAATCAGATGCTGTAATCAAAGCAGCATTGGATTCTGAAATGGGTTTACTTAAAAACATGGGAGTAAATTCGATTAGACAATATACAGGAGTACAGCCAAAATGGATAAAATATATTTATGAGAAATATGGAATCTATACCATGCTGAATCATTCTTTTGGTCGATACGGTCTTACTATTAATGGTGCATGGGTAGCTGTAACAGATTATAGTGATCCTGCAACACAAAAAATGCTTTTAGATGAAGCTATCAACATGGCAAATGAATATAAAGATACTCCTGGGGTATTGCTTTATTTATTAGGAAATGAAAACAATTACGGACTTTTTTGGGCTGGAGCTGATACGGAAGACTTCCCCGATGATGAAGCGGAGAAGAAACACATTGGAGAAACACGTGGAAGACCAATGTACAAGCTAATGAATGATGCAACTATTGCAATGAAAAAAATCAATTCTTCATTACCAGTAGCTATTTGTAATGGTGATGTCTTATTTATTGATATTGTTGCTGAAGAATGTAAAGACATAGATATCTATGGAACAAACATGTATAGAGGGGTTTCTTTTGGAGATGCTTTTAAAGTAGTTAAAGAGAAACTAAACATACCAGTATTGCTCACTGAATTTGGCGCAGATGCCTTTAATGCTATTAACAATGCCGAAGACCAAAAATCACAAGCTTTTTACTTGGTAGAAAACTGGAAAGACATTTACTCAAATGCAGCCGGATTAGGAAAAGCAAACAATGCTATCGGTGGTTTTACTTTTCAATTTAGTGATGGTTGGTGGAAATATGGACAAACAAAAAACTTAGACATTCATGACAACAGTGCCTCTTGGTCAAATGGTGGCTACTATCTAGATTTAGAAGGTGATGAAAACAACATGAATGAGGAATGGTTTGGTATTTGTGCCAAGGGACCTACCAACGCAAGAGGTCTTTATGAATTATATCCTCGTGCTGCTTATTATGCATTAAAAGAAGCACACAACTTAGACCCTTATCAAGAAGGTGTTGATTTAGAATTTGTCTCTAATTACTTCAGGAACATAGAATTGACAGATGCAGTGCTAAGAGCTAGAGGAGACAAGGCCGCATTGTCTGGAGGAAGTTCAGAAAAAATTCGTATTTCTAACTTACAAGCAAAATTTACAACCTTTAGTACCGGTGGATCACTCCTCACAACTCCTGTTGACCCAAATCCAGATGAAGTAGTATATCCAGACCAACTAGGGTTTGATCATATGCAGTCGTATTTTATTGGCGTAGAAGGAAATCCGTCACCTAATATGAGTGTGAATGTAAATGTTAACATTCTTGGAAATGTAGCAAGAAATCCAATTGATGAAATCTTTTACGAAAACAGAGGTAGGCCAGTTGATGTAAATACAGTAAATGATAATGTTACTCTTAATGACCTCAATCGTGTACAAATTTACAGTGCTGAATATAAATGGAACACCAAAAACGTAGATATCAAAGGATTTTACAGAACTGGACATTACCATTGGGGGTATGAAGGAGATTTCTTTGGAATATATCCCGAAGCGAACTATGGCCCAAATCTAGACATCTATAACGGTGAAATAAGCGGTATAGAATTCGAAGGAAAAAAATCCTTTAAAGGATTTAAAGCAGCTTTTGGTCCACAATTATGGTGGGGAGCGAACCCAGCTGTACTACTTAAATATTCTAAAACAGTCGGGAAATATGATCTTACAGCTGTGTATCACGAAGATATCGATGATGCACCAGACGCTGTTAGCTCTATAGCAGTGCCATTACCTAAGACAAGAAAATTAAGCTTACATGCGAAAAGAAAATTTGGAAATGTTGAAATAGAACTTGGTGGTATTTGGGCAGGACAACCTTTAAATGGTAGAGAATTTCAATTCACACAAGGAGAAGAAGGAAATTATGTTATTTACACAGACAGGGTAAATGAAAAAGACAATTGGGGAGGTAAAGCAAAAATAACCTACCAAAAAGGATCTTTTAACTGGTATGCACAGGGCGCCGCTATGGGATTAGTTGCCAATGGAGGTGCTGATCAAACCAAAACGTTTACAGGATGGAGATTGAAAGATAGTGGTAGTGGAAACCAAACGAATTTCTTAACTGGATTTAGTGTTTCTTCCGGAAGCTTTCAATTTGCGCCAAACTTCTTATGGCAAAAGCCAATTGTTGCAGCAATGCCAAATAGTATAAATGCACCTGGAAGATTAAGAAATGTCGTAGACGATCCTTTTGCAGTTCGTTCGAACAGAGAAACAACTGCTGGAGAACTTTTATTTACCTATGACCCTACACCAGGAACTTGGATGTATGAATGGGACAATGACAGAGCCGAGGATGCAAAATTTGCAATGAACCTAGGGTTTGTATACAGACACCTTCCAACAGGACAAGATGCTGCTATTGGGATAGGCCCTAACCGTAATGCATTTCCTTTCCCTAACTCAGCACCCGCTAAAGATTTATGGGAAGTAAATTCAAGAGTTATTTCTAAAGTACGTCCAGAACTTGGAATTATAGCAGATATTTATTTTGGAGAAGCACAACCAAATGGTGGTGACGAAAGAATAATACATCGTGCTGGAGCTGACATCCGCGTCATTTATAACAAAATAAAAATTACAAATTCTGTTAAAATTAATGACTGGGGACCCTATGATTATCATCGTGATTTTAACCTCACATACCCTTTACAAACAATGCTTGATGTTTCTACAACCTTAGGAAAGCCAGATTGGTTTGTATTGCCAGACACACAAATTGGAATTCGAGGAACGTGGCGTTCCTCAAACGAGTATTCACCAAGATACAGTCCAAATGCAAGTTCATCTGATTTTTCTTTAGTACCAACAGCAAGCCCTGTAGGGTTTGGCAATGGTACTGAATGGGAAATTAGAACCTATGTTCACATTAATATTGGTAAATAATTAAAAATAAAAAGATGAAAAACAGGAATTATATATATTCAAAAATAATAGTCCTTTCAGGATTGCTTTTTATTAGCACAGTTAGTTGTGAAAGAGAATTTTCAGAAGATGTTGCTTTCGCAACCTTCCCTGACACAGGAGAAATTTTTACTGACCTACCAATTGGCATGGGTAGTGACTTTTACTTTCCTTACGGCGGTTCAAAACCTACAGCTTGGACAGTAGATGGAGAAAATAGCTATAAAGGCTCTGCTTCTATGAGATTTGATGTTCCAAATGCTGATGACCTTGAAGGAGGTTATGCAGGAGCAATTTTTAGAATAGATGGGGCAGGATCTGGTAGGGATTTATCTGGCTTTGATGCCTTAACATTTTGGGCCAAAGCATCTATAGCAGTTACTATTGCGGAGGTTGGATTTGGAGAAGACTTTGGAGAAAACAAATATTTGACGACACTACCAAATTTAGACTTAACAACAAACTGGATAAAATATATTATTCCTATTCCTGACGCATCTAAACTAATTCAAGAACGCGGAATGTTAAGATATGCCGCTTCAGGAATTGGAGAAGCAGGCTTAGAAGTAGGTTATAGTTTCTGGATTGACGAATTGAGATTTGAAAAATTAGGAACTATCGCACAACCACAACCTGCCATTATAAACGGCGAAGATGTTATAGAACCAGGTTTTGTAGACAGTGAAATAAATTTATATGAGCGTGGTCTTACTCAAACATTCAATTTAGCTTCAGGTGTAAATCAAACAGTGAATATTACACCCTCTTATTTCACATTTAACTCTTCAGATATTGAAGTAGCTAGAGTCAGTGAATTGGGAATTGTTTCAATACTTGGGAACGGTAACGTAACGATAACAGCAATGATAGGTGGCGTAAAAGCAGCTGGTTCTTTGACTCTTGAGGTTGGAGGTGATTTTGAATTTGCACCTACTCCGACACTTCCTCAAAGTGATGTTATATCATTATTTAGTGATACCTACACCAACGTATTTGTAGATAATCATAACCCATATTGGGAGGGATCTACAACACTAGGTGAAGAAACTACCATAAGTGGACAAAATATAATAAGTTATACCGAATTAAATTATGTAGCTACAGTAGTAACAACAACAACCCCTGTAAATGCATCTAATATGACACATATCCATTTAGATCTTTTAACCCCAGATGCACCTGCAAATTTTATCATCAAGATAAAAGACTTTGGTGATGATGGTGTTGATGGTGGTGGTGATGATCTTGAAATAGCTTACACAGTACCGAGTAGTCAAATAACTACAGATGAATGGGCTGTTTTAGACATTCCGTTATCCAATTTTTCAGGTTTAAATAATAAATCTAACATTGGATTTATCATTATAGAGTCTGGAATAAATACTATTTATATAGACAATATATATTATCACAAATAATAGATATTAACAAACCTTAAAAACAAAAAGATGAATATAACAAACATATATCAATCAAAATACTCAATTTCAATTGGGCTTCTGTTTGCAATGACAATGTTCGTAGTCTCAAGTTGTAATAATAGTGAAACACAAACCGTTGCAAATTTTACTGAAATTTCAATGCAAGATGAATTCGATACAAATGGAGCGCCAGATGGCACCCTTTGGAATTACAATATTGGAACTGGAGACAATGGCTGGGGCAATAACGAATTACAATACTACACAGACCGAAGTGAAAACATCACCGTTCAAAGCGGGATGCTATTAATAACAGCAGAAAAAGAAGATTATGAAGGTTCTGTTTATACTTCAGCAAGAATTTTAACCAAAGGTAAATTTAAGCAACAATATGGACGATTTGAAGCACGTATTAAATTGCCATACGGGAAAGGTATGTGGCCAGCATTTTGGCTTTTAGGATCTAATATAGATACTGTTCCATGGCCTGGTTGTGGTGAAATCGACATCATGGAATACAAAGGTCAAGAACCAACAACTTTACACGGCAGCATACACGGGCCTGGTTACTCAGGAGCAACTCCTGTAACAAAAACATATATGCTTGAAAATGATAGATTTGATACTGGATTCCATGTATTTGGTATTGAATGGACTCCAGATTATATTAATTATTATGTGGACGATGTATTATACAACCAAATTACACCCGCTGATGCTGATGGACAATGGGTTTTTGATCAACCTTTTTACATACTTATCAACCTAGCGGTTGGAGGTTCCTTTGCAGGGGCGCCAAACGAAGAAACGGTATTCCCTCAAACAATGTTAGTAGATTACATACGAGTTTACAAATCAAACCAATAGCCTAAACTAAAACATATTATTATGAAAAAACTAAATTTAATTTTTAAGCAAATATTCATTTTGTTTTTACTGATTTCCTTTACTGGATGTGAGAATGATGAAATATCAACGAAATTACCTGATGTAATTGCAGGGTTCACATATAAGGCTAATCAAGAAACAGGTACAGTAGAGTTTTTAAACATTTCAGAAAATGCAACTAAATATCTATGGAGCTTCGGAGATGGAAACACTTCTACAGAAATTAATCCAATACAAACATACACAACAGGAACTTACACTGTAACGCTAAAAGCAAGCAATACAGCAGGAGACTCTGATACACTCGAGAATGAATTGATAATAACTATCGTTGATGCTGGAACACCAGTAATCACTTTAATTGGAGATGCAACAATGAATATTAAGCCTGGAGATGCATTTACTGATCCGGGAGCAACTGCAACGGATGATGTTGATGGAGATCTTACTAATGACATTGTCGTTGTAAACCCTGTAGACAACAACACAGAAGCAACATATACTATAACTTACAACGTAAGTGATTCTTCTGGTAATGCTGCAACTGAAGTTACAAGAACAGTTATCGTTGCTGCGATTGCATGCGACTCTGAAACTTCAGAATCAATGAGTGCTTTAGACTTGAATGTCACTTTCATGACAGATCAAACGGATAATATTACTGACGATGGAGCTGCCTTCGAATGGACAAACAATCCTAATGTTGAGAACGACCTAAACAGTTCTTGTAAAGTTGGTGAAATCACAAAACTTGGAAATGCCCTTTGGGACAATACTCAAATCAATTTAGATGCAAAATTAGATTTTGACGCGAATGCAGGACTAAAAATAAAAGTATTTTCAGCAAAAGCAGGTTTCAAAGTTACAATTAAGCTTGAAGAACAAGGAAAACCTAATAACAACACAGAATTAGAAGTTGTATCTACAAAAACAAGTGAATGGGAAGAATTAACATTCCCTTTTGATAGCAGTAATAGTAATAAATTCGACAAAATCGTAATGTTTTTTGATTTAAACGGCGATAACACAGACACCTATTACTTTGATGACCTTAAAGTATATGCTGGCGACGGTGGCGGTGGAGTATGTACTCCTGAAACTTCAGAGTCAATGATGGCATCAAATTTAAACATGACTTTTATGACTGATCAAAGTGGAAATATTATTTCTGATGGAGCTGGTTTTGAATGGGTAGACAATCCAGACTCAGACAACGCTGTAAATAACTCTTGTAAAATTGCTAAAATTAGCAAGAGTGGGCAGTTTGACTGGGACAACAATCAATTTGATTTAGATGCTAAATTAGATTTCACCTCTAATACAGGTTTAAAAATAAAAGTGTGGTCTGCAAAAGCAAATACAAAAGTTACAATTAAACTAGAAGAGATTGGAAAACCCACTAATAATAATGAAAAATCCTTAACTACTTCGGTAACTAGCGAATGGGAAGAATTAACATTCCCGTTTACAGCAGGTGATAGCGATAAGTTTGATAAAATTGTTATTTTCTTTGACTTAGCTGCAGGAGATTCAGATACCTATTATTTTGATGACTTGATGCTTTATGGAGACAGTAGTATTACCAATCCTCCAAACGGAGACTGCCCTGCACCTCCATCAGGAGAATTATTATCTAATGGAAACTTTGAAGCTGGAGATGCAGGATGCTGGCAGTTTTTACCTGGCTCATCACTTTCTACTGCAGAGAACAATGGTGGTACAAAATCAGGAGAAATACAAGGTGCGAAAAATGTAGCCGTAGGTTTAAAACAAGAAAGGTTTGCAATAGGTGTTGTTGAAGCGAATACTTCATACACTGTTACATTTGACATCAAGGCTGATGGAGCGTTCGGAGAAGGAGGAGTTATGAAAGCATTTGCCTATTCGGAACCTGCTGAAGGTACCGACACAGGTGCAGCGTTGCATACCCTTACGGATAATACAACATCGTTATCAACTAACTGGGAAACGAAAACATATACGTTTACATCGGCTAATTCAAACCAAATAGCTGGTGGTATTTCCTTTTTAATTGAAATAGTGAATAGTACAGCAAAATTAAATATTGATAATGTAGTTGTTAAAAAAACACCTTAATCATTTATTAAAACAAATCTATAATTTGAGTGAGTGACAATTTACTCAAGCTATATAATAAGAACTTATTGAAAAGGGTCAGTGCGACCAAACTCGGCCCTTTCTCAATAAAATTAAGATCATTATGTCCAAAAAACTTGTACTTATTTCTTTTGTAGTATCTCTCGGAGGCTTTTTATTTGGCTTCGATGCGGGTATTATTTCAGGAGTTATGTCATATGCAGGTCCCGAATTTAATTTAAGTGAAGGACAGTCTGGTTGGGTCGTAAGCTCACCCTCATTTGCTGCAATGATTGCGATGCTTCTTTCAGGACGATTAAGTGACCATATTGGTCGAAAAAAAATATTGTTGATAGTTGCTTTTTTGTATGGAATTTCAGCATTGTTTTCAGCCTATGCTTCTTCATATGAAATGCTCTATATAGCACGTATGATTGGAGGATTAGCATTTGGTGCAGCCTTAGTATTAGCACCCATGTATATTGCAGAAATTTCCACATCAGAAAACAGAGGAAAACTAGTATCAATACAGCAACTAAATATTGTTCTTGGGTTTTTCACTGCATTTTTAAGTAATTATTTATTCAACAAATACAACACATCAAATAGTATATTTTTAACAGATGAAAATGTTTGGCGATGGATGCTAGGAGTAGAAATTATTCCAGCAGTATTGTATTTCTTAGCCTTATTCTTAGTTCCTAAAAGTCCCAGGTGGCTATACCTAAAAAATAAAATTAGTGAGGCAAAAATTGTACTCAATCAAATTCATGGAAAAACACGTGGAGAATTAGAAATCTCATCCATTGAAAATAATATTAATTCTGAAAAGAACAGATCAAAAATTGCAATTAAAGATTTATTAAAACCTTCTTTGCGATTCATATTAATAGTAGGCCTAGTAGTTGGAGTGCTACAACAAATAACAGGTATCAACGCTGTCTATTTTTATGCAACGTCTATTTTTAAACAAACAGGAATTGGCACAAATGCTGCTTTTTCTTCTGGAGTGTTATTAAGTTCCGTAACCGTAATTTTTACATTAGTTGCCATGTATTTAATCGACAAGATGGGCAGAAGACCCTTGTTGCTGATTGGAATGTTTGGAATAGCAATTAGCTTATTAGTATGTAGTTATGGATTTAAACAAGCAACTTACAAACTCAGCAATGAAGATATATCAAAATTTGAATTTGTTGGTTCACACAAACTAAACGCTTTATCAAACAAGAAGTATAGCAACGATTTAGATTTTAAAAGAGACATGAAATTAGCTCTTGGAAATCAAATCTATTTAAAAAATGATGGAACAATTCTAGAAGCCGCAACAACAATGAATGCCACCTTGGTATTGGTTGGCGTTTTAGGTTTTATAGCCTGTTTTGCATTTTCACTTGGCCCTGTTATGTGGGTATTGTTATCTGAATTATACCCGATAAAATATCGTGGTTTAGCAATTGGAGTGATCGCTTTTATCAATTCATTTATCAGTTGGATTGTACAACTTATTTTCCCTTGGGAATTGTCAAATTTAGGAAATGCTACAAGCTTTTTTATTTTTGGAATTTTAGCTGTAATAGGATTTTTTATTCTACTTAAAATACTGCCTGAAACCAAAGGGAAATCCTTAGAAGAATTAGAACAAGAACTTACAAAAAAATAAATATTAATATTCCTTTTTAATAGGAATGATACAAAATTATAGATTATGCATAAAAACCCAATTTACATCGGCAACAAAGAAGCTAATTTAAAGTCAAACGACGTCAAAGGAAAACAGCTTACTTTTGACAACGAAAGCTATTATAAAATTTCTAATAGCGATACCATGAGACCCTTTTTCATGAGCATTGTAAGTGACTCAAACCACTGGATGTTTATTTCAAGCAATGGCGGTCTTTCTGCAGGAAGAAAAAACTCAGAATCCTCATTGTTTCCATATTATACAGATGATAAAATTACAGAATCAGCTGATATAACAGGTAACAAAACAATTGTTCAAGTTCATAAAGATGGTAAAACCTTTTTATGGGAACCTTTTTCTGACAGACAAAATGGAATTTATAAAACTCAAAGAAATCTTTACAAAAACGGCTGGGGGAATAAAGTGATTTTTGAAGAAATCAATGAAGATTTAGGAGTTACTTTTAGATACCAATGGAATTCTAGTGACAAATATGGTTTTGTTAAAAAATCTACCCTTGTAAACAATACAAACGGAAAAGTAGAAGTTACCATATTAGATGGGTTACAAAACATTCTACCATCTGGTGTTACTACAGATTTACAAAATAGCAGAAGTAATTTAGTAGATGCTTATAAAAAATGTGAACTAGAAGCAGAAGCTGGTCTAGGTATATACGCTTTAAGTGCAGTAATTGTTGACAAAGCCGAGCCTAGTGAAGCGCTTAAAGCGACAATTGTATGGTCAATAGGAATTGAAAACGCTTCTTATTTAGTTTCTTCCTTACAAGTTGATAACTTTAGAAAAGGAAAAGAACTGACACAAGAAATTGATGTTAAAGCAGAAAAAGGAGCCTACTTCATTCACGCAGACATTACATTAAATGCACAATCTGAAAAAGAATGGATGACCGTTGCCAATGTAAATCAAACAATGATTCATGTTAGCGAAATATCAGATAAAATAAAAAATGAGTCAAACCTTTCTTCTATAATCCAAGAGGATATTGAACTAGGTACAAAAAAATTAATAGAACTTTCTGCAGCATCTGACGGATTGCAATTGTCTGCCGATAAGCTTAGCAATACACGTCATTTTTCAAACACATTATTCAACATAATGCGTGGTGGAATTATTGATGAAAACTATCAAATAGAGAAAAATGATTTCTTAAAGTATATCAATACTGCTAACAGTAAAGTATTCAAAAAAAGAGAAGAAGTTTTAAAACAGCTTCCTGAAAAGTTCAGTCTTAATTTCTTAAAAGAATTTGCAAAAAAAGATAGAGACAAAAACTTTATTCGTTTGGCTTTTGAATACCTACCATTAAAATTTAGTAGAAGACATGGTGATCCAAGTAGACCTTGGAATAAGTTTTCTATCAACACTACTGCCGAGGACGGATCTAAAATTTTAGATTACGAGGGGAATTGGAGAGATATTTTCCAAAACTGGGAAGCACTAGCGCACTCCTATCCAGAATTTATTGAGAGTATGATTCATAAATTTTTAAACGCTACTACTTTTGATGGATACAATCCTTACCGTGTTACAAAAGGCGGATTCGACTGGGAAACCATTGAACCTAATGACCCTTGGTCATATATTGGATACTGGGGAGATCATCAAATTATCTATTTGTTGAAGTTCTTAGAATTCATTGAAAAATATTATCCTAATAAACTTGCAACACTTTTTGATCAAGAACTATTTGTATACGCGAATGTGCCTTATAAAATTAAGAGTTATGCAGACACATTAGCAAATCCAAAAGACACGATTATTTTTGATGAAGAATTGGATTTACAGATTAGTGAAAAAAGGGCACAATTAGGAGCCGATGGTGCTTTGTTAACAGACAACCTATCTTCTATTTACAAAGTAAATCTTATTGAAAAATTACTTGCTACAGTGTTGGCTAAGGTTTCAAACTTTATCCCTGAAGCAGGAATTTGGATGAATACACAAAGACCTGAATGGAATGATGCAAACAACGCTTTGGTAGGAAATGGTGTTTCAATGGTTACGCTTTGCTACTTAAGAAGGTTTTTAAATTTCTTTGAAGGGGTTGTCAAAAACAGCGAAAATGAAAGCAATGTCGTTTCTGAAGAATTAGCAGAGTTTTTTGAAAGAACTCAAGAAACTCTTGTAAATAGCTTAAACGTACTTTCAGCAAATATTTCTGACAAGGACAGAAAATCAATACTTGACGGACTTGGTAACGCCGCTAGTGACTATCGTACAAAAGTATATGCAAACGGATTTACAAGCAACAAAAAACGGATCTCTAAAGAAGCATTATTATCCTTCTTAGCAACAACAAAACAACATTTAGATCATACTATTGATGCTAATAAAAGAGAAGATAATCTATATCATTCTTACAATATCATGACATTGGAGAATGAAAAAGAAGTATCTATTTCAAATTTACCTGAAATGTTGGAAGGTCAAGTAGCCGTTTTAAGTTCAGGATACATTTCATCACAAGACTCATTAAAAGTTCTTGACGCTTTAAAAGGTAGTGCTTTATTCCGTGAAGATCAATACAGCTACATTTTATACCCAAACAAACAGCTGTCGAGGTTCTCTAAGAAAAATAACATTCCAAATATAAAAGTTTTAGAATCTGAATTGTTGCAACAATTGTTGGCAGATGGGAATTCTCAAATTATGGAAAAAGACATTTTAGGGAACTATCATTTTAATGGAAATTTCAACAATGCAGAAAGTTTAAAAACTGCATTAACAAAACTTCCTCAAGAAAAATACGAAGCTCTTATTTCAAAAGACCAACAGTTATTACTAAACACCTTTGAAGAAATATTTGATCACAAATCTTTTACAGGAAGATCAGGTACTTTCTTTGGTTATGAAGGACTAGGTTCCATTTATTGGCATATGGTTTCTAAACTTGTATTAAGCATCCAAGAATCTTGTCTGACGGCAGTTAAAAACAAAGAAGACGATGCCATTATCGGAAAATTATTTGATCACTATTACGAAGCAAGTGAAGGTATTGGAATACATAAATCACCTGAATTATATGGTGCTTTCCCAACGGACGCATATTCACATACGCCAGGAGGAAAAGGAGCACAACAGCCTGGAATGACAGGACAAGTTAAAGAAGATATTTTAAGCCGTTTTGGAGAACTAGGAGTATTTGTTAGCAATGGTGAAATAGGTTTTCATCCTAGTTTACTAAGAAAAGGAGAATTCTTAAAAGAACCAAAAACTTTTAAATACACAGATATTGACAATTCAGTCTTAGAACTTGAATTGGGAAAAGATAGCTTGTGTTTTACGTATTGTCAAATTCCTGTTGTCTATAAACTTAGTCAGACCGAAAAGCTTCAAGTTCATTTTGAAAATGGAAAAATTGAAGAGACTAATAAACTATTTATCAGCAAAAAAATAAGTAAACAAATATTCGAAAGAACAACTGAAGTTCGTCAAATAACAGTTTCAATCAGTAAAAAATAATCATCTAATGAAAAAAAAAGAATCTATAATAATCTTAAGCCTGTTGACCTTTGGCTGTGCCGAAAAACAAGACTCTCACAAAGAGGAAATGGCAGCTATTGAGGTAAAAGTAGATTCTTTATTGTCTTTGATGACCCTTGAGGAAAAAATTGGTCAAATGTCACAAGTACGTCATTTCGATGATATTATAGATACCGACATCACAAACAAATTTATTGGCTCTGTAATACATACCCAAGGGAAAAACCCAGGAAAAACAGCAAAAAAATGGCAAAATAGATTTGAGGTACTCCAGAAAAAAGCCTTAGAAACAAGATTAAAAATACCTTTACTCTTTGGAGTAGATGCAGTACATGGACAAAATACATTTGAAGGAGCTACAATATTCCCTCACAACATTGGTATGGGAGCTACTGGCAATGCAGAATTGGTAAAAAAAGCTGCAGAGATAACAGCTATTGAAGCCCAAGCGACTGGATTTAATTGGGTGTTTTCTCCTTGTATTGCCATTCCCTATAACGAAAAATGGGGAAGAGTTTATGAAGCTTATTCGGAAAACACTGAATTGACAACGAAACTAACACGTGCATCGATACAAGGACATCAAGGAGTATTGTCTGAACCTACGACTGTTATGGCAACAGCTAAACATTTTATTGGTGACGGGTCCACAGATTTTGGAATTGAAGGAGGAAACACAACTCTGTCCTTAGAAGAAATTAAACAACACTTATTACCTCCTTATCAAGCAGCTGTTGATGCTAGAGTTGGTTCTGTAATGGTATCTTTTAATACGCTGTCTGAAAAAGCCATGCATGTTCATAAAGAATTGATCACAGAAACACTGAAAGACAGTATGGGCTTTGATGGCATCGTTCTTACTGACTGGAAAGGGTATTCTCGTTTTGGAGAAAATAAAATAATTAATGCAGGAGTAGATATGGTCATGGCTGTAGATGGAGATTTAGATATATTTCAAAAAGGACTAAAACAAGGAGTAGATAGTACCATAGTATCTATAGAGAGAATCGATGATGCTGTAAAAAGAATTCTACGTCAAAAATTCAGATTGGGATTGTTTAAAAATCCTTTTTCTCAAAAACAATTAATCAAACAGATTGGTGCCAAAGCCCACCGTAAAATAGCCAAACAAGCAGTGCGAGAATCATTGGTATTATTAAAAAACAAAAAACAAACACTTCCTATTTCAAAAGAAACGGAAAAAATAGTAGTTGTAGGAGAACATGCTGATAATGCAGGTTTGCAATCTGGCGGCTGGACTGTTAATTGGCAAGGAACACTCCAAAATTATAAAGGAAGTACAACGATTCTAAAAGGAATACAAAACCAAAGCAAAGGAAATGTCATTTATGATAAGGATGCAAATGGAAAACACTTTGATGCAGACATTGCCATTATTGTTGTTGGAGAAACACCATATGCAGAATTCATGGGAGATATTGGTAATGGAAAAGGAACTTACAAACTCAACCTGAGTAAACAACACCAACAATACATCAAAACATACAAAAACAAAGTTAAAAAAATAGTGGTAGTACTAATTTCGGGCCGCCCGCTAGTCACCACAACACAAATCAATGAATCAGATGCTTTTGTTGCCGCATGGTTACCAGGGTCTGAAGGAGATGGGATTGCAGAAGTTCTTTTTGGAAAATATGATTTTAAAGGAAAACTAGCACACTCTTGGCCAAAATACATCAAGGACTATCAAGGAAAATATGGCCCAAATTATTGGGACAAAAATACACAATCCCTTTTTCCATTTGGATATGGATTAAACTATAACAATTAATAACTAAACCAAATGAAATATGAAAAATGTTGTGCATAAACTACTAGTAATAACCTTTTTTATATCCCTCTTCGGTTGTGTTAAAAACAATAAAAAAATGAATAAAACAGCATCAGAAATATTAGGAAATCCAACTTATCTAGCCATTTCATACGGGGGATATCGTCAAACTTCGCGTGAAATTCAGCCTACTATTGCAGAGTTAAAAGAAGACATGAAAATTTTAGCTGCGATGGGAGTTAAAATCTTACGAACATACAACGTTCAATTACAACAAGCTCCCAATCTTTTAAAAGCGATAAGTGAAATGAAAAAAGAAGATGCAAGCTTCGAAATGTATGTAATGCTTGGTGCATGGATCGACTGTCAAAATGCATGGACTGAATTCCCCGTAAACCATGACATAGAAAGTGAACACAATGCAGACGAAATTGATAGAGCAGTTGCATTAGCAAACAAATACCCAGACATCGTAAAAATTATTGCCGTTGGCAATGAAGCAATGGTAAAATGGGCAACCAGTTATTTTGTACAACCCAATGTTATTTTAAAATGGGTAAACCATTTACAAAATTTAAAAAAATCAGAGAAACTACCGAAAGATGTATGGATTACCAGTTCAGATGACTTTTCTTCTTGGGGAGGTGGCGATACAAGCTATCGCACACCAGAACTGGAAAGTCTTATCAATGCGGTAGATTATGTTTCTATGCATACTTACCCTATGCATAACACACATTACAATCCTGCCTTTTGGACAACTCCTGAGCAAGAACTAGAACTATCAGACTCAGAGAAAACAGCAGCGGCAATGTTGCGTGCAAAAACATTTGCTACGGATCAGTACCATGCTGTATCAGATTATATTCATGCTATTGCGCCTAAAAAACCTGTTCATATTGGTGAAACTGGATGGTCTAGTTTGTCTAACGGACATTATGCGGCAAAAGGGTCAAGAGCTACGGATGAATACAAAGAAAGTATCTATTATAAAAACATAAGAGAATGGAGCAACGAAAAAAAAATCTCGTGTTTTTATTTTGAAGCATTTGACGAACAATGGAAAGACGCTGGAAACGCTCTTGGTTCTGAAAACCACTTCGGATTGATCAATTTACAAGGCCAAGCAAAATATGCTTTATGGGATTTAGTAGATCGAGGCGCTTTTGAAGGATTGACTAGAGACGGAAAAAAAATCACCAAAACCTTTTCTGGCGACAAAAAAGCTATGATGGAGACCGTATTAACTCCACCAGCAATAAATGAAATGGCAACACATTAATAACAAACTTATGAGAAACACTAAATACATTTTACTTTTTTCAATTTTGACTATGACTTTTAGTTGCCAAAAAAACGAAAACAAATTAGATGTTCATGTTTATGAAACCTCTGAAAAAGGGAATCAACTGACAAAAATATCTGAATCCCCAGCTAAAAAAGCTACGCAAACTATAACGCTATTACCACAACAGAAATTTCAAACTATTACAGGTTTTGGTGGTGCTTTTACAGAATCTTCAGCTTTTTTATTAAACATGTTAAGTAAGAAAAAGAGAGATACTATTCTAAAAGCCTATTTCAGTGAAGAAGGAGCCAATTATTCTTTGACAAGAACTCATATGAATTCATGTGATTTTTCTTTAAGTCAATATTCTTATTCTCCAGTTGAAGGAGATAGAGAATTAAAGCACTTTACGATTAAAGATGATATGGATGATTTAATTCCTATGATCAAAGATGCCTTGAAAATATCTAAAGACGGATTTAAAATAATTGCTTCACCTTGGACAGCTGCTCCTTGGATGAAAGACAATAACGAGTGGGTTGGTGGAAAATTACTCCCAGAGTATTATGACACTTGGGCACTATTTTTTTTAAAATACATAGATGCTTATAAAGCTGAAGGTATAGATATCTGGGGTTTTACTGTAGAAAATGAGCCTCATGGAAATGGAAACAATTGGGAAAGCATGCACTATTCCCCAAAAGAAATGACTGATTTTGTACAAAACCATCTAGGTCCAAAGTTAGAAGCAGAGGGTAAAGGAGACAAAGTTATCTTAGGTTACGATCAAAACAGAGGCGGTCTTAAAGAATGGGTAGACGAAATGTTTAGAGATGAAGCTTCTTCTAAATATTTTCACGGAACGGCAATTCATTGGTATGAAAGTACATATGATTATTTTCCTGAAGAGCTACAATATGCGCACAATAAAGCTCCAAACAAATATTTAATTGAAACTGAAGGATGTATTGATTCTCAGATTCCTGTTTGGAAAGATGATGCTTGGTATTGGCAGAAAGAAGCAACTGATTGGGGATGGGATTGGGCATCAGAAAAAGAGAAACATTTACATCCAAAATACGCTCCTGTAAATCGTTATGCAAGAGACATTATTGGTTGTCTTAACAATTGGGTAGACGGTTGGGTCGATTGGAACATGGTTCTTAACAAACAAGGTGGTCCTAATTGGTTCAAAAATTGGTGTGTCGCTCCTATCATTGTTGATCCTGAAACGGATGAAGTATATTTTACACCTCTCTATTACACTATGGCTCACTTTAGTAAATTTATTAGACCTGAAGCAGAAATAATTGGTCTTGAAAACTCAGACAAAGAATTGATGGTCACAGCTGCGAAAAACCCAGATGGTTCTATAGCAGTCGTAGTTTTTAATGAAAACAAAACACCTAAAGATTTCAATTTGCAATTAGATGGAAAATCAATAATAATTCATATCGATGGGCAAGCAATTCAAACCGTTGTAATTCCTAAACCTGAATAAAACAAATAACAAACTTAAACTTAAAATGATATGTCAGATATAAACACACCTGCAAGAGGCAAAGTTCCATTTGGTCAAAAAGCAGCCTTTGGAGCCGGTCACTTAGTCTTAAACTTATTACCAGGAGCATTAGGGATATTTATGTTCTTTTTGTTAACTGCCTTTGGAATGGATCCCGTTTTAGCAGGATTACTAGGAGGACTTCCAAGAATATTCGATGCAATTACAGACCCTATAATGGGTTTTATTTCGGACAACACTAAATCTAGATGGGGTCGTAGAAGACCATATATCTTTGTAGGTGCCATTTTAAGTGGAGTTCTATTCGCTGTACTATGGCAATTAGACCCAGAAAACACACAGGCATTTAATTTTTGGTATTTCTTAATCTTCTCCATGATCTTCTTAATTGGAAACACCATGTTCGCGACACCTTTAGTTGGATTGGGATATGAAATGACTTCCGATTATAATGAGCGTACCAAATTGATGGCTTTCTCTCAAACAATTGGTCAAATAGCTTGGATGATTGTGCCTTGGTTTTGGGTATTGATTGCAGATCCAGATTTATTTGAAACACAAGCTATAGGGGTTAGAAACCTTTCTGTAATAGTAGGAGTCGCTTGTATGGTTTTGGGTATTTTACCCGCGATATTCTGTAGAGGAATTGATTCCAAAAACATGGAGAACAGAAAGGAAATCAACTTTAAATCACTTGGCTCTAACATGGTAGATCTTGTTGAAGGAATAAAACAAGTTTCTAAAAGCCGACCATTTATGCGTCTTTGTGGCGCAACTTTTTTAGTTTTTAACGGCTTTCAATTGGTTGCATCTTTTAGTTTTTTTATCATCGTTTATTATATGTTCGACGGTAGTTTTGGAGCTGCTGGAAACTGGCCTGCTTGGTTTTCCACTATCACCGCTGTGATAACAGCATTTGCAGTAATACCAATTATCACGAAAATTGCAAATAAATATGGTAAAAGAAATGCTTTTATCATTTCAACAATGATTTCTATAATTGGTTATGTTTTAAAATGGTGGGGGTTTGACCCAGGAAATCCTTGGATGATGTTTATGCCAATTCCATTTATGGCGTTTGGACTAGGAGGCTTATTTACATTAATGATGAGCATGACTGCTGATGTTTGTGATTTAGATGAATTAGAAAACGGAATGCCACGTAAGGAAGGAACTTTTGGTGCTATATACTGGTGGATGGTGAAAATGGGACAAGCACTTGCTTTGGTTTTACAAGGATTTGTATTAAAATTCGTAGGGTTTATTTCTGATGCACCTACACAGTCCTTAGAAACAATGACTAATTTAAGAATTGCAGATATTGTAATTCCTGCTATTACGGCTGGTTTGGCTATTTGGATTATGTGGAACTATAGCTTAAGTGAAAAAAGAGCAAGACAGATTAAAGAGACACTCGTAGAACGTAGAGGAGAATTGTAAAACAATCTCTAATTAAAACAAGAACACCTGTGATATCTATTTCACAGGTGTTCTTGTTATATCATACTTTTTTAAAGAAAGTAAAAATCTAAAAAAAATAGTTTAACAACTACATTCAATTATTAGAAAACATTTAGTTGTACTCCCTTTAGTATTATATTCCTCCTTATCATGTCAGGATGATACTACTTCTTTACCTATAGAAGACAAGGAAGAAAAAGAAGTGGTTCTATCTGAAAACACAAATAAAATTCCAATTGCATATATTTTTACAAATAATAATTTATACATAAATTCTAAAGATGAGTATCGGACTGGAACCGTTTCTGTAAAAGGAGGCAGATTGACTACTAATTTCCATACTACCGAAATAAAAATTAGGTAGTGTGCACTAAAGTGTGTCTGTCATCTCAATTTAACAGAAGTATATTTGTGTTATAATTTATAAGTACAAACTACAATAACAAAAAAACCCACTAGACAATTGCCTAATGGGTTTTTTACATTCTTATATGTATATATTTAGAACTTCAATTGCTCATCTTTATCCCAAATTCCCCAACTAGCTCCTACATCACCTTCAGCTCCTGTTTTCCAAGATTCATCAAAAGAAGAAAAATAGAACATTTCAATATCCTCAGAAAGCGACCACGCTTGCGCATTTAAAAAGTATTTCATGGCATTGTCATGAGAAGGGATTGCTCCATGAAAAACCTCTCCTTTATTTGTCCAACCTGTTTCAGAAATAATTACTTTTTTACCTTTCGCTGCTCTTACGGCTCTACCATACATCTCTTTCATATATAATAAAGAGTATTGCAAACTACACCCTTCCCAGTAAGGATAGCAATTTGCTAATATTACATCACAAGCTTCCGTAATTCTTGGATGATCTTCAAATTCATAATAAGCATCTACATAACCTACAGAAATTTCTGGAATTGCTTCTTTCACTTCATAAATAAAAGCTAACAACTCGTCTTCTGTAAGGTCTCCCCGATACATAACTTCATTACCAACAGCAGCTATATCAACATAACCTTCTTTGGCAACAGTAATAAGATTTGCTATTTCTTTTTTATTAATTTCTGCATCATCTCCTAACCAAGCACCAACCATCGTTTTAATTCCGAATTCATGCGCTATTTTAGGTATCAATTCATTACCGTCTGTACAAGAAAATGAACGTATCCATTTGGTATGGGGTTGAATGATTTTCATTCTTCTTCTAATTTGCTCTTCGGTAATTACATCACCTGGTTCTTGACCTTCTTCGTAAGGACTAAAACACAATCCGTGCATTCCACCTTCCAAAACTTTTGCAAAGGTTTCTTTCAATTCTACTGTTGACTTGTCATTATAACTCTTACCTGCTAGTGACAAATACTTTCCATTTCTTACAGACATATTCTTTTGGTTTAGTTTATTTAAAGTTTTTTTTCAACATCAAAAAGCTCCAACAGGCCTATTATATAAATGGTGAAAGAAGTTGCAAGATACGTATGTAAAGTAATAGCACCACAACAAACCACCACTACAAAAACACAACAATAAAAATACATTAACCATACATTCTAAAAAAAATTAGATTTTACAATTCATCTCTTTATTCTTCAATATACAAGTATTAATCAGGGGGAATAGCATTTAATTGATAACAAAAACCACCTAAAAAAGTAATTATATAATATTTATTGCAACAATAAAAAAATGACAAAGTATTGAGAAACGATTAAAATCAACTGTTTTAACAACTCATAATTTTTTTTATCTTCTATATAAAATATAACTAAACAATGAGAACACATTAAAAGTAGGACGCTCAAATAAAGGAAATATAGAACTATACTGAATCAAAATACTCATTGAAACGAAACAATAGGAAAATCAAGACTCTTAAATATAAGACATCAACTATTTAAAAAATGTATAGATGCAATCACACTGATATTTGTAAATCACTACAATCAGTTAAGTTGAAATCTGAAAAAAACCTCGTTAAATTTTTAAAATAAATTCAGCATTATATATTTGACACCTCTTAAAAATATGTTCAGTGACTTATAAACATACATTGGCTCCAATAAAAATCAACTCAATCTATTTTAGTGTCAAAAACAAATTATTTTCAAACATTCTCCCTTCTTGAGTATAATTATTCAACACAACACAAGTGTAGAGTTATATTAATAAATTATTAAACTATACAAATAAGGAAACACTCCTTGTTTAATGAGTCCTTAAGTCCTTATACATAATGAAAAACTAAAAAAACATCGTGTAAAGTTTATATATAGTTCTCTTTTCTAAATTCACAGATTCATAGTGTCATTTTAGTGTTAACTTAAACCCAATATATCATGAAAAAAATTACACTATTATTTTTAACCCTATTGATGGTATCTTTTGGATACGCTCAAGAAGTGGTTCAAAGCTTCGAGGCATCTGGTGCCATCGGAGAAGTTTTCGGAGGAGCAGGTATAGCTATTATTACTGATACTGGAACAAATACAACTCAAGTATTAGAAGTTATTGGTAACGCTGGAAAGAAGGTTTGGCAAGGGTTAAACGTTAACCTTGCAAAGAACGTTGAATTGACAACTTCAAAAACAATGACAATTGATGTTTTTTCAGCTACACCTATTACTTTTCTTGTTAAGGTAAACGCTGGTGTTGATGGCGCTGATATAACAGGAAAATCATCAGGAGATATGTTAAGTTATGGAGTCAAATTTGCGTGGGCTGCAGGAGGCTTTGGGGTAACAAAATATTTCCCTTATACAGTTGGAGATGATTGTGAATTAATCATATTGACGTTGCAGGATTGAAAGCATATCCAAATCCTACAAACAATCAATGGACAATTTCTACAAAAGACCCGGTGATTAACTTAATTGACATATATGATATCAGGTAAAAAAGTAATTTCTTTGCAACCTAATGCATTATCTGCAACAGTTGATGCCTCAAGCTTAACTGCTCGAATCTATATTTCAACAATTACGACCAAATTAGGTACTGTAAGCAGAAAGCTAATAAAAAAATAAACAATTTTAAATAACTATTTAAAAACCCAAACAGGTCGTTTGGGTTTTTTATTACCTAATCTGTCGTTACAGATTTCACAATTTTTATACGAACATTAAAGCGAATTAAATATCATAAGTAAAATTCATATCAAATGTTATTTAGTCTCTAAATATTATTGAGTATTTTAGCTTAATAAAGAATTATAATTATGACGAAATATATTTTATTATTTATAACACTTACTATTATCAGTTTGGGAAGTATCTCAGCTCAATCTCTTTCTGGATTGTCTAAAAGCATTTCAACTTCAAGTAGCGAAGCTCAAATGGAAACACTATTCAATCAACCTGAAACTCAAAAACAAATTGCAGCGAAATTGGCTGAAAGTCCAGAATTGACAAATGAAGCTATCAATTATTTAAAAAACAATCCTGATACTAAGAAAGAAATTTCTTCCGCGATTGCTAAAAACCCAACATCAAAGAAAAAAATCATGGACTACATAACAGGAAATCCAGCTTTATTATCTAAAGTAATGGGTTATTTTAAAAGTAAACCTGACTTAATGAAAAAAGCATTAAAGTTGGTTGGAATGTAAAAACACTAAAAGGCTACTAATAATTTAGTAGCCTTTTTTATTTAAATAGATCTAATCTTGTCTCTTATAGACAAAACTTTTAAATATCACCTTTTAACAAGGCTTGTAGTCTCATACATGCTCAAGGTTTACAATCATGGTGTTCTTACAATTACAAAATTTCTAGACAACTCCTTGCGCTAACATAGCATCTGCGACTTTCACAAAACCTGCAATATTCGCACCTTTTACATAATCTACATAACCTGTGGCATCCGTACCGTACTTGACACAAGATTCATGAATATCAATCATAATCTCCTGTAACTTTTCATCAACTTCTTCTCTAGACCATCTAAATCTTAGAGAGTTTTGAGTCATTTCTAATCCCGACGTTGCAACTCCACCAGCATTGGAAGCTTTTCCTGGAGCAAATAAAATTTTCGCCTTATGAAACTCGTAAATAGCATCTGGTGTAGAAGGCATGTTTGCACCTTCACTAACACAAATACATCCATTAGCTATTAATTGTTTTGCTTCCTCACCGTTTAACTCATTTTGAGTTGCACAAGGCAACGCTATATCACAAGGAATACTCCATGGCCTTTCTCCTTTTAAGAATTTTGCTGAAGGATATTTATCTACATACTCAGAAATTCGTCCTCGTCTTTCATTCTTTAGTTCCATCACAAAAGCTAACTTTTCTGCATCTATTCCATCCGGGTCATGAATACTTCCAGAAGAATCAGACAGTGTCAACACTTTTGCACCCAAGTGCAATGCTTTTTCAGCAGCAAATTGGGCAACATTTCCAGAACCTGAAACCACCACATTTTTTCCTTTAAAAGAATCCTGCTGATCTTTCAACATATCTTGAGCAAAATATACATTGCCATAACCTGTAGCTTCTGGGCGAATCAAAGAGCCACCCCAAGTCAAGCCTTTCCCTGTTAAAACTCCCGTAAATTCATTTTTTATTTTTTTATAAGCCCCAAATAAGAATCCTATTTCTCTTGACCCAACGCCTATATCTCCTGCTGGAATATCAGTATTAGGCCCAATATGATGAGACAACTCACTCATAAAAGCATGACAGAAACGCATAATTTCGTCATCTGATCTTCCTTTTGGATCAAAATCAGATCCTCCTTTTCCCCCGCCCATAGGAAGTGTGGTTAAAGAATTTTTAAATACCTGTTCAAAAGCCAAAAACTTTAAAATACTCAAATTCACAGAGGGATGAAAACGCAAGCCTCCTTTGTAAGGGCCAATTGCAGAGTTCATTTGCACACGATATCCTCTATTTACATGAATTACCCCTTTGTCATCAACCCAAGAAACACGAAACATAATAACGCGTTCTGGCTCAACCATTCTCATTAAAATATGTTTACCTCGATAAATATCTTGACTCTTAATATATGGAATTACTGTTTCAGCAACTTCTTGAACTGCTTGTAAAAATTCAGGCTCATCTCCATCTCGTGCCTTAACTAGATCCATAAATTCATTAATTGTTTTTTGCATAGTCTGTGTTTTATAATCCTTTTTCAAGGTATGAAAATTATCTAATTGAAAGTTTTAAGTTTTAGATTTTGTAGAATATTTAACAAAACAATTTCAAATGAAAAAATAAAGCATGTAAACCCTTAGTATTCATTGAAAAAAATAGTACAGGTCTTTTTCTTTTTTTAAATTTGCAGCCTAATTTCAGATACAATGTTAGATAAAGTAAAAGAGCTGATTGGTGATGTAAAAGCATTTAATGCGACTACGAAAGATGAGGTGGAGCAGTTCCGAATTCAGTACTTAGGAAGCAAAGGTGTTTTAAAAGAACTTTTTAACGATTTTAAAAACGTGGAAAACGATCTTAAAAAAGATATTGGTCAGGCATTGAATCAATTGAGAGGAGCGGCTACTGAGAAGGTAAATGAATTGAAAAATTCATTTGAAAACACAACTGAATCTAAGCGTATCTATGGAGACTTAACACGTCCATCTGAGCCTATAAATTTAGGAGCAAGACACCCAATATCAATTGTAAGAAATCAAATTATTGAAGTCTTCGATAGAATTGGATTTACGGTTTCTGAAGGTCCAGAAATTGAGGATGACTGGCATAACTTTACCGCTTTAAATCTTCCTGAATATCATCCTGCACGTGACATGCAAGACACTTTCTTTATTGAAAAAAACCCGGATTTGTTACTAAGAACGCATACTTCTTCTGTGCAAACTCGTTATATGGAAAACAACAAACCTCCAATTCGTACATTGTCACCAGGTAGAGTCTTTAGAAATGAAGATATTTCTGCACGTGCTCACTGTATTTTTCACCAAATAGAAGGATTGTATATTGATACTGATGTTTCTTTTGCGGATTTAAAACAAACCTTGTTATATTTCACAAAAGAGATGTTCGGAAAATCTAAAATCAGATTGCGTCCGTCTTACTTCCCTTTTACTGAACCAAGTGCTGAAGTAGACATTTATTGGGGACTAGAGACTGAAACAGACTATAAAATAACCAAAGGAACAGGATGGTTAGAAATTATGGGCTGTGGAATGGTAGACCCTAATGTCTTAAAAAATGCAAATATTGATCCTGCTAAATACAGCGGATATGCATTTGGAATGGGAATTGAAAGAATTGCAATGTTACTATATCAAATACCAGATATTAGAATGTTTTATGAAAATGACATTCGTTTCTTAGAACAATTTAAATCGGTACTTTAAATGAAAAAAGACATTCTAATTCCAGAAGTTTCAGACGTATTTATGGCCATTGTAAAAGAATACAATGAGGACTTTGATTGTGAAGATTGGAATGCATATATCATAAATAATAAAGAGGTAGATTTAGAAATGTTTCTAATCGTTTCTAAAGGAGATGAAGAAACCACCAAACTAAAAACCTCGATACTTCGTAAAAAAATAGACAGGTTACCTGCCAAATCCTTCGCAAAAGTTGAGTATATAAATCCGGCAGTCTTGAGATTGAACAATATATTCGACGTTACTTTCTTTGAAGGAAATAAAATGTTCGACAAAACATATACCTTTAAAAAAGATTCCGTTAAAGATGGTACTCTTAGAATGATTCCTCTTTTGAAAAAGGAAGGTGTCCTTATAAAATAATTTTTTCTCTACAATTCCTGACTATAAATCTTATTTAGGCAAATATCTACAGATTGCTTATCTTTATTTTTTAATATATGCTGAACTAGATTCAGTATCTTTTTAAACCAACATTTCAGATATGCGAAAAATATTGACTATTGTATGTATTGCTGTTTCATTTATTACAAAAGCTCAAATTTCAACATTGTATATTGGAAGTTATACGAATGGTAAAAGTGAAGGTATTTACACGTACCAATTCGATAGCGCAACTGGTTCATTGAAAAAAAAACAATTGGTTGCTATATCAAATAATCCATCCTATTTGGTTACAAACTCTAACAAAGAAACTGTCTATGCCGTAACTGAATCTAACAATTACAACAACACAAATAGTGGAGCAATTGCTTCATACAAAGTCAAGGAAGACGGATCACTCGAAAAAACTGCTGAAATGAGCTCTTTTGGCAAAAATCCTTGTCACATTAGCCTTAATGAGAAAGAGAATAAACTTGTAGTATCAAATTACTCAGAAGGTACTTTCAGCGTATTTTCCCTCAATAAAGATGGCGCATTAGATACTGTTCAACAAGTTGAAAACTTACATAAAGAAAGAGCGAAAGCACATACACATTCTGCACAGTTTTACAAAGATGAACTTTTTGTTGCTGATTTAGGTATCGATACCTTCGCACATTATACTTTTAAAGACTCTTCTTATGTTTCTACAAAAAACATCTCTATGGAAGCCAAAAGTGGCCCAAGACATTTTGCTATGACTGAAAACCGAAACTATATTTATGTTATCAATGAATATGGAAGCACTATAAGCACTTTAAAAAAAGAAGACAACTCTTATATTAAAGCTGAAGATAACTCAACTCTAAGAGCCGATTATAAAGGGAGAAATTCTTGTGCAGATATTCACATTTCTAAAGATGAGAAATTTGTATATGCCTCAAATAGAGGAGAAAATAGTATTGCTGTGTTTAAAAGAAATAAAAAAGACGGAAGTATTAAAAAAGTTCAAAGTATTAGCTGTCATGGTAACTGGCCTCGAAATTTCGTATTGGATCCTAAAGGAAATTTTCTTTTAGTTGCAAACAAAAAATCAAATAACATAAGTGTCTTCTTAGTAGATAAAAAATATGGGGAGCTTACTTTTATATATGAGATTGAAGCAGCCAATCCTACTTGTTTGAAATTCTGATTTAGAACTACTACCAGCTCGGTCACCTATTCAAAATTAGTTTACCAAAGACCGTACGAGCTTTTGTCAAGAGCTAATCTAATAAATCAGTCAACAACTTAAATTGACGCTTAGGACTTCTTTTTAAATAGACGATATTATAAACAGTATTGATAATAGGCGTATTGGCTTTATTCTCTTCATGTGCTTCGTTTATTTCATAGGCACTTTTTAACGCATAATACCCTTCAGCAACCATACTCATTTCCATCATTGCAGCTTTCACCGTATATCCTTTACCTATCATGTTTCCAAACATTCTATTTCTACTAAAAGTAGAATAACCTGTCACCAATAAATCACCTAAATAAGCCGAGTTATTTATATTTCGTTTCATTTTATGAATTTTTTTGATATACCTTTTCATTTCTCGAATAGAATTGGAAATCAAAACCGCCTGAAAATTATCACCATACCCTAAACCATGAGCAATACCAGCAGCAATAGCATAAATATTTTTTAACATTGCAGCGTACTCAGTTCCAATAATATCATCTGATATTTTACACTTTATATAATCTCCAGCGATCACTTCACTCAAATATTTTGCTTTTTCTTCATCCTGGCAAGCAATTGTTAAGTATGACAAACGCTCCATCGCTACTTCTTCTGCATGACAAGGCCCAGTGATAACACCAATATTCTCTAAAGGAACATTATCTTCTTTGTGTAAATGCTCTCCTACAATCAAACCTGTTTCAGGAACAATACCCTTAATCGCAGAAAAGATCGTTTTTTCTTGTATACTTTCCGTCGCTTTTGACAATTCTGTCAATAAAAAAGCAGAAGGAATTGCAAAAATTAAGACATCCGCATAACGAATCATTTCGTCAATATCATTTGATAAAAACAATTGGTTTACATTAAATTCTGCAGAACGTAAATAATTAGGATTGTGCTTATTTTCTTTGATATACTCAACAGAAGACTCTGAACGCATATACCAACCAACAGTTGACACGTTTTCACAAAGCATTTTCACTATAGCTGTTGCCCAGCTACCCCCTCCAAATACTGCTATTTTTAATGATTTATTCATATTTCAATTTGAGTTATACGGCACCTCAAAAATAAGGATTTTAATGCAATTTCACATGGGTTATCTTCCTAATCATACAAATAAGCTCTCTGTCTTTTTAATTAGTATCTTTGGCCGAAATTAAAACAGAAAACTTGAGTATTTTCAAAAAATTCTTCAAAGACACACTTATATATGGAGTCGCAGCAGTATTGCCAAAAGCGATCAATGTCTTATTAGTCAAACTTCACACAAGTTCGCTAACACCAAGTGAGTATAGTGTAAATACTAGTTTTTACGTTTGGGCTGCTTATTTTAATGTAGTTCTTACATACGGAATGGAAACAGCTTTTTTTAGGTTTTTCAATTCTGAGAAAGAAAAAGGAAAGGTTGTTTCTACAGCATTCATATCCGTTTTCACTACAAGTATTTTTGCGTTATGTACGCTATTGTTCTTCAAAGACAGGTTCTCTGACTTACTCGGATTCTCAAACCCTTTATATTTTTCTCTATTGGTTTGGATTTCAATTTTAGACACCTTAATCATCATCCCTTTTGCATACTTAAGGGTGACAGGAAAATCAAAAAAATACACTTTATTTAGAGTTTTAAATATTTTTGTATACGCTGTATTTAACATCTTCTTTTTATGGTTTCTTCCTAAGTCAACTTATGGTTTTCCTGAAGTAATTCAAAACTTATACGACCCCTCTTATAAAGAAGGCTCCATTTTTATTGCAAACTTAATAGCAAGTGCCGTAACATTTATGTGTGTATTGCCTCTTATCTTTAAATTTAAAATTTCTTTCAATAGTTCAATATTCAAAAAAATGATACGCTATTCCTGGCCTATTCTTGTTGCAGGTCTCGCATATACTACCAATGAAAATTTAGATAAGTTAATTTTGGAAGATTGGTTGGGAAAGAGCACTATGGGAGCTTACGCAGGTGCCTATAAAATTGGAGTAATTATGTCTTTGTATATTATGGCATTTCGATTGGGTGCAGAACCATTTTTCTTTAATCATGCGAGTAACAAAAATGCCCCTATTACTTATGCCATTATTTTAAAGTGGTTTGTAATTATAGGTGCCTTATTTGTTGTTTCGATTGTAGGATATGTAGATTTTGTTGCTTCCATTTTTCTTGGTAACAAAGCCTATTATCAAGCCCTCTCTATTGTCCCTCTTATATTGATTGCAAATTTATTTTTAGGAATTTACAACAACCTTTCTATTTGGTACAAACTTACAGACAAGACCACATACGGAATGTATATCTCTATTTTTGGGGCATTGATTACAATTGCTTTGCTATACCTGTTAATTCCTATAATTGGTTTTATAGGAGCTGCCTGGGCGACTGTCGCAGCTTACGGAAGTATGTTATTAATTTCATATTTTTTAGGAAGAAAACACTATCCTGTGCCTTATGACGTAAAGAGAATTGGATCATATCTTTTTATATGCATCCTATTTTCTGCGCTTTCGTTTTTAAAATTCCAAGGAAACCTATGGATAAGTAATCTCTTTATAGCTCTCTTTGTTATTATCGTATACCTTCAAGAAAAAAAAGAATTGATGCAAATATTAAAACGATCATAAAGAATTACTGGAGGTGAATTGTTTTTAAAACGGCTTCTAGCTCAAACATAAAATCTCTCTTGTTGACTGAAGGAGCATACACAAAGCCTTCTACTACAATCCATCGATTGTTTTTTACATCCTCTATCGCATAGTTTAAAAAAGGACCTGCCATAAAGTCGTTTAACAACTCCCATTTTCCAAACGTTGCATAACAAGGTTTTGTATCTAATTCCATTTGAAATACTCTAGGCGTTACTAATTTCTCAGTAATCATAAACATATTTTCTTTTCTACCTGGAATATATTTTTTCCCGATCGTATCTCTCATCTTAGAAATTGTCTCTACAAGGCCCTTCTTAGACTCGGGCATAGGAACAGAATAAACTAATATATTAGAAGAACTATCTCCCTTAGCAATTCCACCGGATAAATGTTGACGCAACCATAAGAAATCACCAGTATCATCTACTTTTTTAAAAAATTTAGGAATTGTCATTTCAACACCTAAATTAGTTAGTGTTAGAAAAGAGCCATATTCATATGCCTTTTTCTTATGTGAGTTCTGTAAATTTTTTATATCAAATTTTTTAAATGTAGCAATAATTGTCTCTTTATAATTTTCTAACATCTCTACCAGAGCCTCCTCATTTACTCCAGTAATTTTAACAATTTGTTGTGGCTTAGCATACACATTTGTTTTCGTGTTAAAACTATTTATTGAATCAATTCCAACTATCAAAACACTCCTACTGGCTTTGAACATTTTTCCAAAAGAAAATTCAGGAACCTGAGAAACATCAAATTGATTTTCCTGTTGTGGCATTCCTAAAACAGGGGTCATAATAATTTCTTTTAATTTTTTCCCAGATTCGCCATTCCATTTGCTTTCATCCATCACAATTAAAAGGTGATTCATTCTTCCATTAGAATCTAAAAATATCCGTTTTGGCTTTTTAGAATCACATGAATTAAACAATAGGATAAGGCTTAAAATAAATAGTGCTTTTTTCATAAATAGTATTTTGATTGATTCGGAACCTAAGTTCTAAATCTGATAAAGAATAATTTTTTTACCAGGAACAATAGTCTTTGCATTACTAATACCGTTCCATTCTTTAATTTGTTGAATCGTTATTTTATCGTACTTTTTAGAAATACTCCAAAGCGAGTCTCCTTTCTTAACGGTGTACTCAATTTTCTCACCTTTTGCCGGTACCTTTTTCGCAGTCACGTTTTTAGGCTTTGACACCGTATAGTATAATTTTTTAGGATAAATAGTCAAACGCTGATCAACACTTAAATTAGTTGTTCGCAATCCGTTCCATTTTTTTATATCAGAAACACGAACCCCATATTTATCTGCTATTTTCCCTAAATAATCACCAGTTCTAACCTTGTATCGAATCCGCTGATTTATTTCAAAATACTGTGGCAGAGGTTTTTCTCTTAGCGCATCTTCTTTTGCTGCCAGCGCATAAATCTCTTTTTCATTTTCAACAAACAAACCAGCTTTATCAATCGGCAATCGAAGCGCATACTTTTTCCCCTTTACAAAAGGAATGATATCTAACTTATACTCCGGATTTAAAAATTGCAACATTTCATGACTAATATTCAATGTTTCATTTAATTGGTCAAAAGTAAGCAATCGTTTTACCTGTATGGTATCTGTTGCAAAAAAATGAGTTAATGGCGACGTAGGAGCAATTTTATGTTCTTTTGCATATTCAAAAACATACAAATTTGCATAAAAAGCGGGTAAGTATCCTGCTGTTTCTCTTGGCAGAAAAGGTCTTATATTCCAGTAATTTCTTGAACCACCAGATCTTCGAATTGCTTTCGAAACATTTCCTGGCCCAGAATTATAAGCTGCCAAGGCCAAGTCCCAATCATTAAATGTTTTATATAGGCTTTCTAGGTATTTACAGGCTGCTTCAGCAGATTTCACAGGATCTTGACGCTCATCAACATAAGAACTTATCTTCAAATCGAACTGCTTGCCTGTTTGATACATAAATTGCCACATTCCCGTTGCTCCTACTCTAGATTTTGCTCTAGGATTCAAGCCAGACTCTACAACAGCTAAATATTTTATTTCTAAAGGAATGTCATAGGCATCTAAATAAGACTCAAACATTGGAAAATAATACAACGCCCTAGACATCATCTTAGGATAGTATTTAGAGCGTGTTTTTAAATAATATTTAATCAATCTTTCTAGCTCAGGGTTGTATTCTAAATTAAAAGGTGTTTGTTGATTTAACAGCTCTAAACGCTCTTTTAATAGTTCAGTCGACAAAGCAATATCATCTATAGAAACGGCATCTTTATCGTTCTCAAAGGTCAAAGGAACATTATCATACAAAGGAGAACTATACATCGTTTCTAACCACAAACTATCAATAACAATGGGCTGATTGACTATTTTCTCCTGAACAACGCTGTCTTGTTCCACCGAAATAACCTCCAAAGAATCTTTTACAACAAAAGTTGAATCTAAGGACTTTTCTTGTCCGAAAACAAAGTTTACAAAAGCCCCAAAAAAGAAAACTGTAAAAATTTTAGTTCGCATAAATAATTTATTGCATTTGACTTAGAGAGTCTTTTTGTTAAGTTACTACTCTGTTAGGAGTTTTGAAATCTCATCAAAATTAGGAGATAAAATAATTTCAATTCTTCTGTTTTTAGCTTTCCCTGCTTTTGAACTATTGCTTGCTACAGGCACAAACTCTCCTCTACCTGCTGCTGTAATTTGGTTGGCTCCGACATTTGATTTTTGAAGAATTCTTACAATTGCAGTCGCTCTTTTAACAGATAAATCCCAGTTATCTTCTATTACATCACCACTATATGGATCATTATCTGTATGACCTTCAATCAAAACTCTAATATCTGGATTGTCTGCCAATACTTTCGCCAATTTCTTAACTGCCTTATTTCCATTTTCTCCAACGGCCCAACTCCCTGAATTGAATAATAATTTATTTTCCATGGAAACATAGACTTTTCCATTTTTGTTTACAATCGTTAGTCCTTTTCCTTCAAAACCTTTTAAAGCACTCGTTACAGAACTCTTCAGTTCTTGCATAGCTGCTTCTTTTTCTGCTATCAATTTTTCTAATTCATCAATTCTACTAGAACGTATTGAAAGTTCTCCTTCCAATTTACGCAAACGAGCACCTTCCGTTATCAATTTTGTTTCTTTTTCATCTAACTGACTTAAAAGACCTCTATTTTCAACAGCATTTTTTTCTAAAGCTGAAGAACTATTTGAAGCTAACATATCATAGGCCTTCTTTAATTCGCTAAACGATTTTCGCAGTGCATCCGCTTCTCTTTCTAGTGCTTTGTTTTCTTGGTGTAAGCCAAGCTGCTTTTCTTCTAACTTCTTGATATAGTCGTCGTATTTATTTTTACTCAACTGCAAGTCGTCGTTTTGCTCTAATAATTCTTTTTTTTCTTCTTGTGATTGATTGTATTTATCTTCTAAATCAACAAATACTTTTTTTGAGACACATGAGACGGCAAGAGCAGCAATACAAACACTAAGGATTATTTTTTTCAACATATTTTTTTTGTTATTTTAATTCTATTACAATTGGACAATGATCTGAATGTTTTGCTTCTGGTAATATATAAGCTCTTTCCAGACGATCTCGTAAAGGTTCAGTAACCAAATGATAATCTATTCTCCAACCTTTATTATTATTTCTTGCATTGGCTCTATAACTCCACCAACTATAGTGATCAGCTTCTTTGTTAAAGAAACGGAAGCTATCTATAAAACCATTGTTGATAAACGAATCTAACCATGTTCTCTCTTCTGGCAAAAACCCAGAAACACCTTTCATTTTAGGGTTATGAATATCAATTGCTTCATGGCAGATATTGTAATCGCCACAAATAATTAAATTCGGAACTTCTTTTTTCAATTCATTAACATAGTCCTGAAACTCATCCATAAAATTGAATTTAAACTCAAGTCGCGCTGAATTGGTTCCAGAAGGTAGGTACAAACTCATAATAGAAACCGTATCAAAGTCAACACGTAAGTTTCTACCTTCAAAATCCATCGTTTCTATTCCTGTTCCATACACTACATTATTCGGTTTTTCTTTACAAAGAATCGCAACGCCACTATACCCTTTTTTTTGAGCCGAATACCAGTAATTGTATTTATAGCCAGCTTCTTCAAACAGTGATAAATCTAATTGATCTTCTTGTGCTTTTATTTCTTGCAAACAAATTACATCTGGATTAGAGGCTGTTAACCATTCTATAAATCCTTTTTTTATAGCTGCACGAATTCCATTTACATTATATGATATTACTTTCATTCTCTTTTTTATTTTGCTTAAAATCTACTTATCTGAACTATTTAGAAGCGTAACTACTTCTCAATTTTTTTCTAATTATTTTGTTTGATGCAGTACGTGGCAAGATATCAATTTTCACCAAGTCGACCACTTTGAAAAGTGGATTTAATCCTGTTCTCACAAGGTTTTGTATTTTCTTTAACGCTTCTAAGCTTTCCTTATTTTTTATAGGAACATAAAAAACCACCAAACTACTCGGCCCTCCATTTTTCGGAGACACTGCGATTGCTGCTGACTCATTTACAAAATCTAATGTATTGACTAGATTCTCTATTTGAACAGCACTTACTTTTATTCCTCCTAAATTCATTGCATCATCCACCCGACCTCTTGCTTTGTAATATCCTTTTTCGGTCGTTATAAATTGATCTCCGTGCCTTCTTAAAATATTTCCTTGAAAAGTTGGTGTACCCGTATAATATGTTTCGTGATGCTCTTTGTTTAATAATCCTGTTGACAAGCCCATTATAGGTGGAACCAGAAAAACTTCTCCCTCTAAACTTTCTTTACCATTTTCATCTAAGAGAACAAACTCTCCCCCTAAAGTTTGACTTGAGAACTGAGAAACGCTATTTTCTTGAACTACGGTGCTTGCAATATAACCTCCTCCAATTTCCGTACCTCCACAATACTCAATAATCGGTTTGTGATTTCCTAGCTCCATTAAATAATTCATTTCATCTGGGCTAGAAACCTCACCTGTTGAACTAAAACAACGAATTGCATTCCAATTATACGATTCCATATTTCGAGAAGATTTCCACGATTTTACGATACTCGGCACAACACCCAACATGGTTACTTTTGCATCTTCCACAAATGCACCAAATTCTTTTTGTAACGGACTTCCATAATACAAACCTATCGTTGCTTTATTTAGTAATGCTGCAAAAACCAACCAAGGACCCATCATCCATCCTAAATTTGTAGGCCAACAAACAACATCATTTTTTTGAATGTCATGATGATAATATGCGTCAGAGCCAGACTTTATTGGCGTCGTATGATTCCAAGGAATAGCTTTTGGTTCTCCTGTGGTTCCAGAAGAAAACAAAATTGTTATCGTTTCTTCGGGACTTTGTTTTACGGAGTCAAAGGAACTTTTATCATTTAAGAAATTATTCCAAAAAACATCTTCTCCTCTTAATTTTAAAGGGGGTGAAATTGTTGAAACAACGACTGTTTTTATCGAAGAAACAGCCTTGATCTTTTCATATAACGGATGTGTTTTTCCATTCCGATGCAATACATCTTGTGTAATTATCAAAGAAGGTTTTGTGATTTCTAAACGTATTGAAATTTCATTTGAAGAAAAACTATCTGCAATTGTAGCAACCACTATCCCTGCTTTTATTGCTGCCAAATATACAACAACAGCCTCTACGGTCATAGGCATATCAATAGCTATAACAGCTTCTTTTTCAATACCTAAGTCAGCAAAACTATTTGCTACTTGATTGACTTTTATTTCTAAATTTTTTTGAGTAATTTTTTGAAGTACCCCATTTTCTTCTTGAAAACAAATAGCAATCGAATTGTTGTTATTTTGAAAACAAGAATCTACAATATTCAATTTGGACTCGAAGATCCATTTTGCATTCTCAATACCTTTATCGATATTTACAATTGAGGAATATTTTTTATCAAACTGAATGCCGATATTAGCAACTGTTTCTTCCCAAAATAAAGTTTTATTCTTAACAGACCATTTCCAAAAATCAGTATAAGAATTCATACCCAACTTTTGCATCATTTTGAAAATGTTGCTGTTTTCGATAATTGATTTTGATGGGTGCCAAGTTTTATTCATAGATCAAAACTATCTATTTACTAGTTCACAATTTCAATACAAAGGATTTTTTGAAGCGATATAAAATTAAAAATCCGTTTCTTCTTCTACGGTCTCAACAGGTATTTCAACACCCTCATCATCTAGCGTAGGTACAGCCTCACAGTCTAGCTGAATAGTAACAACTTCGGGTCTTTCAAACATATCCTGACTCACTGTTAATGTTGAATCAGCATAACATTTTCGCATATACAAAGCCCATGTAGGCAATGACATTGTTGCACCTTGACCTTGGGTTATTTTTTCAAAATGAGTAGCTCTATCATCAGCACCTGTCCACACTCCTGTTGCTAAATTTGGAACAACTCCCATAAACCAACCATCAGATTGATTTTGGGTAGTCCCTGTTTTACCCATAATTGGATTCTCAAACTGGTATGGATACCCCGTAGAAATATCGTCAGGATATTTTCCCCACTGACCACGCAAACGAACACCAGAACCTGCTTCGGTAACTCCTTTTAACAAATCAACCACTACATATGCCGACTCTTCGCTTAGAACTTGTTCGGTTTTAGGAACGAATGATTGTAATACCGTTCCGTTTCGATCTTCCACTCTTAAAAGCATCATTTGACTTACTCGTAATCCTTTGTTTGCAAACATAGAATACGCTCCCACCATTTCATACAAACTAGCATCTACAGTACCTAAAGCAATAGATGGATAAGGTGGTATATACGAGTCAATACCTGCTCTTTTTGCCAATCTAGCCACTGTTTTTGGCCCTACCATATGAATTAGCCTCGCAGTAATTACATTCACCGATTTTGCTAAAGCTTGTTTTAACGTTAATTCTCCACCATACGTTTCTCCAGCATTTTTTGGAGTCCAGTCTTCATCCATTCCATATGCTTCTTTTGGAACGCTATATAGTGTATTTGGGAATTTTTCACACGGAGACAATTGCAACTGATCTATCGCAGAAGCATACACAAAAGGTTTGAAAGTAGACCCTACTTGTCTTTTTCCTTGCTTTACATGATCGTATTGGAAATATTTACTATTTATTCCTCCAACCCAAGCTTTGATATGTCCCGTTTGAGGCTCTATAGATAACAAACCACTATGTAAAAAATGCTTGTAATATCTTATCGAATCATAAGGAGTTAAAATAGTATCCTTGGTTCCTTTCCATGAAAAGACTTTCATTTTTCGCTTTGTATTAAAAGCTACTTTAATTTCTTTGTCTGATTTTCCTGCTTTTTTCAACAATCGATAGCGATCTGTATTTCGCATTGCTCTGCTCATTATAGACTCAATATCTTCTTTTTCGAGATCGTAAAATGGCGCTGTAGGATTGTATTTTTGCTCTTTAAAAAATACTCTTTGGAGA
>CEWR01159377.1_pt1 | contig 58357 bp, 54 predicted proteins | sample 356321 | NCBI WGS metagenome assembly CEWR01 (sample SAMEA2621551, study PRJEB7988) | marine metagenome | biome: marine biome (ENVO:00000447); feature: mesopelagic zone (ENVO:00000213); material: "saline water (ENVO:00002010), including plankton (ENVO:xxxxxxxx)" | depth 790 m
CGTCTAACCACGCAAAATGAAACACTAAAAACCCACAACTAACCCTTACAAATTGACAATTGAACATTGGCACTTCTAACATGATTGCTGTTCATTGTAAATTACGGTTACCCCTGCTAATTTAAACTTATTATCTGAAAAATAACAACCCTAAATTTGTATTTTTACTTTATGAATGAGCCATTAGCAGAACGCATACGTCCCAAAACACTTGAAGACTATATTAGCCAGCAACATCTCGTCGGAAAAACTGGGATTTTAACACAGCATATCAAAAAAGGAATCATTCCATCATTGATTTTGTGGGGTCCTCCTGGTATTGGAAAGACAACTTTAGCAAATATAATTGCCAAAGAATCTGGTCGTCCATTTTACGCATTAAGTGCTATTAACTCTGGCGTAAAAGACATTCGAGACATTTTAGATAAAGTCAAACAAAGTGGTGGTTTATTCACAACAAAAAACCCAATATTATTTATTGACGAGATTCATAGGTTTAGCAAGTCTCAACAAGATTCTTTATTGGCAGCTGTTGAAAAAGGTTGGGTAACATTGATAGGTGCAACCACTGAAAACCCAAGTTTTGAGGTAATACCGGCTCTGTTATCCAGATGTCAAGTCTATATTTTAAATTCTTTCGACAAAACAGACTTGATTGATTTATTACATAGAGCCATGGAAATAGATCCTCTTATAAAATCGAAAGAAATAGAATTAAAAGAAATAGATGCCTTGATACAGGTTTCTAGTGGCGATGCAAGAAAATTGCTGAATGTATTTGAATTAGTTGCCTCTTCAGAAGAAGCACCAGTAACCATTACCAATGAATTGGTATTGAGCAAAGTTCAAAAAAATACGGTTCGTTATGATAAAACAGGAGAGCAGCATTATGATATCGTATCTGCCTTTATCAAATCAATTCGAGGAAGCGATCCTAATGGTGCTGTTTATTGGCTGGCTAGAATGATAGAAGGTGGAGAGGATGTGAAATTTATTGCCAGAAGACTATTGATTGCAGCTTCAGAGGATATCGGCAACGCAAACCCTACTGCTTTTATCATGGCCAATTCAACCTTTCAAGCGGTAACAACAATTGGATACCCTGAATCAAGAATTTTATTAAGTCAGTGTGCTATTTATTTAGCAAACTCACCAAAAAGCAACAGTTCGTATGAAGCCATTAACAATGCTATTCAAATGGTAAAAAATACTGGAGATTTATCCGTTCCACTTCCTCTTAGGAATGCTCCTACCAAATTGATGAAAGATTTAGATTATGGAAAGGATTACAAATACGCACACAATTATGAGAATAATTTTGTTGCTCAAGAGTTTTTGCCAAAAGAAATAGCAAACACAAAATTCTACGAACCTAGCAACAATGCTCGTGAAAATGATTTTAGAAATACCTTAAAGTCTCGTTGGAAAGACAAATATCAATATTAAACTTGTGTAATTATATTGTGTCAGGCAAGTTACTTTTACTGTTGCATAGGCTAACTATTTGTTATCGAAAATTGCTGAGTTCAACAACCAGCAATAAAACAGCTCTATATAATTGACCTAATAAATATGTGCGCTGCCTAAAAAACAGTACAGGAAAATTAGACAATCTTCCTTATTTGAAAAACGTACGAACCGTAACTTCTTTCACTCCTGGGAAATCTATTTTTAAATTTCCTCTTTCATCAAAATAACCGATAGTGTGTCTAAAATCTCCATTCGCATCTTTCCACTGTACTTTAAATACATTTGGCAAAGAGGTTTTAATGAATTTACATATCAATTCTCCAGAAGAATAATCAGAAGTTGGACTGCTTAATACATTGCCTATAAACCCATTTTTAGAAACCACCAATTCTATAGATAGTTTGGCTTCGTTTGTAAATATTTCTTTATTAGAAGCGATGGTAATTTCTTTCTTTGGTACTGATACTGGAACAAAAGCAGCGGCAGTCGAAACAAGAAGAGGTGCATATATATACTCTTCTTCAGAAAAACTTTTAAAAGCACTTCGAAGACTTTCTTGATATCCTTTTTTATACTCTTTCTCGCGACTAACTCCTTGCTCACTTGTGAAAACAATTTCATTAGAACAATCAGACAAGGTAAAACTTGTTTTAATTTTAAGCATAGATGATTCTTTACTCACTTTCATTTTTAAACCACCACAGTCCAACATTCTTAGCTCATTTGGTATTTTTTCGTTGTCAAAAAAAGTAGTCATGCCCTCTTTCTTAAATAAGAATTTCAATAATTCATTTAATTGATATTCACCTGGTGTTTTCTGAAAAGATAACTGATCTGGTATGACAACATAAGCGTAACTGTGAATTGTTTTTTGAGCTGTTAATGTTTGAACACAAAACAATACTCCAATAAAAAAAACTGTTAGAAATTTCATAATATATATAGTATAAAGTAAAAGTATTTATTTTTTTTCAATCCAAAGGTTAAAAAAAACATATAAATTAGAACTTAAATTTTAAGATAAGAGTATATTTGATGAAATACTTGTTACACGCTGCTATTTTGCAGGAATTATTATTAAAAAAATGGAAATACTTCGTTATACAAATATTTATAAAGAACAATGGAATTCTTTTATAGAGACCTCTAAAAACGGTACTTTTTTACTTCAGCGAAGTTTTATGGAATACCACCAAGATCGATTTGAAGATTTTTCATTATTGGTTTTAAAAAAAGGCAAAATACTCGCCGTGTTGCCTGCCAATATAACGAACAATATTGTCTGCTCCCATCAAGGATTGACCTATGGCGGAATTATTCTAATTGAGAATTTAGATTTCAATAGTTATAAAGACATTCTCATTGCAGTCTTAAAATTTCTGAACAAACAAGATATTAAACAGTTGAAAATTAAGTTAATTCCTGATATATATAACTTAAGTGCTTGCGATGAAATCAAATCTATACTGCCCATTCTAAACAGTACACTTATACGCAGTGAAGTTAGCTTAGCAACAACCATAAAACCTATATATTCCTTTTCTAAATTAAGACTCAGAGGTGTGAAAAAAGGGATCAAAAACAAGCTCATCATAAAAGAGACCCATAACCTTGAACCTTTTTGGAATCAAATTTTAGTCCCAAACCTTCTGGAAAAACATAAAACAAACCCCACACATAACCTCAGGGAAATAGCCTTATTAAAAGAATTATTTCCTGATGAAATTCGTCAGTTTGAAGTCTATTTCGATGATCAAATCATTGCTGGAGCAACGATTTTTGAAACACAGCAAACAGCACACAGTCAATATATTTCAGGAAAGCAAGAATTCAATCATTTAGGAGGTCTTGACTTGTTGTTTCATGAATTAATTACAAACGTATTTAAAGATAAAAAATATTTTAATTTTGGAACCTCAACCGCTACTTCTGAAAATAAAATAAATAAAGGACTTTTTAATTGGAAACAAGGTTTTGATACCTCACCTATTCTCCAAAATCAATTTTCAATTGACACCCGTAATTATAAAAACCTAGAAACATTATTTGTATGATTCTATTTAATGATTTAAAAAAAAGCAATGCTCGTTTCGAAACTGAATTTAAAAAGGTCTTTGAAAACTTCCTTGATTCGGGTTGGTATATTCTTGGAAACGCTGTAAATACATTTGAAACAGAATTTGCAACCTATTGCGGAACAAAATACTGTGTTGGTGTTGCCAATGGTTTAGATGCTTTAACACTAATTTTAAAGGGGTATATAGAATTAGGAACTTTAAAAAAAGGAGACGAAGTATTGATACCTGCGAACACATATATTGCAAGTATACTAGCTGTTACTGAAGCTGGATTAACGGCTAAACTTATTGAACCAGACCCAATTGCCTTTACTATTGATTCTAAATTAATTAAACACAATATCACCAACAAAACAAAAGCCATTTTAGCTGTACACCTCTATGGACAATTGGCTGATATGGAAAATATCAATTCAATCGCTAAGGAGAATAATTTATTAGTTATTGAAGATGCTGCACAGTCACACGGCGCTAAAAATAATAAGAACACAAAAGCAGGAAACCTAGGAAATGCAGCTGGGTTTAGTTTCTATCCAGGAAAAAACCTTGGAGCACTTGGAGATGCCGGTGCCGTCACAACAAATGACGAAGCCCTAGCAAAGACAATCATACAATTGCGAAATTATGGAATGTCAAAAAAATACATCTTTGAACGTAGAGGTTCTAATAGTAGGCTTGATGAACTGCAAGCTGCTTTATTATCTGTCAAACTAAAACATTTGGATACCGACAATAATTACAGAATAGAAATAGCAAAACAATATATTTCTGGGATCTCAAACCCCAAAATAAAGACTCCCTATTTCGACAAGAGTAATAATCATGTTTTTCATGTATTCCAGGTATTATGTGAATCTAGAGATCATCTACAAGATTACCTAAGAGATAATGATGTCCAAACGTTAATTCATTATCCTATACCTCCGCACAAGCAAGTAGCTTATAAAGAATGGAATAATTTGTCTTTTCCTATAACCGAAACAATTCATAGAGAAACGTTAAGTTTACCTATACATCCATGTTTGCATCAAGAGGAAATTGAAAAAATAATTGAACTTTTAAACAATTATTAATTGAATCCATTTAAGTACATAAAAAACAATCAACTGGTAAAAATACTTTCACTGAATTCTATATCCGTGTTTGTAAGTTTACTTTCTGGTTTTATATCTATCAAATTTATTGCCTATTTTTTGGGAGCGGAAGGAATGGCTATAATGGGGAATTTCAAAAATTTCTCCAATTTTATAAAAACTTTTTCAACATTAGGATTTGATGTAGGAGTCACAAAACTCATCGCAGAACATACATCTGATGACAGAAAAATAAAAGAAGTAATTACCACTGCCTTAGTATCTAGAGTCCTCTCTAGTCTATTCATTTCAATTATACTAATTCTGGGTGTAAGCTATTTTAATAGATATGTTTTTATAAATTATTATTTTGAAAATGTCTTTTATTTATTTGCTGTATTCCTGCCACTGTTCTCTATCAATACTTTTTTTATCGCTGTTCTCAATGGATATAAAAAATTTAAAACTCTAATTACAGTAAACATCATTAGCTCAATTATTGGGCTTATTATTTCGTTGATTCTAATATATTATAAACATATTATTGGAGCATTAATTGGGATAGCGGTTATAGAATCAATTATTGCTTTGATAACCTATTATTACTTTAGACTAGAAAAAATAAAATTCCTATTTTCATTGGTATATTTCTCGAAGAAGCAATTAAGACTACTCCTTAATTTCTCTGTAATGACATTGACCACTGCATTAATTTTTCCCAACGGAAATTTATATCTCAGGAATTTAATTATCGAAAATGAAGGCATACAACAGGCTGGATATTGGGAGGCTTTGAATACCATTTCTAGATATTACTTATTGATTTTTTCTTCTAGCTTGACAATGTATTACCTACCTAGACTTTCAGAGATAAAATCAGATTTAGAATTAAAAAAAGAAATACAAAATTATTTCAAAATATTAGTTCCTATTTTTTTGGGAGTTATTACAATTGTCTATATTTTCAAAAAACAACTAGTATTATTAATTCTAAATAAATCCTTTTTAGAAGTAACAGATCTGTTCTTATGGCAAATTATGGGAGATACATTCAAAATACTTTCACTTGCCTTTGCCTATATTTTTGTAGCAAAAATGATGACCATAAAATACATTATTTCTGAAATTGTATTTTATATTATTTATATTGGTGCTTCTTATTTCTTAATTACTAACTTTCATACAAAAGGAGTCGTAATTAGTTATACCATTGCATACATTGTATATTTCTGTATGATGATACTTTTATTTCGTACCCTTTTCACCAAAAATATTGACGTATAAAAACACCTCTTATGAAGAATATAGAAATTATTGACATACCTAAGATCACTGACACCAGAGGAAACCTAGCAGTTATTGAGGGAGACACAATACCTTTTGACATCAAACGAGTATACTATTTGTATGATGTCCCTTCCGATTCTTATAGAGGAGGCCATGCCCATAAAGAACAATATGAATTACTCATTCCTATTTCAGGAAGTTTTTATGTAAAATTAGATGACGGAACAACAACCAAAACAGTCCTGTTAAACAATCCCAACAAGGCCTTACTAATCAAAGACATGGTATGGAGAGAGTTACAAGGATTTTCTAGTGGAAGTATTTGTTTAGTGATAAATTCAGGAATCTTTTCAGAAGACGATTATATTAGATATTATGATGATTTTGTTATAAAAAGCAAATAATATAAGACTTCTTTTTAGTTTTACTAATTAGATGACCAAACAGCTAGATACTTTTTAGCGATCTCCTTGTAACTATGATTTTCTTCAATAAACTTTCTTGCAGACAGCCCTATTTTCGGAATAAGAGATGGATTCAAAATTAAATGTTCAAGTTCATCAACCAAACTATCTACAGACGGCAAAGCATTGATACAAACTTGATTATTTTCCAAATGATAATATTCTAAAAATTCTTTTTCAGCACCTGTAAAAACAACTTTACCCTTTGCCATAGCTTCTAATGCATTATAGCCTTGATCGAATGCATACACCTGATCTAGCAATATATGACACGTATTGTATTTTTCAATGTAGGTAACATATGGAATGTTTTCAGTACGAATAACGTCAACCTTATCTGAATATTTTTCAATAATAATATCCAAAGCTTTGTCAAAAAGGTAGTTTCCTTTTTTGTGATAATTCTCTATATTAACACCATGAAAAATAATGATTTTATCAGTAATCACTAATTTATTAAATTCCAAAATATCAGTATTTATAGGATTCGGAATCAACCCTAGGTATTTTTTATTTCCTATCAGAGGGATATGATAATCCAAATCAGAAGCAATTACTCCATCTATATATTGATATAAAAACGCATGTATTTTTTTATTTGACTTTGACAAGTATCTAAAAATAGCCGAATACACCTTATCTTTTTCTGCTATTCCTTCAAAATAAGGAGTTAATATTGAATACCTGAATTTTTTGTCGTTTGCATAAGAAACAGATATATAATCTGTGCCACAAGATAATAAGAAGGTTTTTTTAGATTTTAAAAAGACTTTTTTTAATAAATAAATTTCAAACTTAGGAGTCGTTTCAATAGACATTTCGTTGATTAATTGAACTACATCAAAATCTCCATATTTTTTTAGACGTGCATAAAATTTAAGTCCTTGTTCTAAACTTAAAAAATTTATTTTAAACAATCTATAAACTACTTTAGTAATAAAATTTAAAAATCCCTTTTCAAAAAGAACTCCTTTAAAGTTCTCATCTACAGGATACCCTTTAAAACCATCTCTCGTGCCAAACAGCACAACTTCATGTCCATAACTCTCTAACCCCTCTTTTAAGGAATTGTGAAGTCTGCTATATTCTCCAATAAGTAATATTTTCATTTATAAATCTATTATGAGCAACAAGTATTTATTCTTATTGTTTAACAACCTTTATACACTCCTCATATACGTCCTTCCAACCTTGCCATATTCCATAATCACTCAACATTTCATTATGAAACAGTGTCACAAAGGTTCCATTTACCTTTTTTACTTCTTCGTATAATTCTTTTACTTGAATCAATGCCTGCTTTGGAGACAAGCTCATACCTTCATTCAAGGTATAATCGTTTACTGCAAAAGGAATAATTTTTAAAGGAGTTTGAATTTCAAAATCTAAGTCATAAAAATAAAACGGTGTACAGGTGCTAGCTCTAAAGCCTAAAGCATCTGAATACCCCATCGAATAATCTTCTTCAACTTCTAGGTCAATTAAATTTTGATAGGTTTCAGGCAAATGATTTCGAAGCATATGTTGCCTTGATTTAGAAACTGGAGTATTAATAATTGACTCCATTTTCTTCATTTCTTTCTTCATCACCTCCTCCTTATTCATCGTAAAGTAAGAAGAACTCAAGCCAATCTTTACATAATCAGACATAGACTTTATAAGCAAGCGGTACTTATCTTTTGTGATAGAAATATTATTATCAAAAGTACTCACTTTCGCAATTAAAAAGAATAAAACCGTAGATATATTGTGCTCTTTTTTTAAACGAACAATTTCATCAAAAGTGTCATAAGGGTCTTTTTTAAGTTTTAATAAAACGAGTATTCTTTCTATAAAAGCACTCAGCTGAAATGTAAAAAAATCACTTACAAAACCTCCTAATGAACGTACAATTCCTCTTGATCTATATATATATGTTTGGTTGATATCAAACGTACTTATATACTTGTATTTTTTGGGAACAAATTCATTTGTAGGAAACTTTTCTTGAAGTGCTTCTTTTAATTTAAATGCCCAAATATCGATAATCGGTTTCTTTAAAAAACTTTTTTTATACGCCATACTTTCTTCTACAGAAAAACGCTCATGAATATCCTGAACATGCGGTAAATACTCTTCATACCTACTTATTAAATAAAAGCTAGCAGCAAAAATATCATACGGAATTACAGATTTTTTTCCAGCACTAAAAAAACAAGGAATTCCCTCTTCCCAATCAGAGATAGAGATCTCAATGTCATTAATTCCTTGTTCAAATAGCAAATCATTTGACCTTATAAAAAATTCTTTTCCCAACGGAAGTTTAGAATAATTCATTTTCATTCCGTTAAAAGCTACAAATTCTTCAATTTTCGTAGTAAATTGAACGGGAGTATTTAGTACCCTAACAAATATATGTTTGAAAACATAACTCAGTCTAGGTGTTATTTCATGTGTGAAAACTAACATCTTATTTTTGTTTTTTTAATTTAATAGCTAGTATTTTTGTATAATTTTCGTTTACAAAATAAACAGATATCAAGCTGATCATTGATGAAAATGGAAATAAAAATCTCGCGTTGTCTCCATAAACAATCAAAGCTTGCAATACCGATGCTGACATAACAGAGAGCAATATAAAGACTACCAATCTATTCTTAGAGCTTTTATAAAAAAAGAATCGAAATCCATAATATACAAAGCTTATCATAAAAATTAAATTCATTAATACTTGCGCTGCAATACTTGCTCTTCTCCAGGCTACAAAACTGTTCGCAACATAAATATTACCACTATCTTCAATCCAATAAAACGCATTAGTCCAAAAATCTTTAAATGATACTACAACTTGCTGAAAATATTTATCATAATTATTTACAATCAATTCTTTTGACATTTCTCCTAAAACATTAGACAATTCAGGCTGGCTATAGCCTGTTTCTAATAACAACTCCTCATAGGCATACCAAATAGCATTTTTTTTGTTTTTATTAATCTCTATTTCACTTTCCAAAATATGTTTCACATAAATATCTTTAATCTTGGAATGTTCTCCTTCATAGGTATCAAAGAAACTTACAGAGGTTTGTGCCAAATTAATTCCAAAAAAAGTTGTCAAACCAAAGTTACCTGTATGCGATTTATTCATTCCACTCCATAACAGAAAACAAAAAACTGTTGGACTTATAATAATTACAATACGTTTTAGTAAAAAAACAATCGATTCTTTTCGTTTTTCATAAATATAAATCAATGTTACCAAAGGTGCTAAATACAAAAACAGTGTTCTAGTCATCATCAAAAAGGCACAAACAACCCCAAGTAATAAATGATTCCGAACTGTATCTTTCTTTAGACAAAAAAGGTAAACGACTAACACAAACAAAAACAAAGATACCGTTTCAGTTAAAATGGCTCTCTCATAAAAATAGTAATTGATAATAAAGCAAGGTATAAGAGCTGTACATACTGAAAGTCTGTCATTCTCAAGAATTGTTCTTGTTATTTTAAACAACAAATAAGAACTGAAAAAACCAAGGAAATATTGAAAAAGTATGACCCATTTAAGATGCATCCCTAAAAGTAAAATTATCAAAGAATACCCAGGGGTTCTATTAAATTCATACCCATAAAAATTCATATTCTGCAACCGACGCGCTAAATTTAAATACCCTTCACTATCTGGGTATTCTACAGCTTTAAAACCTAATAAACACACAGATACTACATGTGCAATAACTGTAACAATAAGCAACACTAAAAGTGGGTTCTTATCAAAAGAAAACTGCCTTTTACCGAATATCTTCATTCGCATATAAAATTCTATTAGCTACATTATTAGAGTTTATAAGATCCCTTCATCTGCAAAGCTAAAATACGCTTTTTCTGTAATTATCAAATGATCTAGAAGCTTTATATCTAAAGTCAAAGAGGCCTTTTTTAACTTTTGTGTAATCTCTTTATCGGCAGTACTCGCGCTAAGCCCTCCTGAGGGATGGTTGTGACATAAAATAATTCCTGTTGCCAAGAAATCTAGCGCATGTTTAAACAACAATCTTATGTCTACTACCGTGCCTGTCAAGCCACCTTTACTCAACTGTAATTTATGTAAAACTTTGTTTGAGTTATTCATAAAAAGCACCCAAAATTCTTCATGTTTTAAATCACCAACAATGGGTTGCATAATTTCAAAAACATCCTTGCTACTTGTTATTTTATCTTTTTTTATAGCTTCTTCTAATCTGCATCTTCTTCCTAGCTCTAACCCTGTAAGTATTGCAATTGCCTTTGCTTCTCCAATGCCCTTAAAACGGGTAAGTTGTATAATCGACAATTGTTCCAATTCATTTAAATTATTATCACAAGAAATTAATATTTTCTTTGAAAGTTCTACCGCTGTTTCTTCTCTATTCCCTGAGCTTATTAAAATGGCTACCAACTCTGCATCAGTAAGAGCTCTTTTTCCTTTCAATAGCAACTTTTCCCTTGGCCGATCCAATACATCCCAATTTTTTATTGTGATATTTTTTTGTTCATTTAACATCGCTTTGTTTTCTACTAAAGATACTAATTTGTAATATAGAAAAAAAATCATACAACCTTTTCGTATTTTAAATAGTTCCTTTCCAATGCATCAAATAGTTCACTATATTTGTATAAATTTCTTTTCAATGAAAATAATAATCGCTGGTGCTGGAGACGTAGGTTTTCACTTAGCAAAATTACTGTCTCACGAAGCTCAAGACACTTTTGTCATTGATCGTGACGCCAAAAAACTCAAATACATTGATACCCATTTAGACGTAATTACCCTTAAAGGGGATGCTACTTCTTTAAAATCATTAAAAGATGTTGGTGTTCAGAATGCCGATTTACTCTTGGCGGTAACTGAATCTCAAAACACAAACCTCACAATTGCTGCTCTCAGTAAAAAATTAGGAGTTAAAAAAACAATTGCAAGAATTTCTAACACTGAATTTTTAACGACCACCGAAATAAATTTTGCCGAAGTTGGAATAGATTATATGATTTCTCCGGAGTATTTAGCCGCAAAAGAAATTGAAGCTTTATTAAATGAATCTGTATTTAACGATAAGATTGAATTTGAAAATGGAGCCATCAATATTCTTGGTGCTAGATTGTCTTCAAAATCTCCAGCTGTAAACAAAACAGTGCAAGAAGTTAAAGAAGCCTACCCTGAAATTGATTTCACTATTATTTCTTTAAAACGAGAAAACACAATTGAAACTATTATCCCTAGAGGAAATACAATCTTTAAACACCATGATCAGGTGTATTTCTCGGTTACCAAAGAACATGTAGAAAAAGTGTACGAATTGATTGGGGAACAAAAAATAGGGATCAAAGATGTAATGATTTTAGGTGGTAGTAAAATTGGTCAAAAAGCTGCAAAAAGTCTTTGTGATCATAACTTTAATGTGAAATTAATAGAAGCTAAAAGAGACAAAGCTTTCGAATTAGCAGATTCTCTATGCAATACCTTAATTATTCAAGGGGATGGAAGAAATGTAGAGTTACTAGAAGAAGAATCTATTGATAAAATGGATGCTTTTGTAGCCGTAACGGGCAATTCAGAAACCAATATCATGTCTTGTCTTGTTGCCAAATCTAAAGGTGTTAAGAAAACAATTGCTTTGGTTGAAAACATGGACTATATAAACATTTCTCAAACCATAGGAATTGATACCTTAATCAATAAAAAATTATTAGCCGCTGGAGCTATTTTTAAACATGTAAGAAAAGGCAAGGTATTGGCATTGGCCAACCTTCATAATGTTGATGCAGAAGTACTAGAATTTTTTGTAAGAAGAAACACCAAAGCTACCAAATTTAAAATTAAAGATTTACAACTTACAGACAAAGCTGTGATAGGCGGTGTTGTAAGAAAAGGTGAGGGAATGATGACTTTTGGGGATTTTCAAATTTTAAAAGGCGATAGAGTAATTGTTTTTTGCTTACCTGAAGCCATTGGAGAAGTTGAAAAACTCTTTAATAACTAAGCTATGAAATCTACAGGTTTAAATTTTAAAATAATTATTAGTTTTCTTGGACTTACTGCTATTTTAAATGGTTTTTTTATGTTACTTGCATTGCCCTTCAGTTTGTACAAGAATGAAGAGGCGACTTACGGAATTCTTTCTGCTGGTATTATAACCGTCTTACTCGGTTTTATGATGTGGTTTTTCAATAGAAAAGCACCAAAAAACTTACACAAACGAGAAGGATATATTATTGTAACCCTCGGTTGGTTGATGCTGACATTTACCGGAGCACTCCCCTATCTATTTACCGGAACGATTCCCAACTTTGTTGATGCCATTTTCGAAACAATTTCTGGGTATTCTACTACTGGTGCATCTATTGTAAAAGATATTGAAGCTTTACCTAATGGAATATTATTTTGGAGAAGTGCTACGCATTGGATCGGTGGAATGGGAATTATTGTACTTACCATTGCAATACTGCCTTTGTTAGGAATTGGAGGCATGCAGTTATTTATGGCAGAAGCACCAGGCCCCTCTACAGATAAAATGCACCCAAGAATTACACAAACTGCCAAACGTCTTTGGTTGATATACGTATCGCTTACCTTGACCGAATTTTTCTTGCTAAAGATTGCTGGAATGACTTGGTTTGACGCAATCAACCACGCAATGGCAACTATGAGTACTGGCGGTTTTTCTACAAAAAACGCAAGTATGGCCTACTGGAATCATATGCCAATCATACAATATATTGTGATCGCTTTTATGTTTATTGCTGGAACAAATTTTATATTGACTTATTTTGCTTTGAAAGGAAAAATTCGAAGAATCTTTCAAAATGAAGAGTTCAAATACTACTTTTTTGGAATTATTTTTTTAACAATCGTATTGACTATAATCATACAATTTCATCAAACACCAGGGCTAGAGTCAACCATAGACCATCCCATGCCTTGGGGTTCTTTTGAAAGTGCATTCAGACATGCTGGTTTTCAAGTAGTATCTGTAATCACAACCACAGGATTTGTGTCTGCCGATTATACTGCATGGAACGCTTTCGCTACTATGCTTGTATTTTCACTCTTTTTTATTGGAGGTTCTGCAGGTTCTACCAGTGGTGGTGTAAAAATAGTAAGGCATATTATCATGATCAAAAATAGTGTTTTAGAATTCAAAAAATTATTACACCCGAATGCCATTATCCCTGTTCGATATGATAACAAAGGAGTCTCAAGAATCATTGTTTTTAATATTCTTTCCTTTTTTGTTTTGTACATGTTAATATTTATAACGAGTGCCGTCGTTTTAAGTTTTATGGGACTTGATTATGAATCTGCAATTGGAGCTGCTGCCTCTTCCTTAGGAAATGTTGGTCCTGCTTTAGGCTCCTTAAGTCCGGTAGACAATTATGCACATTTATCATCTCCAGCTAAACTGTTCTGTTCTTTTCTTATGCTCATTGGACGACTTGAGCTATTTACTGTATTGATACTATTCACACCATTTTTTTGGAAGAAAAATTAACATTTATCATTTAATCTAACTAGTATTACCTCTATTTTACACTCATAAAAAGCAACTATTATTTATTACTATAATTATGAAAACAAATTATTTTAGAAACGGTGCATTTATACTACTCGCGCTCATCTCTTTACACACAAGTGCACAAGAAGAAAAAGAAGAGTTCAAACATTTTAGAATTAGCCCTGTATTAAGTCATACCTATATCCCAACTGCCATCTCAGAAGGAACAAAAACGATTATAGTCCCTTCTATTGGATTGGATTTAGAGTACTGGTTTAGTGAAAAATATGGAATAGGTTTGCATAACGACTTAGAACTTTTTAATTACGAAGTTAAAAAAGAGAGGCAAAAATTAAGTATTGAAAGAGACTTCCCTGTAGTAGTAACTTTAGACGTTTTAGCAAAGGTTTACAAGGGTCTTGGCGTAGTATTTGGTGCAGGTATTGAATTTGAAAAAAGCGAGAATTTATTTATTGTAAGAACAGGACTAGAATATGAAATCGAATTTTCAGAAAATTGGGATTTATCTCCTACATTTTTTTACGACTATCGCCATAAAGAATTTGAGACTTGGTCAATAGGAATTGGAATCGGAAGAAGGTTCTAATCTCTTAAATATTTAAAACAGATGATTATCTATTTGTTAACCATGAATTTAAAATACGGATTCACTAAACACCTATAAACCAAAGAGCCATAAATAAATAACTCCTAATTAATGTACCGTATAGCTCATTGTGGTTTGCAAAATGTGGTTTGCAATAAATGTATTAGCATTACTATTTAAACCAATATGCTGGTACCCTATTCCTAATGCCATTTTTGATGTAACAGGATATCCTAAACCAACATACAACCAATTCTGATTGATAGATATTGGCCGAATTCCTTTCTTTAAATTAACAAAAATTTCATCAAATATTTTAACTGATATTTTTTTAGTTTTATAAATCTTTAAGATCGGTAATTCGATTGTAAATCGATAACGGAATCTATTACAATAATTCTGACCTTTTATGACATCTTCTTTATATGATAATTTCAAAACATTATCAATAAACCGTTCTTCCAGCCTAAATCGATGCTTGAAATTAATTTGCCCTTCAACATGATTTAATTGTAATTGTTGCCAAATATTATGCTCTTTTACATTTATTGAAATGCTATAATCTGCGAAAGAATAGTTTTGGATATAACTATACCCTAAAGAAAAATCACAAGTTTGATTTTGCTTAAAATGAACAGCTGACCGAAACACAAACTGCTCCCAATCATTTAAAAATTTTGTGCGTCTAAAATGAAATTCTGAAACCAGACAAAAAGATTTATCAAACGTCACTTTAGGAACAAAACTATTCCAAGAACTACAATGACTATAATTATTCCCCTGTGCTAATGTAAATTGAAAAAAACCTAGAAAAAAAACGATTTTTATATAATTTTTCATAAAATTAATATTTTAAAAGCCATAGTTCACGTCTAATATGGGCTAGTATGGCTTTTAAATAAAATAATTAGTTTTTATTTTTTTTTCTAGCAGCAAGAGGATGGTCAGAAAGTGCTATATGATTTTCCAAACCTTTAAACACAACTTTACCCCCACCATATTCATAATTATGTTTAAAAAGCTCTAAGTTTTCCATTACTGAATGATCAATAAACGCCGTGTTATGCAAATCAATAACTATCGAGAGTTTTTGTGGAATATCTTCCAAATCTCTTTTAATACCTAAATAATTTGTAAAAACTGCTGCCTTATCTATTTCTACCAAATATTCATCTCCCAATTTAGAAACAACCGTTGGCGCTTTAAAGAACGACGATATAGGTGTTCCGTTAAAAACATGGATAATCATTTTTAATAACATCCCTGCAAGGATTCCCACCAATAAGTCTTCAGCTAATGTTACAACTATGGTTACTACAAAAATAACTAGCTGCTCTTTTCCTATCTTAAAAACATGTTTAAACTCTCGGGGATGCGCTAACTTAATCCCCACCGCTACCAACATAGCTGCCAATGCTGAATTTGGAATCATTTCTAAAACGGGAGCCGCCAACAAGACAAATAGTAATATAAAAAAGCCATGAAAGAAGTTCGCCCAACGAGTTTGTCCTCCACTGGATACATTGGCAGAACTGCGAGCTACTTCCGAAATCATTGGAAAACCTCCTAAAACCGCGGAAATCGTATTCCCTATACCAACTGCAATTAAATCTTTGTCCATATTTGTTTTTCTTTTGTATGGATCAAGCATATCAACTGCTTTTACGGTTAGCAAGGATTCTAGAGTACCTACAAGAGCAAACATTACAACATATTTAATAAACGTTCCTGATTGAGATACTCCATCAAAACTGGCATTTATATCCATACTATCAATTAAACTTCCTACTTTCAATAGAGCATAAGAAGGCTCTGTACTAGCAAAGTCCATATACAATTCAGCAGGAATTGAAAAAACGAGTACCAATAAAGCTGCTGGTATCATTTTTAAATTTTTATTTTTAATAAGTGGCCACAAAAGCATTATCAATAAACTTATCACACCTATAAATGCAGCCTTTGGATCTAAATTTTTTATAAAATTAGGAATATTCCAAAGAAGTTGAAAAGGTCCCATTCCTTTAGCTAAAATAGGATTATCATTCAGCAATACAGGTACTTGTTTTACAATAATAATAATCCCAATTGCTGCCAACATTCCATGGATTGCTGAAAGAGGGAAAAAATCAGCTAACCTACCAAGTTTTAACACACCAAATAGTATTTGCACCAAACCAGCAACAACCATAGCGCCTAAAGCAAGTTTCCATCCTAAGGTATTATCTCCATTCCCAAAATCGGCAACTGCACCTGCTACAATTACAATTAAACCTGCTGCTGGCCCTTTTATAGAAAGCCGTGAACCCATAAAAAAACTAACTATTAGACCTCCTGTAATTGCAGAAACAAGTCCCATAATTGGGGGGAAATCTGACGCCTTAGCAATTCCTAAACTTAATGGTAAAGCAAGTAAAAACACGATAAAACCTGAAATTGCATCTGCTTTAAAATGGTCTTTAAACCCTTCAAATCCGTCTGCCGGGATATATTTATTATTTTTCATCTTTTTTTTAATTAAAATATAATTTATACTTTGTTTGTATTATGCTGATCTCTTTGCCGTTGAAATTCGGCTATCGTTTGGAGGTCCCATAAAAATTCGGGCATACATTCGAATCAAACTGATACCTGTAAGTATAAAAGTTAGAGAGATTAGAAAGGCTAATAATAATTGGTGTTCTTCAATATGTGTAAATAACAAATCTTCTCCCAAAAAAGTCGTAGTTATGGGAAACCCCATCAATCCTAAAGAACATAATAAATACCAAAAGGCAGTGTTTTTTCGGTAAAAAGCCAACCCATAAAATCTATTAAGATCAAATTTCTCTTCCTTAGAAAGGTTGTACAAAATAAAAAAACCAACGGTTCCTGACAGTAAGACTCCCGACAAATAAAATGTAGACTCCCAAATATTAAGCCTATCATTAAAGGTTATTGAGAGTACTACCCAAAGATGACTGAAAGACAACATTGACCAAGCCAACAATGGATTCTTTCGTTCTGAAAAAGTACGAATAACCATCAGGAGAGCAATTCCTGCAACAACAATAGGTACAATACGATGTGATTTTTCTGTGAAATGAATTAATTCTGTTGTAAAGAAGAGCGGAATGGGCAAAATTGCGAGTCCTATATGCACTCCTAATTTAGGTTGAAAATAGATCAACAGTTTTCCAATACTCTTTATTGGGTTCCAAAAAATAGCATAAAGAAATTGATCTAACTTCCACTCATTTAAGCCGATCACATACAAAGTTGCTTCATATTTAATGAGCCACCCTCTTTTAGCCTCTTTTTTGTAAGGTATAAATTGATAAAATTGCTCTCTAATATAATACGCCACCATTGATGGACTAACCAATAATTGGTAACTTCTTAAAAAAGCATTACTCACCATATGAATCAGTGCGATTGTTTCAAATCCAAGAGCTACTTCTGCAAACATAATTCCTATTTGAGCAACTGATGAATACGCTATTTGAGCCTTCGCAGAATATTGTACCCTAGATGATATTGTTGCTACAATAGCCGTTACAATCCCCAATACTATTACAAGAATCTTAATTACTAAAATCTGTTGCCAAAAGGCCGCTGTACGCAATAACAAAAACACTCCAATATGAGCAGCAATAGACCCATAAAAAATAGCACTTGAAGGTGTAGGTCCTTCCATTGCTCTAGGCAACCAAGATGAGAATGGAAACTGTGCCGATTTTACACTTGCAGCCAAAATTATGGATAGAGATATAATAATTCCTATCCAAGGATGTGTGACCAAATGTTCTGCTACTAGTTGAGAATTTTTTAATTGCTCAAATGTGATGTTTTCGTGCCATAAATGATGACTTAACCAAATTGTTATTAGAATACCAACATCGGCAATCCTATAAACAGAATACACCTTCAATCCATTACGCACAGGTAAATAACGATGCCTATAATAAGCTATTAATAAAAAAGAGGATATACCTAGAATCTCCCAACCAATAAAAAGAGTCTCAAAATTACCCGCCAAAACAATAATTTGAATAGAAATAAAAAACAACATAAAGGTGGTGAAAAAACGTTTGTACCCAGGTTCTTTATGTAAGTAGACCCTACTATAAAGCGCTATCAAATAAGACAAAATTCCTGAAAATAAAAGATATACAGCAGACACTTTATCAAAATAAAAATCAATAAAAAAATTATAATCATTAGATCTATACAGTGATATTTCGTTGATGTTTAAATATACGTCTCCTTTGAATAACCAGATTATTATAAAAAAAATAGTAAATAACACATACGCTCCCATTGCAGATAGAATAGTCCTACTGATCCACTTTTCCTTCGTTTCTGAAAAAAGCATACTAAAAAACAATCCTAAAAGAGGAATTAATATAAAAAAGGGTAATAAATTTTCCATTCTATAAATTATTAAATTGATAAACAGGTAAATTGGAAGAATTCCTTTCAAAAACGGATTCCAAATCAGAAACTATTTCTATCGCCCCCTTTGGAACTTCAAAAGGGACCAATTCTCCTTTAACCAAATAAGAAATATTTTTTGTTTCAGGATGTATGACTGCTAGTTTCACCCATTCATTATTATACCATTCCCATAATTCCTTGTTATTTCTAATAAGCCCCATAATAACTTCTGAATAATGCTCTACAACCATCATTAAACGCAAAGGCACATGTACGTCTATCATTTGTAAAGGAAGCCCTGGACGTAAATCTCCTTTAACCCCATTTGCAACTCCAAAAAGTCCAATGACATTATGAGGCAACTTAGAACCTGCTCCAAGTTTTTCATTGTCTACACTAGAGAAGTAGTATTCTAAATTAATGCCTCCACAAACTGGTGTGGCAGCTTCCAAGATTCCTTTTAATTGTTCACCCTCTAAATCTTGTTTGTAATCATAGGAGTTCAAAAAAGCACGCTGATCTAAAAATATTTTTTTAGTCAAATACCTATTCCCTATAATACAAAGTGTATTGTTAGAATGATTCAATTCTGGTCTAGGCTCAAAAAGTGCTGTTGAACGATCTTTTACATCTTTATGCACCTTAATCGCATCTCTTTTAATATCTGTCAGCAAGAATTGTCGTGCGCGTTCTTTAGCATTGTGTGACAATGCTATTTCAAACTGTTTTTTATATGTAGAATGTGCTTCTTTATGATTTAAGGATAGAACCTCTTCATCATAAAACGTTACTTCATCACGCGTAGTATCGTGTAGCGCACCTAGAAACAAAGTAGTCTTAGGAATCACAATTCCTTTATATCCTAAGTTTTTTCTTACATCTTCTCGATTTGCCATTTCAGCAACAGCACGACTATTTACAGATCCTGCCCTACCAGAACATGCTCCGCAGTTGTACCCTGCATAATAAGGATTGTTAGTACTACTGCCACCATGTCCTACCAAATAAACCAACTGTGAAAATTCTTTGGTCAACCCTGTACTTTTCAATAGTCCATAAACTATTTCAACCATCTCATCAACAGCATAACCAATTTTATACCCATTTTCTTCGGTATTATTTTTATTTTCAACGACAATCGTTGATGCGTGTTCCATATGCTCAAAAGCTGATGAATGAGCAGGAGAAACCTGAGGTTTAAAAAGATTAAAGAACAGTCTCACTACAGACCAAAAACCAATAGTTTGAGACAAAAACCAACCTGTAAACAATCTATGAGAAGCTTTGTGAAAATGAATATCTTTTCGATTTCTATCTACCCTTCCCTCTTCTTTAATTAGATGTCTTGGCTTCAAAGAGCCAGGACAAACCTGTGTATAAAATTTTCCTGAATCTGGTTGATACATTGCAACCATTCCAAAATGTCCAGGTGTCCCAAATGTTTCACAATTTGGAGCCGCTTGTTCTAAATGCCTTCTCAGAGATTCCTCTCTATCATCAATACAAAAGAACGCTTGAAAGCTAGTTGTTTTCTCTTGTGTTTTTGCAACTGATTGCACCAACCCTTGTAAAACTTGACTGTGATAACTCCACTCCAATGCTTCCTGCCAAATAGCAATAACTTTCCAGTATTTATCTACCTTAATTGTTGGAAATAACACTATCGGAGGGCTCAATTTTATGCATTTAGTCAAAGGCAATTTATCCAACCCGATACTTTTATCCAAAGCATCAATTTCAAAAAGCAATTCAATAAAAATAAAATCATGAAGTGTTACTTTCCGTTGATCAAGCAATGTTTGAGGATTTCTCTCTATAGAGCAAACCATTCCTGACCATCCTGGATGCGAGAACTGCTGATCGAAAAGATATTGTTCATAATAATCAGGATCTCCTACAATAGAACTTAATAAAGAAGTAATGGTTGCTTTAGGATCATATAACAATTCGACAACCTTATCTGATTGAAAAACAGAAACCATACTATTTTTTTGCAAAGTACGTACTGCCTCTAAAAAGGTTTTGTCGGGATAAGGAAATCTTTTTTCTGAAACCCCTTGATCCAAATAGACTCCAATCAACTTAAATAATTTTGGATGCACCAACATATCTAAATCAATATAAAAATATTTTTTCCACACCTCTCGCAAATTCCCTATTAAAGGAAGAGTCGTATTAAGAAGATTTTCATCAAAAACTAAAGTTTTCAAATTTAAAAAATCCTTGTCTTCTTTATATTTATGGATAATGTTATTTAAAGTTTCTTTGTCAATAACTCCTTCTTTAAAAAGGGTACGATATTCACTTAAAGAAAGTGTTGTTTTATAACCGAAAATGGTATTTGCTTTTTGTAAAGCTTTAAAGAATGATGTATTCTGAAAAGCATGTAAAGTATTGTGGTGTACAAAATCTTTTAAAGGAACCTGTGCTGGTAAATAGTGTATAAGATGACGCATTACTTGCGATTCATCAAATATTTTTTTATCAATTCGCATTCGAAAATACTTTTAATATAAATTAATTTATAAAATTTCATTTTAAAAGCAATGTCGCTTTTAAGAGTTCATTACTTAAGACACACAAAGAACTGTGTATAAATAAGAAGAAGAAGAAGAAGAAGGTTAACAGTGAAGTTTAAGGCTGCAAAACCGAATATATCGAGGATTTTTTAAGATGGTAATATGCCCCTTTTTAAGAAATTTTATATTAGAAATAAAGCCTATAAAAGAAACAAAAATACATGTGCTTTCTGTTACTTCTGAGTTTCCTCCAAATGAACCGCCCAATCTGAGAGTAACATCCTCGACAAATACTGTAACCGTTTCTATTTCCGTTTCTTCTTCCTCAATCAACTGGAATAGAGTATCCCTATTCTCACAAGAACAACCATGATCTATAGCACAAACATTCATTTCTGTAGCAAGCAGAAAAAGAAATAATGATATAAATAAAAGAAACTTCATTTTTAAAATTTTTTCAAAAATACGTAACATATGTTACATAATAAAGTAATTAAAGTTATATTTGAAAAAAACATTATGACTTATTTTTATTCAAAATTTGATTTTCAAAGTTATTTAGTGTTTGAAAACCTATCCAGTGAAGAAAAGAAATTCATTGAGACACTTACGGAAAATATCAGCCTAAAAAAAGGAAGTTGTCTTTTTCATGAAGACGGCATTCCCACAGGAATCTTTCAAATTACCAAAGGAAGAGTAAAAAAATTTAAAAGAGGTTTTAGCAATAGAAAACAAATCTTCTATATATATACCCCTGGAGATATTCTTGGCTACCATGCACTTCTAGGAGAAGAGAGATACCAAGATTCCTGTGAAGCTTTAGATGATTTACATCTGAAGTTTATTTCTGAAACAAATTTTTTTAAACTACTCAATAAAATTCCCTCATTGAAAGACGCTTTTATAAAAAATATCAGTCATGAATTTGGTGTATTAGCAAACACTATTACAGTTCTCGCTCAAAAAGATCAAAACACTCGATTGGCTATATTTTTATTGGTGTTTGAACATCGCTTTAAAGCAACCGATTTAGATTTTAAAGGTATTAATTTGAGCAGGGAAGATTTAGCTAACTGCATCGGAACTTCACGAGAAAGCTTGGGTAGAAGCTTGAAGCAACTTAAAGAAGATGGAATGATTACGGTTCAAAAACGCTTTATATTAATTAAAAACAAAGCGTTACTCTATAATCTTATTCAATTACAAACAAACACTTAAGCCATCTCTGATAACTTTAACACCATAAAAAGCTCCTAAAGTTTTGTTTTTAGGACTTTTTTTACTCTCATTAAAGCTGTTTTAAAAAGATGCGTTTGGTACTTGATCTATAGGTATAGGAGTTGGCAGACGTTTTTAATACGTATCTCATCAAACTAATTCTTAATAGCATACGGTTGACAATATATCTTTTGGAAACAATAATATCGAGTTGATAAATTAAAGGTAATGATATTATAGTATTACCTTTTTTACTTTTATAGTAGTATGTTCGTGCATTGAATTCATAGGTAATAAATTGTTTGATTTTGGTCAAAATATTTTCCTTGTCCAGAGAAGAAACAGTGCTTGCCCTTTTTACTATAACTGAACAACTATTAAATACTTCTATAAGTACAAAAATAAACACTTATAAAACAGCCTCTTCTCTTTATTATACCCTCATTTATTTTCAATCAAACATACACAAATAATCGAAATCGTTTATATAACCCTGCCCTGGCTTGCTGCCTGATTATCCATATAAACACCAATAAGTAAACCTATCAACATTCCAAATGACAACCCCATTGAAATACCCTTAGTTCTCTCAATCAAAGATCCAAAAACAACACCAAAACACATCCCAAGACTCATACCAATTGAGGTATAATGTCTTTTAGAAGTTAAGGAGAACTTAGTTCTTAGAAATTCCTTAAATTGATTGAGCGACTTTTTATAGTATCTTCTATTATTCTTGGTAGGTTCTTCTAATTTCAATCGATCTAGCTCTAACTCTATAGATTGCATTTCTTTTTCTGATAAATCTCGTTTTTCTAAACTCGTAAGGATTAGAATAAAATCTTGATACACCTTGTTTTCCGAATTTTTAATTGTGTCAGACACTAAATTATCGAACACTTTTTTTGCTGTTTTTAATTTCATAATTACTTTTATTTTATTAGTTAGTAGCCAAAATATTATCTTACGACACCACAAGTTATTTTTTCAATTCTTCTATCTCTGTCATTAACTCCTCTAATTTTCTAAATATTCTACCATATACTATATTTACATCCCATACATAAATTCGATCACCGAAAAAAGCCAATAAAATCACTGATATAGTTATTACACAAATAGCTAGAACAGGTACTCCAAATAAAAGATACACATCCGGAAAGCCATACAATACTTGACCGAAAAGTCTTTTGCCTAAAGGCATACCCTCTCCGTCAACAAACCAAAAACCAAGAATAATAGTCATAAAAAACATTGGATATAAAAACCTCGCCAACCTCTTATTAACAGTTACCTGCTCTTTTATCCAATGGTTAAATGCCTTTAGGTATTGATAACTGCTAGCTCCTGTTTCAATAGTTTCTAATCCGTTTAATAGCTTTTTGTTTACAAAAACTAATACCATGATCGTTATAAAAAACAAAATGCCTGTTATAGGTATTCCGTTAAAGTATCTTATTATTAAAAAGATAAATGCAAATGCAACAACTGCAATTAAATTAATTTTAAACATTCTTTTAAATGCATCAAAAATATGAATTGATTTTTGACTGTAAAGGTTATTTATTTTCGGATCGACTAATGCATCACCTTTTAGAACCCCTTCTTTCCAAATATTCTCAATTGATTTTTCCATCTAATATTTTTTTTAATCTAATTTTAATTCTCTTTACCCATACCCCGAATATTAGTAGGGTTCGTCCCTAATATTTCTGCTATTTATTTATGTGGATTTTCCACTAAATAAAGCATAATAATAATAATAATAATAGCCCTGTCAATCTCCGAAAGCTGTTGAATCGCCTCATGCAATAAATTTAATGATTCGTCCGAAAAAGCATAGCTGTCTTACGCTTGTTGCAGCGTTAAAGAATCTGACACAAAATGCTGACGGTTATTTTTCTTTTTCTTTAGTAACGTTAAACACATGTTCAATGAAATTCGATGTACCCAATTACTCCATTCCGACTGCTCACGAAAATTTTCTTTGCTCCTCCAAATCTGCAAACAAATCTCTTGAAAGTAATCTTCAAAGTCTTCTTGCGAATTGGTTTAAGTTCTGCACAGCTTAATTATTATTCCTGAAAAGGAAGAATTGATGTCTTATAAAAATCATTACTCACTAGTGTCTTTTTTTAGTTAGTGTCTTAACTGTTGAATTATTACAACTCCATTTGAAATTTATAAAAAAGAATGGAGTATGCCCTAAAAACCAAGGCACCTATAAACACAAAAAAAGATTATAACAATTAACGAATAAATTAATTATTTATAGAAACTTCTACAATTCTTATTTTGATTCTTCTCTATTCGTTCAAGAACCTAATTAAAACATAAGGGGCATTCTGTTTTCAAAGGGTACTTATACTCACTTTTTCTTTTTTGCTATATTTTTCAATCTTTTATCTAATTCCTTTTGTAAAAATGGAATTTCTATACCCACTACAAATTGCCATCGAGTTTGTTTCAGCGCTGAAACTTCGTTTGGAACAGCTCCAAATGTAGATCCAGGAAAATCAACAGGTTGTTCAAACTCAGCATTACTTGTTGAATACGTAGCTCCTAAAATAAGTTGAATCGTTTTGAAAGTTACATCTACTCCAAAACCAAAGTGCTGGTAATCCGTTTTAAAGTTTATGTCTTTATCTTCCCTGGACAATAAATCATAAATATTAGCATTTTTCTCATAAGATGAAAAGTCAGAAGAATAACTCAAATAACCGCTGAACTTGGGATTTATATAATACTCAATTCCTAATCCATAATTGATAACAGGTTTTCTTTCTTCCTCAAAATTAAATATTGGTGGCGTACCTAACTCACTTTCTAAAGAAGGCAATATAAGAGGTTTGTAAGTACTTAACCCATCATGCCATTCTGTATTTATATGAATTTTATGTTTTCCTATAGGTATACCAGCACCTATCGCTATGGAAAGAGGCGTTTTTCTAACAGCATCTAAACCTGTATGATTATTGTAACTAAAAATATCATCTCCAGCCCCTAATCCTGCTAGAAACTCATTATAGATAAAACTCCCATCTGTACTTAATTCTAAATAAGGCAAAGAAATATTTAAACCTAATTCAATTTTATCTGTAGCATAAGCAGCACCAACAATCCAAAACAACCCATATGAATCTAATGCAAAAGCAATTTCTTTATTGTAATTGGCTACTTGATCCTCTGAATGTAAAGCATTGTAATTTAATTCACTCACCCCTTTATTTTCATATTTTGAAAAGAAGCCTGAAACACCAATACTAAATTTTTTAGAAACATCTCTCGCCCATGATCCCCCGATCCATTCATCCTTTATGGAGTTGTCTAAAACAACTCTTCCTAAAAAAGTCTCATCTCCTGGGTAATCAGGGATGATTTCATCAATAATAATTCCTGTTTCATAAGCCAATGATGCTTTTTCTCGTGTCTTAGAAATAAAAGCATACGCAAAATGATCTTTTTCTAAATTGGGAATTCTAAATGTACCCGCAACCATAGATGGCAATCCATTAAAATCTGAACTCTTTATTTTTTCATTATCACCAAAAGTATTGGTTAACTCCAATTGTTTTAGTTCAAAGGTTTTTGCATTAATTGTAAAAGCCACATCCTCAACCATTGCTAACCGAGCTGGATTATAGTACGTAAGCCCTAAATCAGATACACTACCAGTAACATTTCCGTTTAATAAAATAGATCTATTTCCATAATTCTCTTGCCTATAATTTCCTTGCGCATAAAGATCTTGCACCAATATAGAGGTGAACAAAACAAATGAAATCTGACTAAATCTAGCTGACATATTCATAAGAATTTGAATGTTGTATTGAAAGGAAGACTAAATATATGTAAAAATAATAGATATTGACTCATCTTATATTCGTTTGTCTTTTAAAAAGACCTCTGTATCTTTTTATATAAAAACGTGATTTTAATATAATATTTTGTAGATTGTATCTGTCTAAGGATAAACAAGGTAGATAAATCTCTCATGAATTAAACACTTAAAACACAAACCAAATACAACTACATAAATAGCATCGTTTTTATCAACCATAAAATTCACTCATGAATCTAAAAAATAACACAATAAAAAAAACCTGAAAAAAGCAGACACGTTTATTCGAGTAATAATCGCTGTAATCATCGGAGCTCTATACACAACAACTATTATAACAGGCTCCTTAGGGATTGTCCTTTTAGAAGTATCAATAGTAATTCTATTAACAATACTAATTGACTTTTGTCCAATTTAGTCAGTATTAGGAATAAAAACATCCAAAAATAAATAGAATAAGAATTTACAATAATAATATAAAGTACACAGGGTTTTACACCAATCAGAAAACACTATATTCTAATGAAAGAGTAGAAAGCTTCAAATAAGAAATTGTTCGAGGCTTTTTACTTTTCTAAAAAAAAATAAAAACCATGAATAACATGGCATGCAATATCTAAGTTAATAAAGTTCATTTAAAAACATAAAAAAACAGAGAGTACTCAAAAAAAAAATCTTGAATCTCTTTTATTCAATATAACTTTACACAAATTTTGTAAGTTTGCAAAAAAAACATGCCCAAAGATATTTACGGAGCTGCATTATTGGATTACCAAAAAAAGCTGTATACAGAAGACCTTTGTACCTACTCTTCCATTGCTGGAGAAGATGCAATGCAACTTTCTTATCTTTTTAGGTCTTTTAAAGAAATGCCTACTCTTGAACAAAAGGCATTGAAAGAAGCAAAAGGAAGTATTTTAGATATTGGAGCTGGAGCCGGAAGTCATTCTCTGTATTTACAAGAAGAAAAAAAAGAAGTAACAGCCATTGACATCTCTGAAGGGGCTATAGAGGTTTGTAACTCTAGAGGCATAAAAAAGGCGATGACGCAAGATATTTGGAAACTCAAAAATCAACAATTTGATACCATACTTGCTTTGATGAATGGAACAGGTATTTGTGGTAAATTAGAAAATTTAGGACCTTTTTTAGAACACTTAAAAACCTTACTCAGCAAAAAAGGACAAATTCTTATGGATTCCTCTGATATCATTTATATGTTTGAAGATGAAGAAGGAGAACACTGGATTCCGAGTGACATTGCTTACTATGGAGAGGTTTCTTTTCAAATGGGGTATAAAAAAAATAAAGGACCAAAATTCGATTGGCTATATGTAGATTTCAACACATTACAACGCTGTGCCAATAGCAGTGGTTTACACTGCGAATTAATCGAAGAAGGTAAACATTATGATTATTTAGCAAAACTTACAATTCTATAAAATGAAATATATTTTTACCTTACTTTTTCTAAGCATTAACTTATTTACAACAGCTCAAACTCAAAAAGATGCCATCAGGTTTCAACAGAATCTGAACCGTCAATATTCAACCAAAAGCACATCTCCTTTAAGATCAGAACAAATTCGGTTCTTCAAAGAATTGCCCTTTTTTAGTTGGAAAAAAGAATACATCGTAATGGCAAATCTTGAATTGACTCCCAAAGCTTCATTATTCACAATCGAGACTAATACTGATAGAAATCCTTTATACCAGCAATACGCAATTGCTACTTTTATACTAAACGGTCAAAAAGAAGAATTAAGAATATACCAAAGCCAAGAATCAAAATTTAGTATGGAATACAAAGACCATTTATTTCTTCCATTTAAAGATGCAAGCAATGGAGAAGATAGTTATGAAGCAGGGCGTTATATTGATGTATATATTAGCAATATTATAAACAATCAAATTGTAATAGACTTTAACAAAGCATACAACCCATATTGTGCGTATAATAAAAAATACTCTTGTCCCATTCCTCCAAAAGAAAATCATTTAAATAGTACAATTCCTGCTGGAGTCAAAAAAGGAGTTACTTATCAATAAAAAAATTACTCAATCCCGAAAACAGCATCTGCATCACGCCAATTCCATTTTCCTACAACGGTTCCTTTTTCTAAAGTTACCACACCTGGATTGGCTCTAATAATTGTTTTTAACGTAGTTTCATCACAAAACAAAAACTCATAAGACAAAGAAAGTTCTTTTTTTAATAGCTGCACTGACGCTATAGATGCCGCGGAAACAGCATAAACCAAATACCCATCTTTCTTAGCTCTATCAGCGACTTCTTGCAAAGCAACAAAACCTTCTATAGAACCTTCATCTAAATTATAACTGACAATCAACATACTCTTTTCTGCCGATAAAATGACATTTGTCAAATCTTCTGTTTCTGTCTCTAAGAAAAAATCATGTACAGGTGGCAAATCATCATTACCTTCTGTATACTGCATTCCTTGTTGAATATTTTTCCCGATAGCATACGCTCTAAAATCTATAATTGGCAAATGCACTAAAACATAATAGGTGATAAATACAAATACCCCTAAAAACAAGAAGGTAATATGTTTCATAATTCTATCACTAAAAACAGAATTAATAGATGTTCCGTTGTTTATTAATAAGGGCCCCAATAACAAAAGCAAAATAACATTTTTATAAAATGTATCCCAAGGACTTAACTTTAAAGCATCTCCAAAACAACCACAATCGGTAACTTTATTATAAAACGCAGAATACCAAGTTAAAAACAAGAACAAAAGAGTGATTCCTACTAAAGACCAAATGGTGAATTTAGGTTTGTACCCCAACAGAAGGGTAATTCCTAACATAATTTCAACAAGAATTAAAAGAATTGAAAATGGAATTGTATAAGGAATTAAAAATTCTAAATTCAAAACATCTGCTCCAAAATACTCTTCAAATTTATAAGAAGAACCTAAAGGATCTACTAGTTTAACAAAACCTGAATACAAAAAAGTAAACGCTACTAAAACACGTGCAATAAAAATTAGAACTCCTTTCATCTCTTAAAAAATTTGAATTGTAGTTATGTATTAATAAACGCTATAGATTTGCTTGCCCTAAATGAATCATGGCAAAGATCGCATAGTTTATCATATCTTGGTAATTTGCATCCAACCCTTCAGACACAATTGTTTTTCCTTTGTTATCTTCTATTTGTTTGACACGTAATAATTTTTGAAGAATCAAATCTGTAAGAGAACTCACACGCATTTCTCTCCATGCTTCACCATAATCATGGTTTTTATTTTCCATCAAACTTTTTGTGATGTCAATATGTTTTTTATACAATACAACTGCTTCTTCAGTATTTAAGTCTGGCTGTACAGCAATTCCTTTTTCCAACTGAATCAGAGCCATTATAGAATAATTGATAATTCCTATAAATTCAGAAACATCACCTTCATCTACTTTTCTCACATCATTTTCTTGTAATTGACGAATACGTTGTGCTTTGATAAATATTTGATCTGTTAAAGATGGCAAACGTAAAATTCGCCATGCACTGCCATAATCAGTCATTTTATTTTCAAATAAAGTGCTACATGTGGTGATAATAGCATCGTATTGTTTTGATGTATTTTGCATAGAGTTGATTCAAAATAATTATGTAAATTTCACCTTCTTTAGTTGCTTTCTAGATGTGAAATATATTGCAAACGAAAATATAAAATTTTGTGATAAAACCCTCATAAATAGGTCTAAATTTCTAGAGAAGAAAATGTCAATCTAAAAAGGTTGTTATTCTAATAATATTGAAAGAAAACATAGATGATTACGTTAAACTGCAAAGGAAAACTAATAGACTTGTCTACTCCAAAAGTAATGGGGATTTTAAATATCACCCCTGATTCTTTTTTTGATGGGGGAAAATATAAAGACTCAAAAAGTGTTCTTGTTCAAGTGAAGAAAATGTTAACAGAAGGGGCTACTTTTATAGATGTTGGGGCCTATTCTTCGCGTCCTGGAGCAACTCACATCTCCGAAGAAGAAGAACTAAACAGAATGCTACCAATAATTGAGTTATTAGTATCGGAATTTCCTGAAATTTTAATTTCAGTAGATACCTTTAGGAGTAACGTTGCTATAAAATGTATTGAAAAAGGTGCCTGTATCATAAATGATATTTCTGGCGGAAATGCAGATGCAAAAATGTTTGAGACGGTCACAAGACTTCAAGTTCCTTATATTATAATGCATATGAAAGGAACTCCTCAAAACATGCAAAACAATCCAACATACACTAATATTACACAAGAAATAATCTTAGATTTTTCTAAAAAAGCACATACCTTAAAGCAATTAGGTTTAAATGATTTAATTATTGATGTAGGTTTTGGTTTTGGAAAAACAATTGAACACAATTATGAATTGTTACAAAACTTAGCGCTTTTTCATAAATTAAATTGCCCGATACTAACAGGTATTTCTAGAAAATCTATGTTATACAAATTTTTAGAAACGACACCAGAGCATTCCTTGAACGCAACAACAATAGCCAACACCATTGCATTGCAAAAAGGAAGTCAAATTGTAAGAGTGCATGATGTAAAAGAAGCCATAGAAGCTATTAAAATAACACAATTACTCAAATAAAATTTTAAAATGAAGTATCACAATAGAAAATTTAAAACTATTACTAGTTCAGAAAACAGTGAAGTTTCTTCTAAAATGATTTTCACCTATAAACAAAACAACAGCGTAATTACTTGTAGCTATAAAGACACTTCTATAGTAAAAGGACATTTAATAGGATTGGTAGATGAGCACGGAATCATCCATATATCTTACCACCAGGTAAACAACAAAAATAAAATAATGACAGGTACTTGTATTTCTACACCTGAAATTCTTGAGAATGGTAAAATACGCTTACATGAAAAGTGGCAATGGACCTCTGGTGATTTTTCTGAAGGAACTTCAATTATAGAAGAAATCTAATTTATTATTTCACTTGTTTAGGCAACAATCGAAACGTTTTTCGATGGTAATCACAACTGCCATGTTCACGAATAGCCTTGCGATGTTCTTTTGTAGGATACCCTTTATTTTGTTTCCAATTATAATAAGGATGTTCTTCATGCAGTTTTTGCATCAAATCATCACGATATGTTTTAGCCAATACAGAAGCTGCTGCAATGCTCATGTACTTCGAATCTCCCTTTACTATCGTTTCGTGTGGAATTGTTTTATAGGAATTGAACTTGTTACCGTCAACAATAATAAATTCAGGAACCAAAGAAAGACGATCTATTGATTTATGCATCGCTAAAATTGAAGCTTGTAAAATATTTATAGAATCTATTTCTTTTTCACCAACAATACCAACCCCATATGTCAATGCTTTTTGTTCAATGATAGGACGTAATAATTGGCGTTGTTTTTCACTCAATTTCTTAGAATCATTTAGCAAGGGATGTTTGAAATTTTTAGGAAGAACTACAGCAGCAGCGACAACTGGCCCTGATAAACAGCCTCTCCCTGCTTCATCAGTCCCAACTTCAATTGAAAATTTAGAATACTTAGATTTCAAACTCATATGTTGTTTTTAGAATGGTAAAAATAATCTATAAGGCATCAAATCACAAGATGTCTGTTAAGAAATATCAAGCAAAAAAAGAGTGAATTTTCAACTTTCCAAAAGAGCTAGATTCTCAATAAATAATTTACCTTTGCTTTTGATATTTAATTCTGTCCTATGTTTTGATTTTCATAAAAATAAATAAGGATTTTATGAACAATCACAAATATAACATATGAAAAAGATTCTTTTTACTGTTTTCTCATTATTATTCTTTTCTTGCATATATGCTCAAGAGAAAGACAGTATTCAAGAACCTAAAATCTACAATTTAGATAAAATAGCGGGTAAAAAAGCACAGCCACTTGCCTCAAGAAACAATAAGAATGAGGAGGATGATAAAGTATCTGTAGATCCGGAATCAGGAAAAGCAAATTACCTACTTTATAAAGTTATTACACACAAGAACGATACTATTTTAATAGACACCACGCTAACTCTTGCAAATGACTATAAGATGAATTACCTCGGAAAAGATTTGTTTGGCTTGCATGCATTTCAAAATCAGGGTCAAGTATTTACCGAGTTAACACATAATTACGACGATGATGCTATTGCGCCAAAAATGGGGCAAACCGCAAAGCACAAGGCCTACAACGAAATTGAAGATGTTGAGTATTTCAATGTTCCAACACCTACAACAGAATTTTTATATAGAGGAGGAATTGAGCAAGGCCATGTTTTAGATTCTAAAATTGCCATCAACATGAGTGAACGATTTAATTTTTCTCTCGGCTATACAGGATTGAGATCTTTAGGAGCTTATAGGAGCTCTTTAAGTAGTCTTAAAAACTTTATGGGAACCGTTTCTTTTCAAACGAAAGATGACCGATATAGAATTCGTTTTCACAATACAAACCAGCGGGTTTACAATGAAGAAAATGGTGGTTTGACAGAAATTGCAAAGCAATTTTTTGAAACAAATGATGTAGATTACAAAGATCGGGGTCGTTTAGATGTAAACATGGAAGATGCTGTAACTGTTTTGACAGGGAAAAGATATTTTATCGACCATAATTTCAAAATATTTTCTACCAAAGACTCAATTCCTAAAAAAATGTCCAATATAAAAATAGGGCATATTTTTAATTACGAAACCAAACAATTCAATTTCTTAAAACCCACAGGCACGGAATATTTTGGTGCTTTTTTCACACAGGAAACAAATGATTTGACGTCCTACAAGTCCATGGACAACAAAGCTTATGTAGATTTCACATCTCCCTACTTATTAGGGAAATTCAGAGTATTGGCTGGTTACCACTATTATTACCAAGGATACAAAAAAATTGTTTCTCAAAATACTGGATTGATACCAAATCAAATTAAGAATGATGCCGTTTCCGTTGGGGCAAACTGGAATGCCTCTTTTAAAGCATTTTATTTAAATGCGAAAGCATCCACAACTTTAACAGGTAGCATCTATGGAAACAATTTATTTGTAGAAGCGGCTTTTAAAAACACTAAAAACTTTAAACTCGCTAGTTCAGTCCAATTAAACTCAAAGTCACCAAACGTAAATTACCTCTTCTTCCAAAGTAATTTTATCGAATATAATTGGTACAACGATTTTAAAAACATCAATACTAGAAGCTTAAATTTCAACTTTTCTACAAAATGGGTTCAAGCAGATGCATCTGTAACTCAAATTGAAAACTACACCTATTTTAATGATGAAACACAGGCCAAACCTATCCAGTATGATGCTTCTGTTAGTCGATTAAAAATTCAGGCACACAACGAACTTAAATTCGGATATTTCGCTTTGGATACAGATTTCATATATCAATCTGTTACGCAAGGAGCTGCCGTTTACAAACTGCCAGATATTATAGTAAGAAGTACTTTTTATTTTTCGAAGGTCTTTTTCAAAAAGAAATCATTGTTTCTTCAAACAGGAGCAACTGTTAATTATTTCACCGCATATAAAGCGAACAACTATAATGCTGTTTTAGGTGAATTCACACTTCAAACCACAGATGAAATTGGAGGAAAACCTATACTAGACCTTTTTATAAATGCTCAAATTCGTAGAACGAGAGTCTACTTCAAATTTGAAAACATACTGTCTCTTACTGATAAAAACTATTACTATTCTACACCTAACAAACCTTATAAAGATTTTACAATCCGATTCGGGTTTGTGTGGAATTTCTTTAAATAATTTTAGTTCATTCTATTTTTTAAAACTCGTCCAATGCCTCAAGAATTACAACTACAAGTAAAACCAAAAGTAGCGGCTACAGAATTGCTATTAAAAAAAGAAGTTTCTTATATATTAAAAATAGCTCTTAAAGACATAGAGCATGTAGAAATCTTAAAAAGATCTATTGATGCTCGTCAAAAATCTGTTAAGATAAATTTAAAAGTAGCTGTATATATCAATGAATCGTTTAAAGAAAACCTACCTAGTATTCCCAACTACCCGAATGTAAGCAACAAAAAAGAAGTATTAATTGTTGGTGCAGGACCTGCTGGATTATTTGCTGCTCTAAAACTAATCCAAAAAGGATTAAAACCTATTGTTTTAGAAAGAGGTAAAGATGTAAGAGCAAGAAGACGTGACTTGGCGGCTATCCATAAATTTCATTTGGTTGATGAAGATTCTAATTATTGTTTTGGAGAAGGCGGTGCCGGAACTTATTCAGACGGAAAACTATATACACGCTCAAAAAAACGTGGTGATGTAAACGCTGTATTAGAATTACTCGTGGCTTTTGGAGCGACAAAAGATATTTTAGTGGATGCACATCCTCATATTGGAACCAACAAACTTCCAAAAATTATTGCAAGCATACGTGAAGCAATAATTGAACATGGCGGTGAAGTTCATTTTGAAACGAGAGTTACAGACATTCTTATAAAAAATAACACCATAGACGGCGTTCAACTTAAAGATGGAAGTAAAATTCACGTAAATAAGTTGATATTAGCAACAGGACATTCGTCTAGAGATATTTTTGAATTGCTTTATTCTAAAAACATTCTAATCGAAGCCAAACCTTTTGCACTTGGAGTACGTGTAGAGCATCCACAATCTTTGATTGACAGTATCCAGTACAAATGTGATATCAGAAGTGAATATCTTCCTCCTGCTCCTTATAGTATTGTAAAACAAATAAAGAATAGAGGTGTGTACTCTTTTTGTATGTGTCCTGGTGGAGTTATTGCTCCCTGCGCTACAAGTCAAGGCGAAGTGGTCACAAACGGATGGTCTCCTTCTAAGAGAGATCAACCTACTTCAAATTCTGGTATCGCTGTAGAATTAAGACTCGAAGATTTTGGAGGCTTCAATAAAAGAGGTCCTTTGGCAGCAATGGATTTTCAAAAAAGCATTGAACAAACCGCTTGGAAACTTGGAGGAGAAACACAAAAAGTTCCTGCTCAAAACTTAGTGGACTTTACCAAAGGTGAAATCTCATCTGAAATCCCCAAAACGTCTTACCAACCCGGAACAACTTCTGCTGATTTATCAAAAGTTTTCCCTTCATTTATACACAAAACATTACAAGAAGGATTTAAACAATTTGGAAAATCAATGCCCGGTTATTTAACCAACGAAGCTGTTGTGCATGCCCCAGAATCAAGAACTTCATCACCGGTAAGAATACCTAGAGATTATAAAACGTTAGAGCACCCACAAATCAAAGGTTTGTATCCATGTGGAGAAGGAGCTGGTTATGCGGGTGGAATTATTTCTGCTGCGATCGATGGTGAGAAATGTGCTGAGCAATGTTTGTAAAATTAATTTGTATACTTTTAGATTTGTGTAATCGTGTAATTGTTAAACGCTAGAATATTTAGCCGTTAAAAACAAAATTAACAGTTAACTATTTAATTGTTAAAATTATACTGTCAATTAGATATTTTTTAGATTAATATGTAACTTTGTACTGTAAAAAAAACAATAAAATGAATATTCCTTTTTATAAATACCAAGGAACAGGAAATGATTTTGTAATGATCGACAACCGTGATTTACATTTTCAACAAAACAATACTCAATTAGTAAATTGCTTGTGCGACAGACGTTTTGGTATCGGTGCTGATGGACTGATTCTATTAAACCCATCTGACACATATGATTTTACGATGGTGTATTACAATGCAGATGGTAATGAAGGAACCATGTGTGGCAATGGAGGAAGATGTTTGGTTGCTTTTGCTCATGACTTAGGAATTATTCAAAACGAAACTACTTTTGATGCAGTAGACGGTTTGCACAATGCTACTATTGAAAACGGATTGGTAAACCTACAAATGATTGACGTCTCAGAAATTGAAATAAATTCTGAATACGCATTTTTAAATACCGGATCTCCTCATCATGTGCAATTAGTTGAAAACATCGGAGAATATGATGTGTATACAAACGGTAAAAATATTCGAAATGGAGCTCCATATTTTATAGAAGGCACGAATGTGAACTTTGCTGAAGCTATTGATGATACTACGTTTAGAGTTCGTACTTTCGAAAGAGGTGTTGAAAATGAAACATTGGCTTGTGGCACTGGAGTTACTGCCGTTGCAATAGCTATGTTTGAACAAAACATTACTCAAAGTCAACAAGTAAAGCTACTTGTTGAAGGTGGAGAGCTAGAGGTTTCTTTTAATAAAACAGGAAATTCATTCCAAGAAGTCTTTTTAAAAGGTCCTGCAAAATTCGTTTTTAAAGGCACTTTTCAAGAATAAAAAGAAAATTTAGAGAGCGTGTCATGAAGACTTTAAAAGGAAAAAAAATCAACTTACGGCCCTTAGAACCGGAAGATTTACAATTTCTGTACGATTCTGAAAATGATGAGTCTAACTGGAAAGTAAGTGGTACCCAAGTTCCTTATTCGAAATTCATTTTAAAAAATTATATTAAAAACTCACATCAAGATATATACGAAGCAAAGCAAGCTAGACTGGTTATAGAAGACAAGAAAACCAAAATACCGGTAGGTATGATAGATCTTTTTGATTTTGACCCCTTGCATAGAAAATCAGGAATTGGAATACTTGTACTCGATCAATATCAAAAAAATGGTTTTGCATCAGAAGCTATTGAACTAATTATCTCATATGCTTTTCATTACCTAAATCTACATCAGTTGTATGCAAATATTACAACTGATAACACAGGTAGCGTACGCCTTTTTGAAAAATTTAAATTTCAATTGATTGGTATAAAAAAAGATTGGATTTACCACAACCAAAAATTCTACGACGAATCTACATATCAACTAATACATGCTATCAAAGGAGATCATGAGTAAAAAAAACAAAATTATTGGTAGTATTGGCCTACTCATTATTGCAATCATTGCCATAACAGTATTTAATTTCTATTCAAAAGTATATAAAGAGAATGTAATTTCGGACATTGAAATATTAATTCCTACAAATTCAAATATTGATACGTTAACAGAAATCATCAGTCCTTTTATTAAAAGTATAACATCATTTAAGTGGGTTGCGGAAAAGAAAAACTATTCTAATCATATAAGAGCAGGCAAATACTCTTTAAAGAAAGGCATGAACAACAGTGAACTCATAAACTTATTGAGAAGTGGAAAACAAACACCTGTAAAATTAAGTTTTAACAACCAACATCGATTAGAGAATTTAGCAGGTAGAATTTCAAAACAAATTGAGGCCGACTCACTGAGTCTTCTTAAAGAATTTCAAGACCAAACATTTTTAAAGGAGAATAATTTTTCTTTAAAAACAGCCCTTGCAATGTATATTCCTAATAGCTATGAAATCTACTGGAACACAAGTGCTAAAGGGTTTAGAAATAAAATGCTTCGAGAATACAGATCCTTTTGGAATCAAAAACGACGTTCATTGGCAAGAGCGCAAAAATTAACACCCTTAGAAGTTAGTTCCTTAGCTGCCATCGTACAAAAAGAAACAGCACATGTTGCGGAGCGAAAAACAGTTGCTGGTCTATATTTAAACAGGTATCACAACAATTGGCCACTTCAATCTGATCCAACAATCATTTTCGCATTAAAACAAAAGCATGGTCAAGACTATGAAGTCAAACGTGTTCTTACCAAAGACCTACAAATAAAATCAAATTACAACACTTACAAATACAAAGGTCTTACTCCTGGTCCTATTGCCATGCCAGATATCTCCTCTATTGAGGCTGTGCTATCACCAAGAAACCATAATTACTATTTTATGTGTGCAAGTATAGATGATTTTGGAAAACACGATTTTTCAAGAACTCTTTCTGAACATAATAAAAACGCTATAAAATACCGAAACTGGCTATCTAAACAAGGTGTGCATAGGTAACTAGGCATCGGGTAAAAAAAATCAACTTAAAACTCAACATTAATCAGTAAAAAATTTTTACATAATACTATCTTTTCCACTAAAAAATTTAACTTTTAACTTTTAACTTAATCTTTTCAACTTAGTACTATCTTTACGAAAATTGTTTCTTTTGAAGAATAAGCACCTATTTTTTCTATTTTTTATTTTCGCTTTTCTAGATAGTGTTACTGCACAGGAGGAGGGATCTTTTTTAATAAAATCTGACACCTTACATAAACCAAGACTAAATGGTGTTTATATTTCAGAAGCAACAGCTGCTACCGCTACGCTTATTGGTCTAAATCAATTATGGTATTCGGACTATGATCAATCAAAATTTCATTTTATAAATGACAATAATGCTTGGTTACAGATGGACAAAGTTGGTCATGCATTTTCAGCATATCAATTAGGTAGATTAAGTATGTCTGCAATGGATTGGGCTGGAGCATCACAAAGAGATCAATTACTTTATGGTGCAACTTTGGGATTTGCCTTTTTAACCACCGTAGAAGTACTTGATGGTTTTTCTAGTGAATGGGGAGCCTCTGCAGGAGATTTAGTTGCCAATGCAACAGGTGCTGCAATGCTAATTGGCCAAGAACTGGCGTGGAACGAACAACGAATTTCTTTTAAATATTCTTTTCATCAGACGAAATATGCTGTAATGAATCCAGATATATTAGGTAAGAATATTTCAGAACAAATATTGAAAGACTATAACGGACAAACCTATTGGCTGTCTGCTAATGTATGGTCTTTTGCCAAAGAAAGTAATTTCCCTAAGTGGTTAAATATAGCATTTGGCTATGGAGCTGAGGGAATGTTAACCAGTCAACCAGGACATGAATTAGAAACTTCTTCAAGATACAGAAAGTTTTATGCATCTTTTGACCTTGATTTAACAAAAATAGAAACAAAATCAAAATTTTTAAAGACTGTTTTCACTACTCTAAATTTTATAAAAATACCTGCTCCAGCTATTGAATTTACGAGTAATGGAAAGATAAAAGGTCATTGGATATACTACTAGAAGCTGTAAAAAAAGCCTTACTCTCGCTACAATAAAAGACGTATATTTGCCGCTTCAAAAAAAATTAAGACAGAAAATATATTTCATATGAAAGCTATCAAAAATAAGTTTTTTTTAAGTGGTGTATTAGCATTGATTATCTATATAGTAAGTGCTTATAACTTGTTTTTAAACAACACAACATTAGATATAAGCTTCACAGAAAAAAAGGTGCTTACTGTAAAAGAAACTACCAATTCTTTTCTAATTCCTTATAGCAATAATGATTTTTTCCACTTTAAAGAAGCACTCGCTTTCAAAGAGTCTAGAGGAATATATACGGTCGTTAATAAATACGGATATCTAGGAAAGTATCAATTTGGAAGTAGTACCTTAAAACGTTTTAAAATCTATAATACAAATGCCTTTCTTCAAAATCCTCAATTACAAGAGCAAGCCTTCGTTGCGCTGTGTCAAGTAAACAAATGGATCTTAAGAAAAGATATTGGCAGATCTGTTGGAAAAAAAATCAACGGAATTGTAATAACTGAATCAGGAATTTTAGCCGCTGCACATCTTGCAGGAGCTGGAAATGTAAAAAAATTCTTACGAAGCAAAGGAACAAAATCTACTTCGGATGCTTTTGGAACTTCTATAGAGAACTACATGTATACGTTTGGAGGTTATGACACTTCTAATATCAAGAAAGACAGGATGCCTACTGTGGGTTAGATTCGTTTGTAACAAAAAAAAACCTGATCGTTTTAAGATAAAAATAATTACTGTGACAGTTACTATTGAAGTTTTCAATTCAAGAATTCTATGCAAGAAAATCCAAAACAATAGAAACATTTATCAATTCACTTAAGCTATGAATGTCTAATTTTTTATAAATATTTTTACGATGTGTCTTAACAGTACTTTCTGTAATAAAAAGTAATTCCCCCACATTTTTATTTAGATATCCCTTTGATAATAACTTGATAATTATTTTTTCTTGCTTTGTTAAAGCTTGAAAGCGTTGCCAAGCTACAAGATCTTTTAGCAATACATCAAAAACAGAAGAAATTCGTTTACCAAATTCACCCAATTCATTTACTTTATTAGATATATTGAAAAACAGGTTGTCGTCTAGTAATAACTTACTTGTATAAATGTAGGTCATCTGATTGTACATTTTAATTCCTTGAAAAAACGGCAATGAGCGATCAAAGTCATTTTCTTTACAAAATTGAGTCCTTTTTAAAATCGCTGATTTGAACAAAATAGGACAAGAAATCTCTGGCAAATAAGAACCTCCTTTATCAAACAACATATCTATTTCTGGAGATTTCAAACTTTTCCCATTAGTGTACATATACTCCTTAGTAGTGCGCCCATTGATATATACCAGATTTGGCATAAAGTCAGCTATCTGATAAAACAACTGCTTATCAGAAGCATATAAATTTCGCAACTTAAAAGCGAAATAGTCATTATTAATCATGAACTCCGTGTCAGTATGTAAATTCATTGATTAAAATATTTGTGTACATATCTGATGTATCGCAGAAGAAAACTCTTGTGGCTTCTCAATACTAGGATAATGCCCACTATTATTAAAATAAATAATTTCGCAATTCCCATTACAGTTATCCTTAACCAGCTCTAAATATTGAGGATTTATTGTAGGATCATACTGACTAGAAATTATAAATTTTGGAAGATTTAAAGTTGTAAATATCTTATACTCATCTCTAAAATTACTTTCTAAAATATCCTTCGCTAATGCAGATCTCACAGCTCCATTCGAATTTTTAAAATCTCCTAAAAGAAGTTCTCTATGAGTCGCTTCATGAGTACAAACAGCAACTGCGTTCTTTATTTCTTCGTCAGATGGGCTTTCTGTTAAAAAAGTAGCAAACTCAGGAATTGATAAAAAACCTTCTTCTAAATTAAGAGGATTTTTCATGGGAGGTGTTCCAAAAATAACCAATCCTTTTAAATTCAATATCTCTGGTGCAATTTCTATAGCTAAATGGCCACCCAAAGAATTACCAACCAATAAAATATCGCCTTCAATAGTAGCAATAATTTCTAACAAGTAATTACATAATCGTGGGATAGAAAAATCTTCTCCTGAATAACTTTTTTGATTGTCTCCATGTCCAGGTAAATCAATTGCAAGTTTTGTATACTTAATTGTTTCATCCTCTATTACATCTCTAAAAACCGAAGAAGATGATGAGTTTCCGTGAATAAATATAATTGTTCCGTTTTCCATTACTAAAAATAAAATTATGATAAGGGCAATAATTAAATAAAATTACTAGAGGTTATATTCAATTCTAAAAAACAAACTTTGGAACACCAAAATCATACAATCAAAATATAAACTCAATCCTTTTTAATAAAAAAAACTACAAAAACTGTGCCATACCAACGATTAACAAACGCCTCTAAAAAAAAAACACTAAAAAAAATTAATCTTTGTGAATAATAAAAATAGCTGGTCGTTTATGAAGTTCAGGTTTTATTTTAGACCATTCCTGAATGGTATGTGTTTTTATATACTCTGTACTTAAGGAAATATCAGCAGCAATACACAAACGAGTTGAAGGGCTTAAAGAAGCTTTCAAGTCGTCAATCATTTTTCCATTACGATAAGGAGTTTCAATGAAAATTTGAGATTGACCTCTGTCTTTAGAGATTCTTTCCAATGCTTTTATCTCTCTCTTTCTGTCTGACTTGTCTATTGGAAGATACCCATTAAAAGCAAAATTTTGTCCATTCATCCCAGAAGACATCATTGCCATCAATATAGAGGAAGGCCCCACCAATGGAACCACCTGCACACCATTTTGGTGTGCTAATTTCACTACTTCTGCACCAGGGTCAGCAATTGCTGGCACACCTGCTTCTGACAACAAACCTACAGAGAGTCCTTGCTGGCAAACATCTAAATAATGCTGTACTTCTAAAGCATTCGCATATTTATCTAACAACATAATTTTTAAATCTGGCTGTGACTTTTTAGGTGTGATTTTTTTGATGAATCGTCTCGCTGATTTTTCATTTTCAACAATAAAATAATCAATTTCTTCAACAACTTTTTTTACCGATATTGGCATTACTTCTAATGGCTCATTTTCTCCTAAAGTGGTTGGTATTAAATACAGTTTCCCTAAACTCATCTTCAAAAATTTAATTGATTATTTTTTGTACGATACAATCACAACTCGAATTTAACAATTGGTAAACATTTTCAAACCCTTCAATTCCTCCATAATACGGATCTGGAACTTCAAGATTTTTATCTGGTTGCAATTCATTCAATATCATATTTACTTTTGATATGTCAGATTGATTTCGAGCTAAATTTATGACAGTATCATAATTGAATTGATCCATGACATAGATATAATCAAAAGCATCAAAATCGTTTTTAGAGAAGGCACTCGCTCTTTGATCGGTAATATCTATACCATATTTTTTTGCTATATCAATAGATCTATAATCAGGAAGATTTCCTATATGATACGCGGCAGTTCCTGCAGAATCAACAAATACTTGTTCAGAAGAAATCTTAGATTTTAAAATACCTTCTGCCAAAGGAGAACGACAAATGTTACCCAAGCAAACCATCAAAACCTTTACCATCCTTTAGAAAGTAAGTTTGTTGGTCAGATCTTCTACGTATTTTTTAAATTGTTTATCTGTTTCTGTTAAGTTGTCAACTGTTTTACAAGCATGCAATACCGTTGCATGGTCTCTCTTTCCTATTTGAGAACCAATACTTGCCAAAGAAGATTTGGTCATTCTTTTCGCAAAAAACATTGCCAACTGCCTTGCTTGTACAATATGACGTTTTCTTGTTTTTGACTGTAAGGTAGCAACATCCATATCGAAATATTTAGAAACTACTTTTTGAATATAGTCAATAGAAACTTCACGTTTGGTATTCTTAACAAATTTGTCAACAATTTGTTTTACCAATGTAAGCGTAAATTCTTTTTTATTAAAAGATGCTTGTGCAATCATAGAGATTAAAACACCTTCTAACTCACGAACATTTGATTTAATATGTTTAGCCACATATTCAACAATTTCTTCTGGCATTTCTACACCGTCTCTAAACAATTTGTTTTGAAGAATAGAAATTCTAGTTTCAAAATCAGGTGCTTGTAGTTCAGCAGACAATCCCCATTTAAAACGAGACAACAATCGTTGTTCTATATCTTGCATGTCCACAGGCGCTTTATCCGAAGTTAAAATTACCTGCTTTCCATTCTGGTGTAAATGATTAAAAATATGGAAGAAAACATCTTGTGTTCCTTTTTTACCTGATAAGAATTGAACATCATCAATGATCAGAACATCTATCATTTGGTAGAAATGAATAAAATCATTTCTTGTATTTCCTTTTACAGAATCAATATATTGCTGCGTAAATTTCTCTGAAGAAATATACAAAACAGTTTTATCTGCATATTTGTCTTTTATTTGAACACCAATAGCATGTGCTACATGTGTTTTCCCTAAACCAACTCCACCATAAATTAATAATGGATTGAATGATGTTCCTCCTGGCTTGTTAGCAACTGCCATACCTGCAGATCTAGCCAAACGGTTAGAGTCACCTTCTATAAAATTATCGAAATTATAATTTGGATTTAATTGAGATTCTATTTTCACCTTTTGCAATCCAGGGATAATAAACGGATTTCTCAATTCGCGTTTCTTTAACTCCAAAGGAACAGAAACATTTTGAGATCTTAAAGGAGCTCTGTTTGAACTTGGAATTTTTACAATCTGTGGACTATTGCTACTATAAGTATTTTCCATTTTAACTTCGTACACCAATTTTGCATCTTTCCCTAATTCTCTCACAAGAGCAACACGTAATAATTTAATATAATGCTCTTCAAGCCATTCATAGAAAAACTTACTAGGAACTTGTACCGTAAGTACTTCAGCAGAAACACGGATAGGTTTAATTGGCTCAAACCAAGTTTTATAAGCTTGCGGCTTTATATTGTCTTCTATAAAAGACAAACATTTCTCCCAAACCGTCGTGGCTGTTTTAATCATTATTTTTGTAACGTAAATTAAAGTTTGTAGTTGGTGTAAAATGACGCGTATTCTGCGCTAATTTTCGTTCTACAAAAGTGTGAATAAAAAACAGTATAAAAAAATGAAATGGGTATAGGTTCTTATTTATTTTTTCCGTAAAATCACATTACTTAAAACATATGAAATGATAGAAAATAAAACACCCCTAAAAATACGTTACAGCGAAACCGATCAAATGGGATATGCACACCATGGAAACTATGCTCAATATTTTGAAATTGGAAGATTAGAACTATTACACGATTTAGGAATTTCTTATAAAAAAATGGAAGAAGAAGGTCTTATACTTCCTGTATACTCAATAAAAACAAGGTTTATTCAACCAGCAAAATTTGATGACTCATTAATATTAAGAACTATTTTAAAAGAAATCCCCACAGCAAAAATCACTTTTGAGTATGAAATTTATAATTCTGACAACAAAAAAATAAGTACTGGAGAAACGGTTTTAGTCTTTGTTGACACCAATAAAAATAGGCCGATAAAAATACCTGCTAAAATCCTTTCCAATATTATGAAAAAGTTCAAAACTGCCTAATTTAGCATTAATACAGATTGTATTATTTTTAGATACTTTTTACTGCTAAAAAATGTAAGGTATGGAATAGGGTTTTAATACACGCTATTTCAGATTTTTTTATGCTTAAAATCATCACACAATTTGAAGTCATTTCTTGAGAGTGTATCTTCAATCTTTTTTGTTTTATAACCCGCATCACTTTATTCATAAATTGATACTCAAAAGTAAGTTCTAATTTTTCTTCTATTGTTTTTTCAATAATTAAAGACTCTCCTAAGGTTAACTGTGCAGATGCTTTATATGCACGAATCAAACCACCTACTCCTAACTTTACTCCTCCAAAATAACGAACTACAACCACCAATACATCGGTTATATCAAAAGCCAGAACCTGACCATAAATAGGCTGACCTGCAGAATTATTCGGCTCACCATCATCATTAACTCGAAACCTTCCAGGAGTAACTCCAAGCTTCCATGCGTAACACCAATGTCTAGCAGAATGGTGTGTTTTTTTAATTTCTGAAATAGCATTTTTTATCTCCTCCTCTGAAATAACAGGAAATGCATATCCAAAAAACTTACTCCCCTTCTCTTTAAACAAAGTTTCGTCAGATGGTTGCTCTAAAGTTTTATAAACATCAACAATATTCATATTAGAACTGTTGTGTTGGATTTTTAAAGATGCTCAACTTGGTTCCTTTTAAGTCCTCTTCCTCAGTTTCTACTTCTGAAAACACAGGTGCCTCCAATCCATCACCAAAAGCTATCTCTCCATATAAGACTCTTGCCTCATCCCATAAATCGGCGTCAATAAAAGTTTGTAAAGTTTGACTTCCTCCTTCTATAATTACTGATTGTATGTTATGTTTTATCAATATTTCACAAACCTGACCAGCAAGATTCTTAGAAAAATCAAGTCCTTCAAAAATCAAATTATGTTTAGCGTTTGTGTTTTCTAATTCCGAAATACGAGTACATACAATTGTTTTCACACTTCCATCAAACAAACTATTTGTAGATGGAATTCGCAAGGCTTGATCCAAAACAATACGTATTGGAGATGCTCCTCCCCATCGTCTTACATTTAATTTAGGGCTATCTGAAATAGCCGTATTTGTGCCTACCAAAATCGCATGTTCTTCGCTCCTCCATTTATGAACCAATTGTTGAGAATAGTCATTACTTATCCATACAGGTCGGTTTTTATCCTTTTGTAAAGGAGCTATAAATCCATCTGCTGTTTGTGCCCATTTTAAAATTATATAAGGACGTTTTTTATTTTGAACAGTAAAAAATCTTCTGTGCTGTTCTAAACATTCTTTTTCTAACACGCCAACTTTTACATCACACCCCTTAGCCTTCAAACGCTCTATTCCTTTACCTGCAACAACCGAATGCGTATCTAGACAACCAATAATCACTTTAGGAATTTTATGTTTTACAATCAAATCTGCACAAGGAGGCGTTTTTCCAAAATGAGCACAAGGTTCTAAGGTTACATAAAGAGTTGCTTTGCTCAATAATCTTTTATCATCAACTGACTGCACAGCATTTACTTCTGCATGACTACCTCCATAAGCACTCGTAAACCCTTCTCCAATAATCCTATCATCAAAGACAATTACACAGCCCACAGAGGGATTTGGCCTTGCTGTACCAATTCCATTCTGAGCTAACCGAATGCAACGTGTCATATAAAACATATCTGATTCCATAAAACAAAAGTAAGTCGAATCAACGAAAATTACAATCTTTAATAACGAGAAGAATTTTAAGCTAGAAAAGGAAGTTTATAAAAACGAACCTGTATTTTTACAGCATGACTATTTCCTATTTAAAATTACTTTTCCAAACAGAATTAGAGACTATTTATCCTAAAAATGAAATAGATTCTTTTTATCATATTCTAACAGAATTCAAATTGGGACTCTCACGTATAGACAAAGCGCTGAATCCTGATCAAACGATTAACAAAGACGCTATTGCTTATTTTAAAAACGCTATTTCATTATTAAAATCAGAGAAACCTGTTCAATACATAACTGAAGAAACTGAGTTTTATAGCTTGCCTTTTAAAGTGAATAAAAATGTACTGATTCCCCGAACTGAGACAGAAGAATTAGTCAGTTGGGTACTAGAAAGCATCGTTTCAAAAAAAGAAATTTCAATTTTAGATATCGGAACTGGTAGTGGCTGTATTGCAATCTCACTTGCAAAGAACCTTCCCAACGCCAAAGTAACAGCTATTGACTTTTCAGAAGTCGCAATTGAAGTCGCTCAGAAGAATGCAGATTTAAATGAGGTTACTATAGCGTTTATAAAACAAGACATACTAGCAGCGGACACTTTACCAAAGAGTTTTGACTTTATAATAAGCAACCCTCCGTATGTTAGAGAACTAGAAAAAGAAGAGATTAAGAACAATGTGCTGTCTTTCGAACCACATTCCGCATTATTTGTTGCTGATGACAATGCACTTGTCTTTTATCGTAAAATAGCAGACTTAGCAAAAAAACATCTAAAACCCAACGGTCAATTATTCTTTGAAATCAACCAATATCTAGGAAAAGAAACATTGCATATGTTAACCGAAAAAGGCTTTACTCAAAACGAATTAAAAAAAGACATTTTTGGAAATGACAGAATGACAAAATCATCAATTAACAATTAATAATTGTCAATTGCCAATTATTAATTGAAAGAGTATATTTGCCCTATGAGAATAGATATCATTACCGTATCCCCTGAATTAATTCAAAGCCCATTTGAATATTCAATATTAAAAAGAGCTCAAGACAAAGGTTTGGCTGAAGTACATTTCCACAATCTTAGAGATTATTCATTAAACAGATACAACAAAATTGACGATTATCAATTTGGTGGCGGTGCAGGCATGGTTTTAATGATTGAACCCATTGATAAATGCATTTCTAATTTGAAAGAAGAAAGAGATTATGATGAAATAATTTATATGACTCCTGATGCTCCAATATTGAATCAATCTACAGCAAACACGCTTTCTTTAAGAGAAAATATAATTATATTATGTGGTCATTACAAAGGTGTTGATCAACGTGTTCGTGATTTATTTATCACAAAAGAAATTTCCATTGGAGATTACGTCTTAAGCGGTGGAGAATTAGGAGCTGCTGTTTTATGTGACAGTATCATCCGTTTGATTCCAGGTGTTTTAGGTGATGAAACTTCAGCTTTGACAGATTCTTTTCAAGATGATTTATTATCCCCTCCTGTTTACACAAGACCTGCTTCTTATAAAGGCGTAGACGTTCCAAAAATATTATTATCCGGGAATTTTCCTAAAATTGATGACTGGAGATCAGAACAAGCATACGAAAGAACAAAACGAATCAAACCAGAATTATTAGATGAATAGCGTCAAAGAATTTTTAAAAACATATCCTGTCCTTAGTATTTTAGTAGGGTTTCAATTATTCCGTCTGTTATTACTTCCTTTTATGGGATTAATGCCGCAAGACGCCTATTATCATTTTTATGGAGAGAATTTATCTCTTTCGTATTTTGATCATCCGGGAATGATTGGATATATACTTCGAATCTTCACCTCCATTTTCGGAAAGACCGTATTTGTAGTCAAGTTTGCTGATTTTTTCATCACCTCTTTCACGCTCTTTAGTTTTTACAAACTGGGGGCAATTTTTCTTTCGAAGCCAAGACTAAACAATGCAGTCGTTCTTTTAACCACCACCCTATTTATATCTATTTTAAGCTTTAACTCAACACCTGATGTTCCGTTAATTTTATTTTGGACACTTTCTTTGATCTGTTTGAGTAAAGCTATTTTTGAAGACAAAAAATTGTTTTGGCTTTTGGCTGGAGTCACTATGGGACTTGCATTTGACAGTAAGTACACCGCTTTATTATTGCAAATCGGATTGTTAGCATTTCTTGTATTCTCTAACAAATACAGAAAACTATTAGTATCTCCTTGGGTCTTGGCATCGTTAATAATATCTGCCCTGGTAACTTTCCCTGTCTGGTATTGGAATTATCAAAATGAATTTGTTTCGTTTTTATTTCAATCGTCTGACAGAACTATCCGTATTTCTAAATTTGAAATTCAACCTAAATATTTATTTGGCGCGATAGCGCATCAATTATTTCTTCTGCTGCCACTTTTATTAATTACATTTTTCACATTGCTCTATAAACATATTAAAAAGGCAATTACCAAGTTCAAACTTCCTTCAGAGAAAACTTTATTCTTACTAGCGTTTTTCATACCAACATTCTTAGGCTTCTTTTTACTAACTCCTATATGTTGGGTAAAGTTAAACTGGATGATGCCTTCCTATATTACCGGTATTCTGCTAGCAGCAATGGTCCTTAAAAAGAAGCATATAAAAACGCAAGTTTATATTTCTATAGGAATTCATTTTTTAGCAAGTCTTCAAATCATACTATATTTAGTTCCCATCAAAAGTGATGACACCTGGGTTGGATGGAAAGAATTAGTTACGGAAACTGAAATAATCCAAAAGGAATATCCTGATACATTTATTTTCGCTGATGATGGATATAAGACTACAGCTTGTATGACTTTTTTTAGTGATCAGAAAATATATGCTCAAAATATCATTGGGAAACATGCACTACATTTTAATTATATAGGAGATGACTTATCAACCCTTCAAGGCCGTAATGCTCTATTTATTGATTCTGATAAAAGATTCAAAGACAAAAACAAAAATGGCACACACCCTGTTGAACTTGACACGTATTTCACAAAAGTAACTGAGCTAGAACCTATTATCATTAAGATAAATGGTAAAGATAGCAGGAAATTTTGGGTCTATTCTTGTGAAGATTACCGACCAAAAGAGTAAACTAGCTCGCTTTACTACAAACTCAATACAACTATCAATTAAACATTTAGCCCAACAACAAAAAAGATTTAATTCTTAGTTTTTTAATTAAAAAAAGAATTATATTTGCAACCTTAAAATCAACCTCTGACGATGGTCGTGAATGTTGGTTTGTTGAAAACCATTAAATATAAACAAATGGCTAATTTAGTAGATTTTGTACAAAGTGAATTTGTAGCAAAAAAAGAATTTCCAGCATTTCAAGCTGGAGACACAATTACTGTGTATTACGAAATTAAAGAGGGTGCTAAAACACGTACTCAGTTTTTTAGAGGAGTTGTAATTCAAAGAAGAGGTACTGGTACTTCTGAAACATTTACAATCAGAAAAATGTCTGGAACAGTTGGTGTAGAGCGTATCTTCCCTGTAAACTTACCAGCATTACAGAAAATTGAAATCAACAAGCAAGGACAAGTGAGAAGAGCTCGTATCTTTTACTTTAGAGAGCTTACAGGTAAAAAAGCAAGAATCAAAGAGATTCGTCGTAAGTAAGACGTTTATTTTTGAAACTCATAAAAACTCGTTAGATATTTCTAACGAGTTTTTTTATGCCTTTTTCTCACTACTCGATTATTGACATTTCAATGAAATCAGAAGAATTTGCAATATATTTTCATTTTGACAAAAATAATAGCTAATATTTAATCTATTTTCAAAAACAAGATAGTATTTCTATTATTTTAAAACTAAGAAACCTTCATAATATCGCTATATTTGTGCTGCTTTAAAACAGGTTAAAAACTGTTATATAAAGCAAAACATTCATTCTGTATAGAATGTAGATTCTACAATTCTCATTAGAAGAAAATTTGATATTATAATAATAAGGTATTGAATCAATTCGACACTAAAAATTAAGAACCCTATGAAAACAAAAACATCACAAATCGTGTATACAATTACGGACGAAGCTCCGGCATTGGCTACTTATTCTTTTTTACCTATTGTAGAGTCTTTTACAAAACAGGCGAACATTACTATTCAAAAGAAAGATATCTCTCTTGCTGCAAGAATTTTATCAAACTTTCCTGAATTCTTAAAAGAAGATCAAAAGGTTTCTGATGCATTGGCTGAATTAGGTGCTTTGGCAAAAACACCAGAAGCAAACATTATCAAATTACCCAACATTAGCGCTTCTGTTCCTCAGTTAAAAGCAGCTGTTGCAGAATTACAAGCAAACGGATACGGTATTCCTGATTTTCCTGAAGCTCCTAAAAATACTGAAGAAGAAAAAATCAAAGCAACCTATTCTAAAGTTTTAGGATCTGCTGTAAACCCTGTATTAAGAGAAGGTAACTCTGATCGTAGAGTTGCAGGACCTGTAAAAGTATACGCTCAGAACAATCCTCATTCCATGGGAGCTTGGTCTGGTGAATCTAAATCTCATGTTGCAAGCATGAGCGAAGGAGATTTTTATGAAAGTGAAAAATCAACTACAATTGCTGAAGCCGGAAATGTAAAAATTGAATTGATCGGAAACGATGGTTCTGCGACTACATTAAAAGCAAATACTCCAGTACTAAAAGGAGAAATTATCGACGCTTCAGTTTTAAGCATCAGTAAATTAAAGTCTTTTATTTCTAAAGAAATTGAAGATGCAAAAGCAAACGGAGTTTTATTCTCTGTTCATATGAAAGCAACCATGATGAAGGTTTCAGACCCTATTATTTTTGGAGCGATCGTTGAAGTATTTTACAAAGACGTTTTTGAAAAATACGCAACAACATTTACTAAACTAGGAGTTTCTTCTCATAATGGATTAGGAGATGTTTATAACAAAATAGGTTCTTTACCAGAAAACGAACAAGCAGAAATAAAAGCTGCTATCGAAAAAGTTTACGAAAATAGCCCAGCATTGGCTATGGTAAATTCTGATAAAGGAATCACAAACTTACACGTACCAAGTGATGTTATTATTGATGCTTCAATGCCAGCAATGATTCGTACATCTGGACAAATGTGGAATGCAAAAGGAGATTCTCAAGACACAAAAGCAATTATTCCAGATCGTTGTTACGCAGGTATATACCAAGAAACAATCGATTTCTGTAAGAAGAATGGGGCATTTGACCCAACAACTATGGGAACTGTTCCTAATGTTGGATTGATGGCTCAAAAAGCTGAAGAATATGGTTCTCATGATAAAACTTTCCAAGTAGCTACTGCTGGTATTGTAAAAGTAACAGATGCTAACGGAAACGTATTATTAGAACAAGCTGTAGAAACTGGAGATATCTTTAGAGCATGTCAAACAAAAGACGCACCCGTCCAAGACTGGGTAAAACTTGCCGTTACTAGAGCAAACGCAACAAAAACTCCTACGATCTTCTGGTTAGACGAAAATAGAGGACATGATGCTGAAATTATCAAAAAAGTAAACACGTATTTGCCAAATCACGATACGACTGGATTAGAGATTTCTATCCTTTCTCCTGTTGAAGCAACGAAAATAACTTTAGATAGAATTAAAAAAGGACAAGACACAATTTCAGTTACTGGAAACGTATTACGTGATTATTTAACAGATTTATTCCCAATTTTAGAATTAGGAACTTCTGCTAAAATGCTATCTATCGTTCCTTTAATGAATGGTGGTGGTTTATTTGAGACGGGTGCCGGCGGATCTGCTCCAAAACATGTGCAACAATTTCTTGAAGAAGGACATTTACGTTGGGATTCTTTAGGAGAGTTCTTGGCATTGTCTGTTTCTTTAGAAGATTTAGGTATCAAAACAAACAACAAAAAAGCTACGGTTTTATCTCAAACGTTAAACAAAGCAAATACTACTTTCTTAACAAATGACAATTCTCCCTCTCGTAAAGTTGGTGAATTAGACAACAGAGGAAGTCACTTTTACTTGGCAATGTACTGGGCACAGGCTTTAGCTACTCAATCTGATGATGCAGAATTACAAGCTGTATTTACTCCAGTTGCTAAAGAATTAGCAGACAACAAAGACACTATTGTAGCTGAATTAAATAAAGCACAAGGATCTGCAATTGAAATGGGTGGTTACTTCTACCCTAACGCAGAAAAAACTTCGGTTGCTATGAGACCGAGCGCTACTTTAAACAAAGCAATTGCTTCTATTCGATAAATTAATATCCGATTTTATACTATAAAAAACCCTTTTAAATTATATTTAGAGGGTTTTTTTTATGAAAACACCTTTTTAACAGCGTAGCAATGCGCTATTTCTTTTCTGACGAATCTCGTACAATCAATTCCGCATCTAAAATTATCTTATTCAGTACTGGTGGAGTATCAGACTCTTTAATTCTTCTTAAAAAAGCTTCTGCCGTAAGTTTCCCTATTTCCAAACTATGTTGCTCAATTGTAGTTATAGATGGAGAAACCAATGATGTAAAAGGCTCATTTCCAAATCCTACAATCGCAATATCTTCAGGCACTTTAATTGTATTCTCTTTTAAGTATTCCAAGGCACCCAAAGCGGCATAATCTCCTGCAACATATACGGCATCTGGTCTATTTTCATGTTGCAACAACTCCTCCATAATCCTACGTCCATTCTTTTTAGTCAGATTGCATTCAAAAATCAAATCTTCATCCAAAGGCAAGCGATGTTTCTCTAAAGCATCTCTATACCCTCTAATTCTATTTTTAAAAATTCGTGTATGGCTAAACCCTCCAATATGTGCAATTCGTTTACAGTTTTGTTTCACCAAATGATCTACAACCATATGACTACTTTCATAATCATCAATACCAATATAATCAACACCTAAATCATTCTCACCTCTATCAAAAAGAACCAACGGAATTCCCCTTGCTTTTATTTTTTCATAGTAAGAAAAATCTTTTGTTTCATTGGCTAACGATGCTATAATCCCATCCACTTGCGTAAATAACAAAGTATCGATATTTCTACATTCTTTTTCAAAAGACTCGTAAGATTGAGAAATAATAATATTATATCCTTCTCTGTTTAGTACATTTTCAATGCTCTCCAAAACTGCTGAGAAAAAACTACTATTGGCACGAGGAATGATTACCCCCACCAAATTACTCTTCCCACTTCTAAGAGCACTCGCCAAATAGTTAGGCTGATAATCTAAGTTTTTTGCAACTTGTTGAACGGAAACTTTAGTCTTCTCACTTATTCTAGGATGATTATTTAGTGCTTTTGAAACAGCAGAAGGAGTCAATCCTAACACGTTTGCAATATCTTTTATTGTAGTTTTTTTTTTAGTTCCCAAATTATATGTATATATTTGTTCCAACGTTTGAACAAAAATACAGTATTTTTGTAACAACACCAAACTATCGCTGCTTTCTAAACACAATAAGCATGACTGTTTTAAAGGCTTTTCGCCCCCAAAAAACAAGGATTTCATTGTACAATCCTATTTTTCGACAATAGAGTTCCAACGATAGAACTAGAACAGAGATGAATATTTAAAGTTAATATTCATTTTTTTTGCAGAAAGTGTTCAATCGATAGAACAGAATAAGAAAGTAACAAAAAAATGTAGGCACTGAATAATAAAGTAACAGTAATTTAACTAAACAAAAATAAAATGGGTAAAGTAGTAACTTTCGGGGAAATCATGTTAAGATTGGCTCCACAGGGATTTTTAAGATTTTCACAAGCGAGCAGTTTTGACGTTGTATATGGTGGTGGAGAATCTAACGTAGCTGTTTCTTTAGCGAACTACGGAGTAGATGTAGATTTCGTAACACGTTTACCAAAAAATGATATTGGAGAATGTGCATTGATGGAAATGAGAAAAAGAGGTGTAGGCGTAGATAAAATAGTTTACGGTGGAGACCGGTTAGGAATCTATTTCTTAGAAACTGGTGCTGTATCAAGAGGATCTAAAGTAGTTTATGACCGTGCACATTCTGCAATCGCTGAGATTGAATCAGGTATGATTGATTGGGATACTGTTTTTGAAGGATGTGAATTTTTTCACTGGACTGGAATAACTCCTGCTATCTCTCAAGGAGCTGCAGATGTTTGTTTAGAAGCTGTTAAAGTTGCAAGCGAAAAAGGAATTACTATTTCCACAGATTTAAATTACCGTGCAAAGTTATGGAATTTCTGTGATGATGCTCATAGAGAAGCTATCATGACTGAATTAACTTCTTACTGTGATATTATTTTAGGAAATGAAGAAGACGCAGAGATGCACTTTGGTATTAAACCAGAAGGAATTTCTGTACAAACAGAAGGACATAACGTAAAGGCAGAAGCATTTTTATCAGTTTGTGAACAAATGATGGAAACGTTCCCAAGAGCTAAAAAAGTAATTACTACTTTAAGAGGCTCTATCTCTGCATCTCATAACACATGGGCTGGAGTTTTATATGATGGAAAAACTTTATTACAAACGCGTCAATACCAAATTACTGATATCGTTGATAGAGTTGGTGGTGGTGATTCATTTATGGGAGGATTGATCTACGGATTATTAGAATACCCAGAAGATGATCAAAACGCATTAGACTTCGCAGTAGCTGCTTCTTGTTTGAAACACACTATTAAAGGTGACGCAAACTTAGCAACAGTTGCTGAGGTTGAAAAACTAATGGGTGGTGATGCATCAGGACGTGTAGCAAGGTAGTCCGTCAAATATACTATATAGAGACTTAGAATACTAGGTCTCTATATCTATTTAAGTCAAAACACATATTCCTTTAAAAGAAACAAAATGAAAAAATCGATAGCAATTATTTGCGGAGGAGGTCCTGCTCCTGGGATTAATACTGTAATAAGCACATTGGCTAAAACATTTTTAAAAGATGGATATGAAGTCTTGGGTGTACATCATGGTTACAAAGGATTGTTTTCTGAAGAGCCCGCTATAAAAGTATTTAATTTTCATCGCGCAGACCGCATTTTTAGTCGTGGTGGTTCTACGCTTGTCATGAGCCGGTTCAAACCTAAAGACAGTGATTTTAAAGCTAAATTTTTTAAAAAAAATAATGTGAAGTTATTGGTAACTATTGGAGGAGACGACACTGCTTCTACCGCTAGTAGACTAACTAAATACCTTACAGAGCAAAAATTAGAAGTTGCACATATACATGTTCCTAAAACAATAGACAACGATTTACCTTTACCAGACAGAAATCCAACTTTTGGTTTTCACACTGCCAAAGATGAAGGTGTGCGAATTGGGAATACTGTTTATGAAGACGCTAGAACTAGTGAAAACTGGTTTGTAGTATCTGCAATGGGAAGATCTGCAGGGCATTTGGCATTTGGCATTGCATCTGCTTGCCACTTCCCCATGATGATCATTCCTGAAATGTTCAACAAAACAAAAATTACTTTTGATAAAATCGTTACTATGGTTATATCATCAATTATCAAAAATAAAATTAAAGGTGTTAATTATGGAGCTGCCATGATTAGTGAAGGTGTTTTTCATTTTATGGATCAAGAAGAAATTATAAATTCCGGAATCAACTTCACCTATGATGAACATGGCCACCCTGAACTAGGTAACGTTAGTAAATCTCATATTTTCAATTACCTGCTTCAATTAAAATTAAAAGAAATAGGCCTAGACATTAAATCTAGACCTGTAGAGATAGGCTACGAACTGAGATGTTGCAATCCTATAGCTTTCGACTTAACGTTATGCACTTTATTAGGTATTGGCGTGAAAAAATTATTTGACCTAGGAATAACAGGCTGTATCGTTAGTGCAAATTCAAATGGGGATATTTCTCCTTTGTATTTAAAAGACTTTGAAGATGAAAATGGAAAAGTACAACCTAGACTTGTCGATATAGAATCGGATATGGCACAACTGTTTATCAAACACCTTGTCTATATTAAAGAACGAGACTACGAAGCAGCAAAAGAATATGTAAGCAACCCAGAACAATACAACGTGAAAAAGATATTGAACTGGCACTAAAAAAACGAGTAGTTTTCAACCTCAGATAGCAAAAATATAATCCAGAGTAAAATTAGAACGTTTACACAATTAAACATTTACATAAAAAAACATTATAAAATGGCACAATTTACAAGAATTGAAGTTGCAGCAGCAATGAAAGAAACAGGTATGATTCCTTTGTTTTTTAACAACGATTTAGAATTAAGTAAAAAAGTATTAAAAGCTTGTTTCGATGGTGGAGCTCGTTTGATGGAGTTTACTGCTCGTGGAGATTTCGCTCATGAAGTTTTTGGAGAATTGACAAAATATGCAATTGCTGAATTACCAGGAATGATTATGGGTGTTGGTTCTATTACAGATGCAGGAGCTGCTTCTTTATACATGGCTTTAGGTGCTAACTTTATCGTTACTCCTGTTTTAAGAGAAGATATCGCTATTGCTTGTAACCGTAAAAAAGTTTTATGGTCACCAGGATGTGGTTCTTTAACTGAAATCGCAAGAGCTGAAGAGTTAGGATGTGAAATCGTGAAATTGTTCCCTGGAGACTTATACGGACCAAAATTCGTAAAAGGAATCAAAGGACCTCAACCTTGGACTTCTATTATGCCTACAGGTGGAGTTGCTCCAACCGTAGAAAATCTATCTGGATGGTTTGACGCAGGTGTTACTTGTGTTGGAATGGGATCTCAATTGATCTCTAAAGATATCATTGCAAATAAAGACTATGCTAAACTTGAGCAAGATGTAAAAGCTGCTCTTCAAATTATCGTAGACGTAAGAAAATAAAAAATAATTTCTATTATTTTATAAAGGCGCAGGGTAAACTGCGCCTTTTTTGATGTGAAATAATGTATTCCTCTTTTACTTTTTTCTCTTCTATTACCGAAAAGTCACCATCGTATCGGATACCACTTCTATTACTGCCAGAAACATAAATAGTTCCATTACCACCGCCATAAACGGTCAACATAAAGTCAAAAGACTCTGACTTTCCCTTTGCCGAAAGCTGAATTACAATTTCCTGCTTCTTATCATTGTACTCAACAACATAATCCTTAGACAGATTACTTATTTCAATGCCTCCTCCTCCATTATAACCGCTTCCACTATGCAGAACAACAAAGTAAGGCAAGAAAGCGAAAATATTATCTCCTTTTACTCTCATAAAACTTGAATTAGCAATCAAGTTGATAAGCCCACCTCGTTGTGGTGAAACCCAACTACCTTTAAACTCAAAAGAATTTGTTGCTACCAATTCTTTGGTCTCAATATATTTTTCAAGCGCTAAATCTTTTTTCTTATTTTTTTATCATGTTTTGTTTGAGTAACTATTTCTGCAGTGCATAAAAGAAAAACAAATAATGTAGAATGTTTTTGTCATTACAAGAAATAAATAATAGATCTATTAATATACAATTAATAAAAACATGTTCTTAAAAGCTTCTTACTAAAAAAAAGGCATAAAAAAGCCCACTAATGTGGGCTTTAAATTGTGACCGGGCTGGGGCTCGAACCCAGGACCCTCTCCTTAAA
>CEWR01034540.1_pt1 | contig 56463 bp, 60 predicted proteins | sample 356321 | NCBI WGS metagenome assembly CEWR01 (sample SAMEA2621551, study PRJEB7988) | marine metagenome | biome: marine biome (ENVO:00000447); feature: mesopelagic zone (ENVO:00000213); material: "saline water (ENVO:00002010), including plankton (ENVO:xxxxxxxx)" | depth 790 m
ATAGACGCTAGCACCCAGGGAGAAGTGCGCACGGCCGTCGAAGAGGCTTTATCTAACCTCGATGACGGCACGTTACGGGTGGCTGAAAAAATTGCTGATCGTTGGTTGGTTAACGAGTGGCTAAAAAAAGCGGTCCTGCTAAGTTTCCGGCTTAACTCATTTCAGAAGATGGCGGGGGGGCCCGGAAACACCAGTTGGTGGGACAAAGTCACGCCGAAATTTACAGGATGGGAAGAAGAACAGTTCGAAGCAGCGGGGTTTCGCGCCGTTCCAACAGCATATGTACGTCATTCCGCCTATATCGCTCCGAACGTTATCCTTATGCCTAGTTTTGTAAACGTTGGTGCCTACGTCGATACGGGTACCATGATCGACACATGGGCAACCGTCGGTTCCTGCGCCCAAATAGGTAAAAACTGTCATATTTCGGGCGGGGCAGGGATAGGAGGCGTATTAGAACCTCTTCAAGCAGTACCCGTGATCGTCGAAGACGGCTGTTTTATTGGGGCCCGATCCGAAGTCGTCGAGGGCGTTCTTGTCGAAGAAGGCGCGGTCCTGTCAATGGGGGTATTCATTGGTGCGACGACTAAAATCGTTGATCGATACTCGGGCGAAATTTACACGGGTCGCGTACCACCGTACTCTGTTGTGGTGCCAGGGTCTTTACCGCCCCCGCCTCACGAGGATGGAAACCCAAGGCCGAGCCTCTACTGTGCCGTAATTATCAAGACCGTGGACGAGCAGACACGCTCGAAAACTGCGATTAACGAGCTGCTCAGGGATTAGCAGTTCGAACAGCCCCGGAAACATCATGCCCGTTCCATAATGTGAATCGAGAACGAGTACGTGTTGCGTTCATTCGCGACGAAATCTTCCTTCTCTGTGGTCCGCCAGCAACCCCAATCGAAGGAAGGGAAAAACGTATCTCCATCAATTTCCGCATCGACCAACGTGCAGTAAAGACGATCTGCGCGATCCAGCGTCTCCGCATAAACCCGAGCACCCCCGACCACAAAGCACTCCTCCACTGAATCGATTTCACACTGGTCCGCCGCAACGGTTAACGCTGAATCAATATCCGGTACCACCGTGACTTCGTTATTTAGATATCCTGTCGCCGAAAGCACAATATTCCTGCGTCCAGGAAGCGGTCGACCTACCGACTCGTACGTACGACGACCCATCACAACCGGACTACCCAACGTCGTCCGTTTAAAAAAAGCAACGTCATCTGATAAGTGCCATGGAAGCGCATTGGATCGACCAATAACACGATTGTTGGACATCGCCCAGATAAGAGAAAGTCGCACCGATTCGTTAGACCGCGATTGGGGCGCGGATACCTTTGTGCGAATGGTAGTCCAGTAATTCAAAGTCTTCGTAGGTAAACCCGAATATGTCCTCTACCTGCGTGTTAATTTTCATATCTGGTAATGGCAGCGGGACGCGAGATAACTGGCGATCGGCTTGTTCAAGATGATTAAGATAAAGATGTGCATCACCAAACGTGTGAACGAAATCACCCGGTTGAAGACCCGACACCTGTGCAACCATCATGGTTAATAGTGCGTATGACGCGATGTTGAAGGGAACCCCAAGAAAGATGTCAGCACTGCGCTGATACAGTTGACACGATAACCTGCCACCTGCGACATAGAACTGAAACAGTGCATGGCACGGGGGCAAAGCCATCTTGTCGACCTCCCCGACATTCCACGCCGAAACGATCAGGCGTCTCGAGTCGGGATTTTGACGAATATCCGAAACCACTCCTTCGATTTGATCAATGGTGCGACCGTCCGACGTTGGCCAAGAACGCCATTGCGAACCGTACACGGGCCCTAGGTCCCCGTTTCCATCCGCCCATTCATCCCAAATATGAACGTCGTGCTCATGAAGGTACGCAACGTTGGTGCCGCCCTGCAGGAACCAAAGCAACTCATGGATGATGCCTTTCACAAACATCTTCTTGGTCGTCAGAAGGGGGAATCCTTCACCTAGATCGAAGCGCATTTGATGACCAAACACAGACCTCGTTCCAGTACCCGTACGGTCGCTCTTCTCTATCCCCTCGTCTCGTACCCGGCGCATGAGCGCAAGATATTGCTTCATTTCTGGCGCAATCCCTCGAAATAATCTTGAGCAATTCCAAACAGCAACAAAATACCAAATGCAATCATTGGTAGCGACAACAACTGGCCCATCGTGAGCCAATCGAATGCAATAAAACCGATCGCAGCATCAGGTTCACGAAACCATTCGGTCACAAACCGAATCGCGCCGTAGCCTGTGAGAAACATCCCAGAGATTAGACCCGAGCGTCGCGCTCGCAGTGAAAATAACCAAACAATCATGAACAACACGACACCTTCCCCAAACGCTTGATACAAGCTTGACAGATGTCGTAGTGCCCCATCCCACTGACCAAAGCACGTGAAATTCAGGCCGCTGACTGCGCCACATGGAAAGTGAACACCAAGGAAACTCTCCGTAACTCGTCCCGGCAACTCCGCGTTAATGAAATTTCCTATCCTTCCAAATCCCAGTCCGATTGGGACTAGCGGGGCTGCAAAATCTGCCACACTCCAGAAATCACGCGATGTCTTCCGGCCATATAGCCAAAGCGCGGCGACAACCCCGAGCATACCTCCGTGGAACGACATACCGCCTTCCCACAATTTAAACAACCACAGCGGCTCTACCAAAAACCGATCGAACGCGTAGAAGAGAACGAAGCCGAGGCGACCCCCGACGATCGTACCCACCACGCCATAAAAAATGACGTCCGATACGTCTGCTTTATCCCAGTCGGAATCGTGCTTTTTCGCACGCTGATTGCCCAATACGTAGCACGCGAGAAAAGCGAGCAAATACATGAGGCCGTACCAGCGAACGGCCAATGGCCCGATCCCTAACAAAACAGGCTCGATCAGAGGATAGTTCATATTCCTCAAACACCAACTATGCGCAACTGGTAGACTCGGGCGCTCCCATAGGCACGAAACGAGGGACCGAGCCGCAGTGTGCCTTATCCTTATTGCCTACCGTATGGATCCGGCGCGACCGCTTATTGTTGCAGCCAATCGGGACGAATACTACGCTCGCCCAGCGCTTGCTGCACACACTTGGGACGACCATCCGAACATCTTCGCAGGACGCGATATCGAGGCTCGAGGGACTTGGCTTGGGGTTTCAAGGGCTGGGCGTTTCGCGGCAGTCACGAATTGGACCCAGGACTTATCCGGTCCTCGTTTCCCAAAAAGCCGAGGCGACCTACCCGTTGAATTCCTACTAGCAAAAAGCACTCCACAGCAGTACGCGTCAGTTATAAAGCCGGATCAGTTCGCGGGATTTAACTTTATTGCTTTCGATGGCCGCGAGCTTATCTATATGACCAATCGAACCGGCGACATCAGAATACTTCCACCCGGTATTTACGCCTTAACCAATACCCACCTTGATGACCCGTGGCCAAAATCGACACTCGGCGTGCGGAAGTTAACGAACGTGCTACCACACCCTTTGCTAAACGATCTTATTGATCTCTTAACGATCGACGATCCCCTATCCCCTACAAAGGATTCACGAAACAACGAGAACGTCGTGGTCGAGCAACGGAACTCGCCGAGCTTCATACGCGGTGATATATACGGCACTCGGGCAAGTACGGCGGTCATACTTGAACGCGACAAGTTTCTCTTCTGCGAACAGGCATTCGAGCCGAAAGGGCTCCCGACGAAACGCATTGAAGAAACTGTCCTACTCGAGAATTCTTGACGTGGTATTCATGATCGGACCCGTGCACTATCAGGAGGCAATTGTAAAAACCAAAAACTGTTTCCAACAAACTCGTTAATCTGAGTCATAGAGGCGTTAACGTGGACTTATCTGGAAAAACCGCTCTGGTGACGGGGGGTAGTCTAGGATTAGGCCGAGCGATGGCGTCTGCATTCCACTCTGCCGGTGCCAATGTGGCACTACTCGCCCGTCGAGATGGCCCTCTGAAAGATGCCCAAAAAGAGATAGAACAAAACGGGCCCGGCAAAGTCGGCGCGTACCAATGCGACGTATCCGATGCGGCGGAAATCGCGACCGTTCATAAACACGTGGTGGAGGCGATGGGTCCAGTCGATATTTTGGTGAATAACGCCGGGAAATCCGAGGCACATCCGTTCATGAGTATTTCGGATGAGGTTTGGCAAGCAGATTTGGACTTAAAACTCTTTGCCGCTGTACGTTTAGCCCGTCACGTCATCCCTGACATGATCTCCAAACGTTGGGGACGCATCATCAATGTTTTGAACACAGCAGCGAAAGCACCGCCACCGGGCTCCGCACCAACTTCAGTGAGTCGAGCGGCGGGCATGGCATTAACCAAGGTTCTGGCCGGCGAACTCGCACCCCACAATATCCTCGTGAATGCATTACTCATTGGGCAAATTAAGTCGGACCAGATTCAACGGGCTTACGACGCCAGCGATCGCTCGACCTCTTTCGAACAATTCGTGGTAGAAACTGGCAAACGCCTACCTATGGGCCGTATGGGCGAAGCGAGCGAAGTTGCCGAGGTAGCCTTGTTTCTATCGTCCGAACGGGCGACCTACCTGACGGGTTGCGCGATCAATATGGATGGTGGGCTCTCCCGGGTCGTCTAGTTCGTATCCGGACAGCAGTCCTATTCATCAAAGAAACATACTTGGTGTTTCGTGATGAGGAATGGCCCGTTCCAGTCCCGCCCCAATGAGCTGATCACGGATAAAATCGATTATTTCCTCGGCATCTTCCATTCGTCGAACGCGTGCAAGAATGCGTCGGCAATCCCGCATTGATACATTTCGGATCACCCACTTTACCTTCGGCAAATTGGCGGCATTCATCGACAGGACGTCATAACCCATCGCTACGCAAAGGATGGCGCCTTCTGGCGTTCCAGCGAGTTCGCCGCATATGCCAATTCCTTTTTGTTCCGCATGAGCAGCCTTAGCAAGTTCTCGCAACGCATTCAGGACTGCCGGGTGCATTTCTTGGTAGAGATTCGCAACTCGCGGATTATTACGATCCACCGCTAACATATACTGGGTGAGGTCGTTGGATCCAACTGCAAGAAAATCGACCTGGCGTGCGATCAGGCGTGCCTGATGTATTGCTGCCGGAACCTCGATCATGACGCCAACCTGAGGCATCTTTACCGCGACATCCTCGTCGCGAACCTCACGGTAAGCCCTCATAACAAGCGCCTTCGCTTCCGCAACCTCGTGCCGATTGGTCACCATCGGGAACATAATTCGGAGGTCGGATTCCAGCCCCACGCTCGCCTTCATCATTGCCCTAACCTGGACCAGAAAAATCTCTGGGTGATCGAGGGTCACACGAATCCCCCGCCAACCTAAAAAAGGGTTGTCCTCGTCGATGGGGAAATAAGGCAACGCTTTGTCACCCCCAATATCAAGCGTCCGCATCGTGACCGGTCGAGGGTTAAATGCTTCCAAGTGCTCTCTATATATAACCCGCTGTTCTTCCTCCGTCGGAAAACGATCTCGAGAAGCGAAAGGAATCTCCGTTCGAAAAAGTCCGATCCCCTCCGCACCGCGATCTAGCGAACGCGTGATTTCGCTAACAAGACCGATGTTCACCCAAAGGTTTAACCGATGGCCATCCAGAGTTTCGCTTGGTTGATCTTTAAGAGGCTCGAGTTCTTTAACGAACTCGGCTTCTTCAGCAATTAACTCACGGTAGCGATTGATCACCTGCGCCGTGGGATTACCAACTAATTCTCCATAAAAACCATCCACAACGACGGTCTGATTCTCGAATTCGTATAGAGGCAGCTCTGTCGCGCCCATGATGGCCGGAATATCAAGAGCGCGTGCCAAAATCGCGGTGTGTGAATTGCTAGATCCCCGCAACGATACGATGCCTTTCAATCGCTCCGGCGGCACGTCCGAAACCATCGAAGCGGTTACTTCTTCACCTATCAAAATAGTCTGATCTGGAAAGTAAAACTTGTCTTTGTGAATACCCTGTAGATACGCCAAGACGCGCTGCCCTATTTCTCGGACATCGGCAATTCTCTCCTGTAAATATGCGTTTTCGACTTGCCGCAATTTCGACACGTGCCTAGTGACGACCAACCGAAGCGCGCCCTGTGCCCAATTTCCTTGACGAATTTCCTCGCGAACTTCGCCCGCGATCGCCGTGTCATCCAGCATATGCAAGTATGCGGAAAATAACGCCCGCTCTTCTGCCGGCAGTTGTCGAGATAACGACCGATTGGTCTCCTCGATATCAGCGCGGACTCGGTCGATTGCACGATCAAAATTGGTCAACTCGGCGATAACATCATCGGTACCTTTGTCAGGAACATGATCGAAATTAGCCGAAGGGCCAACGACCACGGCGGTGCCAATAGCAATCCCTGGGGCCCCCGCGATCCCCTCGTACCTAACATCACTCGGGACATGATCCGCATTCAATAACGCCGAAACGCTTCCCGTGGCTTCGGCATGCGCGACAACATTTGCCAACTGAGCAGCAAGCGTGGTTAGAAACGCTTCCTCATCTTCGCGAAAACGTCGATTTTCCCTTTGTTGGACGGTGATGACGCCGAGTACTCGGCGATTATGGATCACGGGAACGCCCAGAAAGGCAGAAAAAGGTTCTTCCCCTATCTCCGAAAAGTGCCGATATCGTGGATGCTCTGATGCATTTTCGATGTTCAGCGGTTCACCGCGTTCAGCGACTAGCCCCACAACACCTTCACCGGGGACAAGCGACACCTTGCCAATCGCGCGTCTACGAAACCCTTCGTTTTCGATTAATCTCAAGTCGCCGGTGACTTTGTCAAAAACGTAGACAGAGCAAACTTCAGTACCGAGAATTAAACATACTCGCGCGACAATTATGCCCAGCGCATGTTCGAAACTTGGCGCGGCGTCCACGTCGCGACTGATTTGTCGAAGCGCATCTAGCAATTACATGCCCTCGATTTGTAGGGCTGGCGCGAGCTCTCGCAACGCCTGACGATAGACCTCCTTTTTGAACGCAACGATCTCAGTCAACGGGTACCAATAACTAACCCAACGCCAAGCATCAAATTCGGGTTTATCCGAACAGTTCATCGAAATGTCGTTTTCGTCCCCTACCAATTTAAGTAAATACCACTTCTGCTTTTGTCCGCGAAAACGCGAAGTCGAGTTATAACGCCGCAACCGCTTAGGTAATCGATAGCGGAGCCAACGGCTCGTAACCGCGAGTATTTTTACGGATGCCGGCGTCAGACCAACTTCTTCAAACAGTTCTCGATAGAGAGCGTCTTCGGGCATTTCGTTCGGCTGCATTCCTCCCTGAGGGAATTGCCACGCGTTGTCACCGCCAACTCGACGAGCCCAAAAAACATTGCCTACGTCGTTAGATATCACAATGCCAACGTTCGGTCGAAAGCCTTGAGGATCGAGGTTCTCTATCTCATTTCGCATGTGACGATTCTTTCATAATCAACTCCTGCGAAGCCACTGGCTCCTTGAGCCGCAGTTTTCTCCTTACCGATCCAGTTTTTCCGGGTGTCCTTACAGTCCAGCAAGGCTATTATTTCGCAAGTACAACAAGGTCAAGAATGAACCAGCTCCAGAACGAACCTAGTCTCTATCTCCAACAACACGCGACGAATCCGGTTCAGTGGTATCCGTGGGGAAACAACGCCCTCGAAAAGGCAATGGACGAAAATAAACCTATCCTCCTATCCATCGGCTATTCGTCATGCCACTGGTGTCACGTTATGGCCCACGAATCTTTTGAGGACGAAATTACCGCGTCGGTGATGAACGATAACTTCATCAACATAAAGGTCGATCGAGAAGAACGCCCCGATATCGACCAGATATACCAGACGGCTCATCAACTCCTCACTCAACGCACTGGCGGCTGGCCTCTCACCATGTTTCTTGACCCACAGACTCAACTACCGTTTTTTGGTGGTACCTATTTCCCTCCGGCCCCACGATTTAATCTTCCCGGATTCAGAGACTTGCTCATGCGAGTGAGTAGCACGTACCAAGACAATAAAACCGACCTCGAAGCTCAGAGCAAAAAACTTAGCGTGGGGCTGGCAAAACTGAACGAACATGCCGAAGTGCAGGGAATTGACGACCGACCGTTACTGTCCACAGCAAGGGATCAGCTCGCGTCCCGTTATGATCCCATCCACGGAGGTTTTGGACCCGCGCCAAAGTTCCCCATGCCCGCGAACATCGAGAGACTATTGCGCCACTGGGCGTTTTCAAGACGCAATGACGCAGTCGATCGAGAAGCCTTCGATATGGCACTGACCACCCTCACACGGATAGCTCGTGGCGGCATCTACGATCACGTGGGGGGAGGTTTTTGTCGATACTCTACCGACAACGAATGGATGATCCCCCACTTCGAGAAGATGTTGTACGACAACGGGAGACTCATGAATCTCTACGCCGACGCCTTGGGACTTGGTCCAGATCCACTGTTTGAAAGCGCGCTTAGGGAAACGGCTGATTGGATCGTTCGCGACATGCAACATCCACAAGGTGGTTATTTTACCTCTCTGGACGCGGATTCAGACGGAGTCGAAGGGAGCTACTACGTATGGCGTAGAAACGAAGTTCAGAACCTTTTGGATAGCGACGAATACCTCATTGTCGAAACGCTATATGGTTTGGATAAATCGGCGAATTTTGAGGGGAAATGGAACTTTCATCGCCGAGACGCTTGGCGCGCCGTCACCGAAAGGCTAAGTCTCGAAACAGAAGAGGCAGAAAAACTTCTTGAATCCGCGAAAGCCAAACTTCTCCAACGTCGTTCCGAACGCCCGGCACCGGGACGTGACGAAAAAATCCTCACTTCATGGAACGGCCTTGCGATCAAAGGCATGGCGAAAGCCGCGATGCGTTTTAATAAGAAGCCTTGGCTCCATTCGTCTCAACGTGCCGTCGACTTTATTCGTGATAACTGCTTTGACGGAAATCGGCTCTCCGCAGTCTGGAACAACGGCATAGTTGGCCACGACGGATTTCTCGACGACTACGCGAATCTCCTGGACGGATTACTCGTCTTGTTGGAGGCCCAATGGCGTTCTAGCGATATCGAATTCGCGGAAGCGCTCGCCGATCTTTTGTTGTCCAAATTCCTCGACGAGGATGGGGGCTTCTTCTTTACGGCCCATGACCAAGAAAAGCTGATCCACCGGCCCAAGCCAACCCTCGACGACGCTCTACCCCCGGGAAATGGGACTGTGACCGTTGCTCTGCTGAAACTGGGACATTTGCTTAGTGAACCGCGATACGTTGACGCTGCCATGGAAACCCTTGATTGGGCACGCGCTTCAATCGAGCAATATCCTGCCGGACACTGCACACTGCTCGTCGCTCTTGAATCTCGCTTATATTCTCCTGAACAAATCATTGTGCGCGGACCGCAACAAGCCATCGGTTCTTGGTTAACCCTCGCGCGCGAGGGTTACACCCCGGAACGCTGCGTCTACGGAATTCCATACGACGAATCTGGACGAGTTCCCAAGCAACTTCCAGCGCTCGTTTCGACCGAAACCCGGCAGGTTGTGAGTGCTTACATTTGCCGCGACCTGACCTGCGAAACAGCAATAACCGACTTTGAAGACTACAAACGTAAGCTCAAGAGGTAGCCCTCATCGCACGCGAACGAGCTTACGCATCAACGCTCGTTCTCCGCAGCTTCTCGGTATGCGACGTCGTTTAAAAGATCCTCAAGTTCTCTGACATCATAGGGTTCAAGTGCGAAAAACCAGCCGTCGCCGTACGCATCTAAATTGACGTTCTCCGGTGCATCTTCTAGAGATCGGTTGACCGCGGTGACGACGCCGCCAACCGGAGCGTATATATCGGAAGCCGCCTTGACCGACTCAACGACTCCAGCTTCAACCGACGCTTGCAGCGACTGTCCTATCTGCGGCAGCTCGATGTAAACAATGTCACCGAGTGCGTCCTGCGCGAAATCAGTAATACCAACCGTTATCCGTCCATCCTCTTCGAGCCGCGCCCATTCATGGCTTTCGGCGTAATAGATACCCTCAGGGATTTCACTCATCGATTAGGCCTTTACCCTTAGTGACAGATCCGTCGCTATTTTGACTACACCAACCACCACCTATCTAGTATTTTTTGCACCCCCGTGAACTCTCGCCATAACGCAACCAAAACCCGTTCTAACCACCCTCAAGAACAATCGCTTGCTAATCGCATTGTGTGAAGTCGCTCTTCGGGGCACTCGGTCCAACACCACTACCTCTTTACAGACGGAACGAACAACTACAGATGGCGACAGGTTGTTCAATATAGCGTGGCAAGCGGTCCTAAACCCATCGCTTCACGCATCAATTGGTATTTAACGGCAGGAACTTTATTTATTGTCCGGATGCCAAGATTGCGCGCCCATCTCCCGTACGGTCCGGAAGCACCGTATGTTCGATCAAAGAAATCCATAAGCTTTAGCACCACCCGAGCGCGGGCACGGCGTCTTATTGCAAATCGACGCCATATATCGATCTCGCCCATATCGTCTTTGAGATGCTGGGCTGCCTCTTGAATCCCCTGCACATCTTCCAAACCCAAATTGACGCCCTGACCGGCAAGAGGATGCACAGTCCGTGCTGCATCCCCGATAATGAGAGCTCGCGGCAATGGGTTAAAGTCGGGGACGAGAGATTGTCCAAAAGGAAAACCAACCCGCTCCCCAACTTCCGTCACGTCACCAAGTGCGGACTCGGATTCGTGGGTCAAGGCCGCGGCGAAAGCTTTTCGATCAAGTGTCAGCAATTCATCGTATCTTCCAGTCGGCAAGCTCCATACAACTGAAACAGTCCGTTCTTCGGGCAGCGGCAAGAATGCCAAGATTCCATCTCCAAAATGTTGCAGAGCGCAGCCGTCATGTGGATCAACGGTCCTAGCAACGGTCCCGATAGCCCGCCCCATACTTCCATAATTCTGAGCTGAAATTCCAAGCTGCCTGAGCGTGGAGGACTCCCGACCTTCGGCGACCACGAGGCAAGCCGCCGATACGACATCCTCATCGATGATCAATTCGACAGCATCGCCAGAACATTCCACAGCATCAATGGTGCTTGGCGCTCTCACCTCAACTCTGTCAACCAAATTTCTCCACAACTGATTAACTAAAGCACTAACTTCCACAACTTCCGCCAGGGCTTTGGCACCAATTTCGTTGGCATCAAAAACTATCGTCGCAGTACCTTCACGCTCCCAGACGCGAATCCGCTTAATGGATTCTCGACGGACATCCACCATCGCTCCCAAACTTTCCAACAGATTTATCGATCTCGGTGAAAGTGCAACCGTGCGTATATCGAATTCATCATTAAGACCCGACGTTTGCGGAACTTTCGAATCAACTAACAGGACGCGCCGATCACGTCGAGCCAAGCAGAGCGCAGCGGTCGCTCCGACAATACCTCCTCCGGTAATAATGGCGTCGAAGTCAGGCATTTAAATACAATCCAAAATCGGTCACGGTTTGCGTGAAATGTGAATTCATGCCATCACGGTCATGAAGTTGATGCAGATTTCTGATTTCTTATCCAAAGCTCTGTTTCCGAACGCTCGTTCGAACTTGCGATAAGCGCGGCGCAACTCCGCGTACAAAATCATTTCAATCTCGTAACTCGTAAATAATTCGAGGTAACTCACATTCAGTACCATGCCTGTAGGAACAAACTAACGGACTTCACAACCCTTAGGATTCGAGAGACACTAACGTATTCGGGGATCAATCCCCAAGGAAACCCATGGCTACTAACGATCTCGAAGCGCTAGAGGAGAAGGTCGACGAGCTTATTGCTCTGTCGGAAGTCTTGGTCGAAGAAAATCAAGTGCTCAAAGCCAAACAACAAAGTTGGACAACCGAACGCGCTAAGCTTGTCCAAAAGAACGAGCTCGCAAAAACTCGGGTTGAATCGATGATCACACGTCTCAAGGCACTTGATAAATGAGCAAAACCCAATCAACAACGGTGAAAGTGAAAATTCTCGATCGTGAGTTTCAAGTTGCTTGTCCTGAAGACGAGGTCGACGAGTTGAATGCCTCGGCGCAGGAGCTAGACAAACGAATGCGCACCACTCAGAGCTCCGCAAACATTGTCGGTCTCGAACGAATAGCTGTCATGACCGCCCTCAACATCACGCATGAATATCTCGGGATCAAGGGGAAGAGCGACGAGATCGAAAGTCTCGCCGACGGGAAACTAGCAGAATTAGCGAAGCGTCTATCCGAAGTCATCGCGTCACAAAAAAAACGTACCGCGTAGAGACTTTCCAACCTCAGAGGGTTGCTACGCCCCCATTGTTTGCTCGCGACAATCGCGCCCCATCGATTCAGACATTTTCGCTATACTAGTTCGGCTTCCTGGAATGTGCGCCAGTTGGTGTCGTCCTTGAGCCGTTATAAAAAAATAGGGGATTCTGGCGTCGGCGCCAGTGTGCATACCCAACGCCTTTGCCGCGGGTAGCCTTAGGTACCGCCCGGGTCACCGCCTTGAACCAAAACGGTTCAGGGCCAACCAAACAGCGGCATTCCGGTGGCAAAACGCACTCGTTTTGGCGAGTGCGTTTGCATTAAGAAGTCTAGAATGACCAACAATATTCGACAACGGTTTCGCACGGCGCGAAGAGCTTTGTCGGAAGACTCCCAACGCGAACACGCGCTTGCCGTAAAAAATGCATTAGGCGCTTCGTCTCTATTACGTCAAAAAACCGTCGTCGGCTGTTACCTAGCGAGTGACGGCGAAGTTGATCTCGGCCCAACCATTGAACTTTTGTGGGAACGAAAAATAGCAACAGCCGTGCCCGTCGTTCACGCAAACGCGATGACGTTTTATGCATACGCAAAGGAAACGGATACTTTGGTAAGTCGATGGGGAATTCGCGAGCCCATCGCATCAACTCAGATTGACAAAAACGACCTCCTTGTCGTCCTCGTCCCCTTGGTCGCTTTCACAGATCGAGGTCAACGTCTCGGAAGAGGGCGCGGATACTACGATCGTGTGTTCAAGTTTTCACCGCGCCCGATACTGATCGGCGTCGCTCACGAAATACAGCGGGCCAGCGCGTTTTCAACGAATGCATCAGACGTCTGCCTGGACGGTATCGTCAGTGAAAACGGTTTGATTATGATGATGTAGTTCCCCGGTTATACTGGGTTATGGCAGTACGAAAAATCATCCGCATGGGCCACCCAACACTGCGCCGGAAAGCCGAATCAATTGCGGAAAACATGATCGGCAGTGCGTCCCTTTCAAACCTCATAGAGGACATGCAAGACACACTGCGGGATTACGGCGGAATCGGATTAGCGGCGCCTCAAATAGACGAGCCAATTCAACTCGCGATTATCGATTTGCCTGGAGGTCAGAGTCGCTACGGCGAACTCGAGGCCTTACCTTCGACCGTCTGCATTAATCCCTTCGTAACCACCCTAGATACCGCCACCGCTGGCTATTGGGAAGGATGTTTATCCATCCCCGGGCTTCGAGGGTTTGTCGAAAGACCTCAACAAATCCGATTGGCATACACCGACGCAGACGGAACTCGATTGGAACGTGAGTTCTCAGATTTTCACGCTACTGTCGTACAACACGAGATCGATCACCTCATGGGCACACTGTATATTGACCACATTCAGGACCCATCCTTACTTGTTTTCGAAGACGAATACTTACGTTACGTCGTGCCGAGTGAGGAGCCAACCGGCTAAGTTCCTCAATCAGTCCTATCCAGATGCGTCTCGTTCTGGGCCTAGCAAAGTGACCCCTCCATCGACGATCAGCGTCTGGCCTGTTATGTATCGCGCCCTTTCAGACGCCAAAAACCGAACCGCGTTGCCAACGTCCCAGCCCGTTCCTTCAATCCCCAAGACAGAAGCACGTACTCTCGCGTCTCGTGCTTTTTCGCTCATCCCTGACTGATATACCATCGGCGTAAATACCGGGCCCGGCGCGACGCAATTTACTCGAATGCCCTCCGGCCCATGATCAACCGCCATGGCCTGCGTAAGACCAATAATTGCGCTTTTGGAGGTACTGTAAGCGGTCATCCCACGCGGACGTACGGCGGCAATGGATGAGACATTTACGATCACTCCGGCCCCCGTCGCGATCATTGCCGGTATCGCTATTTTGCTCGCAAGAAAAACGCTCTCTACGTTTATCTTCATCACGCGGCGCCAGTGAGTTGGTGATTCATCGACCACGGTGCCGCGACTACCCACTCCTACATTGTTATCAAGAACATCCAGTCGTCCCCATAATGCAAACGCCTTCGCCACCATTGCCTCGCAGTCGGCATCAACGGTAACGTCCGCGTTAAACGCAACTGCAACTCCGCCGGTTCCCGTAATCATTTCGACCGTACGTTCGGCGGCACTCATCGACCGATCGACAACCAATACGCGCGCACCAGCGTCTGCGAGGAGCAGCGCGGCCGCCCGACCGTTGCCAATCCCGTCGTCGCGTGCTCCTCCACCAGTGACGATGGCGACTTTGCCGTCCAAGCCTTCGTCCGCGAAGCTCTCCGCTCGATTCTCTTCGCCTATCAAACCAAGAACATCCGATAGGCTGAGTTAGAAGATTCCTCCCAATACCGATATCCGATTCGATCGAGGTATTTACGCAGCGCTCTCCGGTCTTGATCTACCGCCGTAAACCCCACGAGAACGCGACCCCAGGCCGCACCGTGATTCCGGTAATGGAATAGCGAAATATTCCAATCGACGCCAAACTCTGTCAAGAACGTTCTCAGCGCACCTGGTCTTTCGGGAAATTCGAAACGGTACAGTAGTTCTCCAACTCCGCTCGATGCTCGACCGCCAACCATATGTCTTACATGGAGCTTGGCCATCTCGTTATCAGTCATATCGTCAACACCGTACCCCCGTTTGTGGAGCATATTGACAACGTGCCTGCGCTCTTCAAGATCGTGAACTTGGACACCAAGAAACACCTGTGCGGTACGTTGATCATTCGAGCGGTAATTGAATTCTGTAATTGCCCGCTTACCGAGTGTCTGGCACAAACGCCGAAAACTTCCCGGCTTTTCAGGAATGCTTACCCCAAGTAGAGCTTCCCGACGTTCCCCAAATTCGGCCCGCTCGGAAATGTGCCTAAGGCGGTCAAAGTTGACATTTGACCCGCTAATCACGGCAACGTATCTGCGCTTCGATCCCTGCGTGTCCTCAACGTAGCGCTTGAGGCCTGCCACCGCGAGCGCGCCCGCTGGTTCCGCGATAGCGCGCGTATCGTCGAAAATGTCTTTGATGGCAGCACAGATTTCATCTGTCGTAACAACGATTACTTGATCGACGTGACGACGCGCGACCTGAAACGGCCGCTTGCCGACCTGAGCCACCGATGCTCCATCCGCGAACAGATCCATTCCCTCCGTTCGCAATCGAACCCTTCGTCCAGCGATCAACGCTTGATTGAGACAGTCGGATCCACTCGCCTCCACCCCAATAATCTTGACTCGCGGTTTCAAATACTTGACATAAGCTGCAATGCCAGCGATTAGTCCGCCCCCGCCCACCGGAACGAAGATCGCGTCAGGATCACCCTTGTGCTGATTCAAGATTTCAACACCGACCGTACCCTGACCCGCAATGACCGCTGGGTCATCGTATGGCGACACAAGAGTCGCCCCATTTCGTTCTGCGAGCGCGTGTGCGTGCTGTGCAGCGTCGTCGTATGTATCACCCCGTAATACCACTTCCGCACCTAAACGCTGCACTGCTTCGATTTTTATCACCGGCGCATTGAGTCCCATCACGATCGTCGCCTGGATCCCCAATCGCGATGCAGCCAGCGCAACACCCTGCGCGTGATTGCCAGCGGAAGCCGCTAAAACACCTCGCTCTCGCTCATGCTCGTCAAGTTTAACTATTCGGTTATAGGCACCACGAATCTTAAAAGAATGGATAGGTTGCAAGTCTTCGCGCTTCAACGAAACGTCCGCGTTTAACCTCGTGGAAAGAAACGGAGCTGCTTCCAATGGCGTTTCGACGGCGACGTCATAAACTTCCGAAGATAGGATTTTCTTTACGTAGGCCTCAAGCACGTCGCGATCTCCCGGAAATTGATCTTGCCTTCAGGCTACCATGGCTCCATGAAAACGGACGATCTGAAAAAAGCTGCGGCCGAAGCTGCGATTACATACATAGAGCCGAAACTGAGACTCGATTCCATCGTCGGGGTAGGAACGGGTTCAACGACCGACCATTTCATTGATGCGCTTGGTTCCATTCGACACAAATTCGATGCCACCGTCTCTAGTTCCGAAGCCTCAACCTCCAGGCTGGAAGGGCTAGGGGTGCGCGTAATCGATTTAAACAAGGCCCCCGGTGTTTTCATTTACGTCGATGGCGCCGACGAAGTCGAGCCGAGCAACGCCGTAATCAAAGGAGGGGGCGGTGCCTTAACTCGCGAGAAGATAATTGCAGCCGCAAGCGATGAGTTTGTCTGCATCGTCGACGACACGAAGTGTGTGGACCAATTGGGTTCCTTTCCGCTCCCAGTGGAAGTAGTACCAATGGCTCGAAGCTTTGTCGCACGATCCCTCGTTGAACTCGGCGGCAATCCAGTCTACCGAAACGGTTTAATCACCGACAACGGTAACTTGATTCTCGATGTCCAGGGACTAAATATCGATGACCCAGACTCTCTAGAGAAGGCAATCAATAACATTGCAGGCGTAGTCACCAACGGGATTTTCGCGACCAATCGACCCGACACGCTATTTATAGCCTCGGCTGAACGCGTATCTATTCGCTAAACAATTTTCCCGGATTCATAATCCCACTCGGATCGAATACCTCTTTCAGCTCGCGCATCAGACCAATTTCTGCGTCGCTCCTACTGAACGGCAAAAAATCCCGTTTTAGTAATCCCACGCCGTGTTCAGCCGAAATACTCCCGCCACGTTGCTCGATCAGGCTGAAAAGTTCCGGATTGATTCGATGACAGCGCTCGAAAAATTCGTCGATTGTTAGGGACTCTGGCTTCAAGATATTTAAGTGGAGATTTCCATCACCAATATGGCCATACCAACAAACATCGAGATCAGGGTAGTGTTTGTTCACGATGCCATCGACATCGGAAAGAAAACCAGGCACTTCCGATATCCGCACTGAGAGATCATTTTTATAGGGCGTGTCGGCGGCAATGCTCTCACTGATATTTTCCCGTAATGACCACAACGCTGCTGCCTGTGCATCAGATTGACTTATCACTCCCGTAGTTACCCAACCCCGACCCAGCGCTTCTTCGAATGCGATCGCAGCCTCTTCGTCCGCATCTGCATCGAACTCAACCAGGGCATAAAAGGCGCACGGTTCTGAAAACGGTCTTGGAATATCGCCCCTTTTTGTTACTTTCTGTAGCGCAAGTTCTGAAAAAAATTCAAACGCCGTTAGGACAACGTGCTGTTGGAAGCACTGAAGAAGGTTGAGGATGTCATCAAGCTCGTTGACTCCAAGCACCATTACTCGTTGTGGTTTTGGGCCGGGTGCTAGACGGATTTCGGCTTCAACGATGAACCCTAGCGTGCCTTCGGAGCCAATAAAGAGATGCCTAAGATCGTACCCCGTCGCATTTTTAACCAACCCGCGGTTGCAACGAATGATATCGCCCGTACCAGTGACGACAGTAAGCCCTGCTACCCAATCCCGGGTAAGGCCGTACCGAATGACTTTGATCCCCCCGGCGTTCGTAGCAATATTTCCGCCAATTTGACTCGAACCCGATGAAGCAAAATCAACAGGATAAAAGAGCCCTCGCTCAAAAGCGTACTCTTGTAGTCTTTGCGTGATCACTCCGGCCTGACAGCCGACGATTCGATCGGTTGGATTAAACGCATGAATCTGATTCATTCGATCGAACGAAACGATAACTTCGTCGTTTGAAGCAACCGCGCCTCCAGAAAGCCCCGTGCGGCCGCCGGACGGGACCAATTTGAGTGAGTACTCACGAGCGAGTTTAACTAGCGCGACGAGTTCATCGATACGCTCCGGAAAAACCACGGCTTGCGGCGCGACCTCGAAACTCCGTGTCCAGTCCGTACCCCAATGTATGAGATCCGCTTGGTCTGTTTTTACCCGACCGCGCGAAAAAATTTCGTTAAGAGCCTCAATGTTTTCCACGAAGAATCCTTATCCGTTCATCGCAGTTGAAGTATCTCTCGGAAGCCGTCAACAAGTCCTAATTCTCTATCGCGCAATCCGCGTGCCGCGGCATGCCTCAAACGTCCTACACGCGCGCCTCCAATACTTCCAACGCCGGAAGGCTGAGGCCCCCTAAGAATTCAAGAAAAGCGCCTCCCCCAGTCGATATGTATGAGATTTCGTTTTCAATTTCATATTTTTCGATCGCCGCTATGGTGTCTCCGCCCCCGGCAATCGAAAAGGCTGACGATTGCGCTATGGCCTCAGCGACGAGCCGAGTACCCTCTCCAAATTGATCGATCTCAAATACCCCTACCGGTCCGTTCCAAATTACGGTTCCAGCGTTATGAACCAGGTCCGCGATCCGTCTAGCCGATTGAGGACCAATATCACCAATAACGTCATCTTCGCCAACGCCATCCGCGAGGCAAAGTCGCGCCGTTGCTTTGTCGTTTAATTCCGCCCCCGTCATAACGTCTACGTGTTCCAAAACTACACTTCGGGCAATGATTGATTCAGCAACGTCAACGAGTTCGGGCTCCGCGAGGGATCGACCGATCGGCTTTCCCGCTGCCAACAAAAAGGTGTTGGCAATCCCTCCTCCAACCACAATCGTATCCGCAATATCAGCGAGACTATGTAACGTATTCAATTTAGTGGACACCTTAGAACCGCCGACGATGGCAACTAAGGGTCGTTGTGGATTTTCTAGCACACGGGCAAGCACATCGAGCTCCGCAGATAAAAGGGGGCCCGCGCATGCCTCGTCCGCAAACTCCGCAACCGCATGGGTCGATGCATGGGCTCGATGAGCAGTCGCGAAAGCATCCATTACGAAGATGTCACACAACCGCGCGTATGCCCTTCCTAGATCACGCTCGTTTGACGCTTCGCCCTTTTCAAATCGAACATTTTCAATCAGAACGGCGACGCCCGGTTGCACGTCAAGATGCCGGCGCCAATCCGAAATCAAGTCCACTTGAATACCCAGCATCGCACTTAGTTCTTTCGCAACAGGCCGAAGACTCAACTTGGCATCGAAGGCCTCTTCCTCCGGCCGACCAAGGTGCGACATGATGACGACTGCAGCCTTCTCGCGAATGCAATGCTCAATCGTTGGTATTGCGGCACGGATACGTGCATTACTAGTCACCGACCCATCCTTAATCGGTACATTAAAATCTTCTCGAATCAGAACCCGTTTGCCTGCCAGGGGAAAATCGCCGAGGCGTTTATATCTCACTAGCCAATCGTCTCACGTGCCGCCCCAACAACCGCCTCGGCGTTAATACCGAGAGCATCCATTGCAACGTCGCCAGGTGCCGAAACTCCAAATCGGTCCACGCCTACAATCCGACCATCAAAGCCGACAAAACGATACCAGTAGTCTGGATGCGCGGCTTCAACCGCGACGCGCGCCCTATGTTCCGGTGGTAAAACTTGAGCTTGGTACGACACTGACTGCTGCAGGAAGTGATCGACACTAGGCATCGAAACGACTCGACAACCGAGGCCATCTCCCTCAAGAACACCTGCCGCTTCCATGGCAATCCCAACCTCCGAACCCGTTGCGATGAGAATTACATCTAAAGACTTTGACTCTCGGCGCAATATGTATCCACCGCACGCAATGGCGTTGACGGTCGACTCGTCACGAATTTGGGCGCTGGTTTTTTGTCGGGTCAAAATTACCGCCGTCGGCCCTTCCACTCTGGCGAGCGCCTGCTTCCATGCGATGCAAGTCTCCACCGTGTCACACGGCCGCCAGACCGATAAGTTGGGCGTCATCCGCAAATTACTTAATTGCTCGACGGGCTGGTGAGTAGGCCCATCTTCACCCAGACCAACGGAGTCGTGTGTGTAGACAAATATATTGCGTACTTGCATCAACGAAGCAAGTCGTACCGCGTTTCGTGCATATTCCATAAACACCAAAAACGTTCCCGTAAACGGGATAAAGCCGCCATGCACGGCAATCCCATTCGCAATCGCGGACATACCGAATTCTCGCACCCCGTAATTCAGATAACGTCCGCCGTCCACAAGCCATCCGGCACCGTCCCATTTGGTGTTATTTGATCCTGTTAAATCTGCAGAACCTCCAACCAATTCCGGAAGGTGTGGGCCTATCGCATCCAGACATAGCTTCGACGCTTTCCGAGTTTCCAACGCCTTCGGGTCTTTCTGATTCGCCATAGCCAGCTTATCGAGAATCAAGGACCAACCCTCCGGCAGGTGCCCCTCCATTCGTCGACTCAATTCGTCAGCTAACGACGCGTGCTCTTTTCGATATCGAGCGAAAAGCCTATTCCACGTCTCTTCAAACGAATTGCCGCTATCCCGCATATTCCATTCGCGGTACAGATGATCCGGTATTTCGAAGGGTTCGTATTCCCATTGAAGTCTCCGACGTGCACCACGGACTTCGTCGCCACCAAGTGGCGAGCCATGTGCTGCCGCCGAACCGCTTTTTCCGGGCGCGCCAAAGCCAATCGTCGTACGACAACAAATGAGGGTTGGAGCGCTATTAGAGTCCGTTGCCGACTTGCACGCGGTAATCACAGCATCGGGATCATGTCCATCAACATCACGAATAACGCGCCACCCATATGCTTCGAAACGCGCAGGGACATCCTCAGTAAACCAACCGGCGGTATCGCCATCGATCGAAATACCGTTGTTGTCGTATATCGCAACAAGCTTTCCTAACCCCAAAGTTCCCGCTAATGACGCCGCCTCATGGGAAATACCTTCCATGAGACAGCCGTCACCTACGATCACCCAGGTGCGATGATCAACCACGTCGAAACCGTCACGATTGTAGTGTCGCGCGAGCATGAGCTCAGCCAACGCCATCCCTACTGCATTGGCGAATCCTTGACCCAAAGGCCCCGTCGTCGTCTCTACGCCTGGACATTCTCCTCGTTCGGGATGGCCTGCTGTCACTGACCCAAGCTGTCTAAACGCTTTGATGTCGTCTATGGAAACATCGTAACCCGTTAAGTGTAAAACGGCGTAAAGCAACATAGATCCGTGTCCATTGGACAGGACGAAGCGGTCTCGATTCCACCAGTTGGGGTTAGCGGGGTTGTATCGAAGCACATCGCGCCATAAAACTTCCGCGATGTCTGCCAACCCCATGGGCGCACCAGGGTGGCCAGAATTAGCTTTTTCCACAGCATCCATGGCGAGCGCACGTATTGCATTCGCTCTTTCAAAACGGGAAGGCATACTTTCGTCACTTCGTGATGGGCGCCGCTATTGTGGGTGCAATGTAATGGGTCGTCTAGCGTTGAGGGTCATACATGTAAAATGGACGTAGATCACAAGCGACCGGGGGTAAGCTTTCGTACAATGCAGCTGAAGAAAGAAGGGATGGCGATGGCAAACTTTAGCGTTTTTACTTCCGAATCGGTTTCTGAGGGCCACCCCGACAAGATGGCCGATCAAATATCAGACGCCGTTGTGGATGCAATGCTCGAACAAGACAGCGAGTCGCGTGTCGCGTGTGAAACCTTGATCAAAACGGGCATCGTTGTCGTGGCGGGAGAAACCCGTTCAACAGCAAACATTGACGTCGAGAAAATAGTTCGCAAGGTCATTACAGAGATCGGCTACACCGATCTTTCAACGGGCTTCGACCTTGAGTCGTGCGCGATCATGAACGCACTCGGGATGCAATCCACAGACATCGCGATGGGCGTTGACGAAAGTGACAGTCACGAACAGGGAGCCGGCGACCAAGGGTTAATGTTTGGCTATGCAACGAACGAAACGGACGTGCTGATGCCAGCCCCAATCACATATGCCCATCGACTGGTCAAAAAACAAGCTGAAGTTCGTCGCAACTCTCTCGACTTTCTCCGTCCGGACGCCAAAAGTCAGCTCACGTTCCGCTATGAAAACGGTGTCCCAGTCGCCATTGATGCAGTCGTGCTATCCACACAACACAGTCCTGAAGTGACCCAAAACGACCTCCACGAGGCAGTGATGGAAGAAATCATTAAACCCACCTTGCCGGGCAACTGGATGACCCCCGACACCCAGGTTTACATCAATCCCACCGGCCAATTTGTGATTGGCGGGCCACGAGGCGATTGCGGCTTAACCGGTCGTAAAATTATCGTCGATACGTATGGCGGCATGGCACGGCACGGTGGTGGAGCCTTCTCGGGGAAGGACCCCTCGAAGGTCGATCGCTCGGCGGCCTACGCGAGTCGCTACGTCGCCAAAAACATCGTTGCCGCAGGCCTCGCAGCGCGTTGTGAAATTCAAATCAGCTATGCCATTGGCGTTGCTGAACCGACCTCAATTAGCGTTGAAACGTTTGGTACCGGGCAGGTCGCCGACGACCGGATTGAACAATTAATTCGCGAACACTTTGACCTTCGTCCTAGCGGGCTTATCGCGATGCTCGATCTCAAGCGTCCAATCTACCAAAGCACCGCAGCTTACGGTCACTTCGGGCGCACAGAAAACGACTTCACCTGGGAAAGAACGGACCGCGCGGAAACGTTAGCAAACGCGTAAGTCAGCACGTGTCTCAGCCGCAGATCAGTTACGAGTTTTTTCCGCCCCAAACAGAGGCTGGCAGAACAAGATTAATTGAAACCGCCGAGGCGCTTGCGGCAACTAATCCCGCTTATTTTTCCGTCACCTATGGTGCAGGTGGTAGCACCCGAACTCGTACTTACCAAACCGTGGTTAAACTCATGGAGAACGGAATGACCACGGCACCCCATTTGTCCTGGGGCGACGACTCCGAAAGTACTCTCGTGTCATTAATCGAAAAATATCGGGAACTTGGAGTTACTCGTATGGTCGCGCTTAGAGGAGATCCCCCCTCGGGGATTGGTTCGACCGCCCGTATTCGTCGAGCACACTCGCTGGTCAAGCTAATCCGCAGGCACTTCGGCAATACGTTCAACCTTTACGTAGCCGCCTATCCAGAAACACACCCGGATGCGATATCGCCGGAGGACGATATCCGTTTCTTACGCAAGAAAATCGAATCAGGCGCCAACGGCTGTATCACCCAGTATTTTTTTAATGCCGACAGTTATTTTTACTTCATCGACCGCTGCCGCTCGCACGGAATCGAAACGCCCATAGTCCCTGGCATCATGCCGATTACGAATTACGAAGGCTTGGTTAAGTTTTCTGATGGCTGTGGCGCTGACATTCCCCGTTGGATCCGTACCCGCTTAGCACACCTGGCTGACAAACCCGAAGATTTGCTCGCGTTCGGCATCGAAGTCGTCACCAACTTGTGTGAACGCTTGCTGAACGGGGGTGCACCGGGCATCCATTTCTATACGCTTAATAAGCCGCATGCCAGTGTTCAGATCGCGCGAAATTTAAGTTTGAGTTGAAACGTCTCTACGTTGACCCCAAGAGAATAACGCTGAGCCCCGGCTTGAGTCTCGCGCTGAGCCCGGAAAGTTCAAGCTACCTTGTGCGCGTTCTGCGTCTGCAGATCGGCAATTCAATACTTTGTTTTGACGGGTTCGGACAAGAATACGAAGCACAGATGACGGTTGCGGACTCGCGATCCGCCGTGCTCCAACTTGGGGCCTTGTCTCGTTCTATTCCCACTCCAACCCCTCGATTAGTTCTGCTAATCGCACTCGTCAAATACCGTATCGAAACCATCGTTCAACAGGCTACTGAACTCGGCGCGACCCATATCAACGTGATCAACGCAGACCGGACCCAAACTCGACTACCTAAGCCTGAACGCCTTACCAATGTCATAAGCCACGCAGCCGAACAATGCGGTAGGGTCTGGATACCCGAACTTCGCATTGGCGAAGATCTCGAATCTGCCGCGAACCGCTGTGATTGTGATCGAAAACTGATCGCAGTACCCGAAACCGAAGCAACCGAATTTTCGACTGATTTAACGAATACTTGCATTGCCGTCGGACCCGAAGGCGACTGGTCGCCTAATGAACTTCAACTAGCCAGCGAAGCCGGTTTTGAAGCGGTTGGCCTCGGTCCCATCATTCTACGCACCGCAACCGCCGCCGCTGTCGCGTTGTCCTCCATACGACAAAGATGGCAATGGGAGGTCCCCCAAGTATGAATTCCGTTGATCCGGTAAAACTGCGGTGTTCTTTATCCTTTGTTATGCACCACAAGAGTACGGGGACAGGCGCATTCTCATGATCGACTCGCCATTTCCATGTTTTCTATTGCCGCTCGCAGGCGTTCTGCGTAATTTACGCATCACTAAAACAAACGGCTCGTCGACATGGTCCACATCGCGTTTGTGATCGATCCCCTTGAAACGTTGAATCTAAAAAAAGATTCGACGCTGGCGATGGTCCGTGCGGCCCAACGACGTGGATGGCAGGTCAGTGTTCTCGAACAAAGTGGGCTCGTATGGGACGGAGAACGCGTCATCGCCCTGGCCCGCAATTTGCGACTGGAAGAAGGCTTTGTCGAAACGTTAGACCCTGCTCACGCTTGCGCGCAGTGGTTCCTGTGCGGGGAAGAGGAAACATACGCACTCGGTGAGATCGATATCGTTATGATGCGCAAGGACCCACCATTCGACATGGACTACATTTATTCGACTTACCTCCTAGAGCGCGGCCAATCCGAAGGTGCTTTGGTCGTCAATGACCCCCGTAGTCTTCGAGATTGCAATGAAAAGTTCTTCGCTACGAGGTTTGCCAAATATCAGCCCCCTTCCCTGGTTTCGTGTCGCGAGGATTTGCTATTAGCATTCCATCGCGACCAGGGTGACGTGATCTTTAAAAAACTCGATGGTATGGGCGGAATGAGTATCTTTCGCGCCAGTAAAAACGACCCAAATCTTCGGGTCATCATTGAGACGCTGACGGACAACGGCAGGCGTCAAATAATGGCGCAAAGATACATTCCGGAAATCGCCGAAGGAGACAAACGTATCCTGTTAATCGACGGTGAACCTCTGCCATACGCACTGGCTCGCATTCCTGCCTCAGGCGAGACTCGTGGAAATCTTGCCGCCGGCGGTACAGGCGTCGGGCAACCATTAAGTCTCCGCGATAAAGAAATTGCCAAAGCATTAGGGCCCGAACTTCGCGCCCGAGGGTTAACTTTCGTCGGTATCGACGTGATCGGTGATTATCTGACCGAAGTAAATGTCACCTGTCCAACCTGCGTCCGAGAACTCGATGCGTTTTTTGGATTGGACATTGCGTCAACGCTCCTCGACGCGATTGAACAAAAACTACCCGAAGCTTCCTAGTGATTTCTTCATCCCTTCAGCACCAATTGCTGCTGGCCATGCCCAATCAAACGGGAACCTACTTTGGTAATACCCTCACGTATATCTGCGATCATAACGAACAAGGGGCGCTGGGCTTGATGATAAATAGGCCTACAGACCTCGCTCTCACCGAACTCCTGAAAAAATTTGACTGCGCGACCAACGTCGATGCCGACTTGGTCGTCGTAGAGGGCGGACCGGTACAACAGGAACGCGGGTTCGTTCTCCACAGCACCGACGTTCAAACAAGCGGCAGTATGCCCATCGGAAACGATCTGCTGTTAACAGCGTCGCGGGATATTCTTGAAATAATAGGCACCGGCGACGGCCCAGAGCATTTTATTGTGACCCTCGGATACGCCGGTTGGGGCGAAGGACAGCTCGAGAGCGAATTGGCAGACAACGCCTGGTTAACGGTCCCGGCCACCAACGAAATCCTATTCGACACACCTTTTCATAAGCGCGTTGATGTCGCGGCAAAGTCCCTAGGCATAAATTTTCAGTTGATGTCGCCTCATTTAGGCCACGCCTGATTTTGGCGATCCTTGCGTTTGATTATGGCAAGACCTGGATCGGCATCGCAGTCGCCGAGCCGCGTCACGGGACTGCCACTCCCTTAACTACAGCACGAGCAAAAAAAGGTCGGCCTAGTTGGGCAACGATCGATCCGATTGTCGCGCAATGGGAACCCGAGACACTGGTGGTCGGCTTACCCCTTAACATGGACGATACCGAATCCGAAATGTCGGTCGAATCCAGGCGTTTCGGAAGCGATCTTGGCAAACGGTACGGAGTTCGAGTCCAATTCGCCGATGAGCGGCTATCGTCGTTCGAAGCCATCGATCGTACTCGTGGTGGGAAGACATCGAATCATGCGATGGCCGCAACAATTATTGCCGAAACATGGTTAAGCACACTGCAGGAAAACCAACCTGATTAAGCTATTTCAAAACGTGAGGATTAAACTTTGCCAAACCATATTGAAACGACTCATCGAGATCGAAAGTGATCCACGAACAAATACAAATGGTTCACCATGCAATTAAAGTTGCTTGCGATAGTAGTGGTCGAGGCAACGGCTCTGTGCGCGTGTTAGCGGTCTCGAAGACTCGAAGCAGTGCCGAGATCCGCCTCGCATACGATTCGGGCATCGAAAACTTTGGCGAAAACTATGTTCAAGAAGCGGTCCAAAAAATACATGAACTACGGGATCTGCCGCTTACTTGGCATTATATCGGAGGAATTCAATCCAATAAGACCAAGGACCTGGCTCGATACTTCCAGTGGGTCCACAGTATTGATAGAGCGAACATCGCGTCCCGACTTAACGCTGCCAGGGCCGAGTTTCGGCCCAACAATCCATTAAACGTGTGCTTGCAACTTAACCTCGATGAGGAGGTTCAAAAATCAGGGGTATCAGCACGAGACGTGGAAGAGCTACTACGACATACCAAGCAACTAACGCACCTACGCGTCCGAGGTTTTATGACCATCCCAAAACCAAACTCTGACAGCTCTTTCATCCAAGAAGGATTTCGCCAAGCAGCAGAACTATTCCGAAAGTACCGCGATATTGGCGACGATAATTGGGACACTCTTTCAATGGGCATGTCCAACGATTTCGCTATCGCGGTGGCAGAGGGCGCAACCTTATTGAGACTGGGAACAGTTCTCTTTGGGCCAAGAGGATCACTGCAATGAGCAATCAGATTGCCTTCATTGGTGGAGGCAACATGGCATACGCATTGGCGATTGGCCTTCTTGGTGCGGACAGACCCCCAAGCGTCATCGTTGCTGACCCAATCGCATCCCAACTCGACCGCTTCGCGAAATCAGAAATCAAAACCACTGCGGATAATAAACGCGCTGTTGCCGGCGCAGACGTCGTTGTATTGGCCGTTAAACCACAGATCATTCGATCGGTCGCGTTAGAAATCGCACCATTAATCACGCACCAGTTGGTATTGTCGATTGCAGCCGGTATCCCACTTAGTGCCCTCAACGCTTGGTTCGGTGAGACTGTATCGATCGTGCGCTGTATGCCCAACACCCCGGCATTAATCGGTGCTGGAATCAGTGGTCTTGTACGAAATACCCGAACCACCGACCCTCAAGCGGAGTTGGCACACCGTATTCTCGTTTGCGTGGGTGACGTATTGTGGTTTAAAGAAGACGCTGACCTAGATGCAGTTACCGCGATTTCGGGAAGCGGACCTGCCTATTTCTTTTACCTGATCGAGTCCATGATTAAGGCAGCTATCGAACTCGGCTTGATTCCTGAAATCGCGCGCAAACTCACTCTAAAAACTGCGCTAGGTGGGGCTAAGATGGCAATAAGTAGGGATGAGGACCTCGAGATACTTAGACAGAATGTGACGTCGCCGGGGGGAACTACAGAGAGGGCGATCGCCGTCTTTAACCGCGAAGACATGCAAGGGACGATCGTTCGCGCCATCTTTGAAGCTCGCGAACGTTCTATTGAGTTATCACAAGAGGTCGATAATGATGCTTGAGCCAATCGTATTTGTTGTGCAACTGGTGTTGAGCATTTTCGCATTCCTTTTCTTAATGCGGTTTGTCCTGCAGGCGGTACACGCCGATTTCTACAACCCGATTTCGAGCGCGATTGTCCGTTTTACAAATCCCATATTGCTAGTTGTCCGGCAAGTCCTACCAACCTACAGGAACTTAGATTTAGCGTCGTTTGGCGCTACGTTGATCGCCTACACACTCGCCGACCTCACCAATATTTTTTCCCGCGGCGAAATTGAAACTATTGATTGGTGGAAATTGACCCGTTTCGAGCTGTACCAAACCCTTGATCTGCTCGTCTCAATTTTTCTCTTCACGATTTTCATTTCGATTGCACTGAGTTGGCTTGTTCAGTTCGGCATCATCCATGGGTCGCGATCCCCAGCGACGACGTTACTCAATCAAATTTGCGAACCGGTACTGCGTCCAGCAAAAAAATTGTTGCCGCCAGTCAGCATGATCGACTTATCACCAATGATCACCATCGTCATTCTTTGGATAATTCAACGATGGCTTCTACCTGGGTTGCTCTTGTAGTTGATACCCTTCGCGTTAATTGGTGCTTAGCCAAGGGGTGTTTTAGACTCCGCGTCCGATTTTCGGTATTGGTTCGTATTCTGTATGGCCTCAGAGATACCCGACAACTCCGTTGGGTTGGTCAAGCCACTATCCCACCGGTTTGACTCGTCGATTACGCTGCAATCCGGTGCGAAATTACCTGGATTTGAACTCGTATATGAAACCTATGGGAGACTCAACGAAGAACGTAATAACGCTGTTCTAATCTGCCACGCTCTATCCGGACACCATCACGCCGCTGGCTATCACACTCGCGAAGACACAAAACCAGGATGGTGGGACAACTGTATCGGTCCCGGCAAACCTATCGACACCGATCACTTTTACGTGTTGAGCCTGAACAATCTCGGTGGCTGCCACGGAACCACCGGACCGACTTCTATTAATCCCGATACAGGCGAGATCTACGGTCCCACTTTCCCCACTGTAACCGTTAAAGATTGGGTCCAAACCCAACACATGCTTGCGCAAACGCTTGGGATCGATAAGTTCGCCGCCGTCATCGGGGGAAGTCTCGGCGGCATGCAGGCAATGCAATGGACCATCGATTACCCGGATCGAGTGGCGCACGCCCTACTCATCGCATGCACACCAAAGCTTTCCGCACAAAACATCGCCTTCAATGAGATTGCGCGGTTCGCTATTTCCAGCGATCCAGAATTTAACGGCGGGCACTACCAAACAAGGGGAGTAAATCCCGAGAGAGGCCTTGGATTGGCACGAATGGTCGGTCACGTCACCTATCTTTCCGACGACGCGATGGGCGACAGATTTGGTCGAGAGCTGAAGTCTGGCGATATTGCGCTAGGGCAGGACGTTGAATTTCAGGTAGAAAGTTATCTTCACTATCAAGGGGAAACATTCTCGAAATTGTTTGACGCTAATACGTACATACTTATGACTCGAGCACTCGATTATTTCGATCCCGCTCGTGAATTCAACGATGACCTAGTTAGAGCCCTCGCCAATGCAAAAGCGAAATTCTTGGTTGCTTCCTTTACCTCGGACTGGCGATTTGCCCCGGAACGCTCCGATACAATCGTTGACGCGCTCATCGCCGCCGGTAAAGATGTAATAAGCACGACTATCGAATCGACCTTCGGGCACGATTCCTTTCTATTACCGATACCCCGTTATTTTGGCGTTTTACACGCCTACATGGGCCGCATCGCGCGGGAACGTGACTTATGAGAGAAGATCTTAGAATTATCGCAAACCTTATTAAGCGCGACGCCCGTGTACTCGATCTTGGTTGTGGTAGCGGTGAATTGTTGGAGCATCTGGCACACGCCAAGAACATTCTAGGCTACGGAATCGAAAACGACGCAGACGAAATCGCTGCTTGTATCCAGCGAGGGATCAACGTCGTCGAACACGATCTAAATGAAGGTCTACAACGCTTTACCGATAAAAGTTTTGATATGGTGGTGATGACCGAGACACTTCAAGCTATCGATTCTCCGCACCAATTGCTTGACGAGATGTTACGAATAGGCGAAGAGTGCATCGTAACGTTCCCTAACTTCGGCTACTGGGGACACCGTGTGCGAATGCTTACCAGTGGCAACGTCCCGGTATCCCAGCCAATACCTCACCGCTGGTTTGATACCCCAAATATTCGACCCTGCACGTTTTTGGATTTCGAACAACTCTGCGAAGAAAAGGATCTACGTGTTATCCAGCGACTAGTCTTTAGTTCTTCTTACAAGACAGGCTCCCTAATGAAGCGGTTCCCAAATCTTTTCGGCGCAATTGCGTTCTATCGACTCGGCCGGGCGTTGTGAAACAACCGTGTTATGCCTTTTGGTTAGACCTGAAAAATCTCTCGAAGCTAACTCAAATTTAATGGCCGCCATAATTCAAGCAGGTCTCGCATTTTTTTCTCGGCGTCATTGAAAAGCATTAAGGTGAGGGGATGCGTTTTCAAACCGCCGTACTAGCTAGTGGTAGTAAGGGCAAGCTCGACGAATTCAAGCTGTTACTCTCGTCCATCGAATTCGAGCTGAGACCACAATCGCACTATAAGATAGACGCCATCCCTGAAACCGGCGCTTCGTTCCTAGAAAACGCTCTGCTCAAGGCACGACACGCAAGTCGACTGACGTCGTTACCGACACTGGCGGACGATTCGGGGTTAGTGGTCCCATCGTTGAATGGCGCTCCAGGCATTTATTCGGCTCGCTACGCCGGCACGTCCGCGAACCCGGAAAAGAACAACTTGAAGCTTTTAGAAGCCCTTCGCAACTCCGAAAGTCGGCGGGCGTATTTTTTTTGCACACTCGTTTTTCTTCTTCACTCAGAAGACCCAACGCCTATCGTGGCTTTTGGCGAGTGGCATGGAAACATTGCGGATGAGGCGAAAGGAAATAACGGTTTTGGTTACGATCCTCTTTTTGTAGCCAAAGGCTTCCAAATAACAGCCGCGCAGATGGAGCCAGAATTAAAGAACCGCTTAAGCCATCGCGCCATTGCCTCAACAAACCTCATTCGGTCAATTCAAGATCGGCGAGCACAGATTTAATGGGTCTCGGCCTCTATACGCATTTCCCATGGTGTGTGCGCAAATGCCCCTATTGCGATTTCAACTCACATCCGCTCCATAGCGAACTGGATGAAATAGGTTACGTATCTCGCCTAATGGAGGACTTCAATTCAGAGCTCGATTCTACCGGACAAAGTATCGACACCATCTATCTAGGCGGCGGAACGCCAAGTTTATTTTCCGCTAACGCCCTCGCTCGATTTCTACAATCAGTTGGTCGTCAAAACGTTCCCGAAATTACTATGGAGGCGAACCCAGGAACGCTAGAACACGATGCTTTCGAAGCATATTTGGACGCCGGAATAACCCGAATTTCGATTGGCGTGCAATCCTTCGACCCTGAACAACTCAAAAAACTCGGGCGGGTTCATAACTCTGATGATGCCTCGAAAGCCGTGGAAAATGCCCTAACGGCAGGATTTGATAGCGTCAATCTCGACCTCATGTTTGGATTACCGAATCAAAACTTGGATGGCGCCATGGCCGATCTCGAGCGTGCCATAAGTTTTGGAACTGACCACCTATCTTGGTACCAACTGACCATCGAACCTCGAACCGAATTCCATCGCCGACCACCTAAATTGGCATCGGATGATCTCCGGGCCGATATGAACGACGCGGGGAGAGAACTATTGGAGGAAAACGGCTATTCCCAATACGAAGTCTCTGCTTTTGGACGTGACGGCGCTCGTTGTCGCCATAACGTGAATTACTGGCGTTTTGGAGACTACGTCGGTATTGGTGCTGGCGCGCATGGCAAGATTGGTCGAGGCGGCAAAATCATCCGCACCATGAAACCCCGCCAACCAAGGCTTTACCTCGCTGGTGCGCCGACCGAAATCGTCGACGTATCGCACGACGAATTGCCCGTTGAATTCATGATGAACGCCCTCCGACTAACTGAAGGCGTCGAAACGTCACTGTTTTCCCAAACAACCGGGCTTTCGTATGAAGTTATTTCTGACGTCGTTGATCGACTCGTGTCATGGGAACTCATGCAACCAGGCCGGCTCCAGGTGACGGAAAGAGGCTACTCCCAACTAAATGCCGTGGTTAGTCAATTCCTCAACTGAAATCCGTTTACCGAGCATATTTGACCGATCCCAGTTCCTAAAAGGGTTATCTAACCTTCGTATAACAAAAGTCTTGAACGCAATGCCGAAGCTGTCGGGCGCGCTCCTCGAACTTGGTCGGGGGACGCAGTGGCCATCGATCCGAGATGCCACCGTGAAGTTCCGGATTACCTTGTAGGGCTTCAACGATCGTTTCGGCGTAGGGTAACCAGTCTGTTGCAAGCCGCAGCCGTCCACCGGGGTTCAGTTTACTTGAAGCTAAGGTTGCAAATGCCGGGGTTACGAGACGTCGCTTGTGGTGGTGCTTTTTCGGCCATGGATCGGGGAAAAAAACCATAATCAGCTCGATCGAATTGTCCTCAAGACACTCGAGAACGGATAAAGCGTCGGATTCAACGATGCGTACGTTCTTAATGTTTTTTTGCTCACACTGGAGAACAAGCGACCCAATTCCCGGACGATATACATCCACTCCAATGCAATTCCACTCCGGATGACAGCCGGCAAAATGAACAAGTGCTTGACCCATCCCAAAGCCAATTTCCATAGCTGTGGGCGCTTGCCGATTAAATACTTCCGCCGCGTCAACAGCGGGGTCCATCAGGAATGGATCCAGACGACTAAGCGCTCCCAGTTGCGCGTTTGTCATCCGCCCACGACGACGAATGAAGGTTGGCTTTGAGAAAATCAATTTTCTTGTTTCCAGGGCAGGAGCAGCCAACCTGCTACAAGTAGCACTCCACCCAAAGGAGTTAGCGGTCCGAGCCAAACCGGACCGCCCCATGCGATCCCGTACAAACTACCGCTAAACAAGAGTATGCCGATAGAAAAAATATAGCCCGACCACCGATTAACCCGTTCTGGGACTAAAGCAACAATAAAGATCGCGACGGCATGAATCAGTTGGTATCTAACGCCAATCTCCATGGCGGAGCTACCACTTTCAAAGACATGCGACTCAATAGCCCCGGCAATAACGCCACTCGCTCCCAACAATGCTGCAAGCCAAAGCAGCAAGGGTGACACGCGCTCTTAGGCAGCCTCCATATGGGTTTTAAGCTTCTTCATGGCATTTTGCTCGAGCTGGCGTATCCGCTCGGCAGAAACGCCATAGTTCTTCCCCAGTTCTTGTAGAGTGGTTTTTTCTTCTGCGAGCCAGCGATTCTGAAGGATATCCCGACTGCGATCGTCGAGCTGATCCATCGCAGTTCGTAGTTTCGCTTGAGACTGCTGTGCCCAATCTTCTTTCTCTACCAAGTCGGCGGGATCTTGCCCTTCATCACTTAGAAAATGAGCTGGCGCGCCGAAGTTATTACTATGATCTCCATCGTCAGTATCGTCGCCGTCAAATCCGACATCGCGGGCGGCTAATCGCCCTTCCATCTGCGTTACGACCTTCGGTTCGACACCAAGATCCTCTGCAATAGCTCGGGTTTCTTCTGCTGTTAGCCAACTAAGCGTCTTTTTGCGATTTCGCAGATTAAAAAATAATTTTCGTTGTCCTTTGGTCGTCGCGACCTTAACGACTCGCCAGTTACGCAACACAAACTCGTGGATTTCCGCCTTGATCCAATGAACAGCAAAAGACACTAATCGCACGCCGAAGGATGGATCGAACCGCTTCACCGCCTTCATAAGACCAACATTACCTTCCTGAATAAGATCACCGATCGGTAATCCATACCCCCGATACCCTTTGGCAAGGTGGACAACGAAACGGAGATGGCAAAGCACGAGCTCGCGAGCCGCTTCGAGATCATTGTCATCAAAAAAACGTTCCGCTAGCTCCCTTTCCCGCTCAGGTGTCAGTATCGGTAGTGCATTGATTGTCCGGATATACGCGTCCAAATCCCGCCCTGGGGACACGATTTCCAACAACATAACGTCGGTACTCAACTTGATAACCTCGGTAGCAACATAATGGCATTTTAGCACTCTCATCATACGAGTGCTAACCGAGTCAACACATTGATTAATCGATATTTATTTCCCTAAGTCGTTGATTTGACGCCACTAATCCTCCGATTACACCTAGAATCACGCCAACGAGGCCTAGGCCAAAGTAAAACGCCGGCTCATCGCCCTGTAAATTCACCATCTGACCATAGCTCGACCATAGGGCTCCGAGCGGAGCTTCAAGTAAGATAAGAGCTGCCGACAAGACCATCGCCGCGACCAAAGCTCCCCCGAGACCGTAGATCGCACCAGAGTACAAGAACGGTCTCGTAATAAATGCGTTTGTTGCACCAACTAGCTTGAGTACTTTGATTTCTTCAAGGCGCAACTCAAGTGCGAGACGAACCGAAGCCGCAGTAATAAGTACCGCACCCGCACCGAATAAAACACCGAGCACCCATCCTAGCCGACTGATGAACTCGTCAATCGCTTGCAAGCGCTGAAGCCATGCCCTTTCGACAACAATTTCGTCAACGACGCCTAGCTCCCCGAATTGCAACGCGACGTCACTAAGGCGCTTAAGAGAGAGTTGATCATCTACCGCGACCCGCGCCGATGCTGGTAGCGGATTGGACTCAAGAAGCGTCATCGCATCCATGATCACCTTGTACGAACTAAATTCGTTCAGAGCTTCCTCGGGCGTAACCGTTGTAACCGTCACAACGTCACTGTGGCTACGAATTTGTTGAACCAATTCGTTTATATCGCCCTCCGACGCACCGACCTTGAAATAAACCGAAAAGCTATTGAGGCTATCCCACTGTCTCGAGATCACTTCGATATTTCTTTCGATCAAATACAAGCCTGCTGGCAGCGACATTGCGGTGCCAATCAAAAGCCATACCAACAGGCTTGTGCCGAACCGACGGCTCGTGAAACGAACACTATCCCTAATGACACTTACGTGATCTCGAAACGTTGCCGCAATAGGCCTCTTGGACCTGGGCCATGGTTCGTTAGACGCTGCCATCCTTCCATTTGTCCAAGTTTGTCGAATCGTCATCGCAGATCACACCGCCGCTAGCTAGCTCAACAATTCGAAACCCCATCGCATCAATCAATTCGCGATCATGGCTCGCTACGATCACGGTTGTTCCGACCTGATTAAACTGTTCGAACAAGGTCATGATATCTCGCGATAAGTCCGGATCGAGATTGCCTGTCGGCTCGTCGGCGAGAAGTACTTTAGGCCTATTGACTACGGCCCTAGCAATACCCACTCGCTGTCGTTCGCCCGTCGAGAGAGCCCGCGTTCCAAGCCGTTCCTTTTCGAGCAAGCCTACGCGTGACAGCGCTGCTCGAACCCTCCTCGCGACATCCTGCTCACGCATACCCGCGACTTTGAGGGGCAGCGCCACATTTTCGTACACGCTCCTTTCCGAAAGCAGGTGATGATCCTGAAATACTGCCCCAAGATTTTGACGGTATGCAGGGATTTTTCTAACGGGTAATTTGACGATATTGACGTCGTTAACGAAAATCTGGCCGCGCGTGGGACTTTCTGTCCGTAAAAGTAGACGAAGAAACGTACTTTTCCCCGCCCCAGAGTGACCGGTCAAAAATGTCATGGTCCCTTCGGGAAAGACGACCGATACATCCTTTAGCGCTTCACCGCCGCCCTGAAATCGTTTCGTGACCCTCTGAAATTCGATCTTACTCACGGCGCGAGTAATGCTTCGACGAAAGCATCCGGATCGAACGGCTCCAAATCGTCCGCCGACTCTCCAAGACCAATGAAGTAGACCGGCGTGCATTCCTGCGAAGCTTGCGCATGCGCCAGCGAAAACAAGACGCCACCCCTGGCCGAGCCATCCAACTTGGCCACCACCATGCCAGACACTCCGACTGCCTCGTCAAAGTCATGGAGTTGAGACAAGGCATTTTGGCCAACATTTGCGTCAATCACCAATAGGCATTCGTGCGGTGCAGTTTCGTCCGTGCGGGCAATAACGCGCTTTATTTTTGATAATTCATCCATGAGCCCTTTCTTTGCTTGCAATCGACCCGCCGTATCCGCCAATACAACATCTATGCCTCGACGTTTTGCCGTTTCGATCGCATCGTAAATGACGGCCGCGCTGTCAGCACCTGACTGTTGGGCCACGACCGGGACGTCGTTTGAAGTACCCCACGCCTGGATCTGTTCGGTCGCAGCAGCTCGGAACGTGTCCCCAGCTGCAAGCAACGTGGAAAAGCCAGCGCCTTCCAGGTGTTTGGATAGCTTGCCAATCGTAGTCGTCTTTCCCACTCCATTTACCCCGATGAAAAGCACCACGAAAGGCCTTGCTGACCCAATTTGGAACGGTTTGCCCAGAGGACGCGCCATCTCAGTTAATTCGACCCGTAACGCCTGGTGAAGCGCCTTCCTATCCGAAAGCTCGTTGCGTGATAGGCGCCCCTTGAGGCCCGCAATAATCGCCTCAGCGGCGTCAATGCCGACGTCGGTAGTCAACAAGCTTGCCTCGAGGTCTAATAGAGTGTTCTCGTCAATTCTTTTTTCGCCCAGAACAAGATCCCCAATGCCATGGGAGACCTTTAATCGGGTTTTACCGAGGGATCGAATAAAACGTCCTCGTAAACCCTCGTTTTTTGCGCCTTCTTCTCCCACTATCCCTTTGTGCCATCAAATAAACGCCAGACCGTCCGTATTATCGGTGGTAAGTGGAAGCGGCGAAAGCTCGTTGTCACGAACACCGAAGGGTTACGCCCAACCCTTGATCGGGTAAGGGAATCGCTATTTAACTGGCTTAACCTCGAACTTTCGGGCGCGCGAGTTCTGGATCTATATGCCGGCACCGGCGCGTTGGGATTTGAAGCCCTTTCCCGCGGTGCTGCTCGAGCAACATTCGTCGATTCTGATACCCGGGTGGCCGCGGAACTCAAAAAGGCAGCGACAGAGCTCGAAGCACCAGCAACCATCGTGTGTAGCGACGCCACTAGTTGGCTTGAGAGTCAAACGCAAAGCTGGGATATCGTTTTCTTGGATCCTCCGTTCGAAAATCAACAGCATCAGAACATTCTGGACCTACTGGACCATCACCTCGAAACGGACGCCTTCGTTTACCTGGAAAGACCGCGTCAAGCCGAATTTGCACATCCCAAGTATGAAGTGTGGAAAAAATCGTTCGCAGGTGAAGTAAGTTTCGCGCTGTTGCGTCTTCGAACCTTCTGTTTGTGACCGATTGGGTGTTGGGCTAGTATCGCCGCGAATATTGGAGTCCAAGCGTGTCGTCAGTAGTTTACCCAGGAAGCTTCAACCCTATCACTCACGGCCATACCAACATTGTCGAGCGAGCGCTAAACCTTTTTGACCACGTCGTGATCGCGATAGGAACGTCTGTCGATAAAGATCCGACCACATACCTTGCCGATCGAATGGAACTCTGTCGCGAAGCACTTGCCCATCTTGACGATCAAGTATCCGTCGAAGGTTTTAACGGTTTGCTGGTGGACTATGTGCGTTCGAAGAACACTCGTTTCGTATTGAGAGGACTTCGCACATTGACCGATTACGACTACGAATTCCAGATGCTATCCATGAATCAATCTTTGGATCAGGACATCGAGTATGTTCTTCTACCCACCGCTCATAAGTGGTCTTTTCTGTCCTCGTCTCGAGTTCGCGAAATCGCGGCTTTAGGCGGTGATATATCCAACTTCGTTCACCCCGCCATCGTGGACTATTACAAAGAGCAGAGTACGTCCTAATAAAAACTGATACTGCCTAACCAGACACATCTATGTGATTTTCTCGAACTGGAAGCAGGCTTCAGCATTACGAACAATATTCGTCAGCCGCGCTGTTGTCCGCCACTCTCAATGCTGGCAATACGGGCAGTACACAGTCGCTCGCTGCCCCAACCGAATCCCCTTCAGTATCGTCTCGCACCGAAGACATCGTTTACCTTCACGCCCATATACGAATAATTCCTGTCGAAAATATCCGGGCTTCCCATCGCTCCCAACGTAATCCCTCAAAGTCGTGCCGCCCATCGCGATTGCTTTCTCTAACGTGCTTCGGATAGCTCGTTCAAGCCCTACATAACGATCCTTCGAAATGCGACCGGCTGCATTTCGAGGACGAATACCGGCCCGATAAAGCGACTCATTTGCGTATATGTTTCCCACACCAACCACGACCTGCGCGTTCATGATGAACGTTTTTATGGCCTGACGACGGTGCCGAGAAACGTGGTGCAAGTATTCGCCACTAAAATCGGCGCTCAGGGGCTCGGGCCCTAAATTTTTTAACAACCAATGCGCTTCAACCGGGTCGGGTGAGAAGTGAATACTTCCGAATCGTCGGGGATCGCTGAGTCGCAATACCTGATCGTCCTCGAAATGAAAATCCACGTGATCATGCTTGCCCACTGGCATATTTGCTGAAACAACGCGCAACCGTCCTGACATGCCTAAATGTATGAGCATCGTCACACCCGAGAATCGAAATAGTAGGTACTTCGCCCTCCGATCAACCGCGCTAAGTCGCAGTCCGGACAGCCCATTAGGAACGACTACGGGCCAGCGAAGCCTCGATTCCCGAACTACAACCTCGACCAGGCGTCGACCCTCTAAAACCCGGGCAACACCTCGTCGCGTTGTTTCAACCTCAGGAAGCTCTGGCAGTTACTTGATCTTCTCTTCCCGATAAATCACGTGTTTACGCACGACCGGGTCATATTTTCTGAGTTCGAGCTTGTCAGGGCTGAGGCGCTTATTTTTCGTCGTCGTGTAGTAGTGTCCAGTATCCGCGCTGCTTACCAACTTAATTTTATCTCGCATCAGACTTTCTCCCCGCGTTTGCGTATATCAGCAAGGACTTCTTCAATGCCTTTTTTATCGATGATGCGCATCCCGGCCGTCGAAACTCGCAGCCGCACAAACCGCTTTTCATTTTCTACCCAGAACCGATGATTCTGAATGTTCGGGAGAAATCGCCGCCGCGTCTTATTGTTTGCGTGGGAAACGTGATTGCCGCTCATGGGCCGCTTACCGGTAACTTGACACACTTGGGACATGGGGGACGCCGAAAAAAGGATGCGTCTTTATACCAAAGCGCTCGCCCCAAACCAAGTCAGAAACCCCAATTCATGCGGGCCTCTTCCAATAAGGGCGTTAACCAAATACCACACTTTTAGCAACCGATCGATGGTACAAAAAATCTCTTCGATCCCGAGCGTCCCGACGCCTGGTATATGACGTGCTATCCTCGCGCCCCCCTGATTTTCACAGCTATGAATAATGCAAGGGAAACGCGTCGTACTTGGCATCGGAGGTGGTATCGCGGCTTACAAGACACCCGCACTTGTGCGGCAGCTCGCCGCTGCCGGGATGGACGTCATACCGGTAATGACCGAATCGGCGAATCACTTCGTTACAGCCACGGTCCTGACCACCCTCTCGGGACACCGCGTTCGCAACGATTTATGGGATTTAGAAGCCGAGCGCTCGATGGGACACATCGAACTTGCCCGCTGGGCGGATACATTACTTATAGCACCCGCAACGGCAAACCTACTCGCGCGTCTCGCGAACGGCCTGAGCAATGATCTACTCACAACCCTTTACTTGGCGACCACGGCTCCGACAGTCGTCGCACCAGCTATGAACCTGGAAATGTGGAATCACTCTGCAACGAAAAGAAACATCGGAGTGCTCGAAACTGACGGCGTTAGCATCATCGGACCCGACTGCGGCGAGCAAGCCTGTGGCGAAACTGGACCAGGAAGAATGCTCAAGATAGAAGATATTGTCTCGCACTTGCTTATGACAACCGGCCCTAACGATACGCCGATGATCGGGGTTAGGGTTCTGGTTACTGCAGGGCCCACAAGGGAATCGATTGATCCCGTCCGCTACATAACGAACTTAAGCTCTGGCAAGCAGGGCTACGCGATCGCGGAGGCCGCCAGGGATGCTGGTGCCATCGTCACCTTAGTAAGTGGTCCCGTCGCGCTACCTCCGCCCAAGGGAGTCCGGCAAATAAATATCATTTCTGCTGCAGAGATGAAGTCGGCAGTATTAGATATAGCGAACGATATCGACATCATGTTTGGCGTCGCTGCAGTTGCCGACTATCGACCTTCCCATTCGGAACTTCACAAAATAAAAAAAATGCAACAAAATGGCTCGTCGATGTCCATCGAGCTCGTCGAAAACGATGACATTCTTGCAAGCGTTGCCGCATTGTCGGATCCCCCTTACTTAGTCGGATTCGCAGCAGAAACACAAAGCTTCATAAAAAATGCAGTTCAAAAACGTGAGCGCAAATGCCTTGATGCAATCGTCGTGAACGATGTATCCGACCACTCCATCGGATTCGATAGTGACGAAAACGAAGTTACCCTTTTGCATGAGCATGGCGAGACCACTTTTGAAAAGTCACCTAAAGCCGAGATTGCAAATAAGTTGGTCGCCGCAATCTCTGAGCTATATACGAGCAGTAGGACCTAGCGTTGAAACTCTCGAACCGGGTAGTATGCTTGCGCTTTTGAGCTAGCTCGCTCCTATTCACAGCAACTCCACGCAAATTCCCTCACGCACGCACGGACACTGAGCAAACCATGGCAAGCCCAGCCGCACAATCTGATATCCAACTCGATCCGGATATATTTCGTGCTTACGACATCCGTGGGATAGTGGAAACTAACCTGACACCAACCGTCGTATATTGGATAGGAAGGGCGTTTGCTGCCGAGGCATTATCCCAAGAACAACATGCTGCAGTAATTGGGGGAGACGGTCGGATTTCGACCCCTTTGTTATGCCAATCCTTAGCGAAAGGACTCAACGACGGCGGTATCAACGTCATTGACGTGGGGACGGTGCCGACCCCATTGCTTTATTACGCGACGCACCGCATTGATGAGCCAGAATTCCCAGGAACACAGTCTTCGATCGGAACAGGAATCATGGTCACCGGTTCGCATAATCCGCCGGAGTACAACGGTCTAAAGATGATGATTGGAGGCACAACCCTAGCCGAAGAAGCAATCCAGCGATTGCGCGAAAGAGTTGTTAGAAAAAATCTCCCAGACGGTATGGGGACCTATCGGAAAACGAAAATCATTAACGACTACGTTTGCGCAGTTCGTGACGACATTCGATTGTCCCGACCTCTTAAAGTGGTCGTAGATTGCGGTAACGGTGTTGCGGGTCTGGTCGCGCCAGATCTATTTACGATGCTCGGGTGCAACGTCGTTCCACTCTATTCAGATGTGGATGGGAACTTCCCAAACCACCACCCCGATCCTGCCGATCCTGCGAATCTACTGGACCTCATATCCGCAGTTGATGAGCAACGCGCAGATTTAGGCATCGCGTTCGATGGAGACGGAGATCGTCTAGGCATTGTTAGCAATTGCGGCACGATCATTTGGCCCGATCGGATACTGATGCTACTTGCCCAAGACATTCTTAGTCGTAACCGCGGCGCCGAAATCATTTTCGATGTTAAATGCAGTAGTCGCCTGGCTTCTCTCATTACTGATCTCGGCGGAAAGGCTTTAATGTGGAAGACTGGACATTCCCACATCAAAGCTAAGCTGAAAGAAACCGGGGCTCTTTTGGGTGGAGAGTTCAGCGGACACATTTGCTTCGTCGAACGTTGGTTTGGTTTTGACGACGCGCTTTACAGCGCAGCGCGCCTCCTCGAATTATTGAGCGCAGAAACGCGAACCGTTGAGGACATTTTTTTGGATTTCCCGCCCGTCATTTCCACGCCTGAGATTAAGATCCCAACCACGGAAAGGGGGAAATTCGATGTCATTGACGCGCTCTCCCGATGCCATTACTTCGACGATGGAGAAATCGCAACTATCGACGGTATCCGCGTGGATTACGAAGATGGCTGGGGATTGATTCGAGCGTCCAACACGAGTCCCGTGCTTAGCCTGCGTTTTGAAGCGGAAAGTACGGAAGCATTACAGCGTATCAAGAACACGTTCCGTACCGCGATTGCCCGTATAGATCCCGAACTGGTGATTCCATGAATGAGCATGAAGAGACTGCGCGAATTCTCGTCGAGGCGCTTCCGTATATCCAACGTTTCCACGGTTCGACCATTGTCATCAAATACGGTGGAAATGCCATGGCGCACGATGATTTAAAACGAGCCTTCGCTCGAGACGTTATTTTGATGAAAGTAGTTGGGATGAATCCGATCGTCGTCCACGGTGGCGGGCCACAAATAGAAGAGCTGCTTGGCCGACTCAATATTGTCACGCGATTCGTTGGAGGCATGCGAGTAACCAACAAAGAAACAATGGACGTAGTGCAAATGGTCCTCGGGGGTTTGGTCAATAAAGAAATCGTGTCTCTGATAAACGACAACGGCGGAATGGCGGTTGGAATCACTGGTAAAGACGGTAATCTGATCCGTGCTCGACGAATGGAATTAACCGAGACGAATGAAGGCTCCGTCGTTTCGGAAATTATCGATATTGGACAAGTTGGTGAAGTGGAATCTATTAATCACGCGGTACTTGAGTCTCTAATCGATAGAGATTTCATCCCGGTGGTCGCGCCCATCGGAGTCGGACAAAACGGTGAAAGTCTTAACATTAATGCAGACTTGGTAGCGAGCGGCATTGCACAACACATCGGCGCCGAAAAACTCATACTCATTACAAATACCCCCGGTATTCTCGACGTAAACAACGACACGATCGCGTCCCTCAGCCGTAAAAAAGCTGCGGTATTGATTTCTCAAGGTGTCATCGAGGGCGGGATGTTGCCGAAGGCGCGCTGTGCACTAGACGCGGTGGAGGGAGGTGTCCAAAGCGCACACATTATCGATGGTCGAGTACCGCATGCCCTTCTCTTAGAGGTCCTAACCGATAGTGGCATAGGTACTCTAATCGGTGAACGTTCTACATAAGTCGGCCGGCAGTATTCCAGAATAGCGCCTCATCGAATACAGCGCTTATGCGATTGGTATAACTGGCTTCTGGGTCGCGTTTCACGAATATCGGCTCGTAACACTGGGTAGGCGTGCCAGACGCAACCTTTCCCCAATTATTTCAGAAATTCTCCGGTTAACGCCTACTCCAAAACTTGGCAGTGTGCTTGTTGGTATCTCGTCAGCTCTGCCAGGGTGTGCCGGTATTCGGGGTCGCTCTTGATACATCGAACAACGTCATTCAGACCCGCTATACTTTCGACGGGGACCGAAAGCTCCCTCGAAATGCTTTTCAGAACCGTCAGAGATCCTTCTTCAACGTACTCCTGTCGGTCGAGCGCGACGAGGACCCCAACAAGGTCGCCGCCCGCCTCCCGCACCAGACGAGCCGATTCCACCACGGCTGTTCCTGCTGTTAACACGTCGTCGACGATAACAACTCTGCGTTCCGCCAAAGGCGTACCAACCAAAACACCTCCTTCCCCGTGTCCTTTCGGTTCTTTTCGATTGTATGCAACACCCACAGGTTTACCAGTTTCAGCCATCGCTATGGAAGTCGATACCGCAATCGGAATGCCTTTGTACGCCGGGCCAAAAATGACATCAAAGTCATACTCCAGATACCGCAATCGTTCGGCGTAAGCGCTCCCCAAACGCCGAAGCCCATCGCCGTGGTCGATGGCTCCAAGGTTGAAGAAGTACGGGCTTTGACGGCCGGATTTGAGCGTAAATGGACCAAACTTAAGCACCCTTTGCGAAATCATATCGAGAACGAAATGGTTCGCTCCCTCTTCCGTCAAGATGCCAGCCCCAGCGCGCGTCGTTGTTCCCTAAATAGTGCAGATATGCCAGTTTTAGCTAATCCAAGCATCGCATCGAGCGTTTCATCGTCAAACGGGGCTGCTTCCGCCGTGCCTTGAATCTCGATAAAGCCACCGCCTTCAACCATGACGACGTTCATGTCCGTGTCTGCGTTTGAGTCCTCCGGATAGTCCAAATCCAATACCGGAACGCCATGAAACACCCCCACGGATATCGATCCGACCAGGCCGATAAATGCTTCCGGAGCGACCTGGAGTATCGCATCGGCAAGCGCGACAGAACCCCCCGTTATAGAAGCCGTCCGCGTTCCTCCGTCAGCCTGTATCACGTCGCAGTCGACTCTGATCGTACGCTCCCCCAACTTATTCAAATCGACCACAGCCCTTAAAGACCTGCCGATGAGTCGCTGTATTTCGACCGTACGACCGCTCTGTTTACCACGTGCCGCCTCTCTATCCGCTCGGCTATGTGTCGCCCCCGGCAACATGCCGTATTCAGCAGTAACCCACCCACGACCTTGTCCTCGCATGAATCCCGGAACGTTGTCCTCGACACTAGCGGTGCAAATTACTTTTGTATCACCAAATTCTATTAGTACCGATGCGGCTGCGTGCTTAGTGAAATCACGCGTAATTGTAATTGCACGAAGCTCATCTGGCGCTCGGCCACTTGGCCTATCCATCCTGCCCTCAATTCGTCCGGACGTTGAAAATCAGCGCATCATATCAAGTTACAATGGTGTGATGACGTCGCGCTCCTCAGATTTCGCTACGCTGAAGCAACCCAAACCTATCTTTAATCGCTCGATTGCATGAGTTCAAGATCACAACGTTCGGGACGGCTTTTCGTCATTTCCGCGCCATCTGGAGCCGGTAAAACAAGTCTTGTGAACGCGCTTCTCCAAGCCGATCGTAGGCTTGTTTCCTCAGTTTCTCATACAACCCGACCCAAACGTCAAGGCGAAAAAGAGGGGAAACATTATTACTTCACCGCTCGAGCTGATTTCCTGGCGCTGAAATCCAAGTCGGCGTTTCTCGAATACGCCAACGTTTTCGGTCACCTCTACGGGACCACTGTCAAAAGCGTTGATATCCACCTAACCAACGGGTTAGACGTCATACTCGAAATCGACTGGCAAGGCGCTAGAAAGGTCCGCGAAAGGGAACCCGCTACAACTAGTATTTTTGTTCTTCCACCCTCTCGAATCGCTCTCGTTGAACGATTGCGGTGTCGCGGAGAAGACAGCTCTGAGGAAATCCAACGGCGTACTAATCTGGCAGTTGAGGAAATATCTCATTTCCACGAATTCGACTACGTTCTCGTTAATGACGATTTTGACGAGGCGCTCTTGGAACTCACAAACATCATTAGTTCCGTGAGAAACGGTACGTTCTTTTCAAAATCAAACGTATCGGATCTCGCTGCCAGACTCTTGTCGGACAAATCCCGATTCGAGTAGAATCGCGCGTCCGCTTAACGTCGAGCAATTTATGGCCCGAGTAACCGTTGAAGATTGTCTCGAACACGTAGAAAACCGCTTCGCATTGGTCATGGTTGCGACACGTCGCGCCCGACAGATGGTTAAATTTCGAGCAGAACCCCTTGTGGACGGTGAGGGCGACAAGCCCACCGTCATTGCCCTCCGAGAAATTGCCAAGGGTCTGATTACCGACGAAGTGCTTGACGCCGGTGACGTGAGGCCGGACGATTCTGAAATGGATGCGGCTTTCGGCTTTGGAGATGATCGAGAAAACAACTTCTGAGTCCTACTTTCAGGCTCAACTTGCCGCACGAGCATTGAGCGATGAAATCGCTGCCCCTACCAACGCCAAGACTCTCACAAAGGCCTTATCGTATCTGAACAGACGCGAGCTCAGGCGTGTTAGGCGCGCCTATCAATTTGCAGAAGAAGCGCACGACGGTCAGCGTCGACTATCTGGCCATCCATACGTTACGCACCCCTTGGCTGTAGCGGGCGTCCTCGCCGACATGCACATGGACCATCAGTCCATTATGGCCGCGTTACTGCACGATGTCCTTGAAGATACAGGTATAGACAAAGAAGTTCTGGTCGAATCGTTCGGGCAAGAAGTTGCGGACATTGTGGACGGCGTATCCAAGCTTGCGACCATCTATAAGACATCAGCCGAAGAACATGCGGAAAATTTTCAGAAGATGGCAATGGCGACGACACGGGACCTGAGAGTCATTCTCGTTAAATTAGCAGACAGGCTACACAACATGCGTACCATCGGCGCGCTTGACCGAGACAGGCGACGACGGATCGCCCGCGAGACTCTAGACTTCTACGCTCCCATAGCTAACCGGCTAGGCATGAACGCTATCAAGATTGAATTAGAAGAGCTTGGCTTCGAAACCGTCTACCCGCTGCGCGCTGGATTGATCGGTCGTGCAGTATCCGCTGCACGCGGTAATCGAAAGGCCTTAATGGAAGAAATACGGAAGTCGATCCTAGCGGTCCTTAAACGTGAAGGAATCGATGCAACCGTGGTCGGTCGAGAAAAACACCTTTATTCAATTTATACAAAGATGAAGGCTCAGAGAAAGTCGTTCGGCGACATCATGGATGTCTTCGGTTTCCGAGTCGTCGTCGATCAAGTCGATGCCTGTTACCGCGCCTTGGGCTCGATTCATAACCTCTACAAACCGAGAACTGACAGGTTCAAGGACTATATAGCCATTCCTAAAGCGAACGGATATCAGTCACTGCACACCACGCTGTTCGGCATGCACGGCGTCCCGATCGAGGTACAGATACGCACTCGTCAAATGGACACAATCGCGGACAACGGCATCGCCGGACACTGGCTGTACAAATCCCAAACCGCATCGGTCAAGCATAGCGATGCCCGGACGCGCGAATGGGTTAACAGCATCCTCGATTTGCAACAAAAGGCTGGCAATTCCCAAGAATTTATTGAAAACCTGAAACTCGATCTATTTCCCGATGAACTTTATGTCTTTACGCCCCGGGGCGACATTCTCGAATTACCAAGGGGTAGCTGCCCGATCGATTTTGCATACAACATTCATACGGACATCGGTAATCACACGGTCGCCTGTCGAGTCGACAAAGTCTTGGCGCCATTATCAAAACAATTAGAATCAGGCCAGACCGTCGAAGTAATCACGGCCACTGACGCACGCCCCAGTCCGGAGTGGCTCACTTTCGCTGTATCCGGTCGCGCACGGTCAGGGATCCGTATGGCATTGAAAGTACAACAACGAGCAGAGTCAATTCGTCTCGGCCGACGCCTACTCGATAGAACACTCGCCAATGCGAACACCTCCATTAACGATTTGGATTTTAGACGACTGCGAAAAGTCTTTAAGGAATTTAACGTCCGAAAGTTGGACGACTTACTAGCCGACATTGGAATCGGCAATCTCATGGCGTACGTCGTTGCCCAACGGTTGTTAGCGTTAGAAAACCCCGCGTATCAGGCGGTTGATATACACGAAGGCGGCCCGGTTGCCATTAAGGACGGCGAGGGTCTTGTAATCAATTACGGTCGTTGCTGTGGTCCGGTACCGGGTGATCCTGTCGTTGGTCACATGACGCCAGGAAAAGGATTTGTCGTGCATCTGGAAGCTTGTAATAACGTTACCGAGGTACGACGGCGCGCGCCGCAGGACATAATTCCTGCGCGCTGGAGCGAGACTCAGCGTGAGTTTGAAACGACCCTCCGCCTCACGGTTAAACGCCGAAAGGGGGTCCTTGCGGAACTTGCTACTTCTGTCAACACGGTGGACGCCGGAATTAACCATATTCGAATTGACGAGCGATCGTCGGATCTTTCAACGGTGGTGGTTGAGATTTCAGTTCGCGATCACGATCACCTAAAACGCGCGATGCAACGTCTTCGCAACATATCGCCCGTGCAAAGTGTGGAACGAGCCGTTAGCTAGTGACACGTATCGCTATATCCACGAAAGTCGCCCCCGATGCAATTGGCGCTTATTCGCAAGCCATCAAGACAGGTGAAATCGTATATCTTTCAGGCCAGATTGGGCTTGATCCCTCGACCATGGAGCTGGTCGCAGATACTTTCGGAAAGGAAATTCAGCAAGTATTCAGCAATGTTGAGTCAGTGTGTCGCGCGAGTGGTGGCTCGCTGAGCTCTATTGTCAAAATGAGCGTTTTTCTAACGGATCTGCGCCTATTCGGCGAAGTCAACGATGTCTTCACGAATCGATTTACACCGCCGTTCCCCGCACGCTCGGTGGTTGGAGTCAACGAACTACCCCGCGGAGCGCGCGTAGAAATCGAGGCCGTACTGTCGATTCCAAAGGAATGCAGCTGAACGACGAATCCATTACGGCACTCAAAGGCATTGGCCCTTCCGCCGCCGGTAAGTTGTTGCGCCTGGGGATTCGTAGCCAACTCGATTTGCTTTTACATCTTCCAATTCGTTACCAAGACCGCACCCAAATCACCCCCCTAAATCAGCTAAACGCGGGAGACGAATGCTACGTCTCCGGTGAAATAGTGAAAGTTAACGTAGGTTATGGCCACCGCCGAAGTCTAATTATCACGCTTGAAGACGGGAACGCATTCCTCAGCATGCGCCTGTTTCACTTTAGCCCGCATCAACGCGAGGCGCTCTGTCCAGGTGCGTGGCTACGTTTATTTGGTGAGGCCCGTCTTAGCCGCTCCGGGCTCGAAATGGTCCATCCTGAATATCGGGTTTTCAATTCAGAACCCGGTCCTATAAAGCCAGAATTAAAGCCCGTTTACCGCGTCACCGTCGGTATAACAAGCGCTAGGGTTGCTGGATGGATTGAGCAGATTCTTGAGCACCCTCCCGACCTTCATCCTTTCCAGACGATGGGCTTTACTCTGGAAGATGCGTTGCGAGTAATCCATCTTCCACCGGTCGACCAGCCCGAATTAGTTGAATCGGCCCGAAAGCGACTAGCCTTCGACGAGTTGCTCGCTTACTACCTTGTGATGAAACGACGCCAGCAAGCCGTTTCGAACGCCCCTGCACGGGCTCTTCCCCCTGTCCACCAACTGGGTAAAGAGTTATTGCGCGAACTCGGATTCCAACTCACCAGCGCACAGCGAAAAACTACCATCGATGTCCTCAACGATCTCGCCAAAACTCGCGCGACGATGCGTCTAATTCAAGGAGATGTCGGTTCGGGAAAAACCATCATCGCAGCATTTGCGGCAATACGGGCCGCCGAAAACGGCGCGCAAACCGCCATAATGGCACCTACTGAAATTCTTGCAGAGCAACACTACGAAACGTTTTCGAGCTGGCTCTCGCCTCTCGGCATACGGGTCGGCCTCCTAACGGGTCGACTTCCTGCAACAGAAAGACGATCCAGATTGAACGCGATAGCAAATGGTGATGATTTAGTAATCATCGGTACGCACGCCATTTTTCAAACGGACGTTGTTTTCCACGAACTCGGTTTAACGATCGTCGATGAACAACATCGGTTCGGCGTTCACCAACGGATGTCCCTTCGTGACAAAGGACGCCTGCCCCACCAATTAGTCATGACCGCAACTCCGATCCCCAGGACATTGTCGATGACCTTGTATGCCGACATGGATCTATCGGTGATTGATGAAATGCCGCCCGGGCGTGTGCCCATCGTGACGTCAATACACACCAATGCACGGCGCGATGAAATCGTTGAAGGCGTCGGCCGCGAAGTGGCTGCAGGGCATCAAGCTTTTTGGGTCTGTGCCGCCATCGAGGAATCCGCAGATAGCGAGATCAAAGCCGCAGAGACCGTTCATTCAGAACTCGAGGGCAAGCTACCGCAAGTGATGGTAGGGCTTATCCACGGGCGTATGAAAACGATCGACAAGTCAGCAACGATGTCCCGATTCAAATCCGGGGAAATAGGATTGCTGGTCGCAACTACGGTTGTAGAGGTTGGCGTTGACGTTCCTAACGCAACCCACATGGTGATTGATGACCCAGATCGTTTGGGCCTGGCTCAACTCCACCAATTGAGGGGTCGGATCGGCCGCGGACACCTCCCGAGTCACTGCACTTTGCTCTACGAAGCCCCACTGACGGAACTGGCAAAAGCGCGTTTGAACGTGATGCGTGAGACCAACGACGGGTTTCTCATCGCAGAAAAAGATCTTGAGCTTCGAGGGCCGGGTGACATTATGGGGACCCGCCAAACGGGTGAGCGACAATTTCGTGTTTCCGACCTTAGTCGCGACCTGTCACTATTCAAGGAGGTCGTTCGAACTGGCGATACGATGCGTAAAGCCGATGCGGAGGCAATAATCAAAACCTGGACGCCGGTAGAGACCGAGTACGCGACGGTCTAGCGTCATTTCGCGGTTAAGGATTGGCGCGACCCGCGTCAGGGTCATCTAACACTGAACGATCAAGCTTCTTTTCCGAATGCGCGACCGTTGTCGCCACCATCGCGTCACCCGCAACATTAACCGCCGTACGCGTCATATCGAGCAGCCGATCCACGCCAATAATCAACGCGATACCCTCCACCGGCAACCCGACCTGAGTGAGAACCATCGTCAACATAATCAACCCAACGCCGGGCACCGCCGCCGTCCCAACCGACGCCATCGTGGCAGTAAGTATGACCATCAAATAGTCTGTAAAGACAAGGTCAACGTGAAAGTACTGCGCGATAAAGACCGTGGCCACGCCTTGCATAATCGCGGTGCCATCCATATTGATGGTCGCTCCCAATGGAACCGAAAACGAAGCGATGCTGTTATCCACGCCTAATTTCTTTTCCACCGTGCGCAAGGTCACGGGCAATGTCGCTCCACTCGACGAAGTACTAAACGCAAAAAGCATCGGTTCTCGCATTTTCTGGTAGAACTTTATGGGATTCGTTTTCGCAAGCCATAACAACAACGCTGGATATACAACTGATGCATGAATGATCAGCGCCAAAATTACCGTCGCGAAGTACTTTCCAAGCTCGATAATGTCTCGCCAACCAACTTCAGAGAAGAGCTTGGCCATCAGGAAAAAAACCCCGAAAGGCGCGAGGCTAATGAGCATTACGATTAGTCGCATCAGGACCCCATTGAGGTCCTCAAAAAGCGATCGAATTCTTTGGCCTGCATCCCCCGAGCGACCAAGGGCTGTACCCAGGAGCAACGCAAAAACAATGATCTGTAGCATATTGCCATCGGCCATGGCTTGAACGGGATTGATTGGAAAAATATTTAGAAAAGTTTCTTTCAGCCCAGGGCTCGGCCGCGGCGTATATTCAACCGCTTGGCTAGCGGACCCTCCCTCTCCGGGGCTAATGAAGAGCGCCAGCCCAAGTGCCAAAGAGATCGCGACCGCGGTGGTGAAAAGATAAAGGCCGATCGACTTTCCGCCCAGCCGTCCCATGCTTGCCCCATCGGCCAGGCTTGACGAGCCGCACACTAAAGACACAAGTACCAGGGGTACAACCATTAACCGAAGCGACGCGATAAAAACCTTGCCGCCAGCATCGAATACGTCCTGTATAAGTACGGTCTGAATCCAATGGTCATCGGACGTAAATCCTTGAACAGCGAGTCCGACGAGTACACCCGCTGCCATGCCAATCAGTATTCGGACGGTAAGATTCATGGATAATCTATCCTATCTCAATCATCTCAAAGTCTTCTTTTGCAACCCCACACTCCGGACAGACAAAATCTTCCGGGACGTCCTCCCACTTGGTGCCCGGTGCGAGGCCTTCATCCTCACAACCCTCGGCCTCATCGTAAATCCAACCACACACGATGCATTGCCATTTCCGCATGAATTACTTACCTGGGGTTCTCGAAGCGCGCTGTAAACTACCCTGTGCAAGCCATATAAATCAATCTACCAAGGCTCGCCCTAAGACCCATGATACGTCCGAAAAAATTTAGAGCCATAATCGAACTGGTACGTCTCGATCGACCCGTCGGCACACTTTTGTTGTTGTGGCCCACGCTCACTGCGTTGTGGCTTGCTGCCGAGGCCGTCCCTGCTTTCTGGATCCTTTGCACATTTATCGTTGGAACTTTCGTCATGCGCGCCGCAGGGTGTGTCGCCAACGACATCGTCGATCGCCATATCGACCCCTTTGTCGAGCGAACCAAGTCACGTCCCCTCGCCGACGGCCGCTTAAGCCTCTTCGAGGCAATCATTGTATTCGCCGCTCTGTCCACTCTCGGATTCGCGTTGATGTTCACACTAAACGTGATTACCCGCTGGTTGGCTGTTGCGGGGTTTTGTATCGCGATCGTTTATCCATTCATGAAACGTGTCACGTCTTTCCCCCAAGTCATCCTCGGAATCGCGTTTAGTTGGGGTATACCCATGGCCTCAACAGCCGTTCGAGAAGGCCTTAGTATGCCCATTTGTCTATTTTTCTTGATGAGCGTCATTTGGATCATCGCTTACGATACTCAGTACGCCATGGTCGATCGAAGGGATGATCGCACCATTGGCATGAGGTCTACTGCCCTTCTGCTCGGACAATGGGATCGCTTGGCCATCGGGTTAATGCAATCCGTCTCAGTGATACTTTTGTTCGTACTAGGCGAATATTGCGGTTTTCAAATACCCTACTCTTTGGCGATTGCCACCGTCGCCGGGTTGTTTATCTACCAGCAAATTTTGATCCGATCCCGGGATGAAACGAATTGCCTTAAGGCCTTCGGTAACAACACATGGGTCGGGTTCACCATCTTTATCGGAGTCGTTGTGGAACACCTGATCGGAACATTCGCTACGTGAAACCCGAAGCTCTAATTGAGATCACTGGGCGCGTCGTTTCGTGGCTCATCCTGGCGATGGTCGTTACCACTTGTACAGTAGTCGTATTACGTTACGTCTTCGATACCGGTGCTATCGCGCTTCAAGAATCCGTGACCTACATGCACTCCCTGGTTTTCATGCTTGGTCTTTCCTACGCACTGAAACATGACGGTCACGTGCGCGTTGACCTCCTCTATGCCAAACTTTCCGGGCGGGCCAGGATGAAAATAAATCTACTCGGTCATTTGAGCCTTCTTTTGCCCGTCTGCTTGGTCATTACGGTCGAGAGCTTCGATTACGTCGTGCGCGCTTGGACCATTCTCGAGGCCTCTCCGGAAGTGGGTGGAATCCCTGCTGTTTATTTACTTAAAACGTTAATTCCTCTCTCCGCGCTCCTACTATTAGTGCAAGCAATCGCCGAGGCCCTCAGGGCATACCGAATATTGCGACATGATTGAATACATCCCCCTGCTGATGTTTGCAGTCGTGTTTTTAGCGTTGCTCGCCGGGTACTCAGTCGCCCCAACGCTTGGAGGCGTCGCGCTTCTATTCGCATTTGTGGGCGGGTCCGCGGGCATATTCGACCTCAATACCCTTGGATTCTTGCCTAGTCGACTCTATGGAATCATGACAAACCAGACTCTAATCGCCGTCCCGCTATTCGTCATGATGGGCATAACGCTCGAGCGTACGCGTATTGCTGAAACACTACTTGAAAGCATGGCAAGGCTAATGGGCCGAACGCCTGGGGGATTGGGCATCGCTGTCATTATCGTGGGTATGCTGATGGCGGCCAGTACCGGCATCGTTGGTGCGACGGTGGTCACGATGGGGTTGCTTGCACTACCTTCCCTCTTGAAACACGGTTACGAGCCGAGCTTCGCCAGCGGGACGATTGCGGCTACCGGGACGTTAGGACAAATCATTCCGCCTTCGATCGCCTTGGTTTTGCTAGGCGATGTACTTTCAAACGCCTACCAGCAAGCACAAATGAGCCAAGGCTTGTTTGCTCCAAAAACGGTGTCTGTCGGCGATCTGTTTGCGGGCGCACTCATTCCCGGTCTTATCTTGGTGCTACTGTATGCAACTTATGTTCTTTCCCGAGCCTTGTACCAACCCAAATCGGCGCCTGCCACTAGTGGGGAAACAGACGCCGGTCCCCTAGTCGTCGCGCTCAGCAAGGGTCTAGCACCTCCGCTGTTCCTGATCACGGCGGTCCTCGGCTCCATCCTGCTCGGGTACGCAACACCGACAGAGGCTTCAGCTGTAGGGGCGATGGGAGCTCTTATACTCGCCATCTTGTACCGCGCCCTTAACCGAAAAATTCTTCAAGAAATTATGCGGGCAACCCTTCTGACCACCTCGATGGTGTTTTTCATTCTTATCGGCGCGTCCATGTTCTCCCTCGTGTTCCGCGGCTACGGTGGCGACGATCTCGTCGCCACCTTGTTCACCGACATGCCCGGCGGCCAATGGACAGCAATTGGTATCGTCATGTTGGTCATTTTCCTGCTCGGTTTCATTCTCGACTTTATCGAAATTACCTACGTAGTCGTGCCCATCGTCGGACCAGTATTGTTAAGCATGGGGGTCGACCCCGTCTGGCTTGGCGTCATGATTGCAGTGAATCTCCAGACCTCGTTCCTAACGCCGCCATTTGGGTTTGCTCTCTTCTACCTCCGAGGCGTCGCGCCGGAAACAATCGCAACTTCAGACATCTACCGAGGCGTCGTTCCGTTCATCGGACTGCAGCTGCTTCTATTGTCTTTGCTGGTTGCAATGCCTAAATTGGCGACGTGGTTGCCGAATCAGCTCTAAGGGGAACATTCACTCGATGTCCCGTGCGTTAATGTAGGCCTGCTCGGAAATTGCATGGTATTCGCGTACGTTGTCGGCAAAATCGCTATAGGATTCCAGAATTCGATTTGCCAACGGATTATCGCCCGCCGTCTCAGCAATAAGTTCTCGAGAGATTTCTGCAAATTCCTTGATAACATCATCCGGAAGCTGGCGTAATTCCACGCCATGCTCCTCTACCAAGACCTTGAGAGCTGCATTGTTGTGAGCAGTGAATTCGTCGAGTACATCCTGGTTTATTGCACGAGCTGCGACTTCTAATATGGCTTGTAGATCCTGCGGTAATCCACGCCATGCGTCCGCATTAACAATCGCTTCTAAAGTCGTGCCGGGCTCGTGCCAACCCGGGTAGTAATAGTACCGCCCAACTTCGTGCAGTCCGAAGGCAAGGTCGTTATAGGGTCCAACCCATTCCGTCGCGTCGATCACCCCTGTTTGCATCGATGTGTACATCTCACTTCCCGGCATAGCGACAGCAATCCCCCCTGCCCGTTGGAATACGGCCCCGCCTAGCCCCGGGATTCGCATTTTTAGTCCTCGAATATCATCAAGCGACCGAATTTCGCGATTGAACCAGCCGGCCATTTGTACGCCCGAGTTCCCGGCAGCCAAGGGCACCAGTCCAAATGGTTCGTAAAGTTCCCGCCAAAGCGCCATGCCGCCACCATGGTGCAACCAACCATTCATCTCCTGAGCGGTCATACCAAAAGGCACGGTCGCAAACACTGCAGCTATCGGGATCTTGCCGCGCCAATAATATGCGGCTCCATGCCCCATCTCAGCAGTACCTGCAGAAACCGCATCAAATACCTCCATGGCTGGCACAAGCTCACCGCCTCCATAGACCTTTATCCGCAGTCGGCCCGCCGACATCTTGTCAACCAGTTCGGCAAGCTTTTCGGGCGCCGTTCCAAGCGCCGGAAAATTTTTTGGCCAGGTTGTAACCAGCTTCCACTGGAAGGTTGCCTGGGGTGCTCCTGATCCATCGTCCGTCACAGCCTCGTAAGATGATCCGTTGTCGCAACTTGCAATAAACGCTAGTGTCAAAAAGAAGACTTTTTTCATATTCAATCCAACGGCTCGAGATTTGCGTAGCCAGGCATAAGCCACTTCGACCCCACCTGGGCGAAATTCACTTGCACGCGAGCCCGCCCCCCTTGACCCTCGTATCGCAATACCACGCCCTCACCGAATTTCTTATGCGCGACCCGCTGACCAATTTGCAATTCTCCTTCAGCTTTCGAAGCATTGGCATCTGAGCCTACCTTCCCCCTGCCAAACGCTTTGCTGATAGCGCCGCCGAGCCGCACTTCCTCGACGTACTCGCTCGGTATCTCGATAAGAAAACGTGAGGGTCCATTGTAGGAGTCCGTGCCGTAAAGGCGACGCGTTTCTGCGTATGTCAAATAGAGCTGGCGCATCGCGCGGGTCACCCCCACGTACGCAAGACGGCGCTCCTCTTCCATACGCCCCGGTTCCTCGAGGGATCTACGATGCGGGAACAGGCCTTCTTCCATCCCAGACAAAAAAACCAGCGGAAATTCCAACCCTTTCGCCGAATGCAGCGTCATCAATTGTACCGAAGGGCCAACTTCTGCCTGGTGCTCGCCACTTTCGAGTGCGGCTTGGTCAAGAAATTCATTTAGTTCCGTGACGGGCCCGTTGTCACTACCGTCTTCTGCCAGTGGAAAGACCATGTCATCCCTAAACTGGCGACAGGCCACGAAGAGTTCTTCCAAGTTTTCCTTGCGGGCAAGCCCGCGTTCGCCGCGTTCTTTTAGGTGGTATTCGATTAAGCCCGAGACTTCCACGCACCGCTCAGCGATGACGTGAAGCGGAGCATCCTTCAACTCCGCAGTGAGCTCATCAATAAGGCTCAAGAATTTCGAGAGGAGCGTTGCCGGTCGACTTTTAAATAGCTTTTCGTTCAAACCTTCTTTTGTGGCTTGCCATAGTGATATG
>CEWR01002025.1_pt1 | contig 56071 bp, 48 predicted proteins | sample 356321 | NCBI WGS metagenome assembly CEWR01 (sample SAMEA2621551, study PRJEB7988) | marine metagenome | biome: marine biome (ENVO:00000447); feature: mesopelagic zone (ENVO:00000213); material: "saline water (ENVO:00002010), including plankton (ENVO:xxxxxxxx)" | depth 790 m
GGTTCGATAATTTTTCAACTTCCGAATCCTTTTACCTGCATAATGCTGTCTTCCCCATCCTGTTGGCGATTTAACTTTACCTAAATCACCATCTAACATACTAGCATCTAAAGTTTGATCCATCATAATAAAAGATTTAAGGTGAAACAATAATTTATAGGCCTCAAAAAATACCCTTTATAATATACGAAATTTATTCTAGTTTCTTCCGTTTTACAGACAGTATTTTTAAAACTTAGCCATTTAAAAGCATTTCTATTTCCTCTAATTTCAGTAAATTTGCACCTTTAATTAACAATTCAACTTGTTGAAGATGACAGAAGAAAAAAAGTCTTTGAACTTTATAGAACATATCATTGAGGAAGATATATACAACGGCTTATCACAAGATAAGTTACGTTTCCGTTTTCCACCAGAACCTAATGGATATTTACATATTGGTCATGCAGCTTCTATTTGCCTAAATTTTGGTTTAGGATTGAAATACAATGCACCTGTAAATTTACGTTTTGACGATACAAATCCTGCAAAAGAAGAGCAAGAGTATGTAGACGCGATTCGTAAAGATGTAAAGTGGCTTGGTTTTCAATGGGACAAAGAATTCTTTTCATCAGATTATTTCCAACAATTATATGATTGGACAATTGAAATTATTAAAGAAGGAAAAGCTTATGTAGACAATCAGTCTTCAGAAGAAATGGCAATCCAAAAAGGAACTCCTACAGAACCCGGAACAAACAGTCCGAACAGAGACAGAAGTATTGAAGAAAATTTGGAGTTGTTTTTAAAAATGAAAAACGGAGATTTCGATGAAGGTTCTCATGTACTGCGTGCAAAAATTGACATGCAACATGTAAACATGCACATGCGTGACCCCCTTATGTACCGTATTTTAAAAAGAGAACACCACAGAACAGGGAATGATTGGTGTATTTATCCAATGTATGACTGGACTCATGGTGAATCTGATTACTTAGAACAGGTTTCTCACTCTATTTGCACACTAGAATTTAAGAGTCACCGTGACTTATACGAATGGTATGTAGATCAAGTAATTGACACAAAAAATACAAGACCTAAACAACGTGAGTTTGCGCGTAGAAATATAAGCTACACAGTAATGAGCAAGCGTAAGTTATTGCAATTGGTTGAAGAAAATATTGTAAACGGATGGGATGACCCTCGTATGCCTACCATTTCTGGTTTGAGAAGAAAAGGGTACACATCTGGAGCTATCCGAAAATTTAGCGAAACTGCAGGAATTTCCAAAAGAGACAATGTTACTGATGTTGCTTTGTTAGAGTTTTGCATCAAAGATGAATTGAACAAAACGGCTCCTCGTGTTATGGCTGTTTTAGACCCTTTAAAATTGGTCATTACAAATTACCCTGAAGAAAAAGAAGAATGGGTACCTGCTGAATACAATCCAGAAGTTGAAAATGCAGGAAGTAGAGCCGTTCCATTTTCTAGAGAAATTTATATTGAAAAGGAAGACTTTAGAGAACAGGCAAACAAAAAATTCTTCCGTTTAAAATTAGGCGGAGAAGTTCGTTTGAAAAACACCTACATCATCAAAGCAAATGATGTTGTAAAGGACAACGATGGAAATATTACTGAAGTTCATTGTACGTATGACATAGCTTCTAAAAGTGGAAGTGGAACAGAAGCTAGTAAAAGAAGAGTAAAAGGAACTTTGCACTGGGTATCTATCAAACATGCTCAAAAAGCGGAAGTTAGATTGTATGATCGTTTATTTACAGATGAAGCTCCTGATAGTCACAAAGACAAAGATTTTAAAGAGTTTATCAACCCTAATTCTTTAACTATTGGAACTGCATTTGTTGAACCAAGCTTGAACTCTTGCGTGGCTGGAAATACATTTCAATTTCAACGAAAAGGATATTTTTGTACAGATTTAGATTCTAGTTCTGACAAGTTGGTTTTCAATAAAACTGTTGGATTGACAGATTCATTTGCTAAGATTGAAAAGAGAGCAGCTGCACCGGTTAAAAACGAATCGTTCGAAAAAGTAGGTCCTTTGGCTGGAAAGTATTTAAAAGCAAGAAGTGACGAAGATAGAGAGGCTATCACAACTGAAATTTTAACGTTGAGCAAAAACATCCCTTTTGATTATTTAATACCTCAACTAGAAATTGCTAAATCAAACAAAGAGATTTTAGCTTGTTTATTGGTATTCGCTTCTGGCATTGAAACTAAAGAAAACGAAAAGTTCGAAACATTTATTGGAACTAATTTAAAGGCTAACAATTCTGCCATAAAAGTAGAAACTGTAAAATATACCTTGACTAACAATTCATTAATAGAAAAATTCAACACTGAATTGATTGCTCTAAAAACGGAAGACAAAAATCCTTATGTAAGAAGTCTACTGGAAGAAATCATATAAACCAGACTTCGACAGGCTCAGTCTGCGCTTAAAACACTCACAATCTATGATTCAAACCGAGGAAACATTTATTGCACAAACCATCTTACACAAGATAGGAAACAAACATACAGAAATAGAAAATTTTGTTTCTGATACTATCTTGAACACCGAAGATGAAGAACTGTATAAGTTATTGTTTTCTATGAGTTTGAAACCTTTTGGAAAAATAAATGAGTTTTACAATTTCACACATGCATCACACCTTTCAATGAATGAAATGTATACATATTGCAGTGAAATTTTTGACGATCCAAATAGTTTTGTATCCAATAGCAAACACATCGCAAATCATTTATACGAACAGTCTAATCATCCCCAAATAAAAACGGGGGATTTGATTGTTTCTTATTTTTCAGATATTTTTATCAAAGGAGAACTGGTGGATGCTATCGGGATTTTAAAAATAGAAAAAAGAACACCCTTTTTTCAGACATTTAGAGAAGGAAAAGAAATTGGTCTAGGAATAGACAAAGGAATCAATCCAGGGAAAATGGACAAAGGTTGCTTGATCTTAAACACCGAAAAAGACAAAGGTTTTACTGTTTTAAGTATCGACAATAACAATTACGATGCAACTTATTGGAAAGAACACTTTTTAACTATTCAATTAGCAGATGACGACAACGCACAAACAAAGAACTTTTTAGATTTATGTAAAGGATTCTCTAATACCGTGTTACAAGAACAACTCGGAAAAAAAGAACAAGCAGAATTTTTAAGTACTACTTTGGGTTATTTTTCTGAAAATGATGTTGCCAGTCCTAAAGATTTTGAAGAAAAATCTTTTGTAGATAATGACACTATTAGAGACGCATTCATTGAATATAAAGAATTGTTTGAAGAAAAAAAACAATTCGATTTTTGGGATGAGTTTCAAGTCTCAAATTCTGTTTTAGAATCTCAAAAAAAGAAAATAAAGAGCGACATAAAACTAGATACTCATATTCAGATAAAGTTAAGTTTAGAAAACCCTGAATCCTCTAAAGAATATTTAGAAAAAGGCTTTGATGAAGAAAAGAAAATGCATTATTACAAAGTATACTTTAACAGCGAACTATAATCTCAACCCTACCAATACAATGGATATTCAGATCATAAACAAATCAAAACACGCGTTGCCTCATTACGAAACATTGGCTTCTGCTGGCATGGATTTAAAAGCAAATATTGATGAAGCAATCGTTTTGAAACCTTTAGAAAGAGCGATCATAAAAACAGGATTATTTATAGCACTACCTGTCGGAACAGAAGCACAAGTAAGACCAAGAAGTGGCTTGGCTATTAAAAAAGGAATCACTGTTTTAAACAGTCCCGGAACTATAGATGCAGATTATAGAGGAGAAATAGGGGTGATTTTAGTAAACCTATCTAATGAAGATTTCACTATAAATGATGGAGAGCGTATTGCACAATTAGTAGTTGCAAAGCATGAACGTGCTGATTGGATATCTGTTACTGAACTAGATGAGACAGCACGTGGTGCCGGTGGTTTTGGAAGTACGGGCGTATAATTACCCAAGTAAGTTTTGTTTCCTGGAACCTGCATAAGCATCGTTAATATTTACATTCGCTAGGTTTGATATTTTTCACTAAATTAGCGTGATTAATATACTTACTCCCTATGAAAAAGTTTAAAATTATTAGCCTTATCATTGTTGTAATACTTGCTATTGTAGTCTATTTACAATACCCAAGATTGAATATCATTGCTGGATATGCGGCAAAAAACATGAGTTCAAATGTTTTTATTGCAAAAAGAACAGTTGCTTCTGTAAATGCTATAGATAACAATGTGCCTTCAATTAAACTTGCAAAAACTACGGTTGACCTTACTTCTAAACAAACAACTTCAAGTGTTTTTGGAATTTTAAAAAGAAACGCCTTTTTTAGAGAAGGTCAAGGTGCTGTCGTAATTGATGATGATTTTGACACCAATCAAGATTTTTTAATACCCAAAAGGACAGTAAACCAATCTAGTCTTCCTTTTCCATATGGACCAAAGGCGCCTATTGACACTACTTTTGCTCATATAAATTACGAAAAATTACAACTAGCAGTTGACAGTGCATTTATTGAAAACCACAAACCTTTTTTGAAAAGTACACGTTCTGTATTAATCATCCATAAAGATCAAATAATTGCAGAAAAGTATGCTGAAGGGTTTGATAAAAACACAAGATTTCTTGGTTGGTCAATGGCAAAAAGTCTTTTAGCAACTGCGATAGGCGTACTTGAACAACAAAAAGGATTTGACGTTCACAAACCCGTAATACAATCTTTAGATCTTGAAGATTGGAAAAAAGACGAAAGAGCAAATATTACAACACACCACCTTTTAAAAATGGTAAGTGGCTTAGAATGGGAAGAAGACTACACAAAAATTTCTGATGTGACAAAAATGCTATTTCTAGAAAGAGATATGACGAAGTCTCAATCTAATAAAGAATTAGAGTTTGCACCAGGTACTCATTTTAATTACTCCTCTGGTACCACCAATTTAATTTCAGGAGTATTGCGTTCTCAATTCAAAACACATCAGGAATATTTAGATTTTCCTTATACTCAGTTGATTGACAAAATAGGCATGAACTCTATGTTGTTTGAAACAGATATGGAAGGAAACTTTGTGGGTTCTTCATATGCTTGGGCAACCGCTAGAGATTGGGCAAAATTTGGATTGCTTTATCTTCATAATGGAAATTGGAATGGAAATCAAATATTCAAAAGTTCTTGGGCTGACTATACGGCGACTCCTACAAAAGAATCTTTAAATGAATATGGTGCACAGTTTTGGACAAATACAGACGGCTATATTATAGACGCTCCTAAAGACATGTATTATGCAGATGGTTATCATGGACAAAGAATCTTTATTATCCCCTCAAAAGACCTTGTAATTGTTAGAACTGGGCTTACACAAAAAAACAGAACAGACTCTTACGATATCATGAATAAATTAATCAAAGAAGTTTTGGCTTCTATTGAATAGCGTATCTTCAATAGTTCATCTTAAAAAAAAATTATTTATGGAAGCCTATTACTTTTAAAAATAAAAATATATTTGAGATTAATTGATTCAAAATTATAAAAAAATATTGCTTGTTATTGTTTCATCTATCCTTTTAAATAGTAGTGGAATAGACCAATATTTGATAAAATATGACAACCGATTAGGCTTATATAAATACAAAGCAGGGAAAACCATCTTATCCATTAAGAAATAAAAAAAGAAAAAATATAGACTCACTAAACATCACTAATTTTAAGAATAAATTAGATCGTTTAAAAAATAAATATCCTTTTAATAAAAGAATAGAACAAAGTTATAAAATTAAAAAATCAGATACAGAAGTTGCCTTTTTATATTCAGAAGCGAATAGCAATATAAAAGAAAGAAAATTTTCCTTAGCAGAAAAAACAATTAAAAATTATATATCCTGAAATAATTAAATATAATGATTGTTCTTTTTTTAGAAGCTTACATCTATGAACAAACAAATAGACCTGAACAAGCAAAGGTTAAATGTTTAGAATTTCTCGCATTTTCTACCGCAAAATATTCTGAAAGATTTAGAGGACATAGAGACGTAGACATTAATGATGGCTTATTTAGTAAACAAAGAAATATTTCTAAAAGATGTATTAAAACTGGTATAAGAGAATTTAAACCATCTTTTTTAACTGAATTTCAACCCAAGTACCACTACAATAGTTACCTGCCTGGTTTTAATATGAATCCTGAAGACATCAGTAGATATATGCCTAAGTCTAAAGGAATGTTCTTCTTAACTATAACCTCTGATTACAGCAATAAAATAGGTTGGGATGGTCAATATTATTAGAAACTAAATAAGTATTTAGATACAACTCCGTGGATAAGAATATCAGAAGATAATACCGAATATGGATTAGCCATTCCTAAACAACTATACAAATCATCAAATAATAACTTTGGAGTAAGACTTAGTCCTTTTATAAACACAATTTCAACTAAACAAGTAACAATTGACAATATTGATTATGAAGTCAATGATAATATTTTAAATTATGGGGCCAAATTTTCAATTGGTTATTACTTTAATGAAAAAAAATCACAGGGAACTTTATTACAAATACAATTCTATAAATTTTGAAAATCAATATGTTACCAACACTAATAATATTAATATCTGGTTTGAAAATGAATACGACATCAGTCTCTATTATAGTTTATCCAAAAAATTAAACTTAAAAACTGGGATAAAAGATAATGATGCTGTAATTGGTATTTATTCTTATGGTTGGGAGATTTCTAATAACACTTCGAATCCTGATATAATTCTTAAATTTGAACTTTTTTAAAAATTATTTTTAACCTACTAAAATTTAGGTATAAAGAAATCCAATTATAAACAAAAAGAGCCGACTATTGCAAGTCGGCTCTTTTAATTTATTTACTTTTTACTACAAATCAAACCCGATACTTACATCTAATTTCTCTGCAATAATTGCATTTATTCTTGTCTTCAATTCTGGAATCTTTACATCTTTCAATGCATCGTTAGAAAAAGCATACATTAATAATGCTTTTGCTTCTTTCTTAGGAATTCCACGTTGTTGCATGTAGAACAAAGCACTATCGTCTAATTGTCCAATAGTACAACCATGAGAGCATTTTACATCATCTGCAAAAATCTCCAATTGAGGTTTTGAATTTACTGAAGCTTTTGCACCCACAATAACATTGTTATTTTGTTGGTATGCATTTATCTTCTGAGCTGCTTGCTCAACAATTACTTTACCATTAAATACTCCGGTAGAACTATCGTCGTAAATTCCCTTATACATTTCATGAGATTCACAATTTGGTGCTTTATGGCTTACCAAAGTATGATTGTCTACATGTTGTTTTCCATTTAAAATAGAAATCCCATTCATATGAGATACACAATGTTCTCCATTTTGAGAAAACTCTAAATTGTTACGTATTAATTTTCCTCCAAAAGAAAAGGTATGCACTGAAGCAAGACTAGCACTTTGTTGCGCAACAAACGTACTATCAATTAAAGAAGACGTTTCTACATCATTTTGCATTTTATAGAAATCTACGATTCCTCTTTTATTTACAAAAATCTCAGTAACCGCATTCGTTAACGTCTTATTTGAAGTCAAACTTTGGTGACGCTCAATAATTTGTACATGTGCATTTTCACCAACAATTACCAAGTTTCTAGGCTGAATCAAGATCTCTTGCTCACCTCCTGTAGAAAAGTTAATAATTTGAATAGGTTTTGGTACCACTTTGTTTTTCGGAATATTGATATAAGCTCCTTCTTGAGAAAACGCTGTATTCAAATCTGAAAGACTATTACTATCACCTGCTAGTTTGTTAAAATAAGAATCTATAGCCATTTTGTATTTTGGCCTTGTCAATGCGGAAGACATTACGCAAATATCCAATCCATCATGGGTTGTCTCTGATAAAAACGAATTGAATTTTCCATCAATATAAACCAAATTGTAACAATCTGCTTCATTGATAAAATACTTTTTAACGTCTTTGTATTCTAATGATTCTGATCCTTTAGGAAATACGTTGTAATCTGCTTTTAATACAGAGTTCAAGCTCGTGTATTTCCACTCCTCATCTTTTTTGGTAGGAAATCCATTCTTCTCAAAGGCATTAAATGCTTTTGAACGAATATCGTGTATATCTGAATCTGTATCTACCTCAACTTGGTTTTCAAAGGCCAAAAAAGAGGATATTAATTTTTCTTTTAATTCCATATATTAAGTATAAAGTCGAAAGTCAAAAGTCAAAAGTCATAAACACCAATGACGAAACTCACAACTAATAATTTATGCGTTCAATTCTTCTTTGATCCAGTCGTACCCTTTCTCTTCTAATTCTAAAGCTAATTCTTTACCTCCAGACTTCACAATTTTACCATCGTGTAAAACGTGAACAAAATCAGGAACGATATAATCTAACAAACGTTGGTAGTGTGTTATTATAATTACCGCGTTGTCTTTAGATTTTAATTTATTAACTCCGTTTGCAACGATACGCAAAGCATCAATATCCAAACCAGAATCTGTTTCATCTAAGATTGCCAATTTTGGCTCTAACATCGCCATTTGGAAAATCTCATTTCTTTTCTTCTCTCCTCCAGAAAAACCTTCGTTCAAAGAACGTGATAAGAATTTACGATCAATTTCTAACAATTGAGATTTCTCACGAATCATTTTCAACATATCTTTAGCGGGCATATCGGGTAAACCTTGTCCTTTTCTAGTTTCGTTGATAGAAGACTTGATAAAGTTTGTTACCGTAACACCCGGAATTTCAATTGGGTATTGAAAAGACAAAAACACGCCAGCATGAGCTCTTTCTTCCGGAGCTAATTCACTAATATCTTGACCATTCAATTCAATAAAACCTCCTGTTACTTCATACTCTTCTTTACCTGCAATTACAGAAGCCAATGTACTTTTTCCAGAACCATTTGGTCCCATAATAGCATGTACTTCACCTGCATTTACTTCGATATTTAATCCCTTAAGAATTGCTTTATCGTTTATACTCGCTTCTAGATTTTCTATTTTTAACATATAACTTAGTTTAAAGTCTGAAAGTCGAAAGTCGAAAGTTCAAAACTTTCTTCTAAAGACTTAACACCCTTATTTCTTTAAATATTTAATCAATCCTCCAATCATCTTGGATATTTCTATTACTTTTTCTCTTAGGTCTTCAAAATCATCTTGATCTACATAATTTAAATTAAAAGCTAAATACAATTGAGATTTTACCTCGCCTGCCTAGGCCTTCGCTACATAAAGAAAATAAACAAATTCTTTATCAGAATTTCTTTCAAAACCTTCAGCAATATTCGAACTAATCGATACTGAAGCTCTTCTTATCTGTTTCATTAAATCAAAACCTTTAGAAAACTTGCCCTCGTTGGTTTTAGCGTAAACTAGTTTATTAAAAAACCCTAGCTTTTGTCCAACAATCTGTTTCTTCAAAAGATGTACATCCTTTTATTTTTCTTTTTCATATTAATCTCACCTAAACTAGCATATCTAGGATTTGACTTTAATCTTTCGACCTTTGACTTTCGCCTTTGGTCTTTCACCCTTTTAGACTAACCCACGGATCCTTCTAAACTGATTTCTAATAATTTTTGTGCTTCAACGGCAAATTCCATTGGCAACTTACTCAATACGTCCTTGCTAAATCCGTTTACAATTAACGCGATCGCTTTTTCTGTATCAATCCCTCTTTGGTTGCAATAGAACAATTGATCTTCACCAATTTTACTCGTTGTCGCCTCATGTTCAATTTGAGCAGTTGTGTTTTTAGCTTCTATATAAGGGAAGGTATGTGCACCACATTGATCTCCCATTAACAAGGAATCACATTGGGAAAAGTTACGAGCGTTTTCTGCTCTTGAATTGATTTGCACCAATCCTCTATAACTGTTTTGTGATTTTCCTGCTGAGATACCTTTAGATATAATTGTACTTTTGGTATTTTTACCAAGGTGTATCATTTTTGTACCTGTATCTGCTTGCTGGTAGTTATTTGTTACAGCGATAGAATAAAATTCTCCCACTGAATTATCTCCTTTTAAAATACAAGAAGGATACTTCCAAGTAACCGCAGATCCTGTTTCAACTTGTGTCCAAGAAATTTTTGCGTTTTTCTCACAAATCCCTCTTTTTGTTACGAAGTTATAAACGCCCCCTTGTCCTTCTTTGTTTCCTGGAAACCAGTTTTGAACTGTAGAATATTTAATCTCTGCATCATCCATTGCAACCAACTCAACAACAGCAGCGTGCAATTGATTTTCATCTCTTGCAGGAGCAGTACACCCTTCTAAATAACTTACAAAACTACCTGCATCAGCAATAACCAACGTACGTTCAAACTGACCCGTACCTCCTTCGTTAATTCTAAAATAAGTAGATAATTCCATAGGACATTTCACTCCTTTTGGAATATAACAGAAAGAACCATCAGTAAAAACTGCTGAATTCAATGCTGCATAAAAGTTATCGGTCGAAGGAACTACAGAACCTATATATTTTCTAACCAATTCAGGATGTTTCAAAATTGCTTCAGAAATAGGCATAAAAATAATCCCTTTTTCTCCTAAAGCTTTTTTGAATGTTGTTGCTACAGAAACTGAATCTACCACGATATCTACGGCAACATTCTGTAATTTCTTTTGTTCATCAACAGAAATCCCTAACTTTCGATACATTTCTAATAAGTCTGGATCTACATCGTCTAAAGATTTATTTGGATCTACTGCCTTAGGTGCTGAATAATAACTTATCGATTGAAAATCTGGTTTATCATAACGAACATTTGCCCATTCTGGTTCTTCCATTTTCTCCCAAATTCTATAAGCTTCCAATCGCCAGTCTGTCATCCATTGTGGCTCATTTTTCTTTTTAGAAATTGCACGAATAATATCTTCACTTAATCCCTTTGGAAAAGTATCCGATTCAATATCTGTATAAAAACCATACTCATATTCTTGAGTTTCTAGTTCCTTTTTTAAGTCGTCTTCTGTATACTTCATATACTAGTCTTTAAAGTTTTAAAGCCTAAAGTTCAAAGTATAAAGTATAAAATACTCCAAATCTCTAAACTCAAACAATTTATTTATAATTATTCTTACTTACTACAATGAGAATGATTCTCCACAACCACAAGTTCTACTTGCATTTGGGTTATTAAAAACAAAGCCTGTTCCATTCAACCCTCCTGAATACTCCAAAGTAGTTCCTATCAGATATAAAAAACTTTTTTTATCAACGATAATTTTTACTCCATTGTCTTCAAAAACTTTATCTTCTTCATTAGAATTTTTATCAAAATCTAAATCATAAGACAACCCTGAACAGCCGCCACTTTTAACGCCAACACGAACAAAATCTATAGAAGCATCATACCCGTCATCTGTCATCAATTCGACAACTTTCTTTTTCGCTATGTCTGAAACTTTTATCATAATGATCTTGTTAAATTATTTTGTGTCTACAAAGATACAACTTGTCAATTATATTCAGAACAAATCTAAGTTGTATTTACTTATGTATACTATAAACGTTATTTATACAAAAACCTTACATTATACATGAAAAAAACGGAATTATACTATAAAGCCACGCTCGGCAATTTTTTATAATCAATAATTCACCATCTATTAAACCCCTTTACCAAATCCTCTATTAAAAAAAACAATTCACACCTACTCTTGCAGAACCATTAACGTATAGATTAAAATTCTCTAAAAATGCATGATAATACTGATGATTGTGTCCATACGCAAAACGAAACAAAAAATTCCATTGTCCAGTTTCACTAGTTTCACAAGGACCTAATTTTTTCATTTTCAAATCATAAGAGAAAGATATACGAAAATTATTCTGAGCATAAGTTTCAAAGACAAACATGGATATCAAAAAGACGAATAAATATAACTTTAGAGCTTTTTCATAGATATTTCATAGGGGTTATAAGACTGAATATACCAATACAAAATTCGATCAACTGTCTTTAAAGCTACCTTATTTCAATTTAAAATTGGGTAAACTCAAAAAAAAGGGGGATTTTTGCAAATCATAATACATAAAGATGATAGAAGACAAAACACCGAACAAAACAAGCTTGGCTGAATTAGGAGAATTTGGTTTGATAAAACACCTCACTGAACATTTTAAAGTTTCTAACAAGTCAACAATAAAAGGTGTTGGAGATGATGCGGCCGTACTAGATCACGCTGGTCTTAAGACACTTGTTACTACAGATTTATTAGTTGAAGGTGTGCATTTTAACTTAAGTTATATGCCTTTAAAACATTTGGGATACAAAGCTGTGATGGTAAATTTATCTGATGTGTATGCAATGAATGCAGATGCAACACAAATAACCGTATCAATTGCTGTTTCAAATCGTTTTCCATTAGAAGCGTTAGAGGAGTTATATGCTGGGATTCAACTTGCCTGTACAACCTATAATATAGATTTAATTGGAGGTGATACTACTTCTTCTCAAACAGGATTGTTAATTAGCGTTACCGCTCTAGGAACTGCTAAAGATGAAGATATCGTCTACAGAGATGGCGCTAAAGAAAACGACTTATTAGTTGTGACTGGAGACTTAGGAGCTGCATATTTAGGCTTACAGGTTCTAGAAAGGGAGCGTAAAGTTTTTGAAGTAAACCCAAATGCACAACCTGATTTAGACCAATATACTTACTTGGTAGAGCGCCAATTAAAACCAGAAGCTCGTAAAGACGTTTCAAAATTCTTAAAAGAATTAGATGTAAAACCGACGAGTATGATAGATATTTCTGATGGTCTTTCTTCTGAAGTGATTCACTTGTGTAAAAGTTCTGATGTAGGATGTAATTTATATGAAGACAAGCTTCCACTAGATCCTCAGGTAATTTCTACTTGTGAAGAATTTAATATGGACAGTACTGTTGTTGCACTTAATGGTGGTGAAGATTACGAATTGTTATTTACTGTTTCTCAAGATGATTTTGAAAAAATAAAAGGAAATCCTAATTTTTCTATCATAGGTCATATGACTTATAAAAATGAAGGAATCAACCTAATAACGAGAGCCAATCAAAAAATGGAATTGACAGCGCAAGGTTGGGATGCAATGTTGAAAAAAGAAAAAAAATAACACCCTTTAATCCTCTTAAGGTCTTATTGAAAATAATAAAGCATAAAAAAACCTGAAATTAATATTTCAGGTTTTTTTACATCTTTTCATAAGAGACCTAAAGACTATTACTCTCCTCTTACACGTTTTCCTTCTGCTTCTAAATCAGATAAAGCAGCTGTTTATTCGTCAGACAAGGCAAAAATTGATAAAATATTAGTTTCTTCATATGTATCCTATAGTAAATTGTACAACTCTTTATTACCTGAGTCTATTTTATAAATCAACTTATACTTATTGTTTCTTAAAGCATAATGACCATTACCTGTATTTCTAGGCACTTCTGTATACACATATTCTCTTATCTCTACCTATTTATTTTTCAACAATTCTTTAAAGCTTTGACTATTGTGTATTTTTTGAACATCTACTCCTGCTATCTCTACAATAGTTGCAAACAAATCTACTGTATGTACCAGCGCTTAAGACTCTCTTCCTGCTCGAGTTCCCATACCTGAAATTGCCATAGGAATATTAACTCCTACTTGATAAATAGAACCCTTTCTATGCTTATTTTTATCAATATACTGAGCTACTTTTTTTGGAGTACCATTGTCACCTATGAAAATGATCACTGCATTTGCTTTTTCTCCTTCTGACATACTCGCTATCAATATTCCCATTTCACTATCCATAGCTTCTAACATTGCCAAATAGTTGTTCAAATCTGTTTCTCCCTTAGTTTGAGAAACAGTAGAAATCAATTCATTATCCAGTCTATGAAAAGGAGTATGAGCTGCGTTATATGCCACCCACAAAAACCAAGGCTTCGTTTGTTTATTTTTCCAATCGATTGCCAGTTGTGTGTATTTTGTTGTTGAATAATTTTCTTTTTTTCTGCAGCTGTAGATGAAATAAGTAAGCTTTCTTGTCCGTTTTCTAACAAATCATACGACCAATAATCAGGAACAACACCTCCTAGACTTCCAGCATATCTATCTATTCCCATAGTTTGAGTAGGATGCGTAACGTTATCTCCCAAATGCCATTTTCCAAAAACAGCATTTGCATACGCATTACTCGTTTCCTAATTAATATAGGCTTGAAGAGATGCATGACTCCCAGAAAATAGACCTCGTATAGGAACTAAAACATTTGTATGTAAACCGTGTTTTCCCGTTAATATTGAAGCTCTTGTTGGAGAACACAAAGCATATGACCAAAGATTATCAAAAACCAACCCTGTATTCATTAGATTTTCTAGTGTTGGCAATACTGGTTTTATAGCATTCAACTTCTCTGCATAATTTAGGGTCACATCTAAACTCATATTATCTACAATAATCAATAGTATATTGGGATGCTGTGAATCAACAGGAGTTTCTTCTTTTGATTCTTCTTCTATAATTTTTTCCTCTTCAATAGACTCTGTAACACAATTGTAACAATCCGAAAAAAGAATTACTTAAAACAATTGAAATTGCAAAGACCCCACCAAAAAATTTGACATAAAAAAACAAGCTGAAGATTCAGCTTGTTTTTAGTTAATTTTTATGAATGTATGTCTGAAATTACCCTTCTAGCTTAGAGGACAATTCAAACCAACGCTTTTCTTTTACTGCAATCTCATCAATTTTCTTTTGAAGATTTATAGAGACTTCATTTATTGTATTGTCAGCAACTTCACCATTTGCAAACTACGACTCAATCGTTTCTTTTTGTCTTTCTAACTTTGCAATATCTGATTCTAAGGAACCATATTCACGATTTTCATTATGGCTTAATTTTACTTTTGGTTTTGGAGCCTCTTTTACAACAACCTTAGCCTCTACTTTTTTAGCCTTACTTTCCTTTGTCTTCGAGTCTTCATATGCTCTATAATCTGAGTAGTTCCATGGGAGTTATCAACCTCACCGTGTCCATTAAGCCTTGAAGTGTTGGCATATTCGGCTTTATAGCATTCAGGTCTTCTGCAAAATTTGGAGTTGCGTCAAGCCCCATATCGTCAGCAATTACCAATAATATGTTTGGATGAGCAAAAGGAGTTTCGATTTAACCTAATTCATCCTCTAATTCAGAGTTTCCAGATATGTCCTCAGAAACAGAACGAGAACAATTGAAAAAAATAATTGCCAAGCATAAAAACACTGAACGTAAACATTTTTTCATAATATGTGAATTTTATATTTCTTCCTGTATAGTTCTACTAAAACAACTCAAATAAAAAATACCCTACCAAATTTAACGAAATTCATTTAGAATGTTAACAACATTATTTTATTTGAAGATAATGTACAAAAAAGACCTTAAGTTTTATAAAAAATTTAACTTTACTATAATAAATTTATGCAAATGAGAAATTTAATAGTCTTTTTAAGTGTTTTAGCTGTCAACTTTAATATGAGCTCTCAGGCTTTTACAATCGATGGAATCACTGGAATTGAATTTTCTGAAACGGTTTTAGATTCTGAAATAACAATTGATGACGATTTGGTTACATATGGTATTGCAATCTCTCCAAACTCATTAGTGTTAAAATATACTGCTTCTTCAAAAACATTTGAATTAACCGGAAGTTCATCCGTAAGCTTTGATGGGAATCAAATTAATGCAGCTATCAATTTATCAATTGTTGACCAAGTTTTAAGCCAGCTATCTTTTGACATCGACAGCGACTTTTCTATTGCAAGTTTATCTTTTCAGTCGGAAACATTATCATTCGATTGGAATATAGCTAATAGCCAATTTGAAATATTTGGAGAAGCATCTATCGATTTAGACAACAATACTGTAAATATTAATTTAGGGTCCAATATGAATCCTGGTTTTGTAATTCAAAATGGTATTGTAGATGAGATAAAGGCTAGTATTAGGTCAAATTTCTCTCTCAAAGGTTTACAAATTGAACCACAAAATTTAACCTTCGAATATGTAAAATCAGACAATAGTTATAAAATGTATGGCGCACTTAAGAGTTCGTTAGAGAGCAATCAGATAGAATTACAACTCGGAAACTCTTCAGAGCCTGGTTTAATTATAGAAGATGGTGATATCAAAAAAATTGAAACAACGGTAAACGCTGATTTTTCATTTGCTGGGATGAAATTTGAACCCAATACGTTGACATTCTTATACAAAGAAGAAGGCGGGTTTTTTGAAATGTACGGGGCAGCAAATATATCTTTCGATGGAGAATCCTTAGCAGTTTCATTAGGAACTTCAAACTCACCGGGTTTAGAATATAGAGGAAATATAATAGAAAAAATCAATCTGGGTATTAGCTCAAATTTCTCTCTCAAAGGTCTACAAATTGAACCACAAAATTTAACCTTCGAATATGTAAAATCAGACAATAGTTATAAAATGCATGGCTTTCTAAGGAGTTCGTTAGAGGGCAATCAGATAGAATTACAACTCGGAATCTCTTCAGAGCCTGGTTTAATTATAGAAGATGGTGATATCAAAAAAATTGAAACAACGATTACAGCTGATTTTTCATTTTCAGGCATACGCTTTGAACCAAATAATCTCACCTTTTTATACAATGAATCGAGTGCTGTTTTTGAAATGTACGGAGAAACAAATACATATTTTGACGGAGAATCTGTGTTAGTTTCATTGGGGACTTCAAGTTCACCTGGTTTGGAGTATAGAAACAACCAGGTAGAAAAAATTAATATGGGTGTTAGCTCAAATTTTTCTATCAAAGAAATAGAAATTGAACCTATTAATTTAACATTCGAATATGAAAAATTTGACCAGAGTTATAAAATGCACGGTGAACTTAAAAGTGAGATAGAAGATAACAAACTAGAATTAGAATTTGGCAACACTCTCGAACCTGGCGTAATCATACGAAATGGAATCATAGAAAAAATTGAAGCAACAGTTACCGGAGAATTTTCAATTTCAGATATTCTATTCAAACCCCTAAATTTAACCTTCTTCTACAATAGTATTACAGAACAATATGAAATGTACGGTGAGTTGGATGTCACATTTGACAATGAGTCTATTTTTGTAAATCTAGGAGATGATACTTCCCCAGGTTTAGAATATAAAAACAATAGTATTCAGAAAATTGATATTGGAGTAACTTCCGATTTCAAATTAAAAGAGCTAGAAATTAAACCGACAGATCTTACCTTTATGTATGATAAATCTGAGGAGAGATATGAAATGTATGGAGATATTAGCTTTAAAGTTGGAGATGACGAAATTGAAGCAATTTTGGGAGACGCGTCAGACCCCGGGATGGTTTATGAAAAAGAAATCAAACATGTAAATATAGGAGTTTCGACAGAATTTAAAATTTCAGGTTTAAAAATAAAAGCCACTGATGTTGGTGTAGAATGGAGCAGCGGTAGTTATTATCACCTTTATGGCGATGCTGATTTGAGCATTGCTAATGACGACATAGATGCTGACTTTGGAACATTTTCCAATCCAGGTATAAAGATCAAATCTGGAGTACTACACGCTTTAGAGGTTGATTTAAATAGCGATTTGAAATTAGGAGGCTTAGAGGTAGAAACTAAGGATTTAGACGTTAAATATTCAAACAAAAAATTTGAAGTCACCGGAGAACTAACTGTCACAGAGGTGTTTTCATTATCGGTAACTTTGGGAGATGGAAATCAGGGAGGTTTAGAAATCGACGTAAGCGGAAATGAGCCTAAATTTAAATTAGAGGATTTTACAATTGACATTGAACATGCTAATTTAGGAGCCATCGATTTAAAGCAAATCAAATTAGAATTTGACAGTACTGGTATTGTTGAATCTGATGTCAAAATTGCTTTCCCGGAAGGATGGGAGGTTGATGCTGTAATGAAATTCAAAGGAAACCCCTCTAAAATAGATGCTATTGATATTTCTTACAGAGCAGATAACCTTGAGGAAGCAATCGAAATTTTTGAGGGTGTTCAACTCACCTATCTCGATGGAAACATAAGTAATATTACCAAACCCTCTAAACTTACTGTAGGTGCTTCCATAGGCACCATCTACGGAGGCGGATTTACGTTAGATAATAAATCGGCTACCTTCTTAGAAACTGGCGCAGATGTCACAATAAGCAAGAGCTCATTTAAAGTAAAGGGTGATGTCAATGTTGGAGCTTATCGAGAGGGAACAAATTCTTGGAAGGCCATACTTGGAGATGGTTCTATTGATCTTAATGCTGATTTTGGACATTATGTAAAAGTCGATACAGACATAAAATACCCAGGAGATCCTCTTATTGAAGCTAAAATAAATGCCTACCTAGACTCCCATGGTCATTTCGACGCTCTAGTAGATGTAGGGTTTATCGTTCCGCACTGGGTTCCCTTTATTGGAGGAAAACACTACGGCAGCGTTGACGGAGCTGTACGCTATAAAAAAGGATATTTAAAAGATAGCTTTGGAGCAGGCTGGGTTAATATTAAAACGTTCTGGCATACATATCACGAAGGTGCCAAATTTAATTTTGGAACGAGAAAAATAAGTAGTATCGGTAGTGGATCTATAAAAAGTATAGAAAAAGACATAAAAAATGACGAGAGCAAAGTAGCAGGGAAAAATGCAACAACTGCACAGAGTATCGTTCACACTTTTACAGTTCCTCAACCAGCGCCAAACTCTATGCTTATCGATATCGATTGGAATGGTGAAGTTTCTAATGCCATCGTTAATGTGGTTGGGCCTGAAGGAGTTTATGAATTGACAAAAGCAGTTGTTTTAGAACAAAATGACATATCTACTACTCCTACTTTAGGATATGAAGAAAACTTTACATTGATTGAAAAAGATACAGTAACAACCTTTATATTTAAAACTCCATCAGCTTTCAGTGAAGAGGAGATTATTCATTCTGATTTGATTGCTGGGCGCTATCAATTAATTATCTCTTTTCCTGAGGCAGTATCTGAAATTGATACCATTCAGTTCAATCCGAAATGGCAAATGCCTTCAGCTTCAATAAACGTTGATAAAAATGATGAAAATGAATTTAATTTAGATATTGCATATTGGTCTTCACTTCCAGATTCTACCTATGTATCTTTTTATGTAAATACAGAGGCGTCTTATGAAGAATCTAGATTGATAAATCACATAAAAGCTAATAACTTCGATGAGACTGGCTATGGCTCAGAACAGCTTTCTTATGCTCCACACACCTCAAATGAAAACAGCCAAGACCTATATTTCTATGCCGTAATTGAGGATGGCGTAAATCCTCCTTTGCTTTCTGAAATATCATCGTCCTACTCCCATTCTTCGGATTTATCTGGAACTATCATCCTAACAAATTCGTCCACCGAAATTGAAACTTCAGGTCTCAGAATATTTATTGACGAAGACAAGGACAATTATTTTGATACCATATCAACAGGAGGTCTTGAAAAATTTTCAATCTCAAACGAGGAGGGGTATTTCGCGTTCAGAAATTTAGGAATTGGCACACACTCTGTCAAGGTTGTTCTTCCTGAAGGATATAGGATAAAAGGAAAAATAGATAGATTTTCTGAGGAGGAAATCACATATAATGGCTCGCCACTAGAATTAAATTTTGAAATAGAAACCTACTAAATATGAAACGCAATTATAAATTACATTTTATAACTATATTCTTTATTGTAATAAGTTCATTACAAAGTCAAGAACAGGTTCCTTCTTACGAGATTACTCCCGTAGAAAATGCCCTGCACGGCTTCGCAACCTCTGTTTCCGAATCATGGGCACTGGTAAGCTCTCCACAAAAAGATATCAATTCAAAACAAAGTATTGGAAGTGTTGTCTTTTATCAGTTAACTGATGGGGAATGGGCTTTTTTTCAAGAGGTATCGCCCGAAGAACTAGAGGAGTTTGCGAGTTTTGGAATGAGTTTAGACATTGACGGTACCACCGCGGTTATTTCTTGCTTTGGTGATCATGAAATTGGACTCTTTTCAGGAGCCGTATACGTTTACCAATTTGATGATCAAGAAAAAATATGGATACTCGAAACAAAATTAAAAGCCTCTGACTCTAGTATTGGAACTAATTTTGGAAACTCTGTGAGTATTAATAACGATCTAATTGCTATAGGTGCCCACAATGCAGAGGGAAACGAAATTAAATCAGGAGCTGTATATGTATTTGAAAAATTAGACAGCGGCTGGACAGAAACAAAAAAAATAGTTGCTTCTAATGGAAAAAAGAATGATTACTTTGGACATGAAGTGGACATTATAGATGAAAACACTATCTCTGTTGGTGCATATAATGCTGATGGAAAAGAAGAACGGTCTGGTGTTGTTTATATTTATCAGAAAAGTGATGCTAATGATTGGACTACAGAAATAATTTTATCGGACCCTAATGGCAAATCAAGTGACCTATTTGGATACTGCCTAAGCGGTAGTACAAATGAACAAACAAATATACTATTCTTAGGTGCTCCTGGTAGAAACAACAACGAACTTCAAACAGGATCTGTTTATTTATTCTCACAAATAAAAGGTAGTAATACTTGGAGTCTAAATTACGAATTAACAGAAAGCTCTAGCGGGAACAATGACCATTTTGGCCACTCTGTATCATTTAACAGCAATGGAAATCTATTTGTAGGAGCAAATCGAGCTGCTGCAAATAATTCTACAAATGCGGGTAAAATTTATATTTATGAAAATATTTCATTAGATGAGAATTCATTAAACGAGGGAACAGAATTCAGTCAAACTAACTCTAAAAATTTTGAACACTTTGGAACCAGTATTTCATCCGACAATGAAAATCTAATTATTGCTTCGCCTTTTGCTGTATCTGACGAAAAAACGAATGCTGGCGCGGTTTATTTTTACAGATATGAATCTCTTAATATTGATGAAAACAACTTAGAGAACCTCTATACTGTACATCAAAATATTCCAAATCCTTTTACCTCAAGTACGCTAATTTCTTACAATATTAGAAAAGCTGGTAATGTGAAAATAACGCTATATGATGTGAACGGAAAAACAATTTCCATATTAAGAGACGACTATCAAGAGTTTGGAAATTATTCCCTATCCTTTAGAGATATAGGATTATCACCGGGAATCTACTTCTTTGAATTCACTATCAATGATTTTAAAACTACTAAAAAAATGATTTTCTATTAATCCATACGTTAATTCCTTAAAAAACGCTGTTCAAAATACTTTTTGAGTTGTCTTTTACTATATCAACCCTCTAACTTAGCGGACAACTCAAACCAACGCTCTTCTTTAGCATCAATATCATCAATTACTTTTTGAAGCTTTATAGAAACGTCATTTACATCACCTGGCTCAACTTCACCATTTGCAAACTGAGCTTCTATTTTTTCTTTCTGCTTTACTAGTTTCACAATATCCGTTTCTAAGGAACCATATTCACGATTTTCATTATAACTCAACTTTACTTTTGGTTTTGGCGCTTCTTTTACAACTGACTTAGTCTGCACTTTTTTTGCCTTACTTTCCTTTGGCTTAGAGTCTTCATATGCTCTATAATCAGAATAATTTCCTGGGAAGCTTTCTACAACTCCATGTCCTCTAAAGACAAATAACGAATCCACAATTTTATCCATAAAATAACGGTCATGCGAAACCACGATTAAATTCCCGGGGAAATCTAACAAAAATGCTTCTAACACATTTAAGGTTACAATATCTAAATCATTTGTAGGCTCATCCAAAATTAAAAAGTTTGGATTCTGAATCAAAGTTGCACATAAAAACAATCGCTTACGCTCACCACCACTCAATTTTTCAACAAAATCATACTGACGTTTTCTATCAAATAAAAAACGCTCTAACAACTGACTTGCAGAAATTTTATTTCCTTTTGCCAACGGAATGTATTCTCCAAATTCCTTGATAACTTCAATTACCTTTTGTCCGGGCTTTACCGTAATTCCATTTTGAGTATAATAACCATATTTTACAGTTTCTCCCAAAATCACTTTTCCTTTGTCTGCAGCTTCTTTATGGGTGATCAGGTTTAAGAAACTAGATTTTCCAGTTCCATTTTTCCCAATAATTCCGATACGTTCTCCTCTTTTGAAAACATACTCAAAACCGTCCATGATTTTCAAATCACCATAAGACTTATATACATTGTGCATTTCTAAGATTTTACTCCCCAAACGTGCCATGCTAATTTCTAACTGAACTTTGTGTTCAATTCTTCTATTATGTGCTTTTTCTTTGATTTCATAGAAATCATCAATTCTAGACTTAGATTTTGTAGTACGTGCTTTTGGTTGTCTACGCATCCAATCCAATTCCTTTTTGAATAAATTTTTTGCTTTTTCCTGAACAACTTGTTCTAAAGCAACTCTTTCTTCTTTCTTCTCAAGGTAATAAGAGTAATTTCCTTTATAACTATAAAGCTCTCCGCCATCTAATTCTACAATCTCAGTACACACACGTTCTAAAAAATAACGGTCATGCGTAACCATAAATAAAGTGATTTTTTCTTTTTTAAAGAAAGCTTCTAACCACTCAATCATTTCTAGGTCTAAGTGATTGGTAGGTTCATCCAAAATCAACAAATCAGGTTTATTGATTAACACAGTTGCCAACCCTAAACGTTTTTTTTGTCCCCCTGAAAGTCCGTCTACTCTCTGGTGAATATCATCAAATTTTAATTTTGATAAAATCTGTTTGTATTGTGTTTCAAAGTCCCAAGCATCGTATTGATCCATTAAGTCAAATGCTTGTTGGTATGCATCTGCATCGTCTGGATTCTCAAGAGCAGCTTCATATTGCTTTACTACTTTCAATGTTGGATTGTCAGAGCTAAAGATAATTTCTTCAATTGTTAAATTCGGATCCAACACATCGTCCTGCGCTAAATAAGCAACTTGAATGTCTTTTCTTGTAACAACCTGACCCGTATCTGTCGTATCTCTACCTGTAAGAATATTTAAGATAGATGTCTTTCCAGTACCATTTTTTGCAACAAAAGCTACTTTTTGATCTTTATTAATTCCAAAAGAGAGCTTTTCAAACAATACTCTTTCTCCATACGCTTTGGAGATATTTTCTACAGATACATAATTCATGAATTCTTTCCTTTTTAAGACGGCAAAGATACAGAGTCTCAAAGCAATAATGGACTTCTCTCTAAAAAATTCACTTTGATACCGCTAAATAGCCAAAACGCATTTTTTTTAGGTATTTTTAACCGCTGTAATGTCTGCTTACTTTGATTCAAATTACGCCACAAAAAAATACTAAAATGTCAACGGAACTACTTCTTAAAATTGATGATTTAAAAATTTCATTTCCTTCAAAAAAGGAAAAAAATGAAATGGTACATGGGGTTAGTTTTGATATTCATGAAAATGAAATTGTTGGAATTGTTGGAGAATCGGGAAGTGGAAAATCTATTTCTTCCTTAGCTATTTTAGGGTTGTTAGATAAAAAAGCGTCGCTGCTAGAAGGCTCGATTCATTTCAATGACACCGACATTACTCATTATAAAGATTCCCAGTTTCGAAAAATAAGAGGTGCTCAAATTTCTATGATTTTTCAGGAACCAATGAGTTCTTTAAATCCAAGTATGACCTGTGGTCTTCAGGTTCTAGAAATTTTAAGACAGCATACTAAACGTTCAAAAAAAGAAGCCGAAGCGGAAGTAATTCGTCTCTTTGAAAAAGTAAAATTGCCTCGTGCTATTGAAATGTATGACCAGTATCCACATCAAATTTCAGGTGGACAAAAACAGCGTGTCATGATTGCCATGGCAATTGCTTGCAAACCAAAATTATTGATTGCTGATGAGCCAACGACTGCTTTAGATGTAACTGTACAAAAAGAAATTATGAAACTATTAAAAGAACTGCAACAAGAAACAGGCATGAGTATTTTATTTATTTCTCATGACTTGTCTTTGGTTTCTGAAATCTGCGATCGTGTTGTAGTTATGTATCAAGGAAATATTGTAGAACAAGGAAATTCAAAAGAACTTTTTAAAAATCCTCAAAACAACTATACAAAAGCGTTAATTCAATCAAAACCTAGTATTGATTTTCGCTTAAAAAAATTACCCTCTGTGGTCGATTTTATTCAAAATACAGTAGAAAACGAGTTGTATACGACTGCTGAGAGAGCAGAATTTCATTCAGAATTGTATGCGAAAAAACCTCTTTTAGAAATCATTGATTTGAAAAAATACTACGTTGGAAACAAAACTTGGTGGTTCCAAAAAGATACATTTGTAAAAGCTGTCGATGGCGTTTCTTTTAAATTATTTGAAGGGGAAACACTCGGTTTGGTTGGAGAATCTGGTTGTGGAAAATCTACTTTAGGAAGAACACTTTTGCATTTGGAGAAAGTTACCTCTGGACAAATTATATACAAGGGGAAAGACTTAGCGAAACTTTCTAACTCAGAAATTAAGGCACTAAGAAAAGACATACAAATTATTTTTCAAGATCCTTTTTCTTCTTTAAATCCGAGAATCTCTATTGGCGAGGCCATTTTAGAACCTATGAAAGTTCATGGTATTTTAAACAACACCTTTGAACGCAAAGAACAAGTCATCTCTATTTTAGAAAAAGTAGGATTAGAAGCAGAACATTACGACAGATACCCTCATGAATTTTCTGGAGGACAACGACAAAGAATTGGAATTGCTAGAACCATTGCTTTGCAACCAAAATTAATTGTTTGTGATGAATCTGTCTCTGCATTAGATGTTTCTGTACAAGCACAAGTATTGAATCTTTTAAACGATTTAAAAAAGGATTTTGGGTTTACCTATATTTTTATTTCTCATGACTTATCAGTTGTAAAATATATGTCGGATCAGTTGGTTGTTATGAATCTAGGAAAAATTGAAGAAATTGGAGATGCAGACACCATTTATAAATATCCGCAATCAGCATACACACAAAAATTAATTGCTTCTATACCAACTGGAGAAGGGAAATAGCATTCGAAGACTTCTGCTTTTATTATTTATACTGGCGTCCAAAAAAGTATTTGATCTACCTAATAAATAAATTTTCAGAAAATTAAAAAAAATAGCTAAAAAGTGTATCTTGCAATCATATTATACTCCTTATAAATAGATTACTTGGAATTATTGAAAATTATAAGACCTACTATTAAAGGAACTTTTGTGCTCTACATTAAAACAAATTGAGAAAGATAGAAAAAGTTGGTATCATTATTGAATAACAACCAAAACTAATAGAATATCTAAAACATGAGAAACACGACAAAAACACTTTTAGTAATTGCAATGGTAATTAATATTACAGCATGTAAATCTAAACAAGAAGTAATAAAAACAAATGATCAAGAGATTGAAGTTATCATTCCTTGCTCAGGAGAAAAATACAGGTCAGATAGTAAATACATTCGTGCTAGTTCTATGGGAGAAAGTCAGGATATGACGCTTGCCAAGAAAAAAGCTAGGAATAACACGCTACAAGAACTAGCAAGTAAAGTACAAACTACTGTACAATCTGTTGTAGACAACTATCAAAATTCTACCGAAACACAAAACGGAGAGAATATATCTAAACGTTTTGAGGCACTAACAAGAGAAGTTGTAGATGTTGAGATAAGCAACTATATTACAGCTTGTGAAAAATTAACAAAAACTAAAAAAGGGACTTTTCGATCTTATTTGTCCTATGAAATTGAAATAGAGTCTTTATTAGAACCTTTAAGCGCAAAAATATCTCAAGATGAAGTGTTAAGAATAGACTACAATTATGAGAAATTTAAGAAAAATTTTCATGATGCGTTGAGCAAAAACAAATAAGATATCCAACAGAATTTATAAAAAATCACACTAAGGTTTTAAAATCTTATTGTGATTTTTTTAATAAAAGTATCTTTATATGAAACACTCCTTATCTCTTTTCTTAATCGCACTTCTTCTCTTCTCTTGTAAAGCAAAAAAGCTAAGAAAACAAGCGTTTGAGTTCGAAAAACACGGTGCTTTTGAACAAGCTTCACAATATTATTATAAATCTTTACAAATTGACAACAATAACGTTGATGCTATTGTTGGTTATAAAAAAAACACTCAAATTTTTTTAGATCAAACCTATCAAGAATTTTATTCAGCTTTTAAAAATGGCGATTTAAAATCTTCAATATACGTTTATCAAGACGCTAAGGAAATAGAAGAAAAAGCAGCAAAACTAGATATTCGTTTGCAGCAACTAAATGACTACACTGTCTATTATGATGAGGCCTTATCCCGTTATTTAGAGCAACAATATACCAAAGGAAAACAACATTTAACACTCAAAAACTTCACTGCTGCAAAAACCGTTTTTGAAGAAATTATTTATTTTGATGAAATTTTTAGAGACACGAAATCCCAACTAGAAATTGCTACGTACGAACCTATTTACTTAAATGGAGTTCAGCTTTTAGAAAGCAATTCTAATAGGAAAGCCTACTATGAATTTAACGAAATTTTAAAAAAGACGAATTATAAAGACGCTTTAAACCTTAGAAATGAAGCTCTTGAAAAAGCTACAATAAAAATAGCGGTCAGCCCTAGTTACGCTAGTAGAACTTCTAATAAACAAAAAAGTGAATTTAAAAAATTCTTTATCGCTAGGCTAAATGACATCCCTTCTCCGTTTTACAAAATCATTGAACTGCCTTCATTAAAATCAAGTTATCCACTAGATACCCAGCTTAGTATTGCAGAAAGCAAAGGTGTAAAAGCTTTATTCTTTATCGAAATTAATGACGTTTCCTATTATAAAGCTCCTGTTAATACCTCGACATACAAGGCTTATAAAAAAATAAATACTTCCTATAAAGACACTGAAGGTAAAACCAAAACAAGAACAGAATACACAAAGGTTGCCTGTAAAATGTATTCAGACTCTAAGAAAGTAGCTGTAAATTTGGACTATAAACTTATTTCAACACAAGACAAAAGTGTCCTTGTAAATAAAGTTGTAAAAAAGGAACTTTGGGACAGAATACAATACACGAATTATAAGGGTGACTACAAACAACTCGTGGCAGGATATTGGAAATATCAAACCACAGGACACGCATCAGATAAGATAAGAGATTCTAATTCTGAAAACAGAAAATTACAATCCTTATTTCAATCTAGAAAAACATTGGAATCAACTACCACGCTCTACAATAATCTTATAAAAACTATGAGTAGTAGTCTTATACAATCCATTGCAGATTATGATCCAAAATAAATTTTATAGTAGTATCTATATCTTTCTTGTTGTTCTATTTATCAGCTGTGGTAGCTCTAAAAAAATAGCGAGACAGTTTGAAGAATTACCCGAGTGGATCAAACAAAAACCGCAAAACGAAGTCACATATTACGGTGTTGGAAAAGCTCCTAAAAGTGGTTTTCCTGATGTGTATATAAAAGCTGCTGAAAAACAAGCGCTAACTGATTTAGCAGAACAAATATCTGTAAAAGTAAATGCCACTTCACTACTTTATCAATTTGAAATTGACAATCAGAAGAGTGATTTTTACATGAACAAACAAAACATAGAAACCACTAATTTTTTTGAAGGATATACCATCTCAAAAACATACGAAAACGAAGACTTTTATTGGAATCTTATTGAAATTTACAAATCTAAATACCTGGAAATAAAACGCCTAAGAAAAACGACAACATTAGAAAAAGCCTACCAATATTATGTAGCCGGACAATTGAAAAAAGAAGCACGTGATTTATATACAGCAACTTCGTTTTTTATAAAATCGCTGGAAACACTAAAACCCTATTGGAGTGAAAACACAAAATTTACAACCAAAACGGGCAAGTCAATTGATCTTGCCATTGAAAACACGAATGAAATCCAATTTCTATTTAAAGGTTTGGCCATCCAAAAAAAGAAAAATACACTTACTTTAAAACGAGGTGACTTCTTAGCAAAAAACACAGCTATTGCTGTTTTAACCCATGCTGAATATGGTGTCTTAGAACATTTCCCTTACACCATAACCACTTCTATTACACTAGAAAAATCGAAACAACTTTATACAAAAGAAACTGGATTGATTACTAGTCTCCCAATAAAAGTAATCACTCAAAATAACAAAGAAAATCTAGAGATAAGTGTAGATGGAAAAGAGATTCTAAAAAAATTAACGACCGATTTGATGTTGCGAAAAATTTTAATAAACTCCATTCCTGAACCATTAAAATCTACAATACACATTGAAGTTCTTCAACCTAAAATTAATGTAATACTCTCATCAAAAGACAAAGGTTTATCCCTAGAAAAAACAGCGCTGGAAACAATAAACCATTTTGAAAAAAAAGGGATTAATACTCCTCTACCAACTGAAAAGACTTTCTATACGCTATTTATAGAGATAACTCAAATAGGAAAAGAAGCCTTTAAAATAAGTACAAAACTTCGTTCACCCTTAAAAGAAAACTTATACAACACGATGCGAACTATCAATATCGATCCTTTTGTATATCCTACTCAGGAAAAGATGTTAAATAGCATTCTAAATTCTCTTAAACGCAAAGAATTCTCAAAAACTTTGGCGCTTATACTGTAAATATTAAATCAATTCATAATGGATGTACCAAACTGAATCTGAATTCTTTGTTAAGGAAGTTTTATCAAAAAAAAGAAACCTAAGTTTCATAAAATTGTATCTTGCTGGTTGAATTATATTCCATAAATAACACTATTTTTTTGATTATGAAACTTCATTCTTTACTACTAATTATTCCTTTTGTACTTATTTCATGTGGGAGTACTAGAACCATTACCGATAGAGCAGATATTGTAGCGCTATCAACTAAAAGAGTTTTGAAAAACCACGCAAAAAATAATTTTGATAGAAATACATTGACTGCAGATTTAAAAGTAAGTTTAAAAAAATCTAATCGTTCTCAAAGCATGTCTGTAAAGATGAGAATTGCAAAAGATTCAATGATATGGTTTAGTGGTACTGTCTTTGGTTTTCCTGTAGCTAAAGCTATTATTACCCCTGAAAGAGTGAGTTATTATATAAAAATTAACAAGACTTATTTTGATGGTGACTATTCACAAATCAACAAATTATTAGGAGCAGAACTCGATTTTACAATGCTTCAAAATTTATTATTAGGAGATGCTATTTTTAAAATGAATGCTAAAAATTATGAATCAGAGATAGACCAGCAAGCACATTTACTAACCTCTAAACAAGAGAATGCAATTACTGAAATACTTTTATGGTTTCACCCTATAAATTTTAAAATCGAAAAACAAGAAATTCGTACTTCTGAAAAAAATCGTTTTTTATCTGTAGAATACAAAGGATATAACAAAATTGACAATACATCTATTCCCGGAAAAATATCAATCCTTGTAAAAGACACTAAAAATAATGCGAGTATTGATCTGGATTATAAATCTGTTCGTTTGGATGAAAAACTGTCGTTCCCTTATAAAATTCCTAGTGGCTACAAAAGAATACTAAAATAATGCATACAATTCATTTTCTAAATACTAAGAGTAAATTCACACAAAAAAAAGATTTCTTTTTTAAGGTTATTACTTTGTGTTTTATTCTTTTTACGACGATTTCCTCTTTTGCTCAAAGTTCTTCTCAAAAATCATTAGAAGCAAAAAGAACTCGTTTACAACTAGAGATTAAAAAAATGAATTCTCTTTTATTTCAATCCAAATCTGAGGGAAAAAATCTACTAAATGAACTTGGTGATCTGAATCAAAAAATTGGAGTTCGTTCAAAGTTAATTTCTACTATCAACCAAGAAGCAGGTGTCTTAGATTCAAAGATCAGTAAAAATCAAAAACAAATAAAAGTCTTAGAAAAAGAACTCCAAGTCTTAAAAGACGACTATGCTGATATGATCTACAAGTCATATAAAAGTAAATCTATGCAAAGCAGGTTGATGTTTCTTCTTTCCGCAGATAATTTTGACCAAGCTTATAAGCGTTTTCAATATATGGGTCAGTATACCGATTTTAGAAAAAAACAAGGAGAAGAAATTGCCCTTCAAACTGTAAAGGTTGAAAAATTAACCGGTGCTCTTAAAGTTCAAAAAATTGAAAAGCAAAATCTACTCACAGAACAAAAAGAAGAGCAAACTATTATTGAAGTTGAAAAGAAAGAGCAAGAGGTGCTTTTAAATGAAGTAAAATCTCAAGAAAAAAAATACACTGCTGAAATTAAAAAGAAGCAAAAAGAAGAAAGAAAAATAGACAAACAGATTGAAAAAATAATTAGAGATGCTATTGCTGCTTCTAAAAAGAAAAATAAGGGAAGTACTTCTAAAGGGTTTGCTTTGACTCCTGAAGCAAAAATTCTAGCTGCTAAATTTACTCAAAATAGAGGAAAACTTCCTTGGCCAGTTACCAATGCTTTGGTAGTTCGTACGTTTGGAAAAGTCCCTCACGAAAGTCTTCCAGGAATTTACAGACAAAGCAACGGAATTCATATTGCAACCAATAAAAAAGCGAAAGCAAGAGCCATTTTTCAAGGAACGGTATTCGCTATTCAAGTCAGTTCTATTGGGATGAAAACCATATATGTACAACATGGTAACTATATTTCTTTATACAGCAACCTTGAAACTGTTTCTGTGAAAAAAGGAGATACTATTGCTTTAAAACAAAGTATTGGTGAAATACATACTGATAAAGTTAATGGAAAAACTATTTTGAAGTTTCAAATATGGAAAGACACTTCTAAAGAAAATCCTGCTTCGTGGTTGCTACGATTGTAAAAAGGAAAACCTGATCTCAATATAATTTTCTATACGTGTTCTCTTAACGAAAACCGCATCTCATTTCGAGTAATTTTTGGCAAAAAATTGTATCGAGAAATATTCTTTTAATATAAGATACGAGATTTTAAATACCCATCAGCAGGTCTAACAACCACAGGTAAACACAAGTTGAAATAATCATTATTAAATTAGAGAACTGGATTTAGCTAAACAAAGCCTTTAACTCATTCGCATCTTGAGGTTTCATTTTCCCAGACATTACCAAGCTCAATTGACGTCTGCGCAGCGCGGCTGCAAAACGTTCTTTTTCTAAGTTGGTTTCAGGAATCAATTCAGGAACTTTTACTTTATTTCCTTCTAAATCTACGGCTACAAATGTATAAATACATTCATTCACTTTTGTTTTATTCCCAGAACTACGATTTTCAATCCATACATCTGCAAAAATCTCCATAGAAGACCCAAATGCTCTTGATACTTTTGCCTCTATGGTAACCGTACTTCCAATAGGCACAGGTTTTGTAAAGACAACATGATTTACAGACACAGTAACTGCAATGTTATTAGAATGTCGTTGCGCCGCAATACAACATATGCGATCTACACGAGACAACAACTCACCTCCAAACATTCTATTTAATCCGTTGGTGTCACTTGGAAGCACCAAATCTGTTGTAATTGCTAAAGATTCTCTGGCTGTTTTAAATGTCATGTATTATGCTTTTTTGATTACATAAATTTACGACTTTTTATGCTTCTTACTTTCGTATAGGAATAAATAATTATTATCTAAATAATTTTTAATATGCATCAAAAACATAAAGTTTATGTCTTTTATCCCCTGTTACTTCCTTTAAGATCTCTAGCCTTTCTAGATCATCTATTAAATTATAGGCCGTACGTTTTGAAACCCCAGTAATTTCTAAAACCTTATTGATATCAATCATTGGACGTTTAAATAAATACTGTATACTTTTTTGACTATTATTAGCTCTTGTCCCTAATTTCCGCACATTTAAATCCGTATTTTCCTTTAGTTTTAATATAGCATCAAAAGTTTCAACTCCTTTTTTTCGCTGTTTCTATAACCCCTACCAAAAAAAAATTTAACCATTGAACAATATTATTGTTAATCATAGCACTCATTAAATTATCATAATAGAGTGTTTTATTACGTTCGAAAAAATCTGATAAATACAAAACAGGACTTTTAAGCAGCTCTTTATCAACTAAATATCAGGTAATCAATAAACGACCAACCCGACTGTTACCATCTAAAAAAGGATGTATCGTTTCAAATTGATAATGAATTATCGCTATTTTCAACAGATCTGGCAAATAATCTATTTCATTATGAGCAAAGTTTTCTAAATCACTCATCAAATTCCCTATACTTGTATGAATTGGAGGAATCAAAACAGCATCATTTATTGAAGCACCTCCAATTCAATTTTGACTTGTTCGAAAAACACCTAGTAACTTCTGCTCTCCACTTACTACTTGTAACAATACTTTATGAGTCTCTCTTATAATCTAGCAGACAAAGGCAAGTTACCTAACATTTCAATAGCCTGATGCATTGCTTGAATATGGTTCTGTACTTCTTCCCAATCATCTCTTTTTTCATGGCTCACATTTTCTTTATCAAGTAAAGCTTCTTCCATGTTTGTTTGAGTTCCTTCGATTTTACTACTTTGCGTAGCCTCTTTAAGAACATGCATGCTCATAAATAAATCGATATCAGGTATATGTTTACTATACATATCTAAACTCCCTAACTACCTATCGGCTTTTGAGAGTAACTTTACGAACTCCATATCACCTAATATCCATTGTTTATTGATATTTGTGGGCTAAAAATTTTATAATAACCTTGATTGATATAATTTCCTGAATTAAAATCTTGCATTTTTTTTGTTTTATGCATTAACAGAATTTATAATAAGGATGCATTATAATACTCCTTAATTAAATTATATCTTTCTATATATCCTAAAAAACTACTCTTCTTCCTTAATATCCTTTAACATTAATTGCAAGGACGTATTTCCGTTCCAATGATTTTCATCTACGGTAAAAGCAGCTTGAAAAGAATTCCCAGATTTTGCTAATGGAAATTGATCTCCTAATCCAAAACCAATGGCATTATAGGTTTTAGCATCAGCCCCTGAAATAATATTTAATTTCAAGTGTGATTTGTCCGCCCCAACTGGTTTTCCATACCCATTATCTCTCAACCCTCTTGCCATAAAAGCGGGATGCATATTTTGTGGTCCAAAAGGAGCCATCTGACTAAGGATTCTAAAAAACTGAGGCGTAATATCTGATAAAAAAACCTCGCTATCAATTTGAATTTCAGGAGTTCTCAACGCTTCTGGAATACTATTTTTAACGACTTCTTCAAACTTTTCTTTAAAATTCTCGTAGTTTTCTGGCTTCAAAGTCAAACCCGCTGCATATTTATGTCCTCCAAACTGTTCTATAAAAGCACTGCATTCATGCAAGGCATCATACACATCAAAACCCTTTACGGAACGAGCAGAAGCAGCTAATTTGTCTCCAGATTTTGTAAACACCAACGTAGGTCGATAATGTTTTTCGATCAATCGAGATGCAACGATACCAATCACTCCTTTGTGCCAGTCTTCTTGATAAACAACACTGGTATACTCTTGCTCTTCGTTATTTTCTTGAATTTGTTGCAACGCTTCTTCTGTGATTTTTTTATCTAACTCTTTTCTGTCTGTATTGTTTTTTTCAATCTCAGAAGCAAATTCTACTGCTTTGTCTAGGTTCTTTTCAGACATCAATTCAACGGCATACAAGCCGTGTTTCATTCTACCAGCAGCATTAATTCTTGGAGCAATTACAAAAACTACATCTGTAATAGTCAAGACATCTTTATCCAACTGCTGAATAATCGCTTGAATTCCTGCCCTAGGTTTTGTATTGATTACTTGCAAACCATGAAAAGCTAAGATTCTATTCTCTCCTGTCATCGGAACGATATCGGCTGCAATTGCCGTCGCTACCAAATCTAAATAAGGAATTAGATCTTCAAAAGGTTGTTCTTTTTTTTGGGTCAATGCTTGAATTAATTTAAAACCTACTCCACAACCACACAACTCATCATATGGATAACTGCAATCGTCTCTTTTAGGGTCTAAAACAGCAACTGCTTTTGGAATTTTATCTCCTGGTCTATGGTGATCACAAATAATAAAATCAATTCCTTTTTCTGAAGCATAGGCTACTTTATCAATTGCTTTAATACCACAATCAAGTGCAATAATCAAAGTAATATCATTGTCAGAAGCAAAGTCAATACCCATATAAGAAACGCCATATCCTTCCTTATAGCGATCGGGGATATAGGTGGTAACTTGCTCATAAAAAGACAGTAAATATGTAGACATTAGTGCTACAGATGTAGTACCATCAACATCATAATCGCCATATACCATAATGTTTTCTCCATTGGCAATTGCAGTTTCAATTCTAGCAACTGCCAAATCCATATCCTTCATTAAGAATGGGTCGTGTAGTTTCTCCAGATTAGGTCGGAAAAACTCCTTCGCAACATCATACGTTTCAATACCTCTTTGCACCAACAATTTGGCAAGAGGAAATGAAATTCCTAGTGCCTTAGATAGATGTTCTACTTTGTTTGATTCGGGTGCTGTTTTTAAATTCCAGCGCATAGCATTTTTTTTTAATTAGTTGTTTAAAACAACACTGTATAAGTTACTAAATAGCTCAGACATAAAAAAACCAATTCTAATGAATAGAATTGGTTTTCAATATTTAATCTTTTTTTAGAATTTTATTATTGCTCAAAATACTCAGTAGAAACCGTAACTTCAGCAAACCGACGGAACATCTCCATTACTCCGCAATAGCTCTCTACTGACATTTTTACAGCTTTTTCAATTTTTGCTGTTTTAAAATCTGATCCGTAAAATTTAAACGTCACATGTACTTTGTTATAAAACTTAGGATCAACATCTGTTAATTCGGCGGCAACATCAATTACAAAATGAGCGACCTCTGCACGCATTTTTTTTAGTAAAGAAGAAATATCCATTCCTGCACATCCTGCCAAAGCAGAAAGCATCATCGCTTTAGGACGTACTCCTTTTCCTTCTCCTCCAAATTCCTCAGCACCATCAATCAACACCTTTCCTCCTGGTCCTTCAGATTCGAAGTGCATTTTCCCTTTCCAATTCAACTTTACGTTATGTTTCATTCTATATGTTTTAAAAAATGTAAATATACTCTTTTAACCAAAAAAAAATAATATCTTGGTATTCATAAACTAATATTAAATTTAAATAAGTGCGTTATGAAAAAATCATTTTTAAATTTTGTCGCAATCGTTGGATTGTCAGTAGTATTAACTTCTTGTTTTTCTCAAACTTACACCGTTGGTAATGGAGCAAAAACAGGTGTAACTGTAAAAGAAAAAAATCATTTTCTTGTTTTAGGGTTAATTCCTATTGACACAGCAAGCCCTACAGAAATGGCTGGTGAATCGAAAGACTATACTGTTAATAACCAACAGAGTTTTGTTGATGGATTCCTTGGACTTCTTACATTTGGTATCTACACACCTTCATCAACCAGTGTAACAAAATAACAAATTATAGAGGCCTTATATTTTTTATAAGGTCTTTTTTATAAAATTATATTTCTCAATCTAAATTCTCTAGAAATGGTAACCTAAAATTAGTTTACCAAAAAATTCTCTAAGACATCCGCAATTTTACGATTGTCTGACAATTGAGGTATTTTATTCTGTCCTCCGAATTTACCAATAGATCTCATATATTCGTGAAACCCACCTTTTTTCACCATACTAATTACCAAAGGTTTTAGAACTTTTCCTTGTATCAAATCAAAATAATAAATATTCTGAGCCTGCATAGAAGCATCAATTATTTTTGAAAACGCCTCTAAATCTTTAGGCACTGTTTCGAACTCAATAAACCATTGATGATATGGCAAACCTTCCTTTGGTGACACCTGAGGCGCTACTGTAAATTCACTAATATTTATTTCGGTTCCTACAATCGCATCCTTTAAAGCTTTTTCCACTTCTTTCCCAATCACATGCTCGCCAAAGGCAGATATAAAATGTTTGATACGCCCTGTTACTCTTATCCTATAAGGTTCTAAACATGTAAACTCAACTGTATCACCAATATTATATCCCCACAAACCGGCTGTAGTATTTAATATGATGACATAGTTTACACCCATTTTCACGTCTTTTAAAGATAATCGTGAAGGGGTATCCGTATAAAATTCATCAGCAGGAATAAATTCATAAAACATACCACTATCCAATTGCAATAACATTCCTTTATGAACTTGACTGTCTTGATATGCGATAAAACCTTCAGAGGCCGGATAGAGCTCTATATAATCAATTTTTTTCCCTATCAGGGCTTCAAATTTATTCTTATAAGGTTCAAAATTTACCCCTCCATAAATGAAAAAGTTGAATTTAGGAAATAATTCAGAAACTGTCTTACCTGATTTTTCTTGTAATTTTTCAAAATACATTTGTACCCAAGAAGGAATTCCACTAATAACAGACATGTCTTGATCAATCGTTTCTTCAACAATGGCATTTACTTTGGTATCCCAATCTTCAATACAGTTGGTTTCCCAACTTGGAAGTCTATTTTTCAGTAAATATTTAGGTACATAATGTGCCGCAATACCACTTAATCGTCCAAGGTTTACTCCATTTTTATCCTCTAAGACCGGACTTCCTTGTAAGAAAATCATTTTTGCATCAACAAAAGATGCATCATTCTTTTCTGCAATATAATGCAACAAGGCATCTCTACCAGCAGTGATATGCGTAGGCATAGATTCCTTTGAAATAGGAATATATTTTGCACCAGAAGTAGTCCCGGAGGTTTTCGCGAAATACAAAGGCTTTCCTTTCCAAAGAACATCACTTTCCCCTTCTACCACACGATCTACATATGCTCTAAGACCTTCATAATCAACTATAGGAACACTGGCCTTAAAGTCTTCATAAGTTTTGATGTTTTCAAAATTATGATCCTTTCCAAAAGCAGTATGTTTTGCTTCTGTAATTAAGTTTTGAAATACTTTCTCTTGAGTAACAATTGGGTTTTTGGCCCATTTAGATACTTTATTTTGAATGAATTTTGCAAATGGAATTGCAAGTGCTGCTTTTAAACTCATTTATTCGAATTCTATAAAATTTATTGGGTTTACGGAATACCCTTGATTCCACATTTCGAAATGCAAATGTGGCCCTGTGCTATATTCTCCACTAGATCCAGCAATTGAAATTACCTCTCCAGATTTCACAAGATCCCCTTGATCTCTGTATAATGTTTCGTTGTGTTTATAAACAGACAAATACTTATTGGCATGTTCTATAATTATGACATAACCCGTTTGCGCGGTCCATTCTGCAAATATAATTGTACCGTCTGCAATTGATTTTACCGCAGTTCCTTTCGTAACTGCAATATCAACTGCAAAGTGTTTGTCTTTTACACTATACCCTTCTGTAATAATTCCTTTTACAGGTGCAAAAAATACAACATTTTTAGTACTTGTTTCAAAATCAAACAAACTGTATCTATCTTCTCTTTCTATATTTTCCCTAAAAACAGAATCTTTGCTAGATCTAGCTAAAAGCTCAAGAGCAGCAATATCGTCAACTTCCTTAAATGGTTTTTCGTTTGCCAATTCACCAATCTTTTTTTGCTGTTGACTTGCTAACTGAAACGTTAAACTATCAATAACCGCTTCTTTGCTAAAGACCATGGCGTTTAAACTTAATAACTCTTGTTGATGGTTTCGAGTTGCTAGTTTTTCTTTACTAATAAATTCTTTCTGTAAAAGTTCTTTAACTTCTTTTCTAACTTTTTCAGCATTCTTTTGCTGATCTGCAACTGCTTGTTTGTTTCCTTTAGAAAGAGATTGTGTAGTATGTTTGGACTCAATTATAGTCAAAGCAATTTGTTTCTTTAAACCAGAGATTTCTTTCTCTTTTGATAACAGCGTAATTCTTAAATCCTGAATAGAATCAACTTGTTTTTCTTGAGTTGAAAGAAATTTTTCCTCCAAATCACCAAGACTTTTCTTATGTAATTCTTGAAGAGAAACTTCCACTTCTTGATGTTTTTTTTGCAATAAACCTGTTTCAGTTTGGTAATACGTTTTATAGGTACTATCAATTTCCGAACGAACTTTAGCAATAAGTGAAGCTATAGAATCATTTTTAATAGGAAATTTTAACATCAAGCTTTCATCTACTTTTGTGTTTTTATACGGAAGTAAAACATCAACAATGGTATCTTTTCCTATTAGTATTGGACGAATGGCTTCTGTAAATTTTGCAAGTATGTTTACTTCTGCTTGCAATGAATCTACTTTATAAAAAAGGGAGGTTGCTTGCCGCTTTAATTTGGTGGAAGAATATCCTGGAATGTATTCTTTTATAGGTGTAAATGCAATAATAAAAACTGTAATTCCAATCAAAAACACACTAATAACACCTCCAAGAACAAAAACATTTAAACGTGTTAATTTAAACGAGAACCTTTCTTCAAAGGAAGATTCATTTAATACAACCAATCTAAATTTTTTGGTCAGTTTAGATTTTAATTTGTTTTTCGTCTTTTTCATATTAATAACTCAAATATACTAAGTATCATATTGAATAATATTACTTATAAAAATTCATTTGCTCCACATAATCTGATACTTTTTGCGGCAATAATGGCGTAACGTTTTTTCCCTCTTTAATAGATCTTCTAATAAAGGTAGAAGATATTTCTACGATAGGTGCTTCAATTTTATGAATAGAATCCAAGGAGAAATGCATCTCTTTTTTCTTTTCAAAATTACGTGGATACACATAAATATGATGATTCTTAATAATTTCTTTATGGTTTTTCCACTTGTGCAAACCTTGTAAATTATCTTCGCCCATGATTAGACTAAATTGACAGTCAGGATGTTTTTCTTGGATATGCACCAATGTATTTATTGTATAGGAAGGCTGCGGCAATTGAAATTCAATATCTGAAGGTTTTATTTTAGGATACTCTTCTGTAGCCTGATATACCATTTCATAACGCTGATGGTTATCTAACAAAGTCGCTTTCTTTTTAAACGGATTGTGTGGAGTAACAACCATCCAGACTTCATCCAAATCCGAATTCTCAACCATATGATTCGCAATGATTAAATGCCCAACATGAATTGGGTTAAACGTCCCAAAATACAATCCGATATTCATGCTTCTTATTTTTGAATAAAATTATGCACCAAATTAAATGCCTCCTTTTTTGCAACTTCTAAATTATCATTGATTAAAATCACATCAAAATCTTTAGCATAGCTAATTTCCTCCTCTGCTTTTGCAACGCGTTCAATAATTTTCTCTTCACTATCTGTTTGACGTAATCGCAAACGCTTTTCCATTTCTTCCGCAGAAGGTGGTTTTACAAAAATGGCCAATGTTTCTTCAGGAAATTGTTTTTTAATATTCAAACCGCCTATCACATCAATATCAAAAACTACATGTTTCCCCATGCTCCAGATACGATCTAATTCTGATTTTAAAGTACCATAATAATTATCGGCATATACCTCTTCCCATTCCAAAAAAGCATCTGCTTTAGCCTGTTTTTTAAAATCCTCTGGACTTAAAAAATAATAATCTTTACCATGCTCTTCCTGACCTCTTGCCGCTCTTGAAGTTGCAGAAATAGAAAAATCTAACTCCAATGCTTCTTCTGTCAACAAATGTTTAACAATCGTTGTTTTTCCTGAACCAGATGGAGCTGAAAAAACAATTAATTTACCTTTTTCCATACTATACTTTCTTAAAAAGTCGCTGAATTATAAAATATTCAGGACTTGTTCTTTAATTTTCTCTAGTTCATTCTTCATCTGAACCACCACTTGCTGCATTGTTGCATAATTAGATTTTGAACCTGTAGTATTCACTTCTCTACCGATTTCTTGAACAATAAACCCTAATTTTTTACCATCAGATTTTTCGTTGTTCAATTCTTCTAAGAAATAATCTAAATGATTTGCCAAACGAACTTTTTCCTCATTGATATCTAATTTTTCTAGATAGTAGATTAACTCTTGCTCAAATCTATTTTCATCAATGGTGACTTTTAATTCGTCAATTGCCTTTCTAAGTTTTTGCTTAACGTGATCCATTCTTTCTGCATCAAGTTTTTCAACCTCAACAAGAAATCCTTTAATATTAGCAATACGCTCTCTAAAATCTGCTTCTAAGGAATGTGCTTCGTCTTTTCTATATTGAACGATTTCTTCAATAGCAGTATCAATTCCTTTGGCTATTTGCTCCCATTCAGTTACGTCCATTTCTTCACGAACTGTTTGTAAAACATCTGGCAATCGCATCGCTATTTCTAGAAACTCAATCTCCTTCCCTTCAGAAAGCTCTTTTAATTCTTTTATATAACCACCAATCACTTGTTTGTTGATTACTGTTTGTGTTTCCTCAGCGGTCATTTCAACATAAATAGAAAAATCTACTTTTCCTCTAACCAAGCTAGAAGCCAACTGCTTTCTTATACCTAATTCTTTTTCTCTGTAATAAGAAGGCATTCTAGTATTTAAATCTAAATTCTTACTATTTAGAGATTTTACTTCGATTGTGATTTTTTTGGTTGGTAATTGCAAAACAGCTTTCCCGTAACCAGTCATGGATTGTATCATTGATTGAATCTAAAATTTAGGTAAATTTAATGATTTTAAACTAGACTATAGGTTCCGTTGAAGCAAGAAATCACTCCAATTATTTATAAGAACCAATGAACATCTCTAGTTACTAATCGCAGACTGAGGAACTGGTTTGGTAACCAAATAAACCCCTAAAAATATAACCAATGTTGTAGATACTTTTATCAATGACAAAGAATCGCTACCCACAAATAACGCATACATAGATGCAAAAACAGGGTGCAAATAAACAAACACACTTACCGTAGTTGGCTTGAGCTGTGTCAATCCAAACAAATTAAATAGGTAATTTATAAATGTTGTAAAAATTATAATAAACAACAACTTTAAGTAAATAGGTTGCGGCATTGCTACCCAGTCGATTATATGTAATTCTGAATAGGCGAAAGGCAAAACGATAAATATACTGATTGTATACATCCACTTTATAACATGAACAGGACTGTACTTAACTAATAATTTTTTCACGACTACTAAATACAAACCATAAAAAGCGGCATTAAGAAAAACATAGAAATTCCCAATTACAGAACCGGCTTCCCCTTTTAAATCTTGCTTATACATAATCAATACAAAAGCGCCTATCAGCCCAATAATAAGACCTAAAATCTTCGTTCTATTTAGCTTTTCTTTTAATAAAATCAAAGAAAATACAAAAACCATTAATGGTGTTGCAACTCCTATCGCGGATGCGACAATTGGCAATGCTGTATTTAAACCTTTATAAAAAAACAACATATTAACACTGGTTCCTAAAAATGCACTAACTAACAAACGTGGATAATCGACATGTTCAATTTTTTTGTTTTTGATAAAAAAACTACACATCCAAAATAAAACAGCAGAGCCTAAAACCCTGAAAAAAATAAGTGCGTGTGGCTGAATATAAACTGGCATCAAGTCTTTCGCAACGGTATAGGAAATACCATAAATAATTGCTGTTGAAAAAACCGCTAACAAAGCGAAGTTACGTAAGTTCATTATTCTTCTTTTTAAGAGTACAAAGATGCCTATTATTTTTTGTTTGAGTCGACGCAACAGCAAATAATTTGTTTCAAAAAAATGTACATTTACCCAAGAAAATTTCACCAATGAAAAATCAAAAAAACATACTGGCAATTCGTCTTTCTGCTATGGGAGATGTTGCTATGACGGCAGTAGTAATAAAAGCCTTTTTAGAACAAAACCCAAATGTTAAAATAACTATATTATCTAGAGCATTTTTAAAACCTATTTTTGAAAACATTTCAAACGTTGATTTTTATGCAGCGGACACCAACGGAAAACACAAGGGAGTTTTCGGCATCTTCAAACTATATAAAGAATTAAAAACACTCCAAATAGACGCCGTTGCTGACCTTCACAATGTGATGCGCTCTAAGCTATTAAGCTTGTTCTTTACAGCGACAAAAACAGCAACTCTCAATAAAGGAAGAGAAGAGAAAAAAGCATTAATATCAATTGAAAATAAAGTATTCAAACCATTAAAAACAACTCACGAGCGCTATGCTGATGTTTTTCGTGATCTAGGTTACTCGGTAGATTTATCAAAAACTAAATTTAACGAGTCCTCTCCTTTAAATGAAAAATTAAAATCAATTATTGGGCATTCAGAAAACAAATTGATTGGAATCGCTCCTTTTGCACAACATAAGAGTAAATGGTACCCTTTAGACTTGATGGAAAAAGTGGTTGCTAAGCTTTCACAAAACCCAAACACCTCTGTTCTATTGTTTGGAGGAGGGCCAAAAGAAACAGAACAACTAACAACACTTTCAAAAAAGTTTGAAAACGTTATTTGTATTGCTGGCCAAATAAAACTGCAAGAAGAATTGTTATTAATTTCAAACCTAGACTGTATGTTAAGCATGGACTCTGGAAATGGACATTTCGCAGCTTTGTATGGAATTCCAACAATTACTCTTTGGGGAGGAACTCACCCTTATGCAGGATTTGCTCCTTTTAACCAACCAAAAGAAAACGCTCTTATTCCAGATTTAACAAAATACCCTAGTATTCCTTATACCGTTTATGGAAACAAAATGTTAGAAGGGTATGAAGATGCTATGAGAACTATAGAACCAAATACTGTGGTAGAAAATGTTTTAAACGTAGTTTTTAGATAAAACTCAAACTTACCGAAACCTAAAAACCTTGAGTGACATACTCAAGGTTTTTTTATGTAATGTATTTCTCTGCTCTTAAGCTTCTTTCGGGAAGATCTTATTTCCAAAAACAATTAAAATAGCAACTCCAATCGTTATTGCTGAATCTGCGATATTAAAAATCGCATTGAAAAAAGTAAAATTATTACCTCCAAATTTTGGAATCCAAGAAGGTAGAATACCCTGCCACATTGGGAAATACAACATATCTACTACTTTTCCATGAAAAACTGTCCCATAGGTCTCCGAAGAAAATAGGGTCGCCAGTTGATAATTCGAGTGATCAAAAATAACCCCATAAAAGACAGAATCAATGATATTTCCTAACGCACCTGCAAAAATAAGCGCTATGGAAACAACTAATAATTGATGTGCCTTTTTTTGAATAGAAGTTCGCAACCAATATCCAATTCCAACAATTGCACATAAACGAAATAGTGTTAAAATTAATTTCCCTGTTTTTCCTCCTATTTCAGCTCCCCATGCCGCTCCATTATTTTCAATAAAATGAATTCGGAACCAGTCGAATACATAAATTTCTTCTCCTAACATGAAATTGGTTTTGATCCAAATTTTACTAATTTGATCAACTGCCAAAACTGCGATAATTATTAATATTGCTTTCTTCAAAGTGGGTTCTGTTTTACACAAAACAACTTCTTTATTAGTTAATAAAGAAGTTGTCTCTTATATATTTACGAGAAATTAAGATTGTTTCATTTTCGCCTCGATACTTAATGTTGCATGAGGAACTAATTTCAAACGTTGTTTTTGAATTAGCTTTCCAGTAACTCTGCAAATACCATATGTCTTATTTTCTATACGTAACAATGCATTGTTAAGGTCACGAATAAATTTCTCTTGACGAATTGCCAATTGAACATTTGCTTCTTTTGCCATTGTCTCAGCTCCATCTTCAAAAGCTTTAAACGTATGCGAAGTATCATCCGTACCGTTTGAACTGTTGTTTCTGTATGCATCATTCAAGATATTTAAATCTTCCTGTGATCTAGCGATTTTCTTTAAAATGATTTCTTTGAATTCATTTAAATCAGCTTCACCATATTGTGCTCTTACATTCTCTTCCATATTTTGTTAGTTTTTACTAATTAAAAGTTTACTTTTTATATCATCAAATTCTATCTCTACACCTTCAGAAATTGATTCCGTAAACTCTAACGAGTTAGTTAGCGTTTCTGTTTTTATATAAGCTTCATTTTCCAATACTGCTTCTTTCAAAATAGCATTGTCTTCAATAATCAAGTGTATCTTATCCGTTACTTCAAAACCTGAATCTTTACGAATATTTTGAATACGATTGATCAATTCTCTAGCAACCCCTTCCTTCCTAAGTTGTTCATTTATGGTAACATCCAAAGCAACTGTTAAACCGCCTTGATTCGCTACTAACCAACCTTCGATATCTTGGGAAGAAATCTCCACTTCTTCAAGTGTTAAATCTACACTTTTTCCGTTTATCTCTAAAGACATTTTACCATCTTTTTCAAGAGTTGCAATATCGTCTTGTGTAAACGTCTGAACTGCTGCTCCTACAAAACGAATCTCTTTTCCGTATTTAGGTCCTAGAACCTTAAAGTTAGGCTTGATATTTTTTACCAAAATACCGGAAGCATCATCAATCAGCTCAATTTCCTTAACATTTACCTCAGAAATAATTAGGTGTTGAATTGCTAAAATATCTTCACGATCTCTTTCGTCTAAGACAGGAATCATTACTCTTTGTAAGGGTTGTCTTACCTTGATCATTTCTTTTTTACGAAGTGATAATACCATAGACGATATTTGCTGTGCTTTTTGCATTTTACGCTCTAAAGCAGCATCAATATAACTTTGGTTTGCTACTGGAAATTCTTCTAAATGGACAGATTCTTCTGAAGACCCAGCAGCAGCATTTGTTAAATCTTTATATAAATTATCCATAAAGAAAGGTGCGATTGGAGCCCCTAACTTCGCAACGGTAATCATACATGTATACAATGTTTGATACGCTGAAATTTTATCGTGCCCGTATTCTCCTTTCCAGAAACGTCTTCTACTCAAACGTACAAACCAGTTACTCAAGTTTTCAGAAACAAAATTCTGAATTGCCCTTGCTGCTTTTGTTGGCTCGTATTCGTCGTAAAATTTATCTACATTTTTAACCAATGTATTCAATTCAGAAAGTACCCATCTATCAATTTCTGGTCTGTCTGCAATTTCAATCTCAGCTTCAGTATAACTAAAGTTATCTAAATTTGCATACAAACAGAAGAAAGAATAGGTGTTGTATAAAGTTCCAAAGAACTTTCTTCGAACCTCATCAATACCGTCTATATCAAACTTTAAGTTATCCCAAGGATTTGCATTTGAGATCATGTACCAACGCGTAGCATCAGGACCAAATTTATCCATCGTTTCAAAAGGATCAATTCCATTTCCTAAACGTTTAGACATTTTCTTACCGTGCTTATCTAAAACCAACCCGTTTGAAACTACGTTTTTATATGCCACTGAATCAAACACCATTGTACTAATAGCATGTAATGTATAGAACCATCCACGAGTTTGATCTACTCCCTCAGCAATAAAGTCTGCAGGGAAAAATTTATTATCGTCAATTAATTCTTTGTTTTCAAAAGGATAATGCCATTGCGCATAAGGCATTGAACCCGAATCAAACCAAACATCAATTAAATCAGATTCACGTTTCATAGGCACTCCTGATGGAGAAACCAACGTAATTTGATCTACAATGTTTTTATGTAAGTCAATATTATCATAGTTTTCGTCAGACATATCACCCACCACAAAGTCAGCAAATATATCTTTAGACTCAACACCGGCATCTATTGCTTTTGCGATTTCAGCTTTTAATTCTTCCACAGAACCAATCAGAATTTCTTCTGTTCCATCTTCTGTTCTCCAAATTGGCAAAGGAATTCCCCAATAACGAGAACGAGATAAATTCCAGTCATTCGCGTTTTTCAACCAGTTGCCGAAACGACCTTCACCAGTAGATTTTGGCTTCCAATTGATTGTTTCGTTCAAGTCGAACATTTTATCTCTTTTGTCCGTAACTTTTACGAACCAAGAATCTAATGGATAATATAAAATAGGCTTATCAGTTCTCCAACAGTGCGGGTAACTATGCTTATACTTTTCAACGTTAAAGGCTTTATTTTCTTCTTTCAACTGAATAGCGATCTCTATATCTATAGATCTCTCCGGAGCTTCACCATCGTTGTAATATTCATTTTTTACATATTTCCCGGCATAAGGTCCTACATGTGAAGTAAATCTTCCTTGTAAATCAACCAATGGAATTGGATTGTCATTTTCGTCTAACACCAATAATGGTGGAACCTCTGGACTTGCTTGTTTTGCAACCAACGCATCATCAGCACCAAAAGTTGGAGCCGTATGTACAATACCTGTACCATCTTCTGTAGTCACGAAATCTCCTAAAATTACTCTAAAAGCATTTTCTGGATTTTCGTAAGGCAATGCATAGGGTAATAATTGTTCAAATTTAGAACCCACCAAATCAGTTCCTTTACACTCTGCAACAATGATAAAAGGAATTTTTTTATCTCCCTGTTTGTAGTTTGCTAAATCCGCTTTATTTTCTACAACTGCGAATTTTTTCCCAAATTGTTTCCCTACCAAAGCTTTACCCAACATCACTGTTATGGGCAGAAAAGTATATTGATTAAAAGTCTTTACAGCCACATAATCAATCTTTGGTCCGACGGTTAAAGCGGTGTTTGACGGCAATGTCCAAGGAGTTGTTGTCCAAGCCATAAAATGTACATCTCCATCTAAATTTTTCAATTTCTCTGGTAAGGTGTCTTTTACTGCTTTAAACTGAGCTACGATTGTAGTATCGGTAACATCTTGGTAAGCACCTGGTTGGTTGATTTCATGAGAACTCAATCCTGTACCTGCTTTTGGAGAATAAGGCTGAATTGTATATCCTTTGTACATCAAATCTTTCTTGTACAATTGAGACAACAACCACCATACAGTTTCCATGTATTTTGATTTGTAAGTAACATATGGATCTTCCATATCTACCCAGTATCCTATTCTTTCGGTAAGGTTATTCCAAACATCCGTATATTTCATAACCGCTTTCCTACAAGCATCGTTGTATGCTTCGATAGAAATTTTAGTACCGATATCTTCTTTAGTAATTCCCAATTCTTTTTCAACTCCTAATTCAACAGGTAAACCATGCGTATCCCATCCAGCTTTACGCTCAACTTTGAATCCTTTCATGGTTTTATATCTCGGAAAAATATCTTTAATCGTACGACCGATTACATGGTGAATACCAGGCAATCCGTTTGCAGAAGGTGGTCCTTCAAAAAATATGTAAGGCTCTTTCCCTTCTCTACTGCTAATAGTCTTCTGGAAAATATCATTTTCCTTCCAAAATTTTAGCGTCTCATCGGCTACATTTGTTAAACTTAACCCTTTGTATTCTCTAAATTTAGCACTCATCTTTCCTTGAATTCAATTGAGTTGCGAAATTACATATTTTCTATGAGAATTTACAAGCATTTTTTTGTTTAGAAACCAATAGCTAAAAAGCTAAAGTGAACACCTAAAGAAGTAGATACGCTGTTTTGAAAAAAAGAATTTTAAATATTATTTTCAAGTTGTCAACTATCCATTCTAAAAAATAAAATCGTTTAATTATACTGATTAGAAGTCGTTTGTTAATCGTTTTATAACTCTTTATGGATTTGAGTTCCTGATGCCTGAGCGTTGGGTAAAATTAAGATATCTGAAATATTTACACGATAAGGACGTGTTACCACAAAGTGAATCAAATCTGCAATATCTTCAGCTTTTAATGCTTCGAAGCCTTTGTAAACATTATCCGCTCTATTCTCATCTCCTTTAAAACGAACCGTTGAAAATTCTGTATCTACCAATCCTGGATGGATTGCAGAAACTCGAATTCCGTATTTACTTAAATCCATTCGCATTCCTTTATTTAAAGCATCTACCGCGTGTTTTGTAGCACAGTAGACATTTCCTCCTTCGTATACCTCTTTCGCGGAAATAGAGCCAATATTTATAATCTGACCCGATTTTCTTTCCACCATTCTCGGGCTAATTGCTTTGGTTACATACAGCAACCCTTTTATATTGATATCAATCATGGCTTCCCAATCATCTGTATCCCCTTTATGAATAGGATGTAACCCATGCGCATTTCCTGCATTATTTAACAAGATATCAATCGTTTGAAATTCTTCAGGTAATGAATCTACGGCAGCGTAAACTGAATTTTTATCCCTCACATCAAAATTTAAGATATAAACCGCTGTAAGTTTTTGCAATTCTTTTTGAAGCGCAAAAAGTCTATCCAACCTTCTTCCGCACAAGACAAGGTTGATATTATTTTTCGCAAAAATCTCTGCAGTAGCCTTCCCTATGCCTGAGGTAGCACCCGTAATAAAAGCCGTTTTGTTCATATATAAAAATTTAAGTTAAAGGTATAAAAAAACCTAGCACTTTCGTACTAGGTTTTTGGTGTATTAAGATTTAGAACTTATTCAGCAGTATCTTGAGAGCTTTTATTAGCCTCGTAATACTCTTGTAATAAATTCATTGTACAGGTTAGTAAATCTTTTGTTTCTAACAACAGACCAAAGTATAAGGTTGTGTTTTTAGGACTTGATTCTTCAGTACGTGTTCTTTCAATTTGTTTTTGAATTTTATCAGAAACCATAACAAAGGCATCTTTATCATTTAAAATATCTGCAATTTTCTCAAAAGACATCGTTTCAAAAGCTTCTTGTGTATTACTAAAAATAGACAACAACACTGCCTCTACTTCTTTCAGTTCTTTTATTTGACTGAGTTTTAATTTTTTATGATTGTTATTTACATGTTTATTTGTCGCTTTTACAATAAACTCTAAAGACTGCGTGAAGTCTTGTAAGTTCCCTAATAGATTGATATAAAAACTACTTGCAGTAACACTAGAGTCATCTAAATTTTTGATAAAATAGAAGATATTATCTCTTAGTTCATCAACCTCATCAGATAGTTTTTCAATACTCTTTTTGTTCTTTTTCAACAAAACAAGATCTTGTTTTGCTAATCCTTTTACAGCATTTACATATATTTTACCACCTCTTTTTACAACAGATGCTATATTCGCAGCACTTTCTTGAATGACTCCTTGTACTGAAGTACTTTCAGCTTTATTCAAAGTATCTTCTGCTTTCACTTCTTGAGATTTCTTTCTATGTGCTAAAAAGTTTCTAGTCAACAATCCAATTGCTACAACTAACAACAATGGAAACATTACATGTAAATTCAAGTTTAACAAATACGCAACAAAAGCAGCAGCAGTAAAGGCACTAAAGGCAGTAAAGAACCAGCCTCCAATTACATTTATTACACCAGCAACTCTATATACAGCACTTTCTGCTCCCCATGCTCTATCTGCAAGAGATGTACCCATAGCAACCATAAATGTTACGTATGTAGTAGACAAAGGCAACTTGTATGATGTTGCTATTGATATTAACACCGCAGCTACCATTAAGTTTACCGCAGCTCTTACCATATCAAACGCTGGCAATTCGTGAACTTTATCTTTAGACAAAACAATTACAGGAGGTGTAAATTGTTTTTCAATTTTATCACTCAAATATTTTGGAGTTATATAAGCTACTCCATCAGAAACACCCATGGCTAATCTTACAAAACCTCTAGACAAGAAATTAGGTTGAAAACGTTCTTTTGTAGCACCCTGACTCGCCAAATCTAAAGATGTTTTTACAACATTCTTTGCCTTGCTAGAAAACCATAAAGTAACAACCATTACCAAACCTGCAGCTATTAATAAGAAGTTATTTGTAGGAACTTTTTTAGACAAACCTTCCATACCATACTCATTTGCTGGTATGCCTGAAACACTCCATTCACTAAAAGATTCCCATGCTGCAATTGGCACACCGATAAAATTTACCAAATCATTTCCAGAAAACGCTAATGCCAAAGCAAAAGTCCCTACTACAATAACTATTTTGTAGATATTCGCTTTTATAAAATTGATCAATACATAAGAGATCGCAGACCAAAAAATAAAACTTACCACTATTATTCCAAATACTTCATTTTCTAAGAACTCTTTCATTGTTCTTCCACCTAGAAGATCAAGAGATTCCTTTGCGTAAGAAGTTCCTTTCAATCCTTTCATAAAAATAAAATAGGTAATTGCTGTTAAAGCAACTCCGCCAAACAAAGCTCCTACCCAATTCGCTTTCGTTTCAAACTTATATGACAACAACAAACGTGTTACCCATTGCACAAGCGCTCCTATAGAGAAGGCGACAAGTACTGAGAGTATGATTCCAAAAATAATTTTCGTAGCAGTTTCTGTATTGATATAGGTAATTAAATCTGCAAACTGACCACTTCCATCAGCATTGTAAATTTTAAGCAAAGCCATTGCTACTGCAGCTCCTAACAATTCAAAAACGATAGAAACCGTTGTAGAAGTTGGCATACCAAGGGTATTAAAAAAGTCTAAAAGTATAATATCGGTAATCATTACCGCCATGAAAATAATCATGATTTCATTGAAGTAAAACTCTCCTGGGTTGAAAATTCCTTTTCGAGCAACTTCCATCATTCCACTTGAGAAAACAGCTCCTACCAAAACGCCTAAACTCGCAACAATCATAATTGTTTTGAAAGAGATAGCTTTAGATCCGATGGCAGAATTCAAAAAATTTACTGCATCGTTACTTACTCCTACTACTAAATCAGCAACCGCCAAAAGAGCAAGTGCAATGATCATAAACATGTAAATATTATCCATAATAAAATTTTATAATAAAATTTAAAAATACGCATTTTTAACGCGTGCAAATATCATAATTAAATTACTTGTCAACGTTACCTTATTGTTATGCTTTACAGTTGAATTTCAACCTGTAATCTGAACCCAATACGACCTCCTTTACCTACAATATCAATATAACTTAGATCTGACTGGATTTTTAAATTATGCCCTGCAATATATCTTGAAACACCAACTGTATATTCATTTCTTTCCTCAGCTTTATCAGCTGCTCCATCAAACCAAACCACTGATACATTTGTATACCTTGAAGCGATTTCCCAGTTACTTTTAAATAAATATCCTGTTGCTAGGTTCAAGCCATCACCAACACGAACCAAATTACTTCCTGCTGTTCTATCTGCATATTCTCCCATAAATGAAAACCCTCTGTATTTAAACATTGCATCTACAAAAACAGAAGTAACGTCTGTTGTTAAACCTTTATAAGCACTATCAATATCTTCAAAATATTTCCCTTGAGACCCTCTGGTCTTTTTTGCATCAGAATTATAACTATATGTAGAGCTCAACATCAATTTAGGTGTTTTTTCACGTTTTAAATCTCCCCCTTTATAATCGCCTTTACTTTCAAACAATCCAAAAGGCAACAATTCTACTCGCCCCATATAGTGATGTCCTCCTGTATTATTAACGGTTACATTTCTTCCTTCTCCTTGAGCAATTGCAATTCGCTCCCTAATTACAAACTTATTTGATACCTTATGATGGTATCTTAGTTGTAACGCAAATTCACGATCTAATGTAAATTCACTATTTACCCTTGACCTATCTACCAATTGTAAACTAGAAGACGAAATTACACGTTCTAAATTCCCAGGTAGTTTTGTTTGTCCAAACCACACTGTAAAATTGCCCACAAAATTCCACATTACAACAGCATCTAAGACCATTCTTGGTGCATATTTTGCTGCTGCAAATGCACTTGATTCAGGTGTACTATTACTTAAATCATTATTAGACAATCCTAATTCTAATTTATATTTGATTTTTGGAGAGTATACATAACCGTCAAATTTTAATCTTGATCTTCTTACCAAAGCGGTTGATATATGATCCGTAAGTTCTCCGTCATCATAAAACCAACTGTTTGTACTTAACAATTGCATACGAGCGCCCATCTTGATACTCCAAGAATCATTGGCTCCTTTAAAATTTAAGATTCCATTACCAAACGAAGTTGGCTTCATAGACTCAATAGTTACTTGTGCATTTGCAATTACACTGAACAATAATAAAACTCCTAAAATAATTTTTCTCATAATATCGTGATAATTTCGCTAGGCAAATTAACATCAATCTCAAAAAAATGGAGTTTATTTTTACGTTACAATTACGTTACAGTTCTGTTAATTTAATGTTAAGAGCATTGTGTAAATATAACTATTTTTTCAACTTTAAATAACACAAAAGTCAGCAGCAACAAATCATTCAAGAACATCACTTCAATAAATTTGGAATTTAAAAAAAACAACAATTATTGATTTCCTAATTTTTTAACAAAAATACCCTTCAATATAAAAGAGCATATCCTGCTTAGGTTCTATTCTTTTTAATCCTTATAAAAGTCTTAAACAAAAAAAATGAAGCTGTCCTATTACAGACAACCTCATTGATTAGTTATTATTTATTTGGAATTATTCGCCAACTATAACAGCATCACTACCGTCAATTTGAACATTTGAATGTTGTCCGTTATCTTTAAAATCAATTTCTGAAGTATACCCTTCTAAATATAGGTTTGTAATAGAACCTCCAGACTGTATTTTAAATTGTAATGCAGTACCTCCTACTGTTGAAATAGCAGTGATATTAGTGAATGTTGGATTTGCATTTCCTTTATCACCTTCAAAAACTGTTGAAAAACCAGCAATTGTATGAGAGATATATGCATTCTCTACTGCACCATCCCAAGATTCAGTCCAGTCTACAGCATCGTCAGAGTTATTTACTAGATATAAATTTTTAGCTTCAACAGATCCACCAAAAAACTCAACACCGTCATCGTCACCATTAATTACAGCAACATTTTCAACAACTGTTCCAGAACCTACAGCATAAAAAGAAATACCGTTATACTGAGCATCAGCATTAATCTGTGCTCCAGTTCCTCTAATTACTAAATACTTAATACTTCCTGAGTTATCAGCAGCATCAACACCACCGTAGATAAAACCACCTACTTCAGCAGAAGCATCCACACCAGCAGAAGTAATTCCTTTACCACAAATAGTCAAGCCACCCCAATCAGCAGGTGCACCATTAACAGAAGACATTACAACAGGCTCAGCACTTGTACCCTCAATATTAATCATTCCTCCTTTTAAAACAGCGATATATACATCTGTTCCTGAAGCGTCTGCAATAATTTCAGTTCCAGCAGCAATTGTTAATGTTTTACCAGAAGGAACAATATAAGATCCAGTTAAATTATAAACACCATCTAAAATAACATCTTCACTAATAGTTCCTTGAATATCGTTTGATACATTGTTACTCTTACTAAGAGCATCTGATAAGTCTGCATCTTTCCAAGTCCAAGTTGAAACATCTACTTTAGTTCCAATTGTGTACTCTAATTTTCCTTTACTAATTGTTGGAGCAATATCATCTCCTCCAGCTTGATCATCAACTGTTTCATTACTTCCACAACTCACAAATAACATTGCTAATCCTACTACTGTTAAAATTGATTTTTTCATCTTAAATAATTATTTTAATTTTCTGTTAGTTTTATTTTCTACTGCAAAGAAAGAACATCTTAGAAATAGAAACATTACCTAAAAGTTAAAGAATCGTTATCTTGATTTATCCATTTGCTCTTTCTTGGTAATGATTCGTTTACATTAACTATTTAAACAAAAAAAAGCTAGATTTAAAATCTAGCTTTTTTAATAATATGATTAAAATTGTATCCATTAAAACTCATACTTAGCTGTTAAACTAAACACACTACCTTTTCTGTATGAACTCACAATTTCATTTGATTCAACATAACCATTAAAAACTTTCTGTGTTTGCATTATTTGAGAATTCAGTAAATTTTTACCTGCAAACTTTAAAGAAAGCTTTTCTGTAACTTTTTTACTTACAACCAAATCCAACATCCAAAACCCTTTCTCAATAATTTCGTCATTATATAGCTCTAAACTATTATCAAAATCTTCTGGAGAGCCTAAATATGCTAATTTATCTGAAGAATAATTTACAGCAACAGTTGCTATAAATTCTTTTTCCTCTAGGGTACTAAAACTTAGTGCTCCATTTAATATTAAATCCGAAGCTCCTTCTAAGGCAGAGGTCGTTCTGCCTTTGTATTGAAATTCAGGTAATAAATCTTGTTCAAAAACCATGGTTGTAACATTAAATGTAGCATCTAATTTATTAGACTCTGCTTCATATACATTTAATTTTCCTTCTAGCTCGACTCCTAAAACATCGGCTTGATTTCCAGAATTCGAATAGGTAAAATATCCTGAAGATCCTCTTGTAAGAGTTCTGTTTATAGGGTTTTTTATCTGCTTGTAAAATGTAGTTACCGATATCAACTCACCGGCACTTGGAAAGAATTCCCATTTTAAATCAAAATTATAATTGTCTGATTTTTGCAACTCATTGTTACCAACTGTCACACGACCTGTAGGTGCTACATAACTAAATGGTGCCAATTCTTTAAATTCAGGAAGTGTAATTGTTTTACTTACTGCTAAACGAAAAGCATTTGTATCATTCAATTCATACTTTAAATTCAAACTTGGCAAAAGATCTTGATACTCATTTGTTAAATTACCAATTCTAGACTCTCCTGTCTCAGGGTTGTTATAACCACTTACATCCCAATCTACATCCATCTTATTTATTTCAAACCTAAGACCTAGATTACCACTAAACTTATTATGAGCAAACGTAATATCTGCATAAGTTCCAATAACATTCAAGTCACCATTATATAAATCAGGAGCTCCTTCATTTAAGCTGAATGTTCCATTTTCAAAATTTTCTCTTACGAAAGCATCAGATATATTATCAACTGACGCAACAGTAAACCCTCTAGCTCCTTGAGAAATCGCAGCAGCTACAAAAAGAGAATTAAACTCTCTTTCTTTTTTTCTATAGTTTACACCAAAATTTAATTTATAAAGGTCATCGTCTAATTCATCTGACAATGTAATTTGATCTTCTATAAATCCATTTACCTCAGTATCACTAACATATTGTTCTGTTTTTCTTTGATCAAACCCACCAAAATTAATAATTTCAACCTCTGTACTAGGAGTCAATATATTTACCTCATTACGTATTCTATTTGGCTCCTGTGCATCCACAATATTATATCCTACACCCCACTCTAATTTATTAGATTCTAACAACTGATGTTTTCCCAACAATTGATTTACCCAAATCGTAGTTTGCTTTAAATTTTGATCTCTAACAAAGGCTCCTTTGTCTTCATAATCTGCAGGAGTTCTTGCAGATTCAGGTCTTTGATCTCTTACTTCACCCAATCCATTTCTCCCTTGCTCAAATAAATCATCTCTTGTTTTATTGATATAAAGAGAATTGTAACTTATTTTATTATTGTCGTCAAACTTGAAGCCTAAATTTACCAATCCTGTTGTATTCACATTGATACTGTAAATTTCAGTATCTGTAAAAGCGTTTTTCAACGTATTACTCGTAAAACTTTGAAATTCTCCTGATTGATAATCAAATTTAGAAGAATGAGAAATCGATGCAAAAAGGGTCAAGTCTTTGTCCCCAAGATTAAATCTTTTCCCACCTGAAATAGTTACTCCATAATTAGCGAAAACATTTTTCTTGTGCGTATCCCAAGATTGATTTTCAGTGATTAGGTTTTCTTGAATACTTTTTTCTTTACTGTAGTAGCCTAAAGAAACATCGTTATTATTTTCAGAAACTCTAAAATCATTTCCGATAACATTTGTTGAAACACCCGTTCCTATTTCAACATTGAACATATCCTTTGAATATTTTTTTGAAGAAATGTCAACACTACCAGAAGCTTGGTCAGCATATCCACTTGGAGCATATGTCTTACTAATACTAACGTTCTCAATAATACTCGTTGAAAATAAATTCAAATCTATATTCTTATTCTCTATATCATCTGATGGTACAGGAAGTCGATTCAGTGTAGTAGATAAATATCTATCTCCCAACCCTCTAATAAAAATAGCCGAAGAACTTTCACTTTTTGTTACTCCGGCAATTTTTGCTGTAGCTCCAGCTGCGTCAGATACACCTACTTTAGATAATGTTTGGGCTCCAATGCTTTCTTTTATGATGACAGCCTTTTTTTGTTCAACTAACAATGCTGTAGCGGTTTCTTTAGATATAGATGCTCTTACAATCACCTCATCCATGGTAATTCCTTCACTTGC
>CEWR01143938.1_pt1 | contig 55152 bp, 47 predicted proteins | sample 356321 | NCBI WGS metagenome assembly CEWR01 (sample SAMEA2621551, study PRJEB7988) | marine metagenome | biome: marine biome (ENVO:00000447); feature: mesopelagic zone (ENVO:00000213); material: "saline water (ENVO:00002010), including plankton (ENVO:xxxxxxxx)" | depth 790 m
TGTCTCTTTATAGTATGCAGCTCTACTCAAAGGTTCGTATTTTTCTATTTCTCCGAGTACAACTAACTTTTTTTCTTCAGATCTCCTGTGGCTATAATGTGCTAAGTTTCCTGTTTTTGTACAGATAGCATGTACTTTGGTCACATATTCTGCGGTAGCCATTAATGCAGGCATTGGGCCAAATGGTTTTCCTTCAAAATCCATATCTAGTCCTGCAACGATTACTCGAATTCCCCTATTTGCTAAATCATTACAAACAGTTACAATTTCATCATCAAAAAATTGAGCTTCATCAATCCCAACAACATCAACATCATTAACTAATAAACGGATATTTGAGGCTGCGGGCACAGGTGTAGAGCGAATCTCGTTTGCGTCATGCGAAACAACCATGTCTGTACCGTAACGAGAATCGACATCAGGTTTAAAGATTTCTACTTTTTGTTTGGCTATTTTTGCACGTCTCAACCGTCTTATCAATTCTTCTGTTTTTCCTGAAAACATAGAACCACTAATAACTTCGATCCATCCAAATTGTTCTGTATGATTTACTGTATTTTCGAGAAACATTTTGTAATTTTAAAACTTGAATATTTGTAGATTGATATTTCAGTCTATCTTTCACAAAGCTATCAAAATAATATAAGTATCTGTCTTCTAAAACAATCAAGTTATGCACAAAAAAATTGAATCTGAATTGGTGAGTCTTGCTCACAGTCTTTTACAAATGAAAAACAAAGAAGATGTTCTGGCATTGAAAGAAAAAGCAGGAGAAATTTATGAAAAACTTTCTGTATTAGCTTTTGTAGATAGGTATATAGCAACAACTGCTGAAGCGTCTAAAACGGATATTTTGGAGAAAATTTCTGAGATGGATGAGATTGTTGAAGAAGAGGTGATTTCTGATTTGACTACTGAGAGTCCTGTTCCATTTGTTGCAGAAATAGAAGCCCCTAAAGAGAGTTCTAGAAAAGAAAGGAAAGCAAAAAAAGCAAAAATAAAACAGGAGAAGAAAGCTGTAAAACTAGATAAGATAGAAGAAGAAAAGATTGAGGTAAAGGTTGAAGAAACTGTTGCTGTAGAGGATTTGTTTTCTAAGAAAAAGGAAGAAGACGTTGTTGTTCCCCGGAAAAATACGTTAGAAGAAGAATTAAAAGATACCATTTCTTTAGATGTAACGAATGACCTTTTTGAAAATGCAGTACGCATAGAAACTCCTAGGAAATCTTTGAATGATGTGTTGATTCGAAAGAGCTTACACATAGGGTTGAATGATAGAATTGCCTTTGTAAAACATTTGTTTGATGGAAGTCAGGAAGATTTTAACAGAGTAATTTCTCAATTAAACTCATTTAAATCTGAAAAAGAAGCTCTTAAATTTGTAACTAAAATGGTGAAATTGGATTACGATTGGAGCGGAAAAGAAGCGTATGAGGAGCGATTTATTACATTAATAACTCGTAAGTTTGCATAATTATTAATAGCTAGAATAAAAATATGAAAGCATCAGATTATAATCAAATTTTTGATAGTGTAATTGCAAAATACCACATCATTGATTCAGTTGATCAACCTTTTGAGAGTGTTTATGATTCTAAATCATTAGAATACTTATTGTATAGAAAATCTTGGATTGATACAGTTCAGTGGCATTTTGAAGATATTATTAGATTGCCAGATATTGATCCTGTAGCCGCATTGGCATTAAAGCGTAGAATTGATGCTTCTAACCAAGACAGAACAGATATGGTGGAGTATGTTGATGGTTATTTTTTGAATAGATATGAAAATGTAGTTACTAAAGATTCGGCTAGAATAAATTCTGAAAGTCCAGCATGGGCAATTGACCGTTTGTCAATTTTAGCTTTGAAAATTTATCATATGAGAGAAGAAGCAACAAGAGTTTCTGCTTCTGATGCTCATAAAGCAGCTTGCCAAATAAAACTAAATATTTTATTAGATCAACGTATTGATTTGTCTACTGCCATAGATGACTTGATTACAGATATTGAAAGCGGAGATAAATACATGAAAGTGTACAAACAAATGAAGATGTATAACGACGACGAGTTAAATCCGATGTTATATGCTCAAAAAAAATAGATTTTCGGTTTTTATACTTGTTCTTTGTTCTTTTTCTCTTCGTTAAAATTTTAAAACGTACTAAGGCTATGTTTGAAAATTTATGCACTGATAAAGAAAAAAAACAACTTCGCCTAAATTTCCAAAACCCTATTTTTTTTGAGTATTCTCAAAAAGGATAAATTTAAAAAAGAGAGATGTTCAACATCTCTCTTTTTTGTTTTATTAAATAACCATTCTCTGAGAATGTTGAATGGTGCGGTTATTTGTTTATTGCAATACTGTTTTTAAAGCTTCTATGTTTTTTTTACTGTTTCCGATAAAAATTTCATTTTCAATAATAGCTACAGGTCTCTTTAAAAAAGTGTAGGTTTCTAAAATTAAATTTTTATAATCTGTTTCAGAAAGACTGAGGTCTTTTAATCCTCTAGATTTGTATAATTGTGCACGTTTGCTAAAGAGTTCTTCATAGCTACCGCTTAATGCATGCATTTCTTCCAGTTGCTCTTTAGTTATCTCATTTGTTTTTATTTCTTGTAATGTAACTCCCTCAAGATTTAGTTCTTTTAGGATTCTTTTACAAGTATCGCAAGTCTTTAAATGATATATTTTTTTCATATTACTTTATTTGAATCATGTTGAGTTCAAAAATAAGTTGTTTTCAGCTTAAAAATATATACTTTTATAAAAATTTTGAAGTAAAAAACATGAAACATACAATTGAGTCTTTAAGTAAGGGGAGAATATTGTTATTAAAGTTAATTGACAGATTGACCATTGAGCAATTAAATAAAATACCTGAGGGGTCTAAAAATAACATTGCTTGGAATGTTGCGCATTTGGTTGTAACGCAACAATTATTATGTTACAAATTTTCGGGATTGTCTTGTTTGATTTCTGACGAAATGATTGGGGGCTATAAAAAAGGAACTGCTCCGGTAAAAGATGTTACTGTAGAAGAATTTGAAAAGATAAAAGAATTGTTGATTTCTTTACCTACTCAGTTTGAAAAAGATTACAATGCAGGTAAGTTTGTATACTATTCTGAATATACTACAAGTGTAGATGTTACATTGTCAGATATAGAATCTGCAGCTACTTTTAATTTATTCCACGAAGGAATTCACTTAGGTGCTATTTTAGGATTGAGAAAATTAGTGTAAATCTATTTTTTGTTCTCGATACACTTTTGTTTCGTAGCGCTTTATAAAACCACTGGAACTGTCAATATAAACATCTTGCTTCTAATGGTATGAACTCGTTTGAGATTGTAGCTAAACGTCTTAGATGTTGTAACTTGTCTTTTGTTTTCGATACATTTTATAAAATCACTCGAACTGACACTGTAGTTTGTCACGTTGAGTGGTTTTTTTGTGTTATCGGTGTTCTTGTTTTTAGCGAATAAGAAATACTATTGAAGACTTTCTATATCGATGGTCTCATTGATTGTCCAGTTGGCTTTTAATTTCAATTCAGTTTCGAAATAATGTACTTTTTCAGGTTGAATTTTTTGGAGGAAATTACCAGTATCCCATTTATTATTATTATTGTCGTCAAAAACAATTCTAATAAGGTACGTTTCAGGGGATAAATCTACAAATTCAAAATCTTCTTGCTTAGAAGTTGATCTTTGTTCAATCAATTCACCTTGAGTTGAAATAAGGTCTATAAGAACGTTTCTGTTTTTTGGATTTAGGACAGAAAGCTCAATGATCCCATAAGATTCAATATCCTGAGTGGTTAAGGTGTATTGTAATGTGTCGTTTGTTCTTCCATAGAAGTCAACTAAGGCATTGGGTAAGATGTCTATTTGGTATTTTGAATTTCTTTTTTTATCGAAGGCAATCAATAATTTTGATTTCCTTTTATTGATAGTTGGTTTAAAAGTAACCGCTAATGTGTCCTGATCCGTAATAAAAATAGATTCGGGGTTTATAGAACCAATTGGGAAATTTGTCTCTAAGGCAAAAGTATCTTTAGGGTGTAACATATTTTTAATTGGCGCTACAATTAACAATGAATCTTGTTTAGAGGTCCTAATTTTTACGGTATACGTTTTTTCTAAAGTGTCTTTTTTTATTTTGAATTGCAGTGAGTCTGCCTCAAAGGGAGTGAACCAGAAGTTTAAAGTGTCTTTGTTTTTTTCTTTGCTAATAAAGCTTTTGAAGTCTTTAGGAGTTTCGCTAATAAGCTCAATTTCTAATCCACTTTTGTCTCCTTCATATCCAAAAATGATTTTTCCAATTCTTTTCTCTAAAGGGCGAATTAAACGGAATTCTTTTATTTCATCAAATAATTCCATTGTATAAACAGAGTCTGTAGGAATAGTGATGTGGTTGCTTGCAAACGCTATTTTATCATCTTTAGGATTGTAGATAAAATCGTTATTGAAATCATTTAATGCGATCAATTGGTAAGTTCCTTCTTTGATATTTGTAATATCAAAAATGATAGTATCTAAAGTGTTTGTAATATAATTAGGCTTCTCTTTATAAATAATAGAGTCTCTGTAATTCTCATTTACTTCAAATAAAAGAACAGAAATGTTTGTTTCAGTTTCTTGCTCATAAGCATCCGTGATTGCTCCGTAGATTTCTAAAGAATCAACATAGCTTCCTGTTGAGAATACATATTTAAAACTTCCTAAAGGGTTGCCTTCATTATTGTCTACAATACTGTTTCCAAAGTTAAAAGAATAGGTAGTGTTTTCTTTTAAAGTGTCTAGTATCTTTATGGTAATTCTTTTACTAGCTGTTCCCACAGGTGTTATTTCCGAAGCGTGCTTTAATGGAGGAGAAACAATTAGTTGTTTGTTAAGATCTTTGAACTTTACATATTCATCAAAGTCAAGTTTTATTTTTTTCGACTTAAAAAAAATTGCTTCATATGCTGGTTTTGAGGTAATCATTATGGGAGAAAGAGAGTCTTTAGGTCCTCCAGTAGGACTTGCTTTTCTAGCGCAATTAGTTACAGAAGTTGCTACAAGTAATATAAGGATACAACAAGCGAATATGTTTTTCACAGTCAGAAATTTTATTAGAGGCTACAAAGTAACAATATATTTCGGGAAGATAGAAAGTAAAAACTTAAAAGTTAGCGGTATGAGCAATGGTAGCAATAGATATTGTTATGTTTTTGATCTTTAATAATTCATTGGAGCAAGACTCAAGGGTAGCTCCAGTTGTTACAACATCATCTATGAGTAAGATATGTTTGTTTTCTAAGAATTGTACATCTAAAAGCTGAAATGATTCTGTTGCGTTTTTCCATCTATCAAATTTGTTTTTCTTTGTTTGTGTGTCCGAACTACTTATTTTAAGAAGGATGTTTTCTTTGAATGGGATTTTTAATGTCTCAGAAAGGCTTTTCCCAAATTCTGAAAGTTGGTTGTAGCCTCTTTTTTTCTGTTTTTTAATGTGTAAAGGAACAGGAATTATGTAATCTAAGTTTTGATATTTTAATGATTTTTTCAATTCATCAGCTAACAAGTAACCGGCAAAATTCCCGATGCTTTCTTTTCCTTGGTATTTTAATTTGTGAATTAACGTTTGAGCCATTCCATTTTGTTCAAATATAAAAAGAGACGTTCCTGCTTGGATGGGGGTTCTGCCAAAAAACAATCTTTCTACAGGGTTTTCTTTGTGTTTTGTGTAATGAGAATAAGGCAAATCATGTCTGCATTGTATACAAATTAACGATTCATTTCTCTTTAAATAAATATCGCAATTACTGCAAGTAATAGGATAGAATAAATATAGGATGTCTTTGAGTAACTCAGCGATCATATTTTTTTCTATAAATGTAAAAAAAATGTAGATAAAGGAGGGTTTTATCTGTATTAAAGAGTTGCTTTTTAGATATTTCCAATAATAAGTTCTAGATTTGTATCCTTAAATTAGATAATAAATATTTTTGAAATGGAAAATAAACAAGGAAAATTAACTACAATTATATTAATCGTTTTGTTGGCATTGGCTATCGGATACGGATTTTATTCAAATTCAGCCCACACTGAATTGGCTGAAGGTTTAGAAACTGAAAAAATTGAAGTACAAGCAGAATTAGATCAATTAGTTGTTCAGTATGATGCTAAAATAGCTGAGGGAACTACTTTAAATGCAAAGTTAGTTGCAGCAAGAGAAGATATCATTTCTTATCGGGATTCATTGAACTCTGAAAAGACAACAAGTTACTCTTCATTAAGAAAATATAAAAACAGAGTAAGTTCTTTACAGAAAAAGAACAAAGAGTTGTTTGCTCAAGTAGAAGAATTAACTGCAGATAATACAAAATTAAGCGTGGAAATAGTAGAAGCAAAAGCTACTATTGAATCTCAAGATGCTGCAAATGCAGGATTGAGTGCCGAGAATGAAATATTATTGGAGAAAGTAGTTGTTGGCGGAGTATTGACTATTAGTCAATTAGAAGCTGTAGCAATGAAAAAGTCTAAAGACGGTGTTTTAGGAGAAACTTCAAAATTCAAAAAAACTGATGCATTTAGAGTTTCATTTAAAATAGCAAAGAATCAACTGACGGTAGGTGGTGATAAATCAGCTTATTTAGTAATTAAAGATACTGAAGGAAACGTTGTTGCTCCAAAAGGAAAAATAACTGTTGATGGTGCTGAATTGTATTACTCAGATGTTACTGTTATTGATTATCAAAATGTAGTAACAGAAGTCATTCTAATTACAGACATCAATAGAGAAGAAACTCAAAAAGGTATTTATACAGTTTCTGCTATCTTAGATGGGAATATTGTAGGTGAAACAACTTTAGATTTAAAAGGATCTTTTTTAGGTATCTTCTAAGAAAACAAGAATTAAATAATAGTAAGAGCGAAGTGAAAACTTCGCTCTTTTTTGTTTTAGAGAATCGTAGTGAAAAATAAACCAGATACAAGTCCATTGTTTTTAAGGTATATATAGAGTAGAGCCTTATGAAAACAAATAAATTACTGGTTTAGTATTGATTGTTTTGTGATTTTAAAAAATAATGCTAAACTTAAAATTTTTTAGCTTAGAACAAATTGGACGAACGGTGTTTCGCAATGTAGGTTTGATTATGATGTTCCTAGATCAAAAATTATCGAAATAAAATATAATGATGAAAGAAGAAATTCTAGAAGTTATTAATGGTGGCTCCATAAGTGATCTTGCTGGTTTTTTATATCGTAGATATAAATATGAATTATCAAAAGAGGATCAAGATGAGTTTTTATCTATTATAAAGGGGTTAATTATAGAAGGTACTAGTCATGAAAAATTAGTATGTATTATGGTTGTTGTATATTTAGATAAAGCTCATTTATTTGAAGAGGCTATTAAACCAATTGTTTTGAGTTTAGATTTTAGAGAAGATGAACACTATATTTCTCCGTTGTTAACAATATGTGCATCTCTGTCAAATTCTTAGTCTATAGAATTTATTCAACAAGTAATCAAATTTTTTAAGCCAGCATCGAATGAATATGAACGTTATTTTGATACTGGATTAAGCAGGATTATTTGTACAGAATTTTGGAAGGAGTCTATAGAAGAAATATTACTTTACCTACAAATTTATGATGATGTGTGTGTTATAGATTTCATAGCTTTCTTTAAATGGAAACAAAACAAAAAGGAAGTGAAAAAACTTTTTAAGGAATTAAATAAAGATTCTCATTTAGTAGATAGGATTGCTATATTAAAAGTAAAAATAGAGCATCGGTATTTAAGTCATTATAGAGATGACTAGACATGGGTTAGGCAATAAAGTATGCCACATATGGTTTTTAGGTTTTATTGATACTCATAAAACTATGTTTTTATGATAGTTTATAATAAAGGTATTTTAAATTTATACTTTTCTAAGTACTAAACTAAAGAATAGCTATTTTCTATTGTTCTAAAATAACAATGTAATAATTTCTAAAATGTCACAGTTCTATATTGGAAAAATAGAGGATAAAGCTAATAGATATAAATTTAATAATCAATATTTTATAGCTAAAACAAGATAAGAATCCATCAATCAAAAATAACACTCATAGAAATACATAAAATACTCATAAAAATAAAGAAAATACTTATTTTTGCAGTATGGCAAAGCAAGAAGATCAATTTAAAAAAGTAGTTTCACATGCAAAGGAATACGGATATGTATTTCAATCTAGTGAAATATATGACGGTTTAAGCGCCGTTTATGATTATGCACAAAACGGTGTAGAGTTAAAGAAAAATATTAGAGAGTACTGGTGGAAATCAATGGTACAGATGAACGAAAATATTGTTGGTTTAGATTCAGCCATATTAATGCACCCAACTACCTGGAAAGCTTCTGGGCATGTAGATGCATTTAATGACCCATTGATAGATAATAAAGATTCTAAAAAACGTTACCGTGCAGATGTCTTAATTGAAGATTATGTTGGTAAATTAGATGCAAAAATAGAAAAAGAAGTTGCGAAGGCAGCGAAGCGTTTTGGAGAATCTTTTGATAAAAAAGAGTTTTTAGCGACAAACGGTAGAGTTTTAGGATGGAAAGAAAAAGGCGATGCTATTTTGAAAAGAATGGGAAAGTCTTTAGAGAAAGAAGACTTAGCTGACGTAAAAGCATTGATTGAAGAGTTGGAAATTGGATGTCCTCTTTCGGGTTCAAAAAACTGGACGGATATAAAGCAATTTAACTTAATGTTTGGTACGAAGTTAGGTGCCTCTGCAGAATCTGCAATGGACTTGTATTTACGGCCTGAAACAGCGCAAGGTATTTTTGTAAACTTCCTGAATGTTCAAAAAACAGGGAGAATGAAAATTCCTTTCGGAATAGCACAGACAGGTAAAGCTTTCCGTAACGAAATTGTAGCGCGTCAGTTTATTTTTAGAATGCGTGAGTTTGAGCAAATGGAAATGCAATATTTTGTACGTCCTGGAACTCAAAAAGAGTGGTATGAGCAATGGAAAGAAACGCGTTTAAAATGGCATCTATCATTAGGGTTGGGTGAAGAAAATTACCGTTTTCATGACCATGATAAATTAGCACATTATGCAGATGCTGCAGCTGATATAGAATTCAGATTTCCATTCGGGTTTAAAGAATTAGAAGGGATTCACTCAAGAACAGATTTTGACTTGAAAGCTCATGAAAAACATTCAGGTAAAAAGTTACAATATTTTGATCCAGAATTGGGAGAAAGCTATGTGCCATATGTAGTAGAAACGTCTATCGGATTGGATAGAATGTTTTTAGCAGTATTCTCTACAGCATTGCAAGAAGAGGCTTTAGAAAATGGTACTACAAGAACGGTTTTAAAATTACCAGCAGTTTTGGCTCCTACAAAAGCCGCGATTTTTCCATTAGTTAAAAAGGATGGATTGCCAGAGGTTGCAAAAGAAATTTTCAATGATTTGAAATTTGATTTCAATGTAGTATACGATGAAAAAGATGCTGTTGGAAAACGTTATAGGAGACAGGATGCTGCAGGTACGCCATTTTGTGTCACTGTAGATCATGACTCCTTGGAAGATAAATCGGTTACAATTCGTTATAGAGATACTATGGAGCAGAAAAGAGTTCTTATTTCTGATCTGAAAGGAATTATCAATAAAGAAGTAAGTATGTCTGAGTGGTTGAAAAACCTAAAATAATCAGCTTATCATAATTTAGAAAAAGCCTTTAAGAAATTCTTAAAGGCTTTTTTAGGGTCTATAACATAGTAATGTAATAGAAAAGATTGCTAGTCCAATTATGAAAAATTCCTTTACTTTTTCATTAGAAATAGTCTTTATAAACTTTCCATGAATAGCAGCTATAGGAATAAATACATATAAAAACTCAGAGCCATTTTTTTGAGGACTTATAAAGACTAGTAATGAGCCAATAAACAACATTGTTAATAATAATTGAAATTGATATCTATACTTGTTGCTTACTGAAATTACTTTTGGAAATACTGTTATGATAGCAATTCCCGTAGTAATCGAAATAAGAATAAGTGGGATTTTAACTGATAAACTTGAATAAAGAGAAGCGTCTAATGAATAGATAAAATCAAACTTACGGTAAAAATCATCTATGCTATCTGTAAAAAAACAATAAGTGAAATATAATATAATAGGATTGATGAGACCTAAGACAGGACTGATTAAAGTTCTGAAATCTATTTTTTTAGAAAAAAACAGACCGATGAATATGAAAAGAATAAACACTATAGACATATTAAAAATCAAAAAAGAAACTCCTGCTAATAAGCCACTGTCAAAAAGGTTTAATTGCGTTCTTCCGCTCACTTTTAATTCTGATATGTTTTTGTAAATCAGCAAAAACAAAAATACAATACCGAGTGTTTTATTTACTTCAAATGCGCTGGGAAACATGCCATAGAGCAATATCATAAGAAATGAATTGAGCAGATTTCCATTTGACACACCGTTTTTTATAAAAACAAGTCCACTAATTAATAAAAAAAGGGTACTTCCAATTATATGAGTAAGTCTTTCAAAGGTTGTAAAGTCAATAAAAGTAGTAGGTTCGTAGTTATATCTATAGATTGTATAAAACAAAAAAAAGGCTATTACAAGTACAATGCTATTTATGGGTTTTGTTTTATCAAAAAAATTGGCTAGCATGTTTTGTTTTTATATTTTTGCAACGTAAAGATAATTTAAGTTATGATAGCAAACAATATATTTAGAATCATCGGAGATTTATTCACAGAAGGACTTTTTATTCCTTTTGATGCAATCAGATCAGGTGAAAACTGGTGGGTATCTAATATCATCAATTTCCTTTTTATTGGAGTGTTTTTCGTCTTGTTAGCCTACTGGATGAAAGAATCTATAAGATTTAAGAAAGAAGGAACTGAAGATTTACCTAAATAATATTTTCTTTTGGGAAGTAAAAATAAGTTAAAACGTTTCAACGAAAACGAAACTTTTTCTAACGTTATTCAGCCAACTCGTGAAGAAGTTACAGGAGATTTTCCTCATAAGGGGAAATGGAATGAATTTTTTAAAAACGAAAATCCTATTGTCCTAGAATTAGGATGTGGTAAAGGGGAATATACAATTGCATTGGCAGAGAAAAATCCGAATGTCAATTATATAGGAATCGATATAAAAGGAGCTCGGTTTTGGAGAGGAGCAAAAACAGCTTTAGAAGAAAACTTACCAAATGTAGCTTTTATTAGAACACAAATTGAATTGGTAGATTTCTGTTTTGCAGAAAATGAAGTCAGTGAAATTTGGATTACATTCCCAGATCCGCAAATAAAATACAAAAGAACAAAACATCGTTTGACGAACGATTCGTTTTTAAAAAAATACCATCATATTTTGAACGAGGATGGTATTATGCATTTAAAAACGGACAGTGAATTTATGCATGGCTATACACTTGGCTTGTTACATGGTCAAGGACAAGAAGTCTTATATGCACACCATGATGTGTATTCAAATCATCTGAGTCCTGAGGTTGTTATAAATACACAAACTTTTTACGAAAAGCAGTATTTAGACAAAAACAAAGCAATTACCTACATCAAGTTTAAATTGAAATATTGATTTTTTTTCTTGAATGTCTTAATTCGGTTAAACATATTTTTTTTTTGCTTAAATAAGTTATGAACTATACTATTTCAATTACTTTATTGAAGAGCTCGGTTTTATTATTAGTACTTTTTTTATCACACAGTTGTACCCAAAATGTCGTTGAATATGAAAGCATTATTGAGTATGATAATAGTCTAAAATCTTTTTATCAGAATGCATTAATAGGTTCCAACGAGAATGATTTATTGGGAACTTGGAATTTTACTCAGGTAGAGCTAAACGGACGTGTAGAAACTGTTCTACCATCGCAAGAAAAGTGTGGTTACGATTATTTCAGTTTTTTAGAAAATAATGTATATAGAGAAGTTCTCTTTACGGGTTATTCACCAGATAAATGTTTTTCTAAAATCGGTACTTATACATGGAGTTTAAATGAGGGAATTATTACTTTATACGATGCTCTTGAAGGTAATGAGGAGTTGGTCATTACGTTTCTCACGAGTGACAAATTAATAGCAAAAATTCGTTTAGATTTAGAAGGTAATGGTACTTATGAGGTGTTTACATTTACTGCTGAAAAGTTTATTCCACCGCCAGAATCTAACGATTACCATTTGTTTATTAGCAGAAATAGTAATGTTAAAGATAAAATTCAATTGAAATGGGATTCATATAATGGATATAATAGATATTATTAAATATGAAATTTTCAGAACCTTAGATAAAAGTAAATCTAGTGCTGAGCTTATAGCATCAATTAGAGACTTGGAAGAAAATAGTTTTGATGATTTAGAAATTCCAAAAACTAATTCATTATCATATTTTATAAAAATCTATTCAGATGAAGGCGTAATTGAGAGTGAACTTTATTCTATCCAGTTCGAATATTATAATTTTGATATAGCTTTAGTTACGCTAAAAGACCCTGTTGTTAAAAATGATGCGATAGAATTAAATTGGAGTAAATTTGAAGGTTATTATTTTTCACACTATGAAATAACTGTTCGTAATTTTGAAAATAGCTATAGTTCTGAGTCTCAAGAAACCTCTCTTGCGATAATTGAAGATATTACTACTACAAGTTTTTCAGATAAGAATCTTCCCTATTTTGAGAACCCTGTATATTCAGTTTATTCTTATAATATTTTCGGATATAAACACAATACATATACAGATGTTAATTCTAAAACAGTACTATTTAAACGTCCTAGTATTCTTGACTTTGATGTTATTTATAAAATTGCTGTAAGTCCAACTGAAAGCTCTTTTTATTTTTATGGAAATAAGAGTACTTATGATAAGTATAACATTTATAAGTATAATTATACAAACCTAGAAATAGAGGCCGTAGCAGATGTTAAACCTAGTAGTTACGATACAACTCCAATTAAATTAATTAAGAATGAGTTGTGTTTTAAACAAGGTAGGGAGATACATATGTATAATCCATCTAATTTAAAATATCAAAGTAAACTTACCACAAATAACCTTGGAGGCTTTAGTGATTATGTTTGGTTGAAAAATGACATATGGGTTGTTGTTACAACAAATAATATTTATTCTTATAAAAGATCTGGGAATACATTACTTTTTATAGAAAGTAAGGAGCATTATTCCATGTATCATGGGCAGTATGATAATACTAAAATTATTAAATTGAATGATAATGAAGTATTAATAGGACACCAAGATGAAGATTTTTGCAATAAACTCAGTATTGATACTGATGGAAAGATTAGTGAAAAAACAAGAGTAAATATTCCCATTAGAACTCGAGGGACTATTTTTGTTAATGAGAAATTAGATATTCTTGTTAATTCTTTGGACAATAGTTCTTATAAGCTTTCTAATGCTAGACAAAACGCATCTGTAAGCAATCCAATGTTTATCCGTGGAGCCTCTTTAGAAAGTTTTGAGATTTATGGAACGAATAATGATCCAGGAGATTATGATTTTAAAAATTATGAAAAAAAAGCCAAGATTTTATATCCGAATGGAGCTCTAAGGACAATTGATACAAAAGGGTATCCAATGTTTATGTTTAAAAATTATCTGGGTAGAATTATAAGTATATCTTCAGGTTTGGAGAAGTCGGAATTAATAAGATCATCACCAAGGAAAAATGTTTTTGTAGAAGTTGTTGAATAATATATGAAAAATAAAATAAGTTTAAAAGAAGCTATTTCAATTGGTATTGGTGGAATGGTAGGTGGTGGAATATTCGCCGTACTTGGTTTAGCCGTTTCTATCGCAAGAGGAGCAACCTATATTTCTTTTTTAGTAGCAGGTATATTAGCTTTAATAACCTCTTACGCTTATTCTAAACTTTCTGTTAAATTTCCTGACAAAGGAGGCACCGTAAAATTCATTAATGAAGGTTTTGGAAAATCTATTTTCAGTGGTGCTATAAATAACTTGTTATGGGTCAGTTATATTATAATGTTGGCTTTGTACGCATCAGCTTTTGGGTCTTATGCTCCCAATTTATTTAGCATTACTTCCAGTGTGTCAATTGATTCTCATTTGTATGCTACGGCAATTATTGTTCTCGCAACAGGAATTAATTATTATAGCATTGCCGTTGTTGGTAAGATTGAATCTTATGCTGTTGTGATAAAATTAATAATTCTGATTTCTTTTATTGGAATTGGAGCGTATGGTTTGATTGGAAACCCTAATGTAAGTCAGTTAGGAATCGAGAATTGGGTAAGTTCTGTGAAAATATTGGCCGGCGGTATGGTTATTTTTGTTGCGTATGAAGGGTTTGAGTTGATTGCAAATGTAGCACCAGATATTGAAAACCCTGAAAAGAATATTCCGAAAGCTTATAAGTATTCGGTCATTTTCGTTATTTTCTTATATGTAATTATAGCAGCGGTAACAGTTGGATCATTGCCTTTTAGTAAAATCGCAACTGCAGAAGATTATGTACTCGCAGAAGCTGCAAAACCCATGTTGGGACAGGTAGGCTTTACAATTATAACGATTGCTGCTTTGATTTCTACTTTTTCTGCTATTAATGCTTCCTTATATGGAGGGAGTAGAGTTAGTTATGAAATTGCTGTAGATGATGAATTACCACACGAGCTGACTAGTCAATTGTGGAACCAACCTATTGGTCTTTTAATAACTGCGATTGTAACCATCATAGTCACAAATATTATGGAGTTAGAAAGTATTTCTACAGCAGGAAGTGTTGGGTTTTTGTTAATTTTTGGAATTGTAAATTTAGTTGCCTACAAATTAGCAGATGAAATAAATGGAAATAAAATTATTTCTATGTCTGGTTTTATGTTGTGCTTCATTGCTTTGGTTGTTTTAATACTGCAGCAAGTAGAAAGTGATTTAAAAAGTGTAGTTGTGGCTACTTCTATCATTGTAACTTGTTTTCTTGGCGAATGGATCTACAAGACTTTTTTTGATAAAGAAGCTAGATGTTTAAAAAAGTAAGTAGTTACAACTCTTTTTTTATATTAAAAATAAGGCCAATTTCTTGTTCTTTCTTCAATAGTTCTGAATGGTGTAGAAATATTGTATTCTTTTTAAAGCGTACTTCAACCAAATAAATTCCTTGTACCAGATAGCATTTTTGTACCTGTGCTTTTAGGTTTGAAGTATTGTCTATTCGAATGTCATGTGGGTAGAGCAAGATAGATGTGTTGTTCTTATGAGTAGGGTCTATGTTTTTAAGTTGAATTTCATTCACGTCTCCAAAAAAAGAAGCTACATATTTTGAAGGAGGTTTGTTGTAGAGGTTTTCAGGAGAGTCTGAAGCGACTAGTTTTCCAGCTTTTATAACCAAAATTCTGTCAGCAAAAGATAGCACATCTGTACTGTCATGTGTTGCAACGATACATCCAATATTTTTTTCTTTTAAGTAGCCAAAAAGCTTTCTTCTAAGGTTGTTTTTTCTAAAATTATCTATGTGGCTAAAGGGCTCGTCTAAAAGCAGCAATTCAGGCTCCTTTGCGAGCACACGAGCCAAAGCTACGCGTTGTTTTTGTCCTCCACTTAAATGTTTCACTTTTACATTGGCAAAGGCAACCATATCAACAATTTCTAAAAGTTCCTGTGTTCTTTCTTTTTTTTCTTTCGGATATCGATTGGGAAGAAATTTTCCAATATTCTCAGCTGCTGTCGTAAAAGGCATCAAATCAAAATCTTGAGAGAGGTATTTCATAAAAGGTTCTCCAGGAATTAAATAATGGTTAGGACCCAATAACTTTGTTCCTTCCCAAGAAACTTCTCCTTTGTCAATATGCAACAAGCCGTAAATAATTTCTAAAAGCGTGCTTTTTCCACAGCCACTTTCCCCAATTACCGCAATATATTCTCCTCTTTTAGCAAGAAAAGAAATCTCTTTTACGACCCTTTCTTCTTTATTATAAGCAAAAGAAACTTCTTTAAGTGTTAACACAGATCTTATTTGTTAAATTTTAATTTTTTCTCAATAGCTGAGATCATCATTTTGGCGATATCTTTTCCTGTAGCTTTCTCAATTCCTTCCAAACCAGGAGAAGAGTTTACTTCTAACAATAACGGCCCTTTATAAGATCTAATTAAATCAACACCTGCAACATCTAATCCTAATACTTTGGCAGCTTTTAGTGCTAGTTTTTTTTCTTCTGGTGTTATTTTTACAATTCTAGCAGTTCCCCCCTGATGAATGTTTGCTCTAAATTCTCCCTTTACGGCAACTCTTTCAATGGAAGCAACAACCTTTCCGTCAATCACAAAACAACGTAAATCTTTTCCATCAGCTTCCTTGATAAATTCTTGAACAAGAATATTTGTCTTTAAACTTTTAAAAGCATTGATAACACTTTCAGCAGCTTTGTTTGTCTCTGCCAAAACAACTCCTTTCCCTTGTGTGCTTTCCAATAATTTAATAATTAACGGTGCACCATTTACCATTTCAATTAATTCCTTAGTTTCTAGAGGAGAATTTGCAAATCCGGTAGTTGGAATTTGAATACCATACTTGGAAAATAACTGTGATGAGAATAATTTATCTCTTGACTCAGAAATTGCCGAGGCTCCGTTTTGAATAAAAGTACCGATAGAATCAAATTGACGAATTAAGGCACAGCCATAAAAAGTCATGCTTGGCTTTATTCTAGGAATAATTGCATCAAAATTATCCAATACGTTTCCTCCTCGATAGTGAATTTCTGGATTGTCAGCATCCATTTTCATATAACATTGTTGCGCATTTAAGAAGAACATTTGATGTCCTTCTTGCTCACCAGCTTCCATAATTCTTTTGTTGCTATATAATTCGGGATTACTTGCCAAAACGCCAATTTTTAATCCCTTTTCAAGGACTTTATTTGTTTTATAGTAGGAGTCAATTTGCTCAGAACTAAAGCTTGTTAGGCATTCTTCTTTTGAAGGATCGATAATTAATTTGTCAACCATTGCTTCTCTGCCTAGTAGCATTCTAAAGCCCATAGAATCTCTATTGGCTAATGTTACTTCAATTTCCCACGTGTCTTTTCCTAAAACAAGATCGGTAAGGATTACATATCGCTTTTCGCTAATTCCTGTAGAGCTCTTTACATAACGATTAGCAACTACTTTTGACTCGCAATGAATACTAATACTTGGATTTGACTGCAAAGGAAATACATCGTATCGCACCCATTTTTCACCTCCTTTTTTAAAAGAGGTAATATTTATTGCATGTATAGATGATGTTTTTGCTCCAGAGTCAATTCTTGCTTTAATAGCAGGTATTTGAAGGTTAGGTAATACACACCATTCTTCACTTCCAACAATTTTTTTTTCCATCAATAGTGATTTTAGGATAACAAAGATATTATTTTATTAGTTTCAAATGTTAATTTAAAAACATGTTTTTGAAGATGAAAAAAGAGGAGTAACTACAGTTACTCCTCTTTTAATATATTTAAAATAGTAAGTTTCTATCTATTCTTGATTGTCTATCGCATCTTTGATTTTAGCTTCTAGCTCTTCAGCTAATTCAGGATTGTCTTTGATCAAGCTTTTTACAGCATCACGACCTTGTCCTAATTTAGTTTCACCATAGCTAAACCATGAACCACTTTTTTTGATGATGCCGTAGTTGACACCAATATCTAAAATCTCTCCAACTTTAGAAATTCCTTGACCATACATAATATCAAATTCAGCTAATTGGAAAGGTGGAGCAACTTTATTCTTCACCACTTTTACTTTTGTACTGTTTCCAATAACCTGATCTCCATCTTTAATTTGTGTTCTTCTACGAATATCTAAACGAACCGAAGCGTAAAATTTCAATGCATTACCACCGGTTGTAGTTTCAGGGTTTCCGAACATTACACCAATTTTTTCACGCAATTGATTAATGAAGATTACCGTACAGTTTGTTTTAGAGATAGTACCTGTCAATTTACGCAATGCTTGAGACATCAAACGGGCATGTAATCCCATTTTAGAATCTCCCATTTCTCCTTCAATCTCACTTTTTGGAGTCAAAGCAGCTACAGAATCTATAACAACAATATCAATTGCTCCTGATCGAATTAAGTTTTCAGTAATTTCTAAAGCTTGTTCTCCATGATCTGGTTGAGAAATAATTAAATTATCAATATCAACTCCTAAGTTTGCAGCATAAAAACGGTCAAAAGCATGCTCTGCATCAATAAAGGCAGCGATACCTCCTGTTTTTTGAGCTTCTGCAATTGCATGAAGTGTTAGAGTTGTTTTTCCTGAAGATTCTGGTCCATAAATTTCAATAACTCTACCTCTTGGGTAACCACCAACGCCTAAGGCTAAATCTAAACCTAATGATCCAGAAGAGATCGCTTCAATATCTACATGAGCAACATCTCCCATTTTCATAACGGCACCTTTACCATAAGTCTTGTCCAACTTATCTAACGTCATTTGTAATGCTTTTAATTTTGCTTCTTTTTCTTTTGTATCGTTTGCCATATCTGCTTTGCTTCTGGAATTTATAATTAGAAAGTAAAAGTAGTAAAAATATTATGTTTTATTGTTTAGAAATGGCTATTTGAAAAGTAGTTTTCAACAATTTTAACATCTTATATTTTTTGAATTGTAAACGTTTTAAATCCCTCGTCAAAAATGACTTTTAGATAATAGGTTCCTTTAGGTAGTTCTGTTACATTTAAGTTTGTGTTTTTTGAATTGGAATTTTGATCCAGAAGTTTTTGCCCTAGCATATTATAAATCTCAACTTGCTGAATTGTAATTTCTGTCTGTAGGTACAGGTTATCTCGTACTGGGTTAGGGCTATAACTGACTTTTGTTTTTTGAATTGATTTTGTAGAAATCGTGCTGTTTGTGTTGATGCTTTCCGCTACATCGCCTGTATATGAGAAGCTTCCAAAAGTCCAATTTGAGATATTGTTTAGTTGTTGAGCACATTGTTGAATAGTGATTCCTGTACAATGTTCGGGACCTGTATAATATCCTTCCGTTACTGTTGCATGGAGAATTGCTGTACTTCCATGTACCAAACCTGTTCCAGACAATGTGTTTCCGGCAGAATCGGTATCTCCTATAAGTGTTAAAAAGACTCCTGGAACAGATCGAGTACCAGTAATAGCAATAATTTCATCTTCCGTAAGTCCTAAAATAAAACCACCATCTACTTCTGCTGCAGTTCCTATAGAAGCAACAATACCACTTCCAGTATCACTTGCATTTTCAATATGAATTATAGTTCCAGAGGGTATGGTAGTCAAACTCGTGTTTTCCCATAATACTTCGCCTTCCGTTGTTTTAGAATTAAATGCACTTCCTGTCCATTCTTCGTCTACAAATCGTATGTGTGTATCAATCGGACAATCGTCTAAGAATACAAATGAAAACCCATCAGGGTTGTCGTGGTAAGCTACAAAAGCAATGTCTCCAGGGTCATCAATAGTGCCATCTATAATTTGTGCTTTGGCAATTGTAGTTGTTACTAATAAAAATCCAATTTTTAATAGAGTAATTTTTTTCATATCTTTTTCATTTTAGTTAATAACTGAGCAGTTTTTGCTAAATGAAAAAGATGTCAATACACCCGACGACGAACCTTTTATTTTTCAATCAATAGATTGTAAATAGGTCTGCATTATAATAAGATTGATCATAATTTTTTTAGAGAAGAAATAGTAACTTCTTTTTCAATAGCTCTCTAAAGTTACATAATTTATTTCAGAACACAAAAAAATAAGTTCTTAAAGAGCTGTAATTGAGTTTTTTAATTGAGTAAATTTAGAATTCTTGTAATGCTTTTTCAATACAGTTATATACTTTTTGTAACTCCGTATTTGTGATTACAAAAGGAGGGAGGATATAAATTGTATTTCCGAGTGGACGTAAGCAAACACCATTTTTCATAAAGAACTGAAATAATTTGTCACGTAAATCTCCGTACCGATCCATTTTGATATTTAAATCCAAGGCGAAAATAACACCGATCTGACGTGTAGATTTCACTTTTGCATGGTTTTGTATTTTTTCATTGAAAAGTTGGTGTTGTTTTTCAATTCGTACAATATTTTTTTGCATTTCTTCAGAAGTCAATAAATCGATCCCTGCAGAAATAGCTGTACACCCTAAAGGGTTTGCTGAGTAGGTATGACCGTGGAAAAAACCTTTTCCAATTTCATTATCATAAAAAGCATCATACACTTTTTGAGTACAAGTTGTCAAAGCCATAGGAACAATACCTCCGGTGAGTGATTTTGACAAACACATGATGTCAGGCGAGTTTTGTAGATAATCAGAAGCGAAATTTCTACCTGTTTTTCCAAAACCTGTCATTACTTCATCTGCAATACACAATACATTATGCTTTTTTGCAACCTTAATGAGTTGATCTAATAATTTGGCATCGTACATTTTCATTGCAGCGGCACCTTGTACTAAAGGTTCAAATATAAATGCGGCAACTTCTCCTGTTTCTAATAAAGAAATAAAAGTTGATTCTACTTTTTGAAAATTCTCTTCAGTCGGTACTTCAATACGATCTATAGTTAATAAGAAATCTGCAAACGGACCGTTGTATACGGATAGTCCTGATACAGACATAGCGCCGAAAGTGTCTCCATGAAAAGCATCTTCTAAAGAAATAATTTTTGAACGTTTTTCTCCTTGGTTAAAATGATATTGCAGCGCCATTTTAATAGCAACATCTACAGAGGTAGAGCCGTTGTCAGAAAAGAATATTTTTTGCTGATTATCAGGAAGAATAGCCATCAATTTTTCAGACATTTTTATAGCTGGTTCGTGTGTGAATCCGCTAAAAACGACTTGGTCTAGTTTAGAGAGTTGTTCTGTTACTTTTCCTATAATATAGTCATTGCAATGGCCGTACATACAGGTATACCACGAAGCAATTCCATCAATATAATTCTTCCCGTCTTCATCATACAATAAGGCTCCTTTGGCTTTTATAATAGCCAAATGATTGGGGTGTAATTTATGCTGAGTCAATGGATGCCAGAGGTGTTCTTTGTCGCGTTCTTGTAAAGTCATTTTTTTAAAGTATCAAAAAGAAAGTTCAAATGTACAATACAAATACATACTACCACAGTAAAATAGGCAAGAAACAATTGCATCATGATAGTTATTGAAAACATATTTATAAAAAGAGTAGGGAATAGTAAAATAATTTCAGTCAATAAGATAGAGATGACATACGTAATCCATGTTTTTTTATTAATTTTTAAAGGTAATTCAGCCCAAAGATACAAGGCAGAGAATACAATGGTAAATACTGATTATCCTTGTACTATAAATCCAACTAATAAAACAGCTACGGAAACTTGTAAAGCTAAATAGGTGTAATAATATTCTTTATCGATATGCGCTGTAAAGTGAATCCAAAGCAAAGCAATCAATGCATTAAGGATAAAACCCAATAACATTATGTATGCATGTAATATGTTTTTCAAAGGTATGGTACCCAAATTGCCTGTGTAAGCATAACAAGGCGCCTAAAAAAACCAAAACAAATTGAGAAAAGCCAAAGTTGTTGCTTTTGCTTCTGTGGAAATAATTCCATTTTTTAGAGTTTTAATAAATTTTCTCGAAACAAATTTGCATATTTTAAGATGGTATGGTTGTCAATGTTTTTTTCTTCGTCAATTCGACCAATAACAGAAGCTTCCGTCATTTTTTGAATGATATTTTCTGAAGTGATATTCTCATTACCACTAAAAATAACGGAAACTTCAAACCCTTTTTCCTGAAGTAATTTTATGGTTAATAAAGTATGGTTGATACTCCCTAAATAATGTCGAGAAACAACGATTACTTTATATTCAGGCTGTATGAGGTCTAAAATAGTATCGGTGTCATTTAACGGGACTAATAACCCACCAGCACCTTCAATAACTAAGTTGTTTTGAGTAATAGGCGCAATTATTTTTTCTAAATCAATTTCAATTCCATCTATTTCTGCAGCGGCATGTGGACTCATAGGAGTTTTTAAAGCGTAGCTGTTTTTATGAAATATAGACTTCTTGTTAGAAATCATTTCTATTACTTTATGCGTGTCAGAATAGTCTAATTCTCCAGCTTGTATCGGTTTCCAGTAATCTGCTTCTAAGGCTTCGGTAACGATTGCTGCAACCAATGTTTTTCCAACTTCTGTGGAGATACCTGTGATAAATATTTTTTTCATTTTTATAGCGTAGCTAATAAAGTTAAAAGTGCGTCTATTTCTTCATGTGTATTGTAGCTGTGTAAACAAATTCTTAGTCTTTCTTTACCAGCGGGCACGGTAGGAGAAAGTATAGGTTTGATGTCAAATCCTTTTTCTTGGAGTAATGATGCAAATGTCTTTACAACATCGTTTCCGGGAAATATACAGCAATGAATAGCACTTGAACTTTCAACAAATATTGATGTTAAATTATGTTTTAGAATACGCTTATTAAAGTATGAAATGTTCGATGTTAGTTTCTCAATGGCGTCCGTTTTTTTCAATTCAAGATACGATGCTTGAATGGTTGCAACGGAATGTAAAGATGCTGCTGTAGAGTAAATAAATGATCTAGAAAAATTAATTAAATAATCCCTTAAATCTTGACTTCCTAAAACAACGGCTCCATGACACCCCATAGCTTTGCCAAAAGTATGAATACGAGCAAATACTTCATTCTCTAATTCCAGTTCTTCTAGCATTCCTCTTCCGTATTCACCAAATACACCTGTAGAGTGCGCTTCATCAACGATTAAATAGCAATTGTTTTTCTTAGAAAAAGAAGCCATTTTTTTTAAAGGAGCAGTATCACCATCCATAGAATAAACAGACTCAATAGCGATATATATGGTGCCTGTAGATCTAGAAAATTTCTTTTCTAAATCTTCCATAGAATTGTGTTTAAACTTATAAGAATTGGCGTTAGACATGCGAATTCCATCTCTAATAGATGCATGAATAAGCTCATCATAAATAACAGTATCTCCTTTTTGCAAGATAGATGAGAACAAACCTAAGTTTGCATCATAGCCAGAATTATATAACAAAGCAGCTTCTGAATGATGGTGCCCTGCCAAATAACGCTCTAATGTATAATGCAAGCTATGACTTCCAGAGACCAATCTAGAACCCGTACTACCGTTAATGAATTTTTCTGTATCAATAATTCGTTTTGCGGCTTCTTGTATCGATTTGTTTTTTGAAAAACCTAAATAGTCATTAGAAGAGAAATCAATCAATGAAGAATGAGTTGACAGTCTGCGGAAAGAGTTTTGGTCTTTTCGTAGCATTATTTTTTTTTGTAATCCTTCTGGAAATATTTTCATATCGAATTCTATATTGGAATCAATGACAAAATTAATGAACTAGTTTTAATTTTAAGGAGTTTTATTTTCCTATCCTGGAAATTGTTGTTTTTATAAAGAAGTAATTTTGTTTATCGAGAGAAGCGCTTTAATGTCTGTTGTTTCAAATATGTTTTTTAATAAAATTTCGAATAAAGAGTATGTATCGTCTTTTGTCGTATGTTGAAATCATATTTTTTTTGTTTATTCTATAGGGCGTGAGATGCTAAATATGTTATATCTATTTATATATGAGTGATTTGTGCTAATGTATTAGATGATAATTTCTTAAATTTGTAGTATCTTTCAGTCAATTCTGTTTTAAACCAAGAACCTAGATTGAAATTATAACAACTTAAACTAAAGCAAAACGATGGCATCATTATCCCCATTTACTGGTTTATTAGGTAAAAGACTAGCCAAGCACTTATTGAGAAGAGCAACTTACAATATTTCTAAAAATAGGATAGAAGAGTTTAGTGGGTATACTTCAATACAAGCTATTGCAAAACTATCTGTCATACCGGATAAAAATCTTGTTCAGCCTATTCATTATCTGGTTGGAGATTTAACCCAAGTTGCACCTTGGATTGACGATGATGATATATACGGCTCTGTAAATCTTGCTCATGGAACGGGAAATTCAAAGCTTAGATACTATGTTGTTAGTTGGTGGTTAGATGAAGCAAGAAGAGATACTTCTTATAGATCTAAAATGGCTTATTTTTTACATACCGACTTTACTGTAGCAAGTGTTAATTTAAATGGTCAGTTTGGTGCATTTTATGATTATTTACAATTGTTAGAGAGGTATTGTTTGGGAGACTGGAAGGAACTTGTTTTTCAAATGACTAAAAACCCTCAGATGTTGAATTATTTGAATAATCATAAAAACACTGTTAAAAATCCAAATGAAAATTATGCCCGTGAATTTCTAGAGTTATTTACTATCGGGAAAGGAGTGCAAGTTGGGGATGGTGATTATACCAATTATACAGAAAATGATGTTGAAGAGGCAGCGAGAGTATTAACAGGTTGGAAGTACTATTATATAAACTCGGCTAAGGATCCTGAAAAAGATAGGCATAGAGTTACCAATGGTGCTGAATTTGGAAATATTCCATGTGGCTATCCATCTATAAATAATCATGATTTTGGAAGAAAACAATTCAGTCATCGATTTGATAATTACATTATTGAAAAATGGGATACTTCTGGGAAAACGAATGCAGAGAAAGTAGCAAGGATTGAAGCTGAACTGAAAGAGTTCATAGAAATGGTATTAGGTAAAGATGAAACAGCAAAGTTTATTTGTAGAAAGCTATATAGATATTACGTGTCTAGAGAGATTACCTCTGATATAGAGAATAATATTATTGTTCCGTTGGCAGCAACGTTTAGGACTAATTATAACTTACAAGCTACGATTGATCAATTATTATTAAGTCAGCATTTTTATGATTTAGATGATTCAGACAGTACTGATGAAATCATTGGAGGACTTTTAAAGTCTCCTTTGGATTTGGTAATGCAAACATTAACATTGACAGATTATCCTGTGCCAGATCCTGTGTCTAAAGGGAAACACCATTATCAGAATTTTTATACTTATCAGATCATTCAGAATGTTTTGGGACCTGCGAGTCAAAATCCATTTTATCCTCCATCTGTAGCAGGTTTTCCTTCTAATTATGAGAATCCGGATTATGATAAATTTTGGTTTAATTCAGCTACCATTATATCGAGGTATAATTTGGCAGATGTTTTGTTAAATGCAAATAAAACAAAAGTCACTTTTTACGTGACTACTTTTGTTGAGAATAACGTGAGTGATCCTTTCAATCCAACCACATTGGTTTCAGAATTGGTTGAGCTTATGTTTCCTGAAGCTATTGACGCTGATAGATTGAATTATTTTGTTTCCGACATCTTACTTGAAGGTGGGGAAACGACGCCTGAGATGTGGTCTGATGAGTGGAATGTTTATAAGAATTCTGGAAATAATTCAGGTGTTGAGAGTGTGCTGAAACCTTTGTTTAGAGCCTTGTTGTGGTCTCAAGAATTTCAAAATAATTAATTGCAATAACATGGAAAGAAGAAAATTTTTAAGACTATCAGCTTTAAGTTCTGCAAGTGCATTGTTGTTAAATGGAAGAAAAGTAAGTGCTTTTTCAAAGACGGAATTGTTTAATCAAATTCCTGCATCTATTATTGAAGGTAGATCTTTGGTGATGATTCAGTTGCTTGGTGGAAATGACGGCTTAAATACCCTGATTCCTTTAAATCAATACGATGATTATGCAAGTTTACGCCCTACATTAAAATTGAAAAACACAGGGTTAAATGCTGCTATAAATTTAGATGGTACTTTGCCTTTAGAGGGTCAAATGTTATTGCATCCATCATTAACAGGATTTAAAACCTTATATGATGCAGGAAAATTAAATGTAATTAATAGTGTTGGGTATCCATCAATTACTAGATCTCATTTTACTGGAAGAGCCTTGCTGTTAAAAGGAGGAGATGGTACTGCGGAAAATGCAAATAAAACATCTGGTTGGATGGCTCGTTTTTTAAACTCGGGATATAATTATAGTGATTATAGTGACCCATTAGGAATTCAATTAGGAAGTAAAAAACCATCTTTAGGATTTCATTCAGAACACGAGCATAAAGTGGATGTAAACCTAACAGGGCAAGATGTTTCTGGTTATTATAGTATTATTTCTAATATAGGAAATCCAAAACCTACCAATATATCTGATTCGGAGTTTGGTGAGAATATTGAATTTATTACGCAAACGGAAGCTACAACAAATTCTTATTCTCAAAGAATTAGTGAAGTTTTTGATAACGGTTCTAATAGTGCTGTCGTGTATCCTGATTATGATCTAGCGGATCAGTTAAAAACAGTCGCTAAAATGATTAAGGGAGGATCTAAGACGAAAATATTTTTGGTGACAGCAAAGGGGTTTGATACGCATGCAGATCAAGTTGCACCTAATGGTAATAGCCATTTAGGAAAGCATGCAGATCTTTTAACAGAATTAGGAGATTCGGTAGTCGCTTTTCAAGATGATTTAGAAGCTTTAGGTATAGGTGAGAAAGTTGTGTCTGCAACATTTACTGAGTTTGGTAGAAAACCATTAGAAAACGGAAATTATGGTTCTGACCACGGTAATTTGGGACCTATGTTTGTGATCGGGTCAACTGTGAAACCTGGTGTCACTGGTACTAATTTGGATTTGTCTTCGATTGTAAAACATTTTGACGAAGGTCAAATGCAACATGATTATAGACAGGTTTTTACAACCTTGATAACTGATTTTATGGGGGCTTCTAGTGATGTTGTTTTAGGAACAGAGTTTTCAGATTTTGAAGGAGATCAAAAATTGGACTTAATAGGAGAAAATCATAAAATTCTTAGTACTGATACTATTGCAGTAAAGAAACAAAGTTTGACAATATATCCAAACCCAGTGGAGGAGGTGTTTGTCCTAAAATTTGAAAGTAAAATAACCTTTAGAGGTCAAATTATAATTTATAATATGTTAGGAGCTGTAGTGTTTAATTCACCGCAATATTTTAAATATGGTATAAATTTATTGTCTACAATTGATATAAGCTCCTTTAAGGAGGGGCATTATATTTTAGCCATCAAAGACGGTCTGAATATAACCATTGAAAAACAACGGTTATTGAAGAAATAAAAAAAAGCCGAACATTTTAAATGTTCGGCTTTTTTATGATGATATGATTCAGTAATTAGTCTACTAGAATAACCACTTTATTATCTTTCATTTCAACAGTACCTGATGTGATTTTCAAAGTAAGTATTTTGTCGTCATCTATATGAGTTTCAAAATGTCCGCTAAGTTGATCAAATTCTAAATGATCTATTGTGTGAACATGAACTTTAACAATACCTTCTTGTAAAACAGATACAATTGCAGCATGATTTTCTAGCATTTGAAAATTTCCATCTACACCTGGAACAGATACAGAGTCTACAGTTTCGCTAAATAATGTTGCTTCTGGTGATACAATTTCTAAAAACATATTCTTTTATAGTTTTTAGTTTTTAGTCTTTAGTTTTGGAGTTTAAGTTGAAAACAACTCAAACTCCAAAACTCAAAACTTAAAACTGATTTATGCTTCTGCTAACATTTTTTCTCCAGCGTCAATCGCATCTTGGATAGAACCTCTTAAGTTAAATGCCGCTTCAGGATACTTATCTAATTCTCCATCCATAATCATGTTGAATCCTTTGATAGTATCTTTAATATCTACTAAACAACCTTTAATTCCAGTAAATTGCTCAGCAACGTGGAAAGGTTGAGATAAGAAACGTTGTACTCTACGTGCTCTGTGTACAACCAATTTATCTTCTTCAGATAATTCTTCCATACCTAGAATCGCAATAATATCTTGTAATTCCTTGTAACGCTGTAACAACTCTTTTACATCTTGTGCACACTTGTAGTGTTCTTTTCCTAAGATATCTGCAGTTAAGATACGAGAAGTAGAATCCAAAGGATCTACTGCAGGATAAATTCCTAATTCAGAAATCTTACGAGACAATACGGTTGTTGCATCTAAATGGGCAAATGTTGTTGCTGGTGCTGGATCTGTTAAATCATCTGCAGGTACGTATACCGCTTGTACAGATGTAATAGAACCCGTTTTTGTAGAAGTAATACGCTCTTGCATAGCTCCCATCTCAGTTGCCAATGTTGGTTGGTAACCTACTGCTGAAGGCATACGTCCAAGAAGTGCTGATACCTCTGAACCTGCTTGTGTAAAACGGAAAATATTATCTACGAAAAACAATACATCTTTCCCTTGAGTTGGGTCTCCAGCTCCATCACGGAAATATTCAGCGAGAGTTAATCCAGATAAAGCAACACGTGCACGTGCCCCAGGAGGTTCGTTCATTTGTCCGAAAACAAAAGTTACTTTAGATGTTTTCATTTTTTCATGGTCGATGCTTTCAAGATCCCATCCACCTTCTTCCATTGATTTCTCGAATTTCTCTCCGTATTGGATGATTCCAGATTCAATCATTTCACGCATCAAGTCATTTCCTTCACGAGTTCTTTCACCTACTCCTGCGAATACTGAAAGACCACCATGTCCTTTTGCTATATTGTTGATCAACTCTTGAATCAATACAGTTTTACCAACTCCGGCTCCACCAAACAGTCCAATTTTACCCCCTTTTGAGTAAGGCTCAATTAAGTCAATTACTTTAATTCCTGTAAATAAAACTTCAGTAGAAACTGATAAGTCTTCAAATCTAGGAGCATCACGGTGTATAGACATTCCGTTAACACCGTCTTTTGGTAATGATTTCAATCCATCAATAGGATCTCCATTCACGTTAAATAAACGACCGTAGATATTATCACCTACTGGCATTTTAATTGGGTTTCCAGTAGCAACTGCTGCTACACCTCTACTCAAACCATCTGTTGAGTCCATGGCAATACATCTTACTGTATCTTCTCCAATATGTTGTTCTACTTCAAGAACTAAAAGAGATCCATTCTCTCTAGTAATTTCCAAAGAATCAAAAATTTGTGGAAGACCTTCTCCTGTCGTAAAAGCGACATCGATTACTGGTCCAATAATTTGAGCAACCTTACCTGTTAATTTAGACATTGTCGTAACTATTAATTGTTAGTTCTATTTATTATTGAGTTTTACCTCTTTTTTCAGAGTGCAAATATATAAGTTTTAATTTGAAATAAAAACATGTTTTTTGCTTTTTTATAGGGGTTAAATTATTTTTTATTTTGAAAGTATTGTATGCCTTTTTTTGTTCTTAAATAGTTTGTTTTTAGTCGATAAGACATTGTTTTTGTCTTTATTCTTGTACTGGTTTTAGGATTACTTATACCATTATTTAATATTATTGATTTGTTTGTATAAACAAAAACACCTTCGATGGAAAGGTGTTTTTATAATCATTGAATTAAAAGTTCTTTTTATCTAAGTGCAGGTGAATAATTTGTCCCATAGTCACTTGCTTTTGCTTTGTTCTTAGAGGCAATAAAATTAGATTCATATTTGTCATCAATAGCTTCCAAGAATTTATTAGCCATAAAAGCATAACCTCTCGCTGTCAAGTGAATTCCATCTAAACTTACCAATCCTCCAAAAACCAAATCAGTTGTCATGTTGTAATCATCAAATTCAATTCCTGTAGTTGAAGCTTCTTGAAGTATTGCATTTAAATCTACGACTGCAAGATTGTTTGTGGCTGCTACAGCTTTTATTGTTATGTTGTAAGCTTCTGTCGCTTTTGTTAAAGCATCTTGCTCACTTGGTATTAAGACCCATTTATCTCTTAGGGGGTATGTGATTCCATTTATTGCTAACTGACCGGCAGTATCAGGGGGAACCATACTATTAATTAAATCTGTGTAATATTCTACGTTAACTGTTCCTATAACTGAGGAAGACGGCAAAACAAATAGATCGTTCTCATTGGCTTGTCTAGATTGTGCAAATTGATTTGCATAGATGGTTGCAGTACCTTCATCTAAACCTCCACCCATTAGAACTTGTTTTAGTTGAGGGGCTATATTTGTCAAATCCTGATCATGAACAACAACAGCGCTATCTTCTGTTTCGGAAAAAACAATTGATCGATCCTCCATGCCCAAAAAGGTAAAAGCAGCGTTTAGTCGAGAAAAAGTTGCATTTAGTGTAGGTATTTGTGGCCCAAAATCTTCGTTTTCTGGCTCTAAAGCATTAAAAGGGACAGTAGTAAAATGTGGTAAAGAAGTAATCGAAGGTACTGCAGTCACTGCTCCTTTAGCACCACCACTTGTTAATATTTGAACAATATACCCAAATGTAGAATCAAAGCCTTGGCCAAGTGGGCCCTCTGAGGGAGTAATTGGATTAGAACCATCTCCTCCTGTTGTTGCATATCCTAAAACATCGTTTGCTCCTATTTCTGACAAAGTAAAAAATGTGGGGTTTTGTGCCATTGCGTCTCCTAAAACAGTCGCATTTCCTGCTGAGGCCATTCTTACGTAATATGGATTTGCAGTTCCTGTAGCAAGGTTTGCAGAGTTTCCAAGGCCATCATAGATTATGTGGGTGCTTTTTGCTCCTGGAACTCCCATATTGCTATATGTACCTGATTGTGGTGTAAAAACTTCTGTTGTAGGTGTGTCATCTATGCGAGATGGACCAGTTCCATTGAAAAATAATCTTGTCAAAAAACCTGGGTTTTCTTGTCCGCCAAAGAGAAGGCCTCCTATATTATCATTCATCATAGGTTGAGTCAGCGTATTTCCTCCTAATTTAGAGAATTCTTGTGATAAAATATTTGGAAAAGAGTTTTCTTGTGCTGCTTTAAATAGTGCTCCATCAGTATATCCCGCTGTAAAAGAAGCGCCCACAGCTACGTAAGAAGAGAAGTCTGCTGTTCCGGTTATTAATTCAATAGTTGGTTCTTTCGTTCCTGTCTCTATAGTGTCGTCAGTATCGTCACAACTAATTAATGTAATTATGAGTATTAAAAATCCTATATATGTAGTTTTCATATGTTTTGTTTTGAAGTTGTTGATTTTTCTTAAAAGTTAAGAATCGTTATAGCAAGATAGTATTGAGAACCTATATATCCTGTTCCAAAAGCGGTATAGTATTCATTTCCTAATAAGTTGGTGGCTCCTAATTTTATTATAGAATGTATTTTTGGCAACTGATAGTTTACCTGAGCATCTACAACATGAAATGAAGGAACTTGTCCGTTTCCAAAAGAAGCTTCCCATAAGTAAGACTCACTCCATCTCCAGGCCATGTTAAATCCAACATTTTTAATAACATTTGTATGTCCGAAGGTTGTTTTTACTTTGTGTTCAGGAGTATTAAAGTTCGTTTGAAAGTCAGGATTTTCTTTTTGGTCAAAATCTAGTTTAGAATATGTGTAGTTTGTACTAAAATCATAACCTCCAAATACTTTTGTTGTCAAGCCTATAGAAGCTCCATAAGATTTTACATCAGCATCTGTATTTGTGTATGTTTGATAAACTTGGTAATCTCCTTCTGAAATTGCTATTATCGCATCAGGAGTTGGTGCAATTGTCGCTTCTGTAAGGTTGACATCTCCATAGAAAGTAGAAATAACAGTTTCATTAGATAGGAAATTTTTGTAGCTATTGTGATAGATACTTAGGTCAAGAACGACTCTGTTTAATTTTCCACGGTATCCTACTTCTACTGAAGTAACTTGTTCCGGTTTTGCGTATTCAGAATTTGCTATTTTTAAATCTCCGGGGTTTTTAGAACCAGCAAATACTTGAACTGAACTTGCAGTAAAGGAGTTTTCATAAGCGCCTGTAGCGTTTTTTGCATAAGAATAAGTTCCATCTCCATTGTCAATAGCTTCTGATCTCAATACAGCAGCGCCTGTTGCGCTCAAGTCGTAGGTGTCAATATATTTTTCAGGGTTTCCTTTAGCACCTCCTACTAATGCAGCTCTACCTACATCCAAACCTATATATAAATCTTGTGTAGTAGGGTTTCTAAAACCAGTTTGAGCAGAGACTCTAATATTGTGATTTTTGTTTTCTCCCATCGTATATCCTAACGAAGCTCTTGGAGAAAAGAATCCATCAAATAACTCTGATTTGTCATAACGCACAGAGGCAGTTAATTTTAAACGATCTTCTTTTAAAAAGTTTTTTTGTAGTTGTGTGTAAAATCCAACTTCTTGGTAGTTGATTGGACCATCTTCATCTGTATAAATAGTTCCAAAAGAATTCAAACTATATCTTCTAAAGGATCCTCCAACTTGAATTTGAGCAAAAGAAATTTTATCTCCAAAATTATAATTTGCATCGGAATGGTAGATTTTAGAATTGTCTTGGAATTTTGAACCTTTAGATAAGTCGGGGTTTGTGATAGATTCGTTAAATGCATTGTCAAACGCTACCGTTCCTGGCTCAAAACGAGCGCTTCCGTTGTCAGAAGCTCCATCTGCTGCCGCTCTACCTGCTTTGTGTGCGTCTTCAGGAAGAAGTCCGTTCAAGGTTCCTCCAACGTAACCTGCTACATATTCTCCAAACCATACGTTGTCGGCTTTCGCAGCTCTGTTGATGTTGATTCCTGTAAAGACCATGTCGTAAGAGTCACCCGCGTTGTCTTCAGTTGTATAAGCTCTAAAAAAGAAATGATCGTTTTTAATTTCAAATTTATGTTGCGTCAGCCAAAAGTTGTCAATAGCATATCTGTTGGCACCTTGGTAAATTGTAGAACCAGAACCGTATTTACCTACATAGGAAATTTCTAAATCATCTTCATTAGGACGGTAATAGACTCCCCAGTCTGCTTTGATGCTTTCAGCTGTATAATCTGTCAAAACAGCTTCGTCATATCCTGTTCTACTTACGCTAACAGAAGGTACTAAGGCATCACCTCCTTCAGGCAGGCGGCCTAAATTGATTAGTGTTTCGGCAACATCTTTTATGTTTATACTAACTTCATCTCCATATACATTGATACCATCGTAGTCAATGTCTGCTCTTGTAGCTCCAGTACCTACTTTTCCAGTTTTGTTATTGGCGGTCCAATCAGTTCCTTTTAGGTACCCAATATTTACTTTAGCGGCCCATTTGTTATTAAATTTATGAGCAAGACGAACACCAATATCTGTATAGATATTGTCTCCTGATGCTTTTTGAGATGTCATTCCGGTTTTAAGATAACCAGTAACACCTGGACTATCAAATGGGTTTTTACTAGTCATAAATAAAATACCATTAAAAGCATTTGCACCATATAATGCAGAAGATGCTCCTGGTAGCAATTCTACGCTATTTACATCAGTTTCTATCATTCCAAGCAAGTTTCCTAAAGGGAAATTCAATGCTGGAGCTGAGTTGTCCATGCCATCTACCAATTGCATAAATCGAGTGTTGGCAAAAGTTGCAAACCCCCTTGTGTTGATAGATTTAAAAGTCAAACTATTGGTGTTGATATCTACTCCTTTTAAGTTTTCCAATCCTCCGTAAAAGTCTGCAGAGGCAGTGTTTTGAATTTCTATGACTCCCATTCTTTCAATGGTAACTGGAGATTCAAAAATACGTTCTGGAGTTCTAGATGCAGATACTACAACTTCATCTAATAATGTTCCTTCTTGTAAGGAAAATGAAATTGTCTGGTTGTTTTTGGTGATTTTTATTATTTTGTTTTCAAAACCGATGCTACTTGCTTCTAGTTTGAAAGGAGGGTTTTGTTCTGTTGTGAACTTGAATTTCCCATCAAAATCAGTAGCGGTACCACTCGAAGAATTAGAGCTGGCGATGTTCGCTCCAGGGATGGGAGTTCCTGTTTGTGAGTCGATTACGGTTCCTGTTACTGTTGTTTGAGCAACTGTAACAATGCTAAAAAGAAAGCATACAAATACAAATAGTTGGTTTTTCATAGAGGTTATAAGTTGTTTTAGTTTCCCTTAAAATACGATTTTTTTTTTTAATGCAACAAGTACAGCTAAAAGTAATAGCAGTTTTACGGATAGAGAGGCAATATAAAAAGTGTTAATATTTTATATATATCCATCCTTTTTGAGTTTTGAATTCAGGCTTAGAAAAAGTGACTTCGTAAATATAGGTCCCTATGGGAAGCTTTTTTCCATTTGAAGATACTCCGTCCCAATCATTTTTATAACCGTTAGATCTGTATACCACTTGGCCTCTGATATTGAATATTTTTACATTTGCAGAAGGAAGTGTGTCGTTTTCAAAACCTGTCGTGTTTATGTTTTCAATAGCCCAATAGTCATTAATATTATCTCCATTAGGAGAAAAAGCTTTGTGTATGTCTATGGATAGTATTTCACAAGTCTCATCAATTACTTTTATTCCTGAAAAGGAAATATTCCAATCTAATAGTTTTCCTTTGTCTTCCAGTTCATTGTCAGAAATTTTCAATGCCCAATCTCCATTGCTTCTCGATGTATTGAAAGTAGCTAATGGGTCTATGGGTTTAAAAGAACCTGTATATGGTGCCGAGCCATCAGTTATATGATTTGTTGCGCTATCGTCAAAAGTAGTATTCGTATAATTATTGCCATTATCATCTCTATTCGGAACTAGAATAATTTCTTCTTGCCCAGGGCTTTTAAGGCTAATTTTTAAGTCACCTATATAGGTGTGTTCAATATTAATTGTTAGATTTAGATCGGATATTTCAATAGCATCCGTAATATTTATTGTTGAGGTTATTCCATTCTGGTCATTATCGGGGATGTTTATTGGTGTGTTGTCAGAAGCGTATTCAAACGCATCTATTGTTCCTGTCTCGAAAACCCATATTAAAGAATAATCACTACTGCCACAACTATTTCCTCCTTTCACTCTCCAGAAATAAGTGCTTTCTACTTCTAAATTATTTGAGATATAAGTAGAAGAATCGGTAGTCGAGGAGTCAATGATGTTGTTAAAATTAATATCAGAAGCTATTTCAATTTGGTATGTAGAAACGTTGTCTTCTTTTTTCCATTGAAATTCTATGAATAGCGGAGCGCCAGAAGTATTGTTTTTAGGACAAGTTAGGTGTGGCTCAGTTTCTATATTGGTTGAGATACTAAGTAACAAATTTACATTTGATTCATCTGAGAGGGAATCTCCAGTAAGTATAGGAGTGTATTCTCCTTGCATGTTACTATTAATATCAGAAATAGAAATTGTAACCAAAGTACCATCAGCAATTGCGGAGTTAGGAGATATAATAGCTGTTGCGCCATCTGGAATACCAGTAATGATAAATGTTGTTTCTTCATTAAAGCCAAGATATGTATTGTATTCGAAATTGTAGATGGCGTCGTTAGGAGCACATAAATAAATAGAATTTTCTTCAAGGGCCATTACAAAATTAGAAGCTAAAATTGTGATATTTTTTTCATTAATACTATAATAAATATTACCGACAGCTTCAACTTTTATTCTTCCAGAAGTTGTGGTTTCGTTAGGAGTAATTATAATGTAGCTTCCATTGTTTGGAGCATTTTCTGCCAAAATAATTGGGTAGGTAAGTCCACCATCCTTAGAGAATAGTATGTTTACAAGAGTTGTGTTGATAGGCGCAACATTTGTATCTGCGACATTCCACGAAATTGTTTTAGACTCTCCAACATAAAATGTTTCCGATGTGTTTTGTGAAGTTATCTTAAAAGGAATAGTGGTGTCAAAAACTGTTATCTTAGTGTTGTCAGTAGCGAATTGTCCTATTGGTGTTCCATTGTCTCTAACGGTTAGTTTAAAGTTTAAATCTCTTGCAATGGAAGGTAGTTGTTCCCATGTGCTTCCTGTTTCTCCAATTAATGTTGTTTGTAAGTCAGGAAAATGTCTTTTTTCTGAAGTGTTTGGAGATAAAGATCTAAACAAAGGACCTGCTGAGCTAGTAGACAATGGAGGCATGGTAGATGTTTGTGTATCTGTCTGTTCCCAACAATAGGTAACAATGCCATTGTCGTCTGTTGCTGTTCCTTCTAGAGCAAAAGGAGTAGAGATAGGAATTGTATAATTGCTACCAGCATTTGCTGTTGGGGGAAACTTTCCTATGTCGCTTTGTTCCGCACAACTACTGTTGCTAGATGTGAGGAAGCTATACATTTGTTCAATACTGATGCCATGAAAATAAGCATCACTATATTCTTGAACATCAGGAGAGCAAATTCCAGCATAGCCCATAATGGTGCTTCCGCTACCAGGTTCTACAGATGAAGAGAGTGCAATTAGATTACTGCAAGAATTGTTAAACGTATGAGTTGCCCCAAATTGATGTCCCATTTCATGTGCGACAAAATCGATATCAAAAGAATCTCCTTGTGAAGGGGTTCTTCCAGATACGCCTTGTGCTTTTATGTTATCGTTACATGGAGAGCTAACAAGTGCTGCTCCAGATTCTCCCGTGGTAAATAAATGTCCAATGTCATAACCGGCACTACCAAAAAGATCATCACATTTGTCTTGAACTTCACCAAGCATTTTAGAATCGTTATCACTTGTGTAGCCATCGGTGTCTGGGTCAAGAAATATAAGAGCTTCGTTGCCAGGGATCAATTGCATTGTAAGCGCCACTTCTTTTTCGAAAACTCCGTTGATACGAGTCATACTAATATTCATGGCGGCTAAAACAGCCTCTTTTTTTATTGCATCAATAGCAGAAGGTTCAATACCTTGGTCTCTCCAATGAAAATCACCATATTCACCAGTACATGATAGGGCAAGTCTATAAGTTCTTAATTTCCCGTCGCTTGCTGCGATACGAGCTAGTTTCGATGATTTTTGACTCAGTTTATTTTGCTCTTGTTCAATTACATTACAAATACTTTTTGGGATGTCTGTTGGAAGATCTTTTTTTGAATAGATAGAATAGGTAAGCGCATCTTTGGTATAAGGGTCTATAAATTCAGAATTTCCATCTTCTGATAGTTTCATCAAATTCAACCCAAAGTTACTCATGCTAAATCGGACTACTGTTTTTAAGCTGTCATCAGATACACCTATATAGGATCGAATAGATGGATATTTAATTTGTAGTTCTGGAGAGAACGTTGATGCTTCGGTGACAATGTAGTTTCTTAAAATTCCATTTTGGTCTGGGAAAGGAATGATAAGTTTTGATTTTTTACTTCGAGATTTTTGATGAGATTCTTGTAGTTTTTTCTTGAACAATGGTACGTTTAAACGACAGATTCTTTCTTTTTTATGAGTTACATGTTTTGCGTTTTTTTGAAACAAAAGTAAGTCAGAAGAAGTCTCTTCAGACCATAGCTTATCGTTTTGAGCCGATGATAGACCATAGTTGAACAGGGAAATGACTATTAGATAGAGTATGCCTTTATTATTTGTTTTCATTTTTATACACTTGATAGTACAAACTTATCTAAAATAATTTAGAGTTCTTTGAATTATTTTTAGAACTTAAAAAACTATTTTTAATAGAGAAGACAAGTAAAATACATTTCTTAACTGGTGAGTTTGAATTAAATTTTAAAAAATGCTACTTGATAAATCAAAAATGAATGTAGATTTGCAGTTAGTAATATCTTAATAATTTTTTCCTTTTGAAAGTAATTGAAAATTACAATAATTTTAGCACTTCTAAAAAAACGATCGTAACAATAGGTACTTTTGATGGAGTGCATGTTGGGCATCAGAAAATTATTGAGCAATTGGTTGCTACGGCAAAAAAAAACAATTGTAACTCAGTGTTACTTACTTTTTTTCCACATCCAAGAATGGTTTTACAAAAAGATCATTCTATTAAATTAATCAATACGATTGCTGAACGTGTAGCGATTTTAGAAAATACAGGATTGGATTATTTGATTATACATCCTTTTGATAAAGAGTTTTCTAGATTGTCAGCTTTGGACTTCGTTCGGAATGTTTTGGTAAATCAATTAAATGTATCACAATTGGTGATTGGTTATGATCATAGATTTGGTAAAAATAGAGAAGGAAATTTTGAGCAATTAGAAGAATATGGTCATATGTATGACTTTTTAGTTCAGGAAATTCCAGCACAAGATATCAATGCTATTTCTGTTAGTTCTACAAAAATTAGAAAAGCCTTGCAGGAGGGTGAAATTAAAAAAGTAACAAAGTATTTGGGGCATAGATTCTCTGTATCTGGTATAATTGTATTAGGGAAAAGATTAGGAAATACCATTGGCTTTCCAACGGCAAATTTAGAAGTGGAGGAATCTTATAAATTAATTCCGAAGAAAGGAGTGTATTTGGTGCGTTCTAAAATTGATGGAATTTGGGTAAATGGCATGATGAATATTGGTGTTCGACCTACCGTGCAAGGAGAATTTGAAACGATTGAAACACATTTCTTTAATTTTGATGGAGATTTGTACGAAAAAAAAATACACTTAGAGTTGCTCGATTTTTTAAGAGAAGAACAAAAATTTGATTCTGTTGAGGATTTGAGAAATCAACTATCAAGAGATAAAGAAAAATCATTAGAGTTGTTAAAAATGATACGTAGTTAGTTTTCTTTTTCTTAAGAATAGCACTTTAAACTATTCTGTTTTTATAAGCAATTAGAAAATCTAATTTTATAGATTTGCTTTTTTAAAATAGATAGAAAATGTTACAAGTTCATTATATAAAAGACAATAAAGAAACAGTTTTAGCTGGATTGGCAAAACGTAACTTTAAAAACGCTGAAAGTACAATAGATGCAGTTGTCCAAGCTGATGAAGATAGAAAATCTACACAAGCCTCTTTGGATGCCGTTTTAGCAGAATCGAATAAATTATCCAAAGAAATTGGGATGTTATTTAAGTCTGGTGAGCCTAAAAAAGCTAGTATTTTAAAGGAGAAAACAGTTGCTTTAAAAGAAGAATCAAAGCAATTAGCGGAGAAGTTAGCTTCTGTAAATATTGATTTACAAGATTTATTATACACAATTCCAAATATTCCAAATGCAATAGTACCAGCAGGTAGCTCTGAAGAGGACAATGAAATTGTTTTTGAGGAAGGAGAAATCCCTACGTTGCATGAAGGGGCAATGCCACATTGGGAATTGGTAAAAAAATATGATATTATTGATTTTGAATTAGGAAATAAAATCGCTGCTGCAGGTTTTCCCGTTTATAAAGGAAAAGGAGCAAAACTGCAGCGTGCGTTGATTAATTATTTTTTAGATAAGAATACAGCTGAAGGTTATTTAGAAATACAGCCCCCTTATTTGGTAAATGAAGCATCAGGAATCGCTACAGGTCAGTTGCCAGACAAAGAAGGTCAAATGTATCACGATGCAAAAGATGATTTGTACTTGATACCAACAGGAGAGATTCCTGTAACAAATATGTACAGAGATGTAATTTTAAAAGAAGATGAATTTCCAGTTGCGAATACTGCTTATACTCCTTGTTTTAGAAGAGAAGCAGGTTCTTATGGAGCACATGTACGTGGATTGAATCGTCTGCATCAATTTGATAAAGTAGAGATTGTGCGTCTTGAAAAGCCTGAAAATTCTTACAAAGCATTGAACGGAATGGTAGATCATGTAAAAGAAATTCTAGTAGAATTAGGATTGCCATATAGAATTTTAAAACTATGTGGAGGTGACTTAGGATTTACTGCTGCTTTGACATATGATTTTGAAGCATTTTCAACATCTCAAAATAAATGGTTAGAAATTAGTTCTGTTTCTAACTTTGAAGCGTTTCAAGCAAATCGTTTGAAGTTGCGTTATAAAAATAATGAGGGTAAAAATCAGCTTGCGCATACCTTGAATGGGAGTGCATTGGCTTTGCCCAGGGTACTGGCTGCTCTGTTAGAGAATTGTCAAACACCAGAAGGAATTAAAATTCCAGAAGTGTTGATTCCTTATACAGGTTTTGAGTTCATCAATTAGCGAATTGTATTTTTATATAAAAGGTTTTGTCATGTTTTGATAAAGACCTTTTTTTGTATTAAATGATGCTTAGAACTTGGTTTTTAAACAATTTTATATCCCACTGATTCTCCTTATCTTTGGGATCGAAAACCAATTCAAATAACGATCTATGTACGTTTATAATATCACTACTAATATTCAGGAGACAGAAGAGCAAAAATGGTTGCAATGGATGCAAATCACGCACATGCCAGAAATGTTGGAGACAGGTAAATTCTTGTCTGCAAAAATGTGTAAAGTTTTGGTGGAAGAAGATATGGGAGGTGTTACATATAGCGTTCAATATATGGCTGAAACAAAGGAAGCTTTAGAGAGCTACCATGAAGAAAATGCTGTGAATATGAAAAACAAAACGAATTCAAAATTCGCAGGTCAGTTTGTGTATTTTGAAACAGAAATGATATTGATAGACAAACAATTCGCTTCAAAAAATTAAATAAGTAGTCAAAAATCTAAAGTAGAAAGACTAAAGTCCACTATCTGTAAAACACACCTTAGAATTTAAATTTTAAACTTTCAAACTAAAGGCAATGAGTGTAAGAGCTAAAAAACATCTAGGACAACATTTTTTAAAAGACGAACTAATTGCAGGTAATATAGCACATAGTTTGACTGAGAAAGGCTATGATACTGTTTTAGAAATTGGACCAGGAATGGGGATGATGACCAAGTATTTATTACAAAAAGACTATACAACTCATGTTATTGAAATAGATACTGATTCAGTTGCATTTTTACAAAACACCTATTTAAATCTTTCTCCAAGAATTATTGCAGAAGATTTTTTAAAGATTGATATAAAAGACTATTTTCAAGATCAGTTTGCTATAATTGGAAATTTTCCATATAATATTTCTACTCAAATTGTTTTTAAAACATTAGAAAACAGAGAACTTATTCCCGAATTTTCAGGAATGTTTCAAAAGGAAGTTGCAGAAAGAATAGCAGAGAAGGAGGGGAGTAAAAAATACGGAATTCTTTCAGTGTTAGCTCAAGCTTTTTATGATATAGAATATCTATTTACTGTGCCTCCAACAGTGTTTGATCCTCCACCTAAAGTAGAATCTGGTGTGATTAGAATGATTCGAAAAGAAGATTATTCTTTACCGGTAGATGAAAAAATATTTTATAGAGTTGTAAAAACTTCATTTGGTCAGCGCAGAAAAATGTTAAGGAGTAGTTTAAAGTCATTGAATTTATCCGACGAATTAAGAGGGACTGTTTTGTTTACGAAGAGACCAGAACAATTATCAGTAGCTGAGTTTATTAATCTTACTTCATTAATAGAGAATGACGCACATTGAAATTACTCAAGATTATTTAATTAACGTTAAAGAGTTGATAGCAAATGGGGATAACCAAGCGCTGTCGTTACTTTTAGACGAGGTTCATCATGCTGATTTGGCTGAGGTGTTAGAAGAGCTGAATTTCGAAGAAGCACTCTATATTATAAGGCTTTTAGATACTGAAAAGACTTCAGATATTCTTACTGAGTTAGACGAAGACACTCGGGAGAAAATATTGAGTGGCTTGTCTTCTGAAGAGATAGCAAAAGAAATTGATGAGTTAGAATCTGATGATGCAGCAGATATTATTGGAGAGCTTCCTGAAGATAAAAAAAAGGAAGTAATTTCTCAAATTGAAGATTTAGAGCACGCCAAAGATATTGTAGATTTATTGCGTTACGATGAAGATACGGCTGGTGGGTTGATGGGTAAAGAACTGATCAAAGTAAATGAAAACTGGACAAATCTTCGTTGTGTAAAAGAAATGCGGATACAGGCAGAAGACCATGGCAAGGTTCATACCATTTATGTAGTAGATGATAATGATGTATTAAAGGGTAGACTTTCATTAAAAAGTTTGTTAACAACTTCAACTCGAACTCCTGTAAAAGAAGTTTATAATCCTAAAATCACCTATGTAAGAGCAGATGAAAAGGATGAAGATGTTGCAATAACGATGCAAAAATATGATTTGTTTGTTGTTCCTGTTATAGATGAGATGGATCGTTTGATAGGACAAATTACTTTAGATGATGTTGTAGATGTTATTCGTGAGGAAGCTGATAAAGATTACCAAATGGCAGCGGGTATTACCGATGATGTTGAGGCAGATGATAGCATCTTACAATTAACCAAAGCAAGATTGCCTTGGTTGGTTTTAGGTCTTTTTGGAGGGTTAGGTGCCGCTTTTATAATGGGGGGATTTGAAGAGGCATTGGAAAGATTTCCTATGTTGTTTATGTTTACTCCTCTGATTGCAGCTATGGCAGGTAATGTAGGAGTGCAGTCAAGTGCAATTATTGTTCAAGGTTTGGCTAGTAATAATATAAAAGGTTCTTTATGGAATCGACTACTTAAAGAAGTAGGTTTGAGCTTGGTTAACGGTGTTGTTTTGGCTTTATTAGTACTGCTATATGGATTTATACAAGATTTTGATATAACTGTGAATTATGTAATTGCGAGTTCTTTAATTATCGTAATTATTATGGCAGCATTGGTAGGAACCTTTATTCCAATATTATTAGATAAAAGAGGTATCGATCCAGCTTTGGCTACAGGACCTTTTATTACAACTATTAATGATATTTTTGGAATCTTAATTTATTTTATGATTGCTAAAATGATGTTGGGGTTTTAAATGTTTATTTAGAGTGTTGTTTATATGTTTAGGGCATTAATGAAAAAAAATGAATGAAACTAACTAACTACTTCAATTGTATGGCAAAGAACAGTCTGTTTCTTTGCCTTTTTTATTTTTTAAATTTATTCTTACGGTCAAAAAGATTCTATTTAGCGAATGGAGACTGTCTTTGTGGCTTAAAAACAAAGTGCGCTTCGATTCATTTATGAAACTAAAAAGCAGCATCTAAATGAGAGTATTCAAGACATAGTTCTAGTATTTCAAATAGAGAATTAAAAAAACTGATAATAAAAGAGTTGGCTTACAAATAAAAATAGATTCTCATATGAGTATTTAAACAGAAACAAACAAAACTCTAAAACATTACTTTAAAATTTATGAAGCAAAAAAAGGCAGGTTCCTGTATTGTTTTATGATGACACACTATATTATGTTTATTCTAAACTTGGATATTTTTCAGCAAGAGAAAGAGCGAATTATAAACAAGCAAAATTAGAAGAACTTATTGAAGAAAATGATTTTAACAAAGAAGCTTTTACGAGCAACCAAATAGAATACAGTCTTGATGTTTTATATAATTATTACAACAATTGCGTCTCGAGATACTTTTTGGATAGAAAAATATTCTAAAGATATAGCTATTGCTTTGGATGCTGGTTTAAAGGTTAAAATTCCCAACTAAAACAGTAAAAAATGCTTTAATTTGATAAGCATCTGAATGTTCTTAACAGATGTAATCGTTTTCTTTATTCCATGACTTTTTGCAATTGTAATTATCGTTTCAATTACAAGATATGTATTGTGGTTTATAAAGTTTCTTTCTTTAGAAGTTACTAGCGAAAAATTAAAAATCCCTGGGTTTTATCAAGATTGGTCTAAGCCTATTTCTAATGTATTGAAAGTAGGCTTTATGCATTTTTACTTGTCGTAATATTATCATATTGACCAGAAGGTAGCTCGCCAATACTTAAAGGTTTGAGCGTGTTTATTGGTGTGTTAATCGGCTTGAAGTCATCTTCTGCTGTTGGTAATATTATAGCGGGTTTGGTAATTACGGATATGCGAGCTTTTAAAATCGGGGAGTGGGTTAAAATTGTCGATGCGACGGGTGATGTTATAGAAAAAATGATGTTGGTAACGAGAGTCAACACATCAAATAACGAATAAGTAAGTGTTCCAAATATTGCAGTTTTTAGAGGAAGTGCAATCAATTACAGTTCTATATTAGAAGATTTAGGATTGGAGTCAGATACAGCTGTAATAATTTGTTATGACGTGCCGTGATCAAAAGTACAAGAACTGTTGATAGGAGCTGATTTAAAAATGAATCTAGTTGATGACAGCCCAAAATATTTTGTTTTACATACCGGTTTAGGTGACATTTATGTAAGCGATTAATTAAATGCCCACTCAATACGTCCTAAATCATTTCTGACAATTTATTATGAATTGCATACTAATATTCAAGACAGATTTAATGAAGCCGGTATTGAAACCTTATCACTCATTATAATTCTGGTAGAGATGGAAAATCGAGTACGATTTCTCCAGAATATTTAGTGAAAGATTACAAAGCTCATCTATTCACATTTCCAAAAACGAATAATTTGTAATGATTAGAGTTTAAGTTTTTCTAAGAAATTCCACAATACAATACCGGTAGTTACAGAGATGTTTAATGAATGTTTTGTTCCGAACTGTGGAATTTCAATGCAATGGTCAGATGCAGAAACAACTTCTTGTTGCACTCCTTTTACTTCATTTCCCATTACAATAGCATATCGGTTTTTATTTGACACTTCAAAATCTTGAAGCATTGTTGCATTTTCTGCTTGTTCTATGGAAGCTACTATAATGTTTTCTTTTTGTAAATTTTTTATAAGAGTTAAGGTATCTTCACGATATTCCCAAGTCATAGTTTCTGTAGCTCCTAATGCTGTTTTATGGATGTCCTTGTTTGGAGGTGTAGCCGTAATTCCACAGAGGTAAATTTTTTCAATGACGAAAGCATCACTGGTTCTAAAAACAGAACCGATATTGTTTAAACTTCGAATATTATCTAAAATTACAATCACTGGAATTTTTTCAGTTTTTTTAAATTCTGAAATTTCCAATCTGTTCAATTCACTATTTTTTAATTTTCTCATATCCTAAAAATTATACCGTTTCAAAATTAGCCCCATTTGTGCGGCTCTACAAATTTATTTGAGAACAATTCTACGCAATATATTAGTGCAAAACTATACGCAAAACATTCGTTGCTTTGAAAGAAATCAATTAAATTTGAAGGATATGAATATGATTTCTAGAACTTTTGTAATTGGTGACATACATGGTGCTTTAAAAGCTTTGATGCAGGTTTTAGAACGAGCAGAGATTACACAACAGGATACGCTTATTTTTTTAGGTGATTATGTTGACGGTTGGAGTCAGTCACCAGAAGTGATTAACTTTTTAATTCAGTTGAAAGATTCTCATAATTGTGTTTTCTTAAGAGGAAATCATGACGATTTATGTTATAGATGGCTCAAGTATGGAGAGAACAATGACACTTGGTTAGTGCATGGTGGTAAATCTACTGTAGCAGCTTATGAGAGCATTCCTTTCAATATCAGAAGTATCCATCTTTATTTTTTGGAAAATCTAAGAAATTATTATATTGATGATCAAAATAGATTGTTTGTCCATGCTGGATTTACGAGTCATAATGGTGCTGCTCACGAATATTTTGAAAAGATGTTGTATTGGGATCGTTCTTTGTGGGAACTAGTTTTGGCTATGGATAAAGGACTTAAGATAGGCGATCAGTTTTATCCAAAACGACTCACTCATTATAAAGAAATTTTTATTGGGCATACTTCTTTGACCCGAATCGGAAAAAATATTCCAGTAAATGCTGCAAATGTATGGAATGTTGATACCGGAGCTGCTCATAAAAACCCACTCACTATTATGGATGTCAATACTAAAGAGTTCTGGCAAAGCGACCCCGTTTTTGCATTATATCCGAATGAAAAAGGGAGAAATTAATAGATTTTTTCACGCATTTTATAGAGATATAAGAACCATTTACATCATATTTCTTGGTATTTATTAATCAATACTTGTCTAATTGTTTAACATATGTAAATATTTAGTATATTTACAACCCCTAACTGTTTACGGCCTACTTTATTTGTTTGAAGTTTTATTTGTGCAAATTTAATTTTGGTGTGTAAAGAATTGTTTTTTTACACTATTATAAATTGTAAATCATCGTATTATGGAAATCGGAATTTTAAAAAATTGGAATGAAAATTGCTCAGCAGTTTTGTTAACTTTTGTGTTGTTCTTTTTACTTGTTTTGTTAAAGTTACAAGGAGAACCCATTACAACAAGTCCAGAATTAATTAATTCATCACAGAAAGAAATGGCAAGTACTGTTAAGTAAAATAAATTTTTTGTTTGATATATTTATATACTTATCTGATATTGATTCATGAATGATTAAATATTTTGTCCTTTAGGATATGAATATATATAGAATTAATTTCATTTTAAAGTCTTCTGCAACTAAAGCTTTTCCAAAGTTTTCAGCCTTGTTTTATGACACATTATTGTCTTTGCTTCTCGCAAGAATGCAATAAGTTTTACACAATTTTTTTAATAAAAGTAATTTATATAGGTGTTGTAAATAGTTGTTCATTAACTATTTGTTCGCAATACATGTAGAGAAACGTTTTGTATTTCGTAAATTTGTAATCCCTTTGATTTTATATATTTAAAAGTTAAATGATTTTTTTATTAGACATCGTAATTGAAAAAGGTGTAATTGCTTGTTTTTAAATGGTTTGCTGTGTTTTTTTCAAATAATGAATACAGTAAATAAATAAATAAAAGGCGATAAAAAACAGATAACAATAGTATTTTTGACAACTTATGAATAAAAAGAACAAAATGGCAACAACATTATTTGACAAAGTTTGGGATTCACACGTAGTGCGTCACGTAGAAGACGGACCGGATGTATTCTTTATCGATCGTCATTTTATCCATGAAGTTACAAGTCCAGTAGCATTTATAGGATTGGAAAGTAGAGGGAACAGCGTGGTTTATCCAGAGCGTACATTCGCAACGGCAGATCATAACACTCCAACAATCAACCAGCACTTACCAGTAGAAGATGTTTTATCTGCAAACCAGTTAGATACTTTAGAAAACAATGCTAAAAAGCATGGAATTTCTCACTGGGGATTAGGAGATATCAACAACGGTATTGTACATGTAGTAGGTCCTGAAAATGGAATTACTTTGCCAGGTGCAACTATTGTTTGTGGAGATTCTCATACATCTACCCATGGAGCCTTCGGAGCAATTGCTTTTGGAATCGGTACTTCTGAGGTAGAAATGGTATTGTCTACGCAATGTATTATGCAGTCTAAGCCTAAATCAATGCGTATCAACGTAAATGGTACATTAGGATTAGGAGTAACACCTAAAGATGTTGCTTTGTATATTATCGCAAAACAAACAACTTCTGGTGCTACAGGTTATTTCGTAGAATATGCAGGAGATGTTTTTGAAGATATGACTATGGAAGGTCGTATGACTGTTTGTAATTTATCTATTGAGATGGGTGCACGTGGAGGTATGATTGCTCCAGACCAAAAAACTTTCGATTACATTACGGGGCGTGCTCAAACTCCAACTGGAGCTGCATGGGACAAAGCAATGACATATTGGGATACTTTAAGTACTGATCAAGGTGCTGAATTTGACGTTGAGTTTACGTACGAATCCTCAGATATTGAACCAATGATTACCTACGGAACAAACCCAGGAATGGGAATGGGAGTAACAAAATCTATTCCGAATGCTGAGAATGTAGAAGGTGGTGTTGAGACTTACAAAAAATCTTTAGGTTATATGGATTTCCATGAAGGAGATTCTATGATCGGTAAAAAGATTGATTTTGTATTCTTAGGATCGTGTACAAACGGACGTATTGAAGATTTTAGAGCTTTCTGTTCTATTGTTCAAGGACGTCAAAAGGCAGCTAATGTTACTGCTTGGCTAGTACCCGGATCACATAAAGTTGTAGATCAAATTAAAGAAGAAGGTCTAGACAGGATTATTGCAGACGCTGGTTTCGTATTAAGAGAACCTGGGTGTTCAGCTTGTTTAGCGATGAATGACGATAAAATTCCTGCTGGGAAATTATCTGTTTCAACTTCTAATAGAAACTTTGAAGGTCGTCAAGGACCAGGTTCAAGAACATTATTAGCTTCCCCATTAGTAGCTGCGGCTTCTGCTGTTGAAGGAGTTGTAACTGATCCTAGAACAATTTTAACTGCAAACGCTAACGCATAAATATAAGTCGAAAGAGAAAAGTTGAGTAATGAATAATCACAGACTTTTGTATTTCAAACTAAATAAATAATATGCCAATAGCCAAAAGCTAAAGGCCAAAAGCAAATTATAAAATGGCTTACGATAAATTTGAAGTATTAACAAGTACAGGGTATCCATTGCCTATTGAGAATGTGGATACAGATCAAATCATTCCTGCTCGTTTCCTAAAAGCAACTGAGCGTAAAGATTTTGACATTAACTTTTTCCGAGATTGGAGATATGAAGCTGATGGAACTCCTAAAGCGGATTTTCCATTGAATCAAGAGAAATATGCAGGGTCTCAAATATTAGTAGGAGGTAGAAACTTCGGTTCTGGTTCTTCTAGAGAGCATGCAGCATGGTCTGTATATGATTTCGGACTAAGGTGTGTTATTTCTTCTGCATTTGCAGATATCTTTAAAAACAACTGTTTGAACGTTGGTGTATTGCCAGTTCAAGTTTCAGCTGAATTCGCAGATATTCTATTTGCTGCAATTGAAGCAGATCCTAAAGCAGAAATTACGGTTGATTTGCCGAACCAAAAAGTGACTTTAGTTACTTCTGGGGAGTCTGAATCATTTGTAATTAATAGCTACAAGAAAGACAATATGTTAAATGGATTTGACGATATTGATTATTTAAAAAATATCGAAGAAGAAATTACAACATTTGTAGGAACGCGTCCTTTCTAAGAAAGAATTCGTTTTGTTAAAATAAAAAAGGCGTTTTACTTAATTGTGAAACGCTTTTTTTATATTTGCACCTTTGATTTTTAAGTAATCATAAATTAAATACTGTAATTTAAAAACGAATGGGCAGAAAGAAAATTGAAATAATGGATACCACACTTCGAGATGGTGAACAAACCTCTGGAGTATCTTTTTCTGTTTCTGAAAAGTTAACTATTGCCAAGTTATTATTGGAAGAACTGAAGGTTGATCGTATTGAAATAGCATCTGCTCGTGTGTCTAAAGGTGAGTTGGAAGCGGTTCAGAAAATTTCTGAATGGGCTTCTGAAAACAACTGTTTAGATAAAGTTGAAGTTTTGACTTTTGTAGACGGCGGTAGATCTATTGAGTGGATGATAGAATCTGGTGCGAAAGTTCAAAATTTATTGACCAAAGGGTCAATGAATCATTTGACACATCAATTAAAAAAGACTCCTGAACAACATTTTTCCGACATAGCCAATACGATTGCTTTAGCTCAAAAAAACGGATTCCAAACAAATGTCTATCTAGAAGACTGGAGTAATGGAATGCGTAATTCTAAAGACTACGTATATGAATATTTAGATTTTCTTGCCACTCAAAATGTGGAGCGTATATTATTGCCAGATACCTTAGGAGTTTTAACACCTAAAGAATCTTTTTCTTTTGTAAAAGAATTATGTGATCAGTACCCAACAATGCATTTCGATTTTCATTCACATAACGATTATGACTTGAGTGTAGCAAATGTTATGCAAGCAGTTGATGCTGGCGTAAATGGGTTGCACTTGACAATTAATGGGATGGGTGAAAGAGCAGGAAATGCACCGTTAGCATCTGTAATTGCAGTGTTAAACGATTTGATGCCCGAAGTTGAGGTTTCAGTTGATGAATCCTCTTTAAACAAGGTAAGTAAATTAGTGGAAAATTTTTCTGGTTTTAGAATACCGGTAAATAAGCCTGTAGTTGGAGCGAATGTGTTTACTCAAACTGCCGGAATTCATGCAGATGGAGATAATAAAAAGAACTTGTATTTTAATGATTTGTTGCCAGAACGTTTTGGAAGAAAGCGAAAGTATGCTTTAGGAAAAACATCTGGAAAAGCAAATATTCAAAAGAATTTACAAGACTTAGGCTTACAATTGAATGATGAGGACTTGAAAAAGGTAACTCAAAGAATCATTGAATTAGGAGATAAAAAAGAATTGGTTACGCAAGAGGATTTACCATACATCATTTCTGATGTTTTAGATAGTAGTTCTCGTGTAGAGAATGTGGTTGTTGAAGGATATGTGTTGACTCATGCTAAAGGCCTGAAGCCATCAACGACGGTTTCTCTTAAGATCAACGGAAAATTGTTCGAGGCGATTGCTAGTGGAGATGGTCAATTTGATGCGTTTATGAATGCTTTGAAAAAAGTATATCTAGCACATACTGATAAAACAATTCCTACTTTGACGGATTATGCGGTAAGGATTCCTCCAGGATCTAATTCCGATGCTTTGTGTGAGACAATTATTACTTGGAAAAGCGATAAAAAAGAATTTATTACGCGTGGTTTGGATTTAGATCAAACAGTATCTGCAATCAAAGCAACTCAAAAAATGTTGAATATTTTAGAAATGTCGTAAGATATTTTTTAGTATACTATAAATTTTAAAATTAAACAAAACGTAGACTGAGAATGTTTCCTGAGCTTGTCGAAGGATGTCGAAGTCTATTTCATTAAAAATAAGAAAAGATGAAATTAAACATTGCCCTTTTAGCCGGAGACGGAATCGGACCAGAAGTAATTGATCAAGCTGTAAAAGTTTCTGATGCAATTGCTAGTAAATTTGGACATGAAATTACTTGGAGTCCTGCTTTAACAGGTGCTGCAGCTATTGATGCTGTTGGTGAACCTTATCCAGATGCAACACATGATATTTGTGTGACTTCTGATGCTGTTTTATTTGGTGCAATTGGTCATCCTCGTTATGATAATGATCCTTCTGCACAAGTTCGTCCAGAGCAAGGATTGTTGAAAATGCGTAAGAAATTAGGCTTGTTCGCAAATGTACGTCCTACGTTTACTTTTCCTTCTTTATTGGATAAATCTCCTTTAAAAAGAGAAAGAATTGAAGGTACTGATTTAGTTTTCTTGAGAGAATTAACAGGTGGAATCTACTTTGGAGAAAAAGGTAGAAGAGACGGTGGAGAAACTGCTTTTGATAATTGTGTTTATACAAGAGGAGAAGTACAACGTATCGCTAAGAAAGGTTTTGAATTAGCAATGACACGTTCTAAAAAATTATGTTGTGTTGATAAAGCAAATGTTTTAGAAACATCTCGTTTGTGGAGAGAAACGGTTCAAGCGATGGAGAAAGACTATCCCGAGGTAACTGTTGCTTATGAGTTTGTAGATGCAGTTGCGATGCGTTTGGTTCAATGGCCAAATTCTTATGATGTATTGATTACTGAAAATTTATTTGGAGATATCTTAACGGATGAAGCTTCTGTAATTTCAGGATCTATGGGATTGATGCCTTCTGCTTCTGTAGGTACAGAAAATGCTTTGTTTGAGCCAATACATGGTTCTTACCCTCAAGCAACAGGATTAAATATTGCAAATCCAATGGCTACTGTTTTATCAGCAGCAATGTTGTTTGAGCACTTTGGTTTAGTCGAAGAAGGAAAAGCGATGAGGGCTTCTGTAAACAGTGCTTTAGAGCAAGGAATCGTTACAGAAGATCTAGCTGATGGAGGAAAAGCTTACGGGACTTCTGAAGTAGGAGATTGGTTAGCTAAGAGTATCTAAGATATTTGTTGAAATATAATTGAAAAGAGACCATCCCATAGGATGGTCTCTTTTTTGCTTAAAAATAAATTGGACTGATGTTGTCTAAGTATTTAGGCGTTATCGTCGTGTTTTTCCTATTGTTTTTAAAAGGAACAGCTGCCTTTAAAAGCCTGTTTTTTATGCTTGGCATAAAACAATTACACGCTTAATCAATTAAACAATTACACAAACTTTTAATTTATCTTTGTAATATGAAAGACGGAAAAATGTTACACTTAGAGTTGCCCACAGATCCTAGGTGGGTACATATTGTAGAAGAAAATATTGATGAAATTTTGACAGACCATGCGTGGTGTGAGCAGAAAGCTGCTACAAATGCGATTACGATTATTACTTTTAATCCTAATTATTCTGATTTGGTTACTGATATGTTGGAATTGGCTAAGGAAGAAATTGAACATTTTGAAATGGTTCATGAAATTATCAAAAAGAGAGGTGGCGTTTTAGGACGAGAAAGAAAAGACCCATATGTTGGTGAGTTATATCAATTTATGCAAAAAGGAGGGACTAGAGAAGACGCTTTGGTTGATAGACTATTGTTTTCTGCTTTGATTGAAGCAAGAAGCTGTGAGCGTTTTAGAGTGCTTTCAGAGAATATCAAAGACAAGGAATTGTCTGAATTCTATAAGGAGCTGATGATAAGTGAGGCCGGGCATTATAAAACCTTTATCAGTTATGCGAGAAAATATGGAGGAAGAACAGATGTAGACAAAAGATGGAAAGAGTGGTTGGTATTTGAAAATAAAATTATTTCTAATTACGGAAAGAATAAAACAATTCACGGTTAAGTAAAATACAAGCATAAAAAAGGTCCTTCAATAAAAGGACCTTTTTTAATATAGATAAAAAAACGATTTAGTTTTTAGTTTCTAAAAGCTCAAAGAATTGATCTAATTTAGGCATGATAATAATTTTTGTTCTTCTGTTTTTTGATCTATTCGCAGCAGAACTATTTTCAACTAGAGGTACATAGCTACTTCTACCAGCTGCAATTAATCTTTCTGGAGCAACACTGTAATCTTCTTGTAAAGTTCTAACTACAGAAGTAGAACGCTTAACAGATAAATCCCAGTTGTCTTCTAATACATCAGTGCTGATTGTTCTAGAATCTGTGTGACCTTCAACCATTACATCCATTTCTGGTTGTGCATTGATTACATCAGCAACTTTTTGTAAAATCTTTTTTGCTCTACTTGAAACTTTGTAAGATCCAGAGTTAAATAATAATTTATCATTGATAGAGATGTAAACTACAGTTTTCTCAATGTTTATTTGAATATCATCATCGTTTAATCCATCACCCAATACTTTCTTTAAGTTGAAAGCAACGGCTAAATTGATAGAATCTCTTTTAGAGTTTACGTTTTGAATGTGTTTGATATATTCATCTTTTTTACTTAATTGACTTAAAGTCTCTGCAACATTTTCAGATGCTGACTTAGAAATTACAGTTAAGTTGTCAACGAATTCTAATGTTTTTTCGTTTCCTTTTAATAAATAATCAATTTTATCTTCTAAAGCAGCTACTTTCGCTTCTTCTTTAGCTAAATCACTATTCGATTGATTTAGGTTTGATTTAGTAGATTCTAATTTTTGGTTTGTTGAAGAATTAGAGTTTTGTAAGTCAGTAAACTTTTTCTTAGAAACACAAGAAGAAAGTAATAGTGTACAGATTGTAAATAATGCAATAAGTTTTTTCATAATGATAGTAAAATGAGTTAATTTGTGCAAATATATTAAATATTCTAAATAAAACTTATTAATTATGGGTTTTATATAGATGTAAATAAATGATTCTCACAGAATGGTTCGATTTAAATTTTTAGTAATTAATTTTTTAATTTTAGTAATCAGTATATCTTGTTCAATAACCAAGCCAAAAGAGCATTTTCTTGAAGGAAATGTTTTCGGAACAAGTTTTCATATAGTATATGAAGATTTAGTTACTAAAGAGTATTCAGAGCAAATAGATAGTTTGTTTCATTTGATAAATAAATCTCTGTCTACGTATCAAGCAACATCTGATATTTCTGAAATAAACAAAGGAGATTCTTCCGTTCTTGTAGATTCTTACTTCAAAGAAGTTTTTGAAAAATCAAGTAGGATTTATTACGAAACAGATGGATTTTTTGATCCAACAATCGGAATATTGGTCAATGCTTGGGGGTTTGGTCCAAATGGTGGAGTAGCAAACCTGGAGGCAGAGACAATTTCAAAACTGTTGCATTTTGTGGGATATGATAAAGTCAAGCTAATTGAAGGTAGAGTTGTTAAAAATCATCCCCAAATATATTTAGATTTTAATGCGATTGCTAAAGGTTATGGGATAGATGTGGTGTCGCGTTTTTTAGAATTAAAAGGAGTAAAAAACTATATGGTTGAAATTGGAGGAGAAGTTAGATGCAGGGGTGTTAACGGAAAAGGTGATTTATGGAAAATAGGGATTGAAAAACCAAATTTCAACGGTACCAGATCATTACAACAAGTAGTTCAATTGAGAGACGAATCTATGGCTACTTCTGGGAATTACAGAAAGTTTAAAGTGGATCCCATTACTGGAGAGAAATATGTGCATACTATAGATACAAAAACTGGTTATACAGCAAAAAGAGACTTGTTAAGTGCCTCTGTCATTTCCTCAATAGATTGTGCCGATGTAGATGCTTATGCTACTGCTTTTATGGCTATGGGATTTGAAAAAACTAAGCAATTTTTAAAGAAGCATCCAGGGTTAAAAGTTTTTTTAATTTATTTAGATGAAGATGGAGTGACAAAAAGTTATGTAAACTTCCCACTGATTGAGTAGAGCAGTAATCATTAAATAGTTTATCAAATTGTTTTATAGGTAGTTGAGAACAATTTTGACAACTTAATCTATCTTCCTGCAAATAGGAAGTATTTCTGTAGCTGATAACCTGTATTTTTCAACTTCAGTTGTATTTGCAATATCGTGAGCATTCAATTCTTCTACTTTAAATCCTACATTTCTTAATTTGTCAAAATAGTCTTTCCCGTAAATACGAACATGGTCGTATTGTCCAAAATGCATTTTACGCTTTTCTGGTGAAGTAATTGAAAAATCCTCGTATGTTGTCCCTCTGTTCAATTCTTGAGGAATTTGAAAAATCCCTTTTCCACCAGGTTTTAAAACACGATATAGTTCCTGCATGGCTTTTTGGTCATCTATAATATGTTCCAGTACGTGATTACAAAAGATGATGTCATAACTATCGTTTTCAAAAGGCAAATCACAAATATCTGCTCTTACGTCTGCTAATGGAGAGTACAAATCGGTAGTTAGGTATTCTAAGTTGTTTTGAGCTCTAAATAGTTTATAAAAACATTGTTCAGGAGCAACGTGTAATACCTTTTTTGAATTCGTAAAAAAATCAGTTGATTGAAGATATAACCATAATAAACGATGTCTTTCTAGCGATAAAGTTCCTGGAGCTAGTACATTTTCTCTTTGAACTTCATATCCGTATGGAAGAAATTTTCTAAATGATTTTCCGTCAATAGGATCGGTATATGTATTTCCTCTTAAATAAAAACTTACAAAAGGTCTAGCCCAATAACTTGCTTTTATAAGCAAAGGTCTTGGGATTGTATTTAGTATAGTTTTAAAGAGTTTCATTTGTTGTTGAGGTAATTATGAATAAGAGACGGGCAGTTTTAATTGATTTTCAATAATGTACTATTGTTGTCTTTTTTTCGCCAAAGGCGAAAAAATCTAAAATCTAAAATCTAA
>CEWR01017520.1_pt1 | contig 54027 bp, 37 predicted proteins | sample 356321 | NCBI WGS metagenome assembly CEWR01 (sample SAMEA2621551, study PRJEB7988) | marine metagenome | biome: marine biome (ENVO:00000447); feature: mesopelagic zone (ENVO:00000213); material: "saline water (ENVO:00002010), including plankton (ENVO:xxxxxxxx)" | depth 790 m
TATCGCACAAACAATAGCTGTTGGTGATGGCGCCAATGATTTACCTATGCTGAATTTAGCTGGTTTGGGAATTGCTTTCCATGCAAAGCCAAAAGTGAAAGACAATGCACAAAGTTCTATTTCTAGTATTGGACTTGATGGGGTATTATACTTATTAGGCTACCACGATAGGCATATTGACTTGATTGATGAATAAATCAACAATCCATATATTCAAAAAAAGTAGTTGCAATATTGGCAACTACTTTTTTTTTGATTCAATTTCTTTTAGCTATTAGGCATTACTACTTAGGTTGCTTACTTTTACAAAGCAAACGACAAATAAAACAATACTCGACTTTAATCTTTCCTATAAAACTAAATTAGCATGAAAAAAATAATAAATACAACAGAAGCACCTACTCCTCTAGGTCCATACAATCAAGCTGTATTGAGCAACAAGATTTTATATATTTCAGGACAAATAGCAATCAATCCTGCAAATGGTCAGTTTGTTTTGGATACTATAAAAGAAGAGACAAATCAGGTAATGCTTAATTTAAAAGCCGTCCTAAAAGCTGCTGATGCTACTTTTGAAAATGTGGTAAAATCTTCAATATTCATCAAAGAAATGGACGACTTTTCACAAATTAATGAAGTGTATGGAAGCTATTTCAATGAAGAGACAGCTCCTGCTAGAGAAACTGTTCAAGTAGCGAAACTTCCAAAAAATGTAAATGTTGAAATTTCAATGATTGCACATCTCTAAATATAGAATGAAAAAAAAGATTTTTATATTTTTTCTTAAATTAGGATTACTTTCATCAGTACTGATCGCTCTTTTTATTGGCATCGTATTCATAGGTGGCTTTGGTCCTATATCTAGCTCTAAAGAACTCTTAGACATTAAACAGGCTCAAGCTAGCATTGTATATAGTGCAGACAATGTTCTTTTAGGAAAATACTTTCTTACAAATAGAACACAAATAACCTTTGACAAACTTCCTAAACACCTAATTGAAGCCTTAGTCGCCACTGAAGATGTACGTTTCTACGAACATAACGGAATTGATAAAATAGCACTAGGTAGAGTCTTGATAAAAAGTATATTGTTAGGAAATAGCTCCTCGGGTGGAGGAAGTACTATCTCACAACAGCTTGCAAAAAATTTATTTAAAAGAAAAGATTTTGCATTTTTATCAATGCCTGTAAATAAAACTAAAGAAATTATTTTAGCGAACAGACTAGAAACAGTTTATAGCAAAAATGAAATCTTAACTCTATACTTTAACACGGTACCTTTTGGAGAAGGTGTATACGGAATAGAATCTGCTTCACAACGATATTTTTCGGTTTCTACAAACAAACTATCCCTTGATCAATCTGCAGTACTAGTAGGAATGTTAAAAGCAAATACTTTTTACAGTCCTAGAAAACACCCAGATCATGCTTTAAGAAGAAGAAATACGGTGTTGTCTCAAATGGAAAAAGCTGGTTTTGTAAAATATCATAAACTAAAAAAAGCCCTTGCAAGTCCGTTAAATACTAATTACAGAAATCTACTTTTAGAAAACCCTAATGGTTATTTTTTACAACAGGTAAGGAGAAAAGCAACTACTATACTAACAGATCTCGTCAGAGAAGATGGTAGTAATTGGAAGTTGGAAAATGATGGGTTAATTATAGAAACAACTCTTGTTTCTGAATTACAAAACTCTGCCTTAGAGGCAAGAAGAAACCATTTAATAAAACTTCAAAAAACAATGGACCGCTATTGGCGGAAATTGAAGAAACAAAAAAATATTAAAAACATAATTCTTAAAGAATGGCATCAAACTAAAGAATACAAACAATATAAAAAACTACATCTTACCAATAACTCAATATCTGATTTGGCAAAAGTAAAAGAAAAAAGACTAATTTTTGATTGGGAAAACTCAAATAAAACCTATTCAAAATACGATTCTATCAGTCATTATTTAAAAATGATAAATGCTGCTGTTTATGCGGTAGAGGTAAATTCGGGAGCTGTTCAAATTTACGTTGGAGGAAACAGTTATGAACACCTCCCCTATAATCTCATAAAAAGTGAAAGGCAAGCAGCATCAACATTTAAACCTTTTGTGTATGCAGCTGCTTTAGAAAACGGGCAAAAACCATGTGATTGGATTAACAACGAAGTAAAGACATACGAAGAATACGGAAACTGGAAGCCCGAAAATTACGATCATTCAGAAGGTGGTTATTATTCTATGCCTGGGGCTCTAGCAAAAAGCATGAATATTCCTACCATAGAAACATATTTTAATGTGGGCTCAAAAAAACTACAAGAAACAACATATGCTCTTGGTTTAAAAAAAGAACTAATAGATTTGCCTTCTACCGCCCTAGGAGCAACTAACTACTCATTACAAAGTCTGGTTCATGCATACATTCCATTTGCGACGAGAAAAAATGGAATTACTCCTTATTATATTTCTTCTATAAAAGACTCTAAAGGAACTATCATCTATCAATATAACCACAAATACAAGAATAAAGAACCACACGTAAGTGCAGAAACTTTAGAAACAATGCAACTTTTATTAAAAGGTGTGGTAGATAAAGGAACAGCCAGAAAGCTAAAAACAAAATACGAGGCAAAAGGAAGTTGGGCAGGAAAAACAGGAACCTCTCAAGAGTATAGCGATTCTTGGTTTATTGGATTTAATTCTAACTTTATTATTGGTTCATGGGTGGGGTGTAAATACCCAAGCATTCATTTACCTTCAACTATAGGAGGTGGATCTATTGCAGCTTTACCCATTGTTGGTTCAATAATATCTAAGAAATACTCAGATGACAACATAAACCAATCATTGGCTTCTGGTTTTCCTGAGTTTGATCAAACAATTATTGAAGACTGTGATTGTGAATTTTACAGGGAAGAAAATACTTTTGAAAAAATAATTGACTTCTTTGACAAAGACAAAGACGAAGACGAAGATGAAGACGAAGACGAAGATGAAGACGAAGATGGAAAAAAGAAAGAAAAAAGAAGCTTCTTTTCACGTTTATTTGGACGTAAATAATTATAAAATAAACCTTCACAGATGTGAAGGTTTATTTTATAATTCTATATTTCTAAAGAATTCATAAATAATCTTGCTGCTGCAGGGTTTGTTGCTAACGGTACATTATGTACATCACACAAACGCATCAGCATCAATACATCAGGTTCATGTGGATGTTTTTCTAAAGGATCTCTAAAGAACAATACCATAAAAACTTTTCTTTCAGCCACACGTCCAGCGATTTGAGCATCACCCCCCAATGGACCTGACAAATATTTCTTTACAGAAAACCCAGATTTCTCAGCATTTTCTCCGGTTGTACCCGTAGAAACTAATTGAATATTATTCTTCTGAATCAATTCTTTATTTTCCATTAAAAACTGAACCATTTCAGCTTTCTTTCCATCATGCGCTATAATTGCTACTTCCATATTTTCAATTAATTATTTTATTTATAAAATTAAGAATTTTCATATTAACACAACTTTAAAAAATCATAAAAAAAAACTCCCATTTTGAATTCACAAAATGGGAGTTTATATCTAATTTTGTTCTTTATTACAAAGAAGCAGAATATTCGATAAGGTCAACAATCTTAGTTGAATAACCAATTTCGTTATCATACCAAGCAACAACTTTTACGAAGTTATCAGACAATGCGATACCAGCATTAGCATCAAATACAGAAGTACGAGTATCTCCGATAAAATCTTGAGAAACTACTAAATCTTCAGTATATCCTAAAACACCTGCCATAGAACCTTCAGAAGCAGATTTCATAGCTGCACAAATCTCAGCATATGTAGCTGGTTTGTCTAACTTTACAGTTAAATCAACAACAGAAACATCCATTGTAGGAACACGGAAAGCCATACCTGTTAATTTACCATTCAATTCTGGAATTACTTTTCCAACAGCTTTAGCAGCTCCCGTAGAAGAAGGAATAATGTTATGAATTGCAGAACGTCCACCTCTCCAGTCTTTCATAGAAGGACCATCAACAGTTTTTTGAGTTGCAGTTGCAGCATGCACAGTAGTCATTAATCCTTCTGTAATACCCCAGTTGTCATTCAATACTTTAGCGATTGGAGACAAACAGTTCGTTGTACAAGAAGCATTAGAGAAAATAGCTTCATCAGCTTTCAACTCAGTATTGTTTACTCCCATAACAAACATAGGTGCATCTGGAGATGGTGCAGATAAAACTACTTTTTTAGCTCCAGCTTTTAAGTGACCACTAGCTTTTTCTTTTGTTAAAAAGAATCCAGTAGATTCGATAATATAATCAGCACCTATTTCATCCCATTTTAAATCAGCAGGATTGCGTTCAGCAGAAATTCTAATTTCGTTTCCATTTACAACTAATTTACCATCAACTACTTCAACAGTTCCTTGGAAAGCTCCGTGAACTGAATCATATTTTAGCATATAAGCTAAATAATCAACATCCAACAAATCGTTGATTCCAACTACTTGTACATTTTTTCTTGCTACTGCTGATCTGAAAGCAAATCTTCCGATTCTACCAAATCCATTAATTCCGATTTTAATCATTTTCTATAATTTTAATTTATTCTTACTCTTATTTTTTATGTTGTCATGATTTCAGAAACTCTTAAGAGTTCCTCATCAATTTTATGATGTTTTTTCACTGCTTTTTCAAGCGGTGTGTACTTTACTTCATTATTTACAAATCCAACCATTAAATTAGAAGACCCTGTCAACAATAATTCTACTGCACTTACTCCAAACCTACTTGCCAATACTCTATCAAAACAACTTGGTGCTCCTCCGCGTTGCATATGCCCTAATACAGAAACTCTAACGTCATATTCAGGAAGATTTTCTTCTACATACTCAGCTAATTGGAAGATGTTTTTACCAATTTTTTCTCCTTCTGCTACAACAACGATACTAGATGTTTTTCCAGATTCTTTACTTTTAATTAAAGATTCTAACATTTTATCTAGACCTATATTCTCTTCTGGAATCAAAATTTCTTCAGCTCCTGCTCCAACCCCTGCATTCAACGCAATAAAACCAGCATCTCTACCCATTACCTCCACAAAAAACAATCTATTGTGTGAAGAGGCCGTATCTCTAATCTTATCTATTGCTTCTACTACTGTATTTAATGCAGTATCATATCCTAAAGTAAACTGAGTACCATATATATCATTGTCAATAGTACAAGGAATTCCAATAATTGGAAAATTATGCTCTTGATTAAAAATCAACGCACCTGTAAAAGTACCATCTCCACCAATTACAATAACTCCTTCAACACCTTCAGCAACTAAATTCGCATGCGCTTTTGCTCTACCTTCTAAAGTCATAAACTCCATTGACCTTGCAGACTGTAACATCGTACCCCCTTTGTTAATAATGTTATTAACGCTTCTGGCATCCATATCAACAAAATTTCCTTCGATCATTCCTTGATAACCTTGGTACACTCCTACACATAATACTTTATAATATGCACAGGTTCTAACTACCGCTCTTATTGCAGCATTCATCCCTGGAGAATCTCCCCCCGAAGTCATTACTGCTACTTTTTTCAATTGTATATTCATTGTCTTGTTATAATGTATAAAATTACAGTTAATTTACTGTGTAAATCATTGTATAGCTACTTTTATACGAAAACGTTTTCGATTTCGAAACCTCAAATATTAATTTATAAATCCTTGTTTTTCAACTCTTAAAAAGAAAAAAAAGATATTCAAAATTAAACAATTATGCACAATTGCAATCATGTTCTTTTTTTAATAACGTAATATTAACTTTTAAATATATAGATATGCTATTTACGAACTGTAAAACGGACGCTTCATTTTAAATCCATAGATCTTTTGGATACACTTTATCCAATTTCAATTTATTGATAGATTTTACTACTATTGGTCTATCTTCTGCGTACGTTACTCCCATCCATTTAGCATTAGATGTTAATACTTTTACAGCTCCTTTTCCTGACTCTATAACTTTATTTACAACCGTTGGTATAAAGAACTCACTCTTTAATTCTTTAGATCGTTCTGCTAAAAACAATTTAAAATCTTCTTCTAAAGCTTCCAAATATTTAGGCGTGAATCCCCAAAAATTCATTGATACTATAGAATCTTCTGACATTGGTGCAAAATCACCATCATCTGATTTACGCTGAATTTCACCATCCAATTTTTCAATATGTGTTCTTTCAATAATATTTGTCAATTGATTTGCATCATCAACAAAACACTCTCCTCTTGACACAAAACCATTTTCAGAAATGGTGTTCTTCAAATTGTATCCTACCATACACATGTTATGAGATTTTACATCTAATAAATCCAATTCTTTAATGATTGTTTTAAAAGCTCCTTTGCTATAAAAATCGTCTCCATTAATCACAATAAAATTCCCATCAATAACATCTTTTATCATTAAAGTTGCGTGACCAGTTCCCCAAGGTTTGATTCTATCTGCACTCACTTCATAACCTGAAGGGATTTTATCTAATTCTTGACAAACATATTCAACTTCCACTTTTCCTTTTAATCTCTCATCATAAATAAGCTTAAAGTCATCTTTAAAAGATTCTCTAATAATAAATACAACTTTCTTAAAACCTGCTTCAATGGCATCATAAAGAGAGAAGTCTATAATGGTATCTCCATCTTCAGACATTTTATCCAATTGTTTTAATCCCCCATATCTACTTCCCATTCCTGCTGCAAGGATAACTAAAGTATGCTTTTTCATTTTTTCTTTTTAAAATTATTTTTATAATATTGATGGTACCACAAGAATTAAATCTTCTGGAAAATATTCTTTTTCAACGTTTTCAAAAGTATTTCTTTTTTTTCTTCTAAAACCAAACTTAGAGAACATTTCTTTTAAATTCCGAAAATCAACTTGATAAATCAAACCAACTCCTTGCGTATAGCCTTCTTCTTCTTCGGAATACTGTACTTCGTTTTGTCTATTAAACACGGTATATCTTAAATTACCTTCATCATCTACCAAAAATTCAACCTTTACCTCACCAACAACTGTCGATTGTGTTTTTGTTCCTACTGGAACTCCTAAATTACCATCAATAAGAATTTTATCGTTGATCTGTGTTTTTAAGGAAATATCAACCTGGTTATCAATATTTAAGTCTTCTATATCATTTTTCTCACCTGCGGTATACCCTAAATCAATTTGAATTTTATCTCCATCTTCATTAAAAACATCTGACAAAGCACCAGAAATAATATCAGATGTCGTTCCAGTAATTGCCGAATTCCCATTAGAAGTAGAGTTTTCTTCATTAAAGAAGCTTTTTGTAATTAATAAAGAAAAGAACTGACGCAAAGTAGCATTCTCATCATCATCATTCAAAACAAAAGACAACTCTGAAGCCACTGTAGAACTTGAATTAGGAATGATAATACCAAAATCTTCCGTGGAATTAAATAACGTACCTCTAATATCTGTTATCAAATCAACTTCAATTTTTCTATTGGTATTTAAATCTGTCAACAATACTTTAGGGTTTGCTTTAACAGTATGAACTGCTTGTAAATTCAAGTTCGCATCCATAGGACCTCCATCCCAAGAAATAAGTCCTCCTTTTTTAATTTCAAATGGTTTATTTATTATTCCTCCATAAATAAAATTATAAAACCCCTTATCAATATTATAATCACCAAACATATTAAATTTACCCTTAGTGTCAATTTCTACCAATAAATTGCCCTTACCAAAACCTTTTAAAGAACTCCCGGAAGTTCTATCAATCACAATTTCTGCTTCGGCATCTGTTGTTACTTCTATGTCAAAATTCAAAGAAAGTCCATGAAATTTCTCTATTAGTGTTTGATTGCTGAATATTGTTTTTTCAAAATTATTTTTGTTGTCTGACTTAAAATGAATTAACGAAGAATTCTCAACTCCTTTTACATCATTCAATGGAATTACAAATTTAGTCCCTGCAAGTGTTTTTGCTTTTACATCAATTACCAAATTTGTTGTTGTTCCTGCAATGTTAGATTGCCCTTTGATAAAACCAGTCCCATAATAACTTACATTATCACCATCTTCGGTGTCCAAAATCAATAATCTATCAGTATTAATATTCAGATTCAACTTCCAATCCTTATAATAGGCATGTTTAATTTCTCCATTTAAAAGACCTCTTGTCTGATATTTTGAATCTTCCAAAACAAGATTATTAAAAAGAAACGATTGCCCTTTTAATACAACTTTAGCGTTTTCAACAATATTATAATCTACATTCAGGTAAGGAAATGTAAATCCTGAATTCACTAATGCTAACGCTCCATTCATATCGGGGTTTGACAAGTTCCCTTCTACTTTAAACTTTCCACTAGCAACACCTCTAATTTGAGAAAGCACATTCTTTCCTAAAGGACTAAATGCATTCAAATTAAATTCATCTAATGTAACATCCAAATCAATAGTTGGAATTTTAGGACTGATATCTATAAGTCCAGTAACATCTAATTTTTTGGAAGTCTCATTTAATAGAGAAATATCAACTTTGTACTTTTTATATGAATCCTTAGCTCTTACATTCATATACAAGTCACCTTGCAATGACTCGTTAATGGTAAATTTTTTTATACTTAAGTTGCCTAAAGGGTTGTATATCCCGTTTTCTTGCTTGAAATTTAAGTTACCATCTAAAACACCATTCAAAGACAGACTGTCAATTTTAGGCATAATAGCATCTAGATTTACCTTATCAAATTTCATTGTTAAATCTTTATACGTAGAATCACGTATCACTCCTTCAAACAGTATTTCTTGCCCTTCGGTCAATAACTCTATCTCTTTAAATGAGTATTCCTGCTTTGACAAGTCAAAAATCATTTTGTTGTTTCTATTATTAGATGGGTTTATAAGCCACTCTTTCTCTTTAAATAGTATTTTAGACTCCAAAATTCCTAATACAGAATTTTTCTCTTTATCTAATGTGTAATAGAATACTAAGCCAAATCGTTCTTTATTCTCTTTACCCCCTGTAAAATCTGACCTAAAAAATAAAGTATCGTTTAGAGTCTTGTTATATACATTAATGTCACGCATGGTATATTTGGACATTTTTAGTTGCTTAACTATTAAATTTGTATTCAAAGAAGGGTTTTTATTGTCCAGTTGTAAACTCACACTATCCAAGATAGAATTATAGACTTTTACCTTTGGTGTTTTAAAAAGCAGTTTAATTTCGTTATTTTCATCAATAACTTTTCCTTTTAAAATTGCGCTAGAATACAAACGCAGATGGGGTGATAATACAGGTATTATTTGATTAAAAATCTCAAAGTCAAATTCAAGGTATTGACTCCCTTCTGTTTTTATGGGAGTGTAGTTTGCGATCATACTCCCTAAAGAGTTTTGAACCAGCTTCCCCAAGTCTCGAAGCTTAAAAACTCCTTTTAACTGACCATTAATAATATCATTTGAATTAAAATTCACTGTTTTCACATCGTCCTTGAATGCTGAATTTAATGAGAAGTTTTCAAATACATGCTTTTCAAATTCATTCGTATAGCTCGCATTTGTAAAACTTGCAGTACCAACAATATCATCAATTGTATTTCCGGTCAGATCAATTTTTATATCTCCTTGAACATTTGAAATACTGTCTCTTTCAAACAAGTTCAATTTTTTCAGGTCGAATTTATCAATTTTTACATTAAAATCGAATTTATGTATCTCTGAAGAAAAATCCGCCAAACCGGTAAAATCAAAACTAATATTTGGATCGTCGATTACCAAATGTCCATTAAAAAGTTTATTCCTTAACACCCCGTCAATTCGAATATCTCTATAGGTATAATCTTTATATTGATGTTTGGATACAATCCCTATCAAAGATGTGTTTACATTTTCAATTTTGAACCCTTCTCCATTAACTTCTCCCTCAAAAGACAATTTACCTATTAAAGGATCACCAACCATTTTTCCTAGTTCAAAATCTGTAACATTTACATATCCATTATAGGTTGCTTCATCAATATTATCAATGTTTGTTAATTCCAAATCAACAGTTGCAATTCCCATTACAGATTTGACATCAATTGCAATATCTAAGAGCGTTTTCTTAACCAATGTTGCGCCTGAAATAGAAAAGGTTCCAATTTTACTTAATTCTGAAGGTAGGTTCCTCCCTATCAAATTTGGCAACAGCGCTTTTAGCTGCTGATAGTCTGAAGTTATCTCTTCACTAATACCATTCATTGCAAAATTATCACCTCTATATACTACATCTGTAAAATGATAATTTCCCTTGATCTTAAAGTTTTCTCCTGAATTTAAATCAAAATGTGTGAGTCGAAAATTATTTAATGTTCCTTTAAATTTTGTACTTACTTTTAATAGATCATTGCTACCAAATTCATTGTACAATTTTTTCAAATCAATTAAAGACACATCTGAATCTTGAACAGTAGCTTCTATCTGAACTTTATTATTAAAATCATGTAAATCTTCTGAAGTATAATTAAAAACGACATCTGCATTAATTTTGGAGTTTTGTGTTTCTAAACATGTTTTCCCAAACAACATTTGACTATTTGTATATGAAAATTCTGTTGTCAAATTCTCAACATGTAAACCATGATTATCTAAAAATTTTACATTTTTTAAGTTGATAGATACAGAAGATCCATTGAGAACAAAATCTTCAGTCTTTCCATTAATTTGATTATAAAATACAACCAACGAATCCTTTTTCTTACGAAGATCAATAAAATCAAAATTAATTCCATGCAAACTAATGGAAGGAGTATTCAATCTAAAAGGTTTACTTTCTAATTTTTTATCTTTTGTAAACTTCCTTGAGAAGACCGTTAAGTTGTTAGTATCTTCGCCTGAATATGTTTTCATATGAAACACTCCATCATACAATTCAGATTCTCCTAAAATTAATTTATTATTTAAAAGTGTATTAATTTTCCTGAGACTCGTCTTCAATTTAGAAACAGCAATCAAAGTATCATTATGATGGTCTTTTATCAAAACACCCGTAAGCTCCAATTTGCCAAAAACAGATATTCTTATTTGATCTACTGAAATACCAACATTATAGCTATCATTTAAGGTACTTGTTACTTTTGCTCCAATTACTGTCTGAATAGAAGGTCTAGACAACAGGAAACTAAAAACAAGTACAAATAGCAAAAGTATTGCTAAAATTCTAGTGAGTATTTTTCTAATTCGTTTGATATGCTTTAACTTTGTTACCTGTTAGCAAAAAAGATGCCTAATTAATTTATTATGTCTACAAAACCTATTTATATTCTTGCCATTGAATCTTCTTGTGATGACACAAGTGCCGCTGTAATCTGTAATGATAAAATTCTGTCAAACACTGTTGCCAATCAAGCTATACATGCTGAATATGGTGGTGTTGTACCTGAATTAGCCTCACGAGCACATCAACAAAATATTGTACCTGTAGTCAACCAAGCTATTGAGAAAGCAAATATCGACAAAAAAGACTTAAATGCCATAGCTTTTACACGTGGACCTGGATTAATGGGCTCATTATTAGTTGGAACTTCTTTTGCTAAATCTTTGGCGCTTTCATTAAACATTCCTTTGTTAGACATCAACCATATGCAAGGCCACGTTTTGGCTCATTTTATTGATGAAGAAGATTGTCCTAAACCTCCCTTTCCTTTTCTTTGTTTGACCATTAGCGGTGGTCATACTCAAATTGTTAAAATTGAAGATTATTTCAAAATGACTGTTTTAGGGGAAACAATTGATGATGCTGTCGGAGAAGCTTTTGATAAATCTGCAAAAATATTAAACCTACCTTATCCTGGTGGGCCATTAATAGATAAATATGCTAAAGATGGAAACCCCAATGCTTATACCTTTACAAAGCCAAAAGTAGGACCTTTAGATTTTAGCTTTAGTGGATTAAAAACTGCTTTTTTATACTTTATCCAAAAGCAAGAAAAAATAAATCCTAATTTCATTCAAGAAAACCTCCATGACATATGTGCTTCTTTGCAACATACAATTGTAACTATTTTAATGGATAAATTAAAAAACGCTGTAAAAGAAACAGGAATTAAACATGTAGCGATTGCAGGTGGCGTTTCTGCGAATTCTGAAATAAGAAAATGCTTGAAAGAAACAGAAGCTAAATACAACTGGATAACTTATATTCCTAAATTCGAATACACCACAGACAATGCTGGTATGATTGCAATTGCTGGGTATTATAAATTTTTAGAGAAAAACTATAGCTCTTCTAGTATTTCTGCCAACGCAAGACTTAAAGTGGATGAAGCAAATTAAAATTTGTTGAATTGTTAAAAAATAAAATATCCTCCAACTAAAAACAACACCAAAAAAACATTCCGATATCCTATTGGAAAACAAGACCTAATAGAGGCTTAAAGCGTTAACTCTCTAAACAGACTTTCTAGATTTTTGTTTTTAGAATTCATCTGAACAATTTTCAAACCGTTTGTATTGGCAAAATCAAAAATAGCAGCACGCATATCTTCTTTTGTAGAAAACGTTATTTCCCACTCTGTACTTCCGATTTTTTTTAGTTTTTCTAAATTTGGAAGCCCCCTAAAAAAACGTTCCTCTATTTGAAAATCAAATGCAACTTCTATTATTTGAGCTTGCTGTTCTCTGAATATTTTTAACTTTTCATCTGCAACAATTTTTCCTTTTTTCAAAACCAATACTCGATCGCAAACAGCTTCTACTTCTTGAAGAATATGTGTTGAAAATAAAACAATCTTTTCTTTACCAAGTTCTTTTATTAAATTTCTGATACCAATCAACTGATTAGGGTCTAACCCTGTAGTTGGTTCATCTAAAATTAACACTTCAGGATCATGAATCAAAGCGGCCGCCAATCCGACTCGCTGTTTATATCCTTTCGAAAGTTCTTGTATTTTTTTATGAGCTTCTGGCCACAAGTCAACTATTTCTATTACTTTCTGAACTTCTTTTTTATCAACCTTATGAATATCTGCTACAAACCCTAGATATTCTCTCACATACATCTCTCCATACAAAGGATTGCTTTCTGGCAAGTATCCAATTTTTTGTTGTACCAAAATCGGATCTTCAGCAACAGAAATACCGTCAACGAATACAGTTCCTACTGAAGCAAGAATATAACCTGTAATAATTTTCATCAACGTAGATTTCCCAGCTCCGTTTGGACCTAAAAAACCAACAATCTCACCTTTCTGAATTTCAAAAGAGACATTATCTAACGCTTTTTGAATAGCATAGTTTTTAGAAATATTAGTTACCTTAATGGACATAAAAACACTTTTTGACAAAAATACATTAATAAACGAATGTTTGCCCAAATAGAAAAATAAAAACTGAATTCATAATCAAAAAAAACAGCTCCATATTTTACAAGTAGGTTTCATTAATTTTTCGGACATTTGTTTCCTCATATGAGTCTCTCTATAAATGCAGCAGACTTTAATACAAAAAATGAATAAAAAAGTATACATACAAGATATTGGAAAAAAAGGATATCAAGAAGCTTGGGACTATCAAGTAGAACTATTCGATAGCATTATTGCTCAAAAAATATTGAATAGAAATAATGACAAGCAACTTGCAACGGATAACTATTTACTTTTTGTAGAGCATCCGCATGTATACACTCTTGGAAAAAGTGGAAAATTGAGTAATTTACTCTTAAATAAAAAACAACTAGAAGCGAAAGGGGCTACTTTTTACAAAAGTAACCGTGGAGGGGATATTACCTACCATGGCCCGGGACAAATTGTTGGATACCCTATTTTTGATTTGGAGAATTTTTTTACAGACATCCATAAATACCTGAGATATTTGGAGGAAGCAATTATTCTTACCCTAAAAGAATATGGATTAAATGCTGAAAGAAGTATCGGTGAAACTGGAGTATGGTTTGATACAGATACTCCATTTGCAAGAAAAATATGTGCACTTGGTGTAAGATGCAGCAGGTGGGTAAGCATGCATGGTTTTGCACTTAATATAAATGTAGATTTAGGATACTTTGACAATATAATTCCTTGTGGAATCAAAGGAAAGGCTGTCACTTCAATGGAAGCTGAATTAGGTCAAAAAGTATCAGAAACTGAAGTCAAACAAAAAATAATAAAGCACTTAGCGATCTTGTTTCAAATAGAGTTTGAAAAACAATAACTCAATTCTTACTTAATATTTATAAACGACTGCATTGATATTCATTCCTGCACCAACCGAAGCAAGAATAATAACATCACCTTTATTTATTTCTTGATTCTCCATTTCACCATCTAAAATCAAATCTAATAAGGTTGGAACAGTCGCTACAGAACTATTCCCCAATTTATGAATACTCATTGGCATTAAACCTTTAGGCATTGGTGTTTTATGAAGTTTATAAAAACGTTTTACAATGGCCTCATCCATTTTTTCATTCGCTTGGTGAATCAATATCTTTTTAACCTTTGAAATAGAAACCCCACTTTTATCTAGTGCATTTTTCATTGCATTCGGTACATTATTCAATGCAAATTCATAAATTTTACGACCATGCATTTTCAAATACTTCGTAGAATCTTTATCATTTCCTTTGTTAGATTCACCAAAAAACAAATAATTCGTTTCTTCTTCTGTAAACGTTTGAGAAGTATGACTCAAAATTCCAATTTGCTCATTAGACTCTTGAGATTCGATTATAACCGCACCTGCTCCATCCCCATATATCATAGAATCTCTATCAAAAACATCTACAACTCTAGACAATGTTTCTGTACCAATAACCAGTACTGTTTTTGCCATACCAGACTTAATAAAAGCTTCTGCTTGAATAATACCTTGCACCCATCCTGGACAACCAAAAACCAAATCGTAAGCAATACAGTTTGGATTAAGTATATTTAATTTATTCTTAATTTTTGAGGCTAAACTAGGTAAGTTATCTCCTTGAATACTATCTGAAGAAACATCTCCAAAATTATGCGCTACAATAATTTGATCTATCGTGTTTTTATCAATCTTCCCTTTTTTGATTGCTTTTTCAGCTGCAAAGAACCCCAAATCAGAAGCATTTAAGTCATCTTGAGCATACCGTCTTTCTTCTATTCCTGTAATCTCTTTAAACTTCTGAATAATAATCTCATTCTCATATAAAAATGGAGAACCATCCTCATTTAAAAAAGTACTATCTATAAAATCAGAATTTTTTTTTACTATCAAAGGAATACACCTACCTGTACCAGTAATTACAGAGTTAATTGACATATGTTAAATATTATTTGGCGTATGAAGCAATCGTATTTGCATTACAGTAGCTATAGATTGCGCTCTTGACTTAATTACTTCAGCATTCAAACCTTTAAATTGCTCATCAATAGCAGCAAAAAGATGTAAGATCCATTTTTCAAAATGTATTGCTTCAAAAGGAACGTCTTTATGTTTTTCAATATGAGGCTGCATTGCATTTTTTGTATAAGTTCCAGAATGAAATAATATACCATCCCAGAAATCGACTAATACATTCAAATGTTTTTTTAAACTTTCAGGCTCCATAAAGTCAACAAAAAAATGCTGTACATCTTTGTCATCAAAAAGTTTTTTATAAAATAAGTCAACAACTTTAAACAAATCTTCTCTTGACTCTATATCCATTATTGAAAGACTTAAAAGTTCTCATAGACATCTCCTAAGTCAAATGACAGAGAAAATCTAAGAGTACTTTCTAAAGGGTTGTAAGCAGCTGCAGTATTTACTAGATATGACAAATCTATATTAAAAGATTTTGCCTTCAAACCAGCTCCCATTGTAAAATACTGACGATTTCCTTTAAATTCACTTTCGTGGAAATAACCTGTACGTATTGCAAAAGAGTTGTCATATAAATATTCCGCTCCAAAACCAAGCGTAAATTCTTGCATTTCTTCTCCAAAACCATAAGGAGCATCTGAAAATGATTGAAACATTCCTTCCACCCATCCTACATTATCATCTTTTCCTAAAATAATTTCTTCCGGTGTTCCAGGATCATCATCATGATCTCCATATATAGGTGGTGTTGGCACCAATAATTTTGAAGTTTCAAGAGTTACTGCAATCGTATTATAATCATCTAAAATAAAATCAAAACCACCTCCTAAACGCAAACGAGTAGGAATGAAATTTTCTCCTCCTGAGGTATAAGATACTTTAGGACCTAAATTTGAGATATTAAAACCGGCACGAATTCTACCATTAAAACTTCCATAATTTTTTTCTTGAGATTGGTAAAAACCTGAAATATCAACACCAAAACCATTGATTGGAGAAATATCGGGATTCAGTGAATTTATAGATAAATCTGAGCGTATATAACGCAAAGCAACACCCATAGAAAAATAGTCACTTAGTTTTAAAGCATAGGAAGTTGCAATAGTTAATTCAGAAGGATTCTCTATTCCTTGTGGAATACCAATGTCATCATATAAATCAATCGTACCTAAGGAGAAATAACGTAAATTCATTCCCCAAGCACTTCTTTCATCTATTCTATTTATCATAGAACCACCACCAATAAACAAACCATCAACAAGGTTTTGCAACCACGGAGTATAATTCACTCCGAAAGTATATTCCGAAGTATTAAATGCCATTTTTGCAGAATTGTGATATATTGAACTGGCATCTGAGGTTGTAGCAACCCCTACATCTCCCATACCCGCAGAACGGGCATCCGAATTAATCATTAATAAAGGTGCTACTGTAGAAATTGGATTTGGTGAAGTTGCTTGAGAGTTTGCCTTAAATATTGATCCAACTATAAGCAGGAAAAACCAAACATTTTTTTTTATTGTCATTTATTATTAATTTTCATAATTTAATATATCTTCTATTGAAGAAGAACCAATTTTTCGAATTTTTCTGCAGATACTCCAGTAGTCGTATTCGTTACCTGAACTTTATATACATAAACACCTTTTCCTACTTTTTCTCCAAAATCATCTTTCCCATTCCAGGATATTGATCTAGAAAGACTTCCTGATGTTTGTACAATATCTTGAATCGATTTTACCAATTTCCCAGAAACAGTATAGATGTATATTTTTACATCTAACACTTGATTAGGTTGATTATGGTTGAACCAAAATTCAGTGTAATTCACAAATGGATTTGGATAATTTAATATATTTTCCAAAACAAAAGTTGAAGACTCTGTAACTGTAAAGGTTAACGACTTTTCTGAGGGGTTATTGTATGTATCCCAGACTTTAACTTTTAACGTATGTGAACCAGGTTCTAATTTTCTTAAAGTATATTTTACATTACCTTTTGTAAAGTCACCTATTTCAGATTCATAAAATTCATTTAATTGAATTGGATTTCCATCATCACCATCCAAAACAACTGTAATAGCGTGTCCAATAGCCCCCAAAGATGTATTGATACCATTCGCGTCGGAAAACTGCGCAATTAAGTTGGGCACTTCACTAGTATTTCCTCCATCTATAAATGAATTGTCATTCATAAACAACTCTATTTCTGGCCCTTGTGTATCCTCTTCTGCATCGTCATTTACACCACCAATAACAACTCCAGCATCGTAACCACCTTTACTCTCATTCGTATCATCTGCATATAAGCTAATCTTAGACTTTCCATAACTCAACTTTATATCTTTTGGTACTACAAAGTCATATTCAAAAACCCCATTTACCACTTCCGCATTACCTCTAAACACGACACTTTCCTGAACTTCAAAATTCATAATCAATGGATTGCCACCACTATCAACAAAATTATCATTGTTTAGTGTTTTTTTCTCCGTAGGTTTGTCATAGATAACTGTAGATAAAATACCATTATAATTTGTCAAAGTATTCCCACTCATATCCGTAACCAAACCTTCAACCTTCATTTTAGACAGCGCTTTTATTGTATCTTTTGATATCGTTATATCTTTATCGTTAATTTTAGTTACTTTAATATTAGGTTTTGGAATTCCTAACTTCATTGCAGGATCTCCCAATGAAAATATAAAAAAATGTTGTTTGCTTGAAGAAGGTGTATTGTTTTTTGTATGCATCAATGCTTCTGAAATGGTATAATCATTTCCATTAAAATCCAATATTTCCCTTATTAATGCATCATTAAAACTACGTCCATAAAAAATAAACACCTCTCTAGTTGTAGAAATCAAGCTTGCTGCCCCTCCAGTCTTACTTAAAACCATCTCTTCACCCGCTGTTACACGAGCAGGATTATCAAATTTGGAAAAATCACAAGTAACTGTAATAAACAATGGAGATCTATCAAAATTCACCCATGAACGAATGTCTGGGATTGTCAAAAACCCTTCATGTCCAAGTCCATGCAATCCACCATGTCCAAAATAATCAATAACCAAGCTACCTTTTTCAACAGCATTGGACACTGCAATATTCACAGCGGGATATCTCCCTCCTCCAGCTGTTTCCAATTGGACATAAGAATCTGCGTATATTTTTTTTATATTAAATTGAGGTGTCTTGCTTGCTATTAAGTCAGCAATTTTCTCCATATCCTCTTGAATAACATATTCACTAGGGTTTTCCATATCGTCACTAAATAAGGTTACAGTATTTTTCCACCCACCTAGCGACTCTTTTTTATAAAAATTCAATATTTTATCAACGACATCTTCCGCTTGTTGCGTATCTGACACTAAGATTCTTCCTGTTGCAACATCTTGTTTGTCAGAAGTATTCATATTTCCTTCATTAGGCCCCATCATCCCATAATAATCATCGGTTACAAAAGAAGTAGTTAAACTAAAACTCTTATAAGCTAGATAAACAGGTACAATATTATTATTTCCAGAAATCCTATCCTTATAGTCATAAGATGAATCTCCAAATAAACAGAGATATTTTATTCTTGAATCAGATGAAGTTGCATTGTCATATAAGTATTTAACGAAGTCCCTTATCGCAGTTATGTCTTTAGAACCAGAACCAAATTCATTATAGATCTGTTTTAAAGAAATTACCTTAGATGTTAAATTCGAATTTATCTTATGATGACTGGCCAAACGTTGTGCTTGTCCCATAAACTCTTCTTTAGTAATAACCAAGTATTCAATATCTTTTAAACTATGTAAGTTTTGGTTTGTAATTGATGTCCCAGACAATACTTTAGGAACGAAATAATCTGAAGAATTTAAAACAATATATTCATTTAAGTTACCTGAGGTAGTTTTAAAAGTAAAATTAGAAGTTCCTGCACTTTGATTAGCGATGATCTTAGGGTGTAAAAAATCTGTAACATCCCAAAGCATGCTGACATTACTACTGTTTTCAACAGAATATTCTAAAATTTTAGAGCTCTCTTGCGATAAGAAATTTCGAAAAGAAAATTGATTACCACTTGCTTTTAACAATTTATCTCCTATTACCTCTATATAATCCAAATAAGCTTCTGATGAGGGATTACCACCATTATTATATTCAACTTTCAACTGAATAGAGGAGGAATTTACAGGAACAAATGTACTATTGGACTCGTCGTCTGCCTTAACAAATCCATCTCTACTGATTGCATTATAATTCAATGAAAATAATGGTGAGTTATTTAAACTTACAAGCATTGATGTATTCGAAGTGGACTTTGCAACACCTCTTACCTTCACAAATAGGTCTTTACTTAGATCAATATTATCAAAATTAAAATTATACGTTCTTGTTCTTGTAGTGGCAAAAGCATCTCCAAACCATTGCTGCCCAATTTCAAATAAATTAATTAAATCATCTTCTTTAAACAAGTAATCTTTGTATGTTGTTACTAGGTCGGTTGTTGCGGACTCTATAGGTCTACTCGATGCCACTCTAGCACCAGTACCGTTATCCACAGTAATAAAATAATAGGCTTCGTCTTCATAAATGTTTTTTCGATGAGATATTGACCTCTCATTCGCTACCAACCAATCATTCGGACCTTTTGCATAAAACAAAACATAATCTTCATCATTAAATACGCCATCCTTTTCGCCACTTACATAAATTGAATTCTCTTGTAAGTCATCATGTCTAAAATCACTGTTCAACGCAGGCAACATTACTCCACCATTTCCATAAATCCTAATATTCCTTGGATCTAAGCCTGAAGTTGAAACACCAATTTGATTCAGCAAATTTGCATCAATTTTAAAAACCCCTGTTTTATGTACCGAAAATTTATACCATCTTCCAGAACTAAGAACAGAATTCTCTGCTACTGATGTTGAATATGCTTTTTTTTGTGATTTTGAGAGCGTATACTCTAAATCAAAAGAAACGATTTTCTTTACGATGTCACCATCTTTAACAAGCGGAAGCAACTCAAACGTTAAATTATTATTTTCTGAAGACTTAGAAACTAACAAACTACTCTGAATGGTTAAAGAAATATTTTTGACTTCAATTGATTTTAAATACTTTGTATCTACTGTTTCATATACAATGTTTTTCAAAGAATAAGAGACATTATTAGATTTTGACCCTATGGACCACATTGTTAAAAAGACAGGCATTCCATCAGGATTTACCGAATTGTTTTTAACAAGAGGGAAGACCCAACTCTGTCCACTTGAAGTCTTTAGTTCAGAAGACATTTCCCAATCTAAGGAAAAATTCTTCAATTTTGTTTCCTGTGCAACGCTGACAAAGTTTACCCAAACCAACAACAATAGCAAATATTTCTTTAAGACCATATATATATAAAAGATTACAACAAACAGAATAAAATGATAAAGTGGCAAGATAATACATAATAAAGAAATAAACCAATCGTTATTAATAAACGTCCACTAAAAACTAATATTAATTCTATATAAACTATTTTATGATAAATTTATTGCAAAAAACCATAAATAGTGTAAATTGCGTCATGAATAAGATACCCTGTAATACCACATCAAACATGCATCATTTTTTAAAATTAAATATTTTAGCCCTTGTTTTACTATCACTAAGCTTGGTTAATTGTAGTCAAAGTTCAACCTCTAATAACAACTCAACAACATCAACTTTAACCGGATGGGAATTTAACGATCCCGATTACGGTGGTTTTGCTATTAACAACAAGTTTAAAGAGCACAAAACTCCACCATCAATGGTATTGATAGAAGGAGGTACATTTACTATGGGAAGTGTTCAAGATGACGTCATGTCTGACTGGAACACAACTCCAAAGAGAATACAAATTCGATCTTACTACCTAGATGAGTCTGAAGTAACAAATTCTGAATATTTGTTTTACCTACTTTGGCTAGAAAGAGTTTTCCCGCCTAGAATTGATAATTACGGTCATATTTATGAAGCTGCTTTACCTGACACTTTGGTATGGAGAAATGCACTAGGGAGTAACGAATCTTTAAGTGAAACATATTTAAGACACCCAGCATACGCCAATTATCCTGTTGTAGGGGTTAGTTGGTCTCAAGCAAATGATTTTTGCGAATGGAGAACCGATAGAGTAAATGAGAAAATTTTAATGGATCTTGGGATTATTAAAAACTTATTTAATGAAGACTCTATAACTGTTGAAGGTAAAAATCACTTTACGACAGAAACATATTATTCAAATCCAAAATTACTTTTTGACGGAGATTCAACTATTTACGACAAAGGATTAAAAAGTATAAGAAGATCTGACATTGCAAAAGACACATTAAAAGAAAGCAAAGGTCTTAAAGGAAGACACGTAAAACCTTACGATGGCATCTTATATCCAGACTTTAGACTTCCTACAGAGGCAGAATGGGAATACGCTGCCAAGGCTAACTTCGAAAACAGAGAATACAATAATACAAGGGGTAGAAAAAAATACCCATGGAAAGAAAAGTACACAAGAAACAATTCATCACACAAAAAAGGAGATCAGCTAGCTAATTTCAAACAAGGAAAAGGTGATTATAGTGGAATTGCAGGTTGGAGTAATGATGGCGCTGATATTACAATTAGAGTAAAATCTTATCCTCCTAATGCTTTTGGTTTATATGATATGGCTGGAAACGTAGCTGAATGGGTATATGATGTATATCGAAATCAAATTGACACAGAAACAAATGATTTCAACTATGTAAGAGGAAACTTATTCATGAAAAAAGCGATCGATGAATCAGGTAATGTAGTCATTGCTGATTATGAGAATATAATGTACGACACCCTTCCTAACGGAAAAATAATACCTAGAAATATACCTGGAAAAACAATGTATGTTCCTATTACTAAAAAAGATGCTCAATTAAGAACTAATTATACACAGTCTGACAATTCTAGTTTTGGTGATGGTGATGCAAGTAACTCTAGACAATACAACGATGGATTAAATGAGTCAGGAGAATCTCCCCGTATGTATAACTCTCCTCTTGATCCAATTACAAAATTTGATTATGAAACCGGAGACTTTGAAACAACATTTGACGATAAAATAAGAACGACACTTATTGGAGACAAAACAAGAGTATACAAAGGTGGTTCATGGAAAGACAGAGAGTTTTGGTTAGATCCAGCTCAAAGAAGATACTTACCCCAATACATGGCTACAGAATATATAGGTTTTAGATGTGCATTGGACAAAGTAGGAAATATGACAAGCTCAGAAAAAAAACCTTATAACAATTAATCATACCCATTAAACAACTATAAACCTCGCTAAAAAATTAGTGAGGTTTTTTGTTTCTATTAAAAATGAAACTATGAAAATAGACGAAATTTATGATCTTTTTAAACAAAGTAAAGGCATCACAACAGATACTAGAAAAATAACACATGCATGTTTATATTTTTCTCTTAAAGGTGAAAACTTTAATGGAAACTCTTTTGCTCTAAAAGCTCTAAAAAAAGGAGCATCCTATGCATTTGTAGACGAAATTGAGCACAAAACTCATGAAAACATTATTCTTGTAGACAATGTACTAAGTACTTTACAAAATTTAGCGACTTACCATAGAACAATATTAGATACAACTATTATTTCATTGACTGGTAGTAACGGAAAAACAACGACTAAAGAACTGATAAAGGCCGTACTCTCTAAAAACCACAACACTATTGCTACAATCGGCAACTTAAATAATCATATTGGAGTACCATTGACACTACTTTCATTAACTCCTAATACCGAAATTGGAATTATTGAAATGGGAGCAAATCACCTGAAGGAAATTGAGTTGCTCGCTTCAATATCTAAACCAGACTATGGGTACATCACTAACTTTGGCAAAGCACACTTAGAAGGATTTGGAGGCTTCCAAGGAGTCATTAAAGGAAAAACAGAACTATACTCGTATATAAAAGAAAACAACGGAAAAGTTTTTATCAATACAAATGATCCGTTACAAATTGAAAAGTCAATTGGGATAAAAACCATAGAATTTGGCACATCAGCTGAACTAAAAAAAACAGATCCCTTCTTATCAATCGAATATAAGGGAATAACAATCAATACCAATTTAATCGGTGATTACAATTTTAACAACATAAGTGCAGCGATCGCTATTGGAGAGTATTTTGAGGTATCAAAAGAAAAAATAAAAGAGGCATTAGAGAACTACACCCCTACAAATAACAGATCTCAAATCATAGAAAAAGGGAAGGTGAAAATAATTTTAGACGCTTACAACGCTAACCCTAGCAGCATGAAAGCTGCATTAGAAAACTTTGATAAAATTACTGAATTTCAAAAAATAGTAGTTTTAGGAGATATGTATGAATTAGGGGAAACTAGTATTGAAGAACACCAAAATATTGCAAATTTAGCTTTAGAATTAAATTTTCAGGAAATTCATTTGATTGGAACTCATTTTTCAAAAGTAAAAGCTTCAAAAGCGAAGTTACACAACTCTTTTGAAGCTTTTAAAAAAAAATTTAATCCTAAAACGGCTACATATCTAATTAAAGGATCTAGAGCAATGGCATTAGAAAGATCATTAGACTTATTTGATTAAAAACTCTTTATGATACTTAATTAAATTATCTATTGGTCTCTGTATTGCATCAGCAAGATTCAATTCATATTTATTTGCTACCTTTTCTAATATCTCATAGAAATAATGAGCGATAGACCCAATAAAATATACGGGTGTAGACTTGTCTTTGTTATATGGTAAAACTCGCGTTATAAAAAATTCATCAAACCCAGATTCCATCAAATCCTTTACATATTGTTCCTCTTTAAACTGAAACATAAAGCTTGCAAAATCTGCTAAATATGTATTAGGGTTGGGCTCCTTATATAGATTATGTTTAATCGTATCTGGAGATAAATCATAGGACTTTTCAAACTTTTCGGCAATATGTACAGGCATCGTTTTATAATAATAATTTCTAAGAAGTCTCTTTCCGAAATAGTTACCACTAGCTTCGTCCATTAACATATAACCTAATGAAACCGTAGCCATATGAATATCCTTACCATCAAAATAACAACTATTAGAACCTGTTCCTAAAATACAAACAATTGCAGGATCACTACCTGTTGCTGCGTAAACGGCAGCCATCATATCTTCCTCCACCACAACTATAGCATTTGGAAACAAATCTTCAAAAAGTTTTTTTAATATACTGGTTGCCACAACAGTACCACAACCTGCTCCGTAAAAAAATATTTGACTCACCTTATCCAAATTCTCTGAGAATTCCTTTGCAGCCAATACTCGTTCTTTTAAAACACTTTCTAACACAACTGCAGGATTAAGCCCTAAAGTTCTTACTTTAAATAATTCATTTTTATTCTCATCTAAAGCAATCCAATCTACTTTAGTTGACCCTCCGTCAGCTATTAAAATCATACGTTTATATCTTTTTTTTCCAAATATATCATATCAATTCCATATAAACAATAACTATCTACACTACATCGATTTCGAAGCTACGAACAACAATAAAATACTATTAACCTATAAAATATATGTATTTAAAACATTTATTAAATAATTAGCTCAAAGACTTCCTTTAATAAAAATACAGATGTCATATAATTTATTTAGATTTGTAATTCCATACCTAAATTATCACTGTGCTACAATTATTCAAAAAAGACACTCCTATTTCCGAAGTATTCCCAATGGATTATGTAGATATTCATTCTCATCTACTACCTGGTATTGATGATGGTGCAAAAAACATAGAAGAAACAATTGGTTTGATTACAAAAATGGATTCTTACGGAATTCAAAATTTTATAACTACACCACATGTTCTTGGTAATGTTTGGAAAAACAGTAGTGATACAATTTTAGATAGATTAGATTTTGTATTAGAAGAATTAGAGAAAAGAGATCTTTCCTATATAAAATTAGATGCAGCAGCTGAATACATGTTAGATGAAGAATTTTGCATATTGCTAAATAAGAGAGACTTACTAACTCTAAAAGAAGACTCACTACTTGTTGAGATGTCATTTCTAAATGCTCCTATAAATTTATTTGAAATGCTTTTTGACATTCAATTGGCAGGTTACAAGCCTATTTTAGCACACCCTGAACGTTATGGTTTTTACCACCACGATTTTGACATGTACCATAAATTAAAAAATGCAGGTTGTCGTTTTCAATTGAATTTATTATCTCTAACAGGACATTACGGAAAACATGTTCAAAAGATTGCTGAAAGGCTTATAAAAGAAAACATGATTGAATTGACAGGGTCAGATACGCACAATCAAAATCATTTAAATACGCTTCAAAAGATAGGGACTAAAAAAAATATGAAAATATTAGAGCCTCTACTTAAAAATAACCTAGAATTTCTTTAGCATACTACTCCTTCAAATTGGCAGCCGAAGAAGTTTGTATAATTCGTTCTGAGACTACTTCTAAAGTTTCTTCTTTAATAAAGTCTACCTCTTCTCCCTCAATAACTTTCTCTTCTATTGGTAATTTTTTATCTTTTTGAAGGTCAATAATTCTGATCGTAAGATCTTCATCATATTTTCGCAAATAAACTGCGGTATTATAAACGGGACCACCAGATAAATTTTGTTCGTATTCAAATGTGCTTCTAACTCTTTTGGAAACTCCCTTATTAAAACTAGTACTAAATGCTAAGCTATCATTAGAGGCCATCCTTGACAATACATCGTATACAATATCAAAACCTCGTAAAGAAAACTCAGAAGGATACGCTTTGTTCTCTTTCAAATATTGAGCGTAGAAATTGGAAATATTTGTTAATGAATCCACCAAAACACCAGAACTAGCATATACAAAATTCATTTCAGCCAAAAGGTTATTATCTACCTTGTCAAAATTTGAAGCCTTTTCAAAAGCAAACAACCTTACTTCTGCGTCATTAGGGATTGATTTTAAATTATTCATTACATCTGCAGTAACCACCTTATTATTGGTTGTCAACACTACCCAATTCACACCTAAAGTATCTACTGACTCAACAAAACGCTCATTACTGATATATCCATTTTCTGGCTGTAAAAAGTGAATCTCATTCACAGAATCATTATTCTTTTTTAGAAATTTTTCTATTTCTAAAAACTCTCTTCTCGAACTAGCTTTTTCATCACCCACAACGAGTATATGAGCTGATGTATATATCTCACTAAAATATGAAAGCACCTTTTCACTTAACAAATCTCTACCTGTAGCCGTTTTAACAACGTTCTTTTGTTTAAAGTTTTTTTGATTACCTGAATAAAAAGGAAATACAACTGGAATGTCTTTTAACGCCGCAGCCAACTTATCTACATGTTGATTAAAGACCGGGCCAAAAACAACATCTGTCTTTTTAAAAACGTCCTGCTTTATCAGACTTTTTATAGTATCTCTATTATTTTCACTATCATATATTTTTACATCCAATAAAACATTTTGCTTCCTTAAAGAATCAAAAGCTATTTCAGCACCTAAATAAAAATCTGTAATAATTGAAACCAAATTGTTTTTTGTTGAAAACAACTGTTCTTTCGATAATGTATCGTTTTTAGAAAATTTAAAAGGCAACAACATCGCTACATTAATGGACTGCTTATAGATAAGACTATCTTTAAATATTAGCTCCTTTACAATCTTTAATTCTTCAACAGATTGTTTTTCTTTAACTTTTAAAACCATTCCTAACTTCAATCCTTCTGTCAAACTAGGGTTCAGCTTCAATAAATTCTCATTAGAAACATTATAAAGATGTGTCAAACTATATTCTGTGTCATCTTTTACAACCGTATGCAATTCATATTTTTCTGACCAAAAGTCAAGTTCGTTTTTCCTTAGCTGTTTAGGTGTAAGCATTTTCTCTGAAGGGACCACTAAGACCATTCCTATTTTTAAACTATCTAACGATGCTTCTGGATTTATTTTACGTAACGACTCTAAACTTACGTTGTACTCTTTAGATATTCCATAAAGTGTCTCTTTAGGCTGTACAATATGATTTTCAGAGGGAGTTATCTCAACAGCATTCTCATCAAAATTCACATTTGGAATTAAAATTACAGTATTTGCTTTTGGTCTTTTTTTAAGACCAGGATTTAGTCGTAAAATTTCTTTGGACTTTACGTCGTATCTTTTGGCCAGCTTGCGAACGCTTTCTCCTTCTTTTACACTATAAGTAATAAATTTCTTTTGCTGAGCACAAGCCGTTAAGATTGTAAACAGAGAAAGACAAAATAACAATACAATTTTTTTCATTCCAAAATACTTTTATATAGAATAACCATTCTAAAGAAACAATATACAATATTCTCTAGAATGGCTATCACAAAATAATTATAAAACACTAGTCACAAACACCTATTCCCACTCGATTGTAGCAGGTGGTTTTGAACTAATGTCATATACAACACGGTTTACACCTTTTACGTTGTTTATAATTTTATTTGATGTTTCTTGTAAAAACTTATAAGGTAGATCTACCCAATCAGCAGTCATACCATCAGTAGATTCAACAGCTCTTAAGGCAACAACTTTTTCATAAGTACGTTCGTCTCCCATTACCCCAACAGAGTTAACAGGTAGCAACATCGCTCCGGCTTGCCAAACTTTGTCGTATAATCCCCAAGCTTTTAATCCGCTAATAAATACGTGATCAACCTCTTGTAAAATTCTAACTTTTTCTGCAGTGATATCTCCTAAAATACGGATTCCCATTCCTGGCCCAGGAAAAGGATGTCTTCCTAATAATTCTGAATCAATACCTAACGTTTTTCCAACTCTACGAACTTCGTCTTTAAAAATCATACGCAAAGGCTCAACAATCTTCAATTTCATAAAATCAGGTAATCCACCTACATTATGATGAGACTTAATTGTTGCTGAAGGCCCTCCTGTTGCAGAAACAGATTCAATGACATCAGGATATATAGTTCCTTGTGCCAACCACTTTACATCTGTTAATTGGTGAGACTCATCATCAAAAACATCAATAAAACAACCTCCTATAATTTTACGTTTTTTCTCCGGATCAGATTCTCCCTTCAACGCATCAAGAAAACGCTCAGAAGCATCAACTCCTTTTACGTTTAATCCCATTCCTTCATATTGCTTTAAAACACTTTCGAATTCATTTTTACGCAACAATCCGTTATTTACAAAAATACAATGTAAATTTTTTCCGATTGCTTTGTCAAGTAATACTGCTGCGACTGTAGAATCTACTCCTCCAGAAAGTCCCAATACAACTTTATCATTTCCTACTTTTGCTTTTATATCAGCAACGGTTGTATCAACGAAACAATCTGGTGTCCAAGATTGCTCAACATCTGCAATATTTACCAAAAAGTTTTTTAACAAAGTCAATCCATCTTTTGAATGGTATACTTCTGGATGAAATTGAATTGCATAGGTATCTTCGCCTTCAATTCTATATGCTGCATTATCCACATCGTGTGTACTTGCAATTTTTGTATAATTCTTAGGCAAGCTCAAAATTGTATCTGAATGGCTCATCCAAACTTGACTGTCTTTTTCAATTCCATCAAACAAATGACTTGAATGATCTACATAAGAAAGATTTGCTCTGCCGTATTCTCTTGTTTTAGATGCACCTACTTCACCTCCATAGAAATGAGCCAAATATTGAGCACCATAACACACTCCTAAAAGAGGTTTGATTCCTTTAATTTTTGACAAATCTGGTTTTGGAGCTATTTCGCTTCTTACTGAGTGCGGGCTTCCTGAAAGAATAACCGCTTTAAAATCATCCGAATTAAACTTTTCACTGTTGTAAGGATGTATTTCGCAATAAATATTGAGTTCTCTAACTCTACGTGCAATAAGTTGCGTGAATTGCGATCCGAAATCTAAAATAAGTACTTTTTGTTGCATGCGCAAAAATAAAACTTAATTCATTAATGAGCGAACGTTTGAAAGTTATTTTTTTATAAAAATTTAAGTTCTAAAAAACAGGTTTAGTTTCACTAATTTTGCTCTTTTTTATCTTAATCTACTCCTTAAACCAACCCGAGTATTTTATATAGTTTTCTGCAATACGATAAATTTCTCCAGTCAATAATTCTTCACTAATGTCTTTAATCTTTTTTGCAGGAATTCCACCATATACAGATCCTGATTTCACATGAGTGCCCTTTGCGAGAACAGCTCCAGCAGCAATAATACTATTACTCTCTATCACGCAACCATCCATAACAATGGCTCCCATTCCAACTAATACGTCGTCATGAATAGTACAACCATGAACAATTGCATTGTGACCCACAGAGACATTATTACCAATAGTTGTTGGATATTTCTCAAAAGTAGCATGTACCACAGCACCATCTTGAATATTTACTTTATTACCTATTTTTATAAAATGTACATCACCTCTAAGCACTGCATTATACCAAATACTGCACTGATTGCCCATAGAAACTTCACCAAGAATTACTGAGTTTTCTGCTAAAAAACAATCGTCACCAAATTGAGGTGTATGGCCTCTTACTTCTTTTATTATCATCGTATTCTTTTTTAATTTAAAAAAATCACTTCCTAACTCTACCCTACCAAATATAAAAAACTTATTGTTTATAAGGATTAAAACGCTTATTTCTTTCAGGTAATTTAACAAAATATTTAGTTTAGAACAGAAGTGTAATCTTTATTTTTTTTATAAATTGTCTGCTAAATTAATTGCCTGTCCATGAATAGAAGATTCTATCTCTTATTATTACTACTTCCTTTTATTTTATCCGCTCAAAAACAACAAATTACACTTCAAAAAATTTGGAATGGAGAATTTAGAGAACAACATTTAGAGTCTTACAAGCCAATGAAAGGCAATTTGTACTCGCTATTAAATTACAATAGAGAAACCAAAAGCACCTCTATTGACGTTTATGATTATGCCACTTTAGAAAAAAAAAACAGCCTTTTAGATAGCAAAGACCTACTTTATATACCTTATTTTGATTCGTATCTTTTTAACGAAGATGAAACACAAATTCTTATAAGTACAAAAGAACAACGTATCTACAGACGTTCCAAAAAAGCAATTTACTACCTCTACGAAATCAGTACAAAAAAAATTTCTCAAGTAGACGATACATTTATACAGGAACCTAGCTTTTCTAAAGACAGTAAAAAAATTGCATACATTAAGACAAACAATCTTTTTGTCAAAACAATTGCAACAAACAAAATTCAACAAATAACAACTGATGGCCTTTATAACAACATTATCAATGGAATTACAGATTGGGTGTACGAAGAGGAATTTGCTTTTGTTAAGGCATATGTATGGAGTTTGGATAGCCAAAAAATCGCATTTCTTAAATTTAATGAAAAGGAAGTACCTACTTTTTCCATGGATATTACGGGAAAAGAATTATACCCTGCTTCCTATAGTTTTAAATACCCTAAAGCTGGAGAAAAAAATGCATTTGTAAGTCTACATATTAGTGACTTATCTACAAATTCAATTCAAAATATCTCGCTGGGTGATTATGAATACATCCCCTTTCTAAAATGGACTCATAGAAGCAATAAAATTGCTGTTGTTACCTTAAACAGACATCAAAACAATTTAAAATTATTTACAGTTAATACAAACACCAATACTCCTACACTACTTTTAGAAGAAAAAGACAATAGCTATATTGATGTAGAAAAAATCAACGAATTGACTTTTTTAAAAGACAATAGTTTTATTTGTCAAAGTGAAAAAAGTGGATTCAATCATTTATACCATCATGCATCAAATGGAAAGTTAAAAAAACAATTAACGTCAGGAAACTGGGAAGTTACAAGTTTTTATGGTTTAGATGCAAAAGAAAAAACACTCTTTTATCAATCTGTAGAAAATGGAACTATCAACAGAACTATCTATAAGATTGGCTTAAATGGAAAAAACAAAAAAAGAATCAGCAAAACTACAGGAACATCAGATGTAAACTTTAGTAATGGAAAAAACTATGCCATCATCAATCACTCTGATTCAAACACACCTACTTCTTACAGTCTATACAATTCTAAAAGACCAAACAAAGAAATAATCAATAATAAGGCTTTACTAGATAAACTAGACAACTACAAGTATTCTAAAAAGGAGTTTTCAGAAATTACAACTAAAGATGGTACCTTTAATATGTGGACACTAAAACCTACTGACTTTGATTCTTCAAAAAAATATCCATTGTTAATCACACAGTATTCCGGTCCCGGTTTTCAGAGCGTTACGAACTCATGGAATAGCTACAATGACTATTGGTATCAGATGCTCGCTCAAAAAGGATACATCATCGCATGTATTGACGTAAGAGGAACCGGATCTAAAGGAGCTGCTTTTAAAAAAGTAACCTATAAAGAATTAGGAAAATACGAAACCATAGATCTTATAGCCACCGCAAAACAGCTAAGAGAATTATCATATATAGACTGGAACGCAATCGGTATTTGGGGATGGAGTTATGGAGGTTTCATGGCTTCAAATTGTTTGCTAAAAGGGAATGACGTCTTCACTACAGCCATTGCAGTAGCACCTGTAACTTCTTGGGAATACTACGACACCATTTATACGGAAAGATATATGCAAACCCCACAAGAAAACCCTGATGGATACCGCACTAATTCTCCCTTATATTTCGCTGATCAATTAAAAGGAAACTACCTAATTATTCATGGTTCTGGAGATGACAATGTACACATACAAAACACCTATCAAATGTCAAATGCTCTTATTGAAGCCAACAAACCATTTGAACAAGCTATTTATCCTGATAGAACACACGGTATTTACAAAGGAAAAAACACAAGACTCCACCTATTTACCAAAATGACCAATTATTTGGATACACATCTAAAAACACAACAGCCATAACATAAAAGATAATGACAACTAACAACACCGACCAACTTTTAAAAAACAATATTTTAGGACATCCTGCGGGACTTTTTGTTTTATTTTTCACAGAAATGTGGGAACGTTTTTCTTATTATGGCATGCGAGCCTTATTGGTACTATTCTTAGTTAGCGATATTGCTAATGGAGGTTGGGAATGGTCGAATGCTGAAGCCGGCAGGTTATATGCTTTATATACAGGATTGGTATATCTCACACCTATATTAGGAGGACTATTAGCGGATAAATTATTAGGATATAGAAAAGCAGTTATTCTTGGAGCAATTTTAATGACAGCAGGGCATGCTTCTATGGCAATGGAGACAACGCTTTTTTTCTATTTAGGAATAGCATTGTTGATTCTTGGAAATGGTGCGTTTAAACCAAATGTTTCATCTATCGTTGGTGGTTTATACCCTTTGGGAAGTGACAAAAAAGATGGGGCATATACCATATTTTATATGGGAATAAATGCAGGTGCCTTCTTAGGAATATTACTATGTGGCTATATAGGAGAAAAAGTTGGATGGAGTTATGGATTTGGATTAGCAGGTATTTTTATGTTTGCAGGAATGATTCAGTTCTGGTTTGGACAAGGAATATTTGGAAATATTGGATTAAGTCCAAAACAACAACGGAATTTAGAACATACAAATGTTCATGAAGCTCCTATGTACACAAGTGATACTGAGTCAAATTTTAAAAATTTAGAACTAGAAATAGCACCAAATGTCGCTAAAGATAGGTTGATCGTTATTGGTATTTTAGCTTTTTTTACAATTTTCTTTTGGTGGGCTTTCGAGCAAGCAGGTAGTAGTATGACAATCTTTGCGAAGGATTATACAGAAAGATCACTTACAGGAGATGGAGCATTGATATTTAAATTGATTAATACTACTTTAACAGTTGTCCCTCTATTAATTATTACTTGGGTTTTAGTGATGTTATTTAAGAAAACAATTAGATTGTACCCCGTTTCTGTTATTGCATTAGGAACAAGTTTTACAGCCATTTGGGCAATCGCTATTTGGATGTTAGTGAGAGAGTTTAATTCTAATACATCTGAAATTCCTGCTTCTTGGTTTGGGATTTTAAATTCATTATTTATTATTTTGTTTGCGCCCTTATTTTCAAAATTATGGGATAGTAAATACAATCCATCTGCAGCAATAAAATTTGCAATAGGCCTTATATTATTAGGTATTGGTTTTGGCATACTTGCCTATGGAGCCATGGCTATTCCTTCAGGTGCAGCTGCTGGAACTGTTAAAGTGAGTATGGTTTGGTTAATTTTGGCTTACTTACTACATACTCTAGGAGAATTAGTACTTTCTCCTGTAGGATTATCCTATGTAAGTAAATTAGCCCCAGTTAAATTAGTTGGATTGATGTTTGGACTATGGTTTACAGCTACAGCAATCGCTAATTTTGCAGGAGGTATGACTGCGAGTTATATTGACGAAATAAGTGAGAAATATTCTATGTCAATATTTTTCTTAATCTTTTTCATTATTCCGATTATTGCAGGTCTTGTATTAATTGCTTTATCAAAAATGATTAAAAAGAAAATGCATGGAATTCATTAATTTTTTTATAAAAAACTCATGCACGGTGTAAGGTATCACCTCATATACATACTATAAACTTATGAAAAAACTAATTTCCCTTTTTATATATACACTTTCATTTATACAAATAAATGCACAAGAAATTGAATGGGTTTCTTTCGAAGAAGCAATCGCCTTGAATAAAGAAAATCCCAAAAATATATTAATCGACGTGTATACCGACTGGTGTGGTTACTGCAAGAAAATGGATAAAAACACGTATGAAAACAAAGTGATTATAACATTGATCAATGAAAAGTTTTATGCCGTAAAATTAAATGCAGAACAAAAAGAAACCTTTACTTACAAAGGAGAAAGCTATAAGTTTATTGACCAAGGAAGAAGGGGATACAATGAATTAGCAGCGAAATTACTACAAGGTAAGATGAGCTACCCAAGTACCGTATTTATGGACAAAGATGAGAATATTATTGATAAAGTTCCTGGATATCTTACACCTGATATCATGGAACCTATATTAGTATTTCTTGGTGACAAAAAATATATAGAACAACCCTGGGAAGATTTTCAAAAAGAATTTAAAAGCAAACTTTAATTTAGATTTTCAAGTATAAAAGAGCGTTTTATTTTACCAGTATCTGTCATTGAAAATTCTTCTACAAAACAGATTTCTTTTGGTATTTCAAAAGGTCCCAGCGCTGCACCTTCTAAAAAGGAGTGGATATGAATTTTTCCTGTGATTAAAGGATGTTTTCCCTCTACAACCAAAATTACTTTTTCTCCTAATAAGGCATCTGACTTTGCAGCAATAAAGAATTTCTCAGTAACAACTTTTGCTATTTTTTTCTCAATCAATTCTGGAATTAATTTCACACCTCCACTATTTATTATAGAATCATAGCGACCTAACCATTGAAAACGAGTTTCTGAAATAAGCTCAACTAAATCATTGGTTATTATTTTATCATCAGACAATAAGGGGGCATCAATAATCAAACAACCCCGAGCATCTATGACAATCTCTATAAAAGGTAACAATTCATAATAGTTAGTTCTTTTGTCTTCAAAAGAATTTAATTTTTTCACAGCAATATGTGTAACGGTCTCTGTCATTCCATAGGTTGCAAAGGCATTTGCAGGAACAGTTTGCAGTTTTTCTTGCAATTCTTCAGAAACAACACCTCCTCCAATGATTATTTTTTTTATTCTAAAAAGTTGCTTCATCGAATTTGCAACCTGCAACGGAACCATCGCTGTAAAGTCATAGGTTTTGTCATTTTTCTCTAAAGGACAAGAATCAACAGCTACAATATCTAAATGCCAACCTAAAGTCAAAGCACGTACCCACATCATTTTTCCAGCAATATAAGCTGATGACAAACACAACAAAGCTGTCGTATTTTCTTTTAATTCAAAATAATTTCCGGTAGCCATTGCAGAACTACTCATCTGCTCTTTTTTTAATTTTATTATTTTTGGAGCTCCTGTTGAACCAGAAGTTTGAACCTCAACAAAATCATTTCCATCAAACCATTCATTCAAAAAAAACGCACTTTCTTCTGATAAAGAAGTCACATATACGATAAGATTTTTAACCTCTTCAAAAGACTTCTCATTCAATTGAAAGCTTTTGTGAATCTCAGGATATTTCATCGCTACTTCTTTGAATAGGTGTTACAATACTTCCGGTTAATTTTTCTTTCCAATCTGACCAATTATATTTTTTAGAATACACAAAAATCATGATTGGAAACAAGACCAAAGAAGGAACAATAGAAATTAGTAAATTAGGCTCTGAAACATCTTTAAATATAGAATATGTTTGAAACACCTGCCAATCTGCTGTAACTAACAAAGCTGAAACTAAATTATTTGCTGCATGAAACCCAAGTCCTAACTCCATGCCTTCATCCATCAATGTAATGATTCCTAAGAAGAAACCCGTGCCAATATAATAGACCAATAATCCATATCCTAATCTCGCTACTTCCGGATTTGAAAGATGCATTACACCAAAAACAACAGATGTAAATAATAAAGGAAACCATCTGTTTTTTGCCAACAGTCCCAAGCTTTGCATCAAATATCCACGAAACAAATATTCTTCAAAGCTTGTTTGAATAGGTACAAATAAAACACCTAGTAAACACAAAATTAAAAATGGTTTTAAATTAAAATTAAATACTAAAGATTCTGGCTGTAGAAAATATTGAATCGCCACAAACAAAGCAATTAGAAAACCCCAAAGTCCAAAAGAAAAGAACACTCTTTTCCAGTCTATTGCATGTCTGCTTGTTGTTAAATTTACGATAGTTTGTTTATGTACAAGTTTTATAGCGAGCATCAAAAAAAGCAGTCCTCCTACAAAAGGAAGCATCATATACAACAGATTCGTGTTCGAATCAAACAATGTCATTACATAAGAAACATCTTCAATTCGAGAAGTATCTACCTCTCCTAATGCTGTTTTAGTTGCTATTGCAGCTCCATGTGGAATTGAAAATAAAGCAATTCCTAAAAACATCACTAGCAATGTTAACACATACCTCCACCAGTCAATCGCTGCGAAATATCCTTTTTCTATATACCCCATTCGTTCTGTTTTATTTTATCCCAAACTCCATTTGCATCATACCATAAGTTTCCATTTTCCACAGATAAAGGTGCTTTAAAATTATTTGTAAACAAACCTCCGGTTCCAAGACCCTGTGGCATTGTTGTATTTAATGAACTTGTATATTGCGCAATAGCACTCAATCCAATATTACTCTCCAAGGCTGAAGTTATCCACCATTTGATATTCATTTTCTCTGCAATTTCAATCCATTCATTACTTCCTTGAATCCCTCCTACCAAACTTGGTTTTAGAATTATATATTGCGGATTTATTTCTGCCAATAACTTTTCTTTTTCTTCTTTATAAAACACTCCTATCAACTCTTCATCCAAAGCAATAGGCAAAGATGTTTCTTTACACAGACGCTTCATCTCAGACACTTGTCCTTGTCGAATAGGTTGCTCAATTGAATGCAACTCATATCCTGATAATTTTTTCAGCTTTTCTAAAGCATCTTTGGGAGAAAAAGCACCATTTGCATCTACTCGTAATTCTATTTCATCTGAAGTGAATCTTTTTCGTAAGGAAGCCAATAAAGCACATTCTTTTCCAAAATCAATTGCACCTATCTTTAATTTAATTGTTTTAAACCCTTCTTTTAATTTGCTCTCTATTTGTTGTTCCATAAACTCAGCATCACCCATCCAAATCAATCCATTAATTGAAATAGGAGCCTTTTCATTTACAAAGGGTGTCGAAAATAAGTCAAACATATTTTTTGATTTTATTGATAGGAAAGCTTGCTCTATTCCAAATTGGATAGAAGGGAACTCTATGAGCTCAGCAAGTAATTTTTCTATTCCTAGAGAAATATGTTCGCAAGTCCATTTTAACTTTTCTTCATAATCCGATCTATCATCTATACTTAGACCCCGGAACAAGCCACATTCACCAACTCCTTGATTTTCATCATCTGAAAGAAAAATAATATAGGTTTCTTTTGTTTTTAAAACGCCACGAGAAGTTCCACTAGCTTGCTTAAAATTTAAAACATGTTTTTTATAAGTCGCTTTCAACATTTACTAAAATATATTTACAATTGAATTTCTTCTCCAATCTTTAAAAGCATCAAATCTTTGCCTTTATCATAGAACTTTTTAATCGCTACCTCATGATCTATTTCTATATACCCGAAAGTATCAAAATGACAACCTATAATTTTTGAACACTCTATAAAGTCACTTGCAATAATTGCGTCATCAATGCCCATTGTAAAATTATCACCAATAGGAAGTATTGCGACATCTAATACTGCTTTTAAAGGAATTAATTTCATATCCATTGTCAAGGCAGTATCTCCTGCTATATAGATGTTTTTATGCGCTCCTTCAATTAAAAAACCTCCAGGATTCCCTCCGTAAGTACCCTCCGGAAAAGAACTTGAATGTACAGCATTCGTATAGGTTACTTTACCAAAATCAAATTCCCAAGTCCCACCATGATTCATAGGATGTCCAGAAATACCCAATTTCTCATAATAAGTCACTATCTCAAAATTAGAAACGACAATTGCATCAGAATTATTTGCTATTGTCTCTACATCAGCCATATGATCTTCATGCGCATGTGTCACCAAAATATAATCTGCATGTAAAGCAGATATATTGATATCTTCAGCCAAAGGATTCAGAGAAATAAACGGGTCGATGATAATTTTAGTGTCTTCAATTTCTATCAAAAAACTCGCATGTCCTAAAAAAGTAATTTTCATATCTAATCTTTTAAATAAGGCAAAGTAAAGATACCTTTTTATTTAAACCTCTCTTATATAAAAGTACGTATCTTGATGCCATCAATAATAAAAATAAATCTCATGAAAAAAATTGTTTTAGCGCTATTCACTATAGTGATATCAAGCTCATTAGCAGCTCAAGTAAAAGCACCAGCACCTAGCCCTGCAGGTAAGAACATCCAAAAAGTAGGAATGACAACCGTTACGCTGGAGTACTCTAGACCTGGCGTAAAAGAGAGAATTATCTTCGGTGAATTAGTTCCTTACGGGGAGATTTGGAGAACAGGAGCTAATAAAAACACAATGGTAACCATTGATACAGAAATTATTATAGCTGGACAAGAACTGAAAGCTGGAACATATGCTATCTATACAATTCCAAATAAAGACTCTTGGGACATCCTTTTTTATACTGATTCTGAAAACTGGGGAACTCCTAAAAATTGGGATGAATCCAAAATTGCTGTGAAAACAACCGTCAAGCCATTACCAATGCCTTTTAATGTAGAATCTTTAACCTTAGACTTTAATAAAATTAAAGCAAGTAGTGCGCATTTAGAGATTCTTTGGGAAAAAACGTATATAGCCATTCCTTTTGAGGTACCTACTGACAGAATTGTTATGAAAAGTATTGAAACAACAATGAAAAATGATCCTAAAACAAATGATTATTATGCAGCTGCTGTGTATTACTTAAATGCTGACAAAGACATCAAACAAGCAGAAAAATGGATAGACAAAGCTGTTAATGCACAGAAAAAGAATCCTAAGTTTTATGTACTAAGAAAGCAATCTTTAATTCACGCCAAAGCAGGTGATATAAAAGGTGCTATTAAAGCGGCAAAACAATCTTTACAGCTTGCTCAAAAAGCAAACAATAGAGATTATATAAATATGAACAACGCTTCTTTAAAAGAATGGGGAGCTGAGTAAAACCGCCTTCAACAGGCTCATTATCAAGCTTCGTTCTCTTAAAAAAACCCGATCAGTTTAACTGATCGGGTTTTTTTTAATGATAATCTGAAATTTATTCGACAAGCAACAAAACTCTTTTGAATAAAATGATTGTATTGCCTTAGAGACAGTCAGGCAGATACTATTTTCTATGGAAACCAACTCGAATTCGCACTTCTAGATAACAAATTATGATTTCCAGTGAAATTATCGCAATGCAATACAGTTAATTTTGTACCGTGGAACAAGTCCCAATAAAAACAACTAAAATCAAATTACAATTTGATTGCATATACTAATCTTATATGGGCATAAGCTCCATTATTAAAATTAGAACTTTTATTTATCTGAGTTCTATCATCTCCTATCGTTGCAAGTGGCAGCGCTAAATCAATTTTTTCATCTTCACCATACTGCGCATAACTTCTTCCAAAAGAATAACCATATCGACCTTCTATATGAATACTTCCTGCAATATTATATCTAGCAAACAATCCTAAATCGATACTTCTTCTTTCTATATAATCATTTTTAGTTGCCTCTTCACCCAATCGATAAGAAGTAACCAATCCGAAATGATGTATACCTACATTTAATTTTTCGTTTACTTTATACTTAATTTTAGAATAAATGGGAAGTAAACCGGTCATAGACCATCTTTCAGACATCTTCCAATCTAAGTTTACTAATGGAACTACATTAGGACCAAAAGTCTCTTGGTTATACAAAACTCCGTAACCTATCTTCAGTCTCTTGTGATATGTTTTTTCATAAATAAATGTACCCCCGAATTGAAAATGCTTCGAATCAATATTTTTAAAATCAGTCATCAACCTTGGAATAAAAACTGCTTGGATTGAATTCCCATTCGATAATTTCTGAATCAATCCAGTTCTGAAAATTATACCATGAACTTTAATTGGGTTTGCAATCTTTGCCTCCATATCAATATCATTATTTACATTCCACTGCATATAATTGACACTGTTATACCAAATCTGTTTTTCATTCAATACAATGGGTACAACTACATTTACCATGCCCCCACGTTCTGTAGTTTTTCCAGTATTAGGAGATTCTTCCACAAAAGATTGAGGAGTTCCAAAATGTCCAGAAATCGTTAAGATATCCAATGTTTCTTGACCCGACACACACGATATAGATCCTACTAAAAATAATAAAGCTAATATTTTTTTCATATTCTTTTTTTTATTTTTATTGTTTTCCTTTGATTTTGAGGAGCTGTTGCGATAGCACAGCAAGAAGCATTACTAACGAAGATCCCAATAAATTTAACCATAAATAAGGTAATAAATCTAAAGACCAGACTGCAATAATAACAATTTGAGTAATAATAGCGGCATAAAAAACTGAATTTCCCTTAACAGCCTTGATAAAGAAAGCTAATAAGAATATACCCAATACGTTTCCGTAAAATATGGATCCTATGATATTTACCAATTGTATTAAATTATCAAACAGGTTAGCAACACACGCTACGGAAATCGCTAAAACACCCCAAGCTAATGTAAACCATTTTGTAACTTTCACATAATGCTGCTGGTCATATTCTTTTGTAATATTCCTCCTATACAAGTCCATTGTGGTTGTAGAAGCCAACGCATTTAATTCAGAAGCCGTAGAAGACATAGCCGCAGATAATATAACGGCCAATAACAAACCTATCAATCCTCTTGGAAGATTGTTTAGTATGAAATGTATAAACACATAATCCTTGTCATTCGTTTCAATAGCATCGCTTGTTTCAGAGATTATATTTCTTGCTTCTTCCTTTATGGCTCTATCTTTTGCGTTTAATTCTTTTAAAACAGTAATGTTTTCAGAAGTTAAATCCTGCTGTAATAATATTTTTTTATCTTCTTCAATTGCAATATGTTTTTCGTTTAGCACTAAATATGCTGTCTTATTTTCTGAATTCATTACAACTTCAGTTGCCTTAGGATTAAAATTCATCGGTGCTGTATTGAACTGATAAAACACAAAAACAAACACCCCAACAAGCAGAATAAAAAACTGCATTGGTATTTTTAAAAGACCATTAAAGATAAGACCTAACTGACTTTCTCTAACTGTTTTTCCAGACAAATATCTTTGTACCTGACTTTGATCAGTTCCAAAATAGGACAACATCAAAAATGTTCCCCCTAACAAACCTGTCCAAATGGTATATCTATTATTCAAATCAAACGAAAAATCTAATACATCCATTTTACCACTTGCTCCTGCAATTTCTAAAGCTTTAGTAAAAGAAATATTCTCAGGTAAATAATCAAGAATTAGATAAAAAGCAATAAACATCCCAGAAAATATAATTGCCATTTGTTGTTTCTGTGTAACACTTACTGCTTTGGTTCCTCCAGAAACGGTATAAATAATTACCAATACACCTATGCTAATATTTAATGGAATTAAATCCCATCCTAAGACCGCAGATAAAACAATGGCAGGTGCAAAAATTGTAATTCCTGCTGCCAATCCTCTCTGAATCAAAAATAAAATTGCTGCTAAGGACCTTGTTTTTAAATCGAAGCGTTCTTCTAAAAACTCATACGCTGTATATACATTTAAGCGATGGTAAATCGGAATAAAAACCAAGCAAATAATAACCATTGCCAAGGGCAAACCAAAATAAAACTGAATAAATCCCATTCCATCATTAAAAGCTTGTCCGGGTGTGGACAGAAAAGTTATCGCACTTGCCTGAGTCGCCATGACAGACAAACCGATCGTCCACCAATTGGATTCATTCCCTCCTTTTATATAATCATTTACATTTTTACTTCCTCGTGTTTTATAAGAACCATAAACCACAATAAATAATAATGTTCCTATTAATACAATCCAATCTACAACTTCCATAGTTCCTTTATATTAAATTGAAAATCGATTCATGATAAAATAAAACACAATTATATAGAGCAGGTTCGCAATCAAAACCACTGTATAAATTTTCTTCCATGTATATTTAGGTGTATTCATTAGGTTATTTTTTATATGATAATAGATTTGCGAAAAGCTTATAAGCGCCAGGAACACCCGCTGGTAATTCTCTAAAAAAACTCAAACCGGTATAGATATAATTACCCTTTCCATACGAGGCAACTAACAAACTACCCTTTGTCATGGATTCACCTTTGTCATTCATACCTAATATAGGGGTATACTCTTTTGACCACTTATTCGGAAAATACAATCCTCTCTCTTGCACCCAACCTTCAAAATCATGAGATGTAATTTTATTAGGTATATTTAACAAAGCATGCTTATTATCAAAAAATATAACTTTAGCATTCTCATCGGTTACTCGATCTCTCGAAACCTTTAAGGTATAAGGAGCTCCAACAGCAACACCGCTTCTACCTGCAGTATTGTATTGAACTATTAAATTACCACCAGCTTCAACATATTTTAAAATCTCGGTTTGTTTAAATTTTAATTCATCAACCGTATTATAAGCTCTAATTCCCATTACAACAGCATCAAAATTCTGTAAATTTTTCAAACTAATATCTTGCGGCTGTATTCGAACAACGTTGTATCCTATTTGAGTCAAGCTTTCTGGAACCAAATCTCCTGCTCCTTGAATATAACCAATAGTATTCCCTTTTTTCTTGATGTCCATTCTCACTACTTTTGCTGAAGAATGTTTTAACAAACTTTGTGTAGGAATATGCTCATAAGCAATTTCTAAAAGTTCTTTATCATATACTTCACCATCAATCCTCGCAATTACAGAAATTTCTGCTTCCGATTGATTTTTAGGCGGAGTTACCCTAAATTTAACCTCTGTTGTACCTCCTTTATTCTTGATATTGAACAACGCCGACTTAGGACTAACAGACCAACCCTTAGCATGGCACAATTCTACTTCACCTTCTATTTTATCAGCTCCTGCTCTAAGCGTAACTAGCACCTCTTTTGAACTATTATCGGCAAACACTAATACATCATCTTTCATAGAAGCCGTTACTTTTGGCAACACTTCAAACGGTTGATATAATTCTCCTTTATCTCGTTTTGCGTATCTACGAACTACTTCTTTAGAAAAAGTAATAGCCGTTCCGTTTATAGACATGTCAAAATCTACTTTTATATTTCTAGGAGTATTCGGCAAACCAACTAAATGCTGATCATTTACAGTATACATTCCGATACTTCCAATTTCTTGCAACCAATACGGACTTGTGATTTTTTCGTTCTCTAAAAGAATACTTGTTTTTAAAGTTTCCTTTTTATTTGAAAGTAATTCTAAATTTTTAGATTCCTTTTTATTTGATGGTTTCAATTCAATCGACTCCAATACAATTTTAGCATTTGATCTATTGATGGCTTCAATATTTACTTGAACTTTTCCATTGGGTGTTGTCGCAGCGCTATTCGCCGATGCTTCTAAATACAGTCCTGCACACCCATAAATAATATCTGAAAGTTCTTTTTCCTTTACGTTCTTCCAATGTTTATCTTTAACCTCATCAAGCAAAGCATACGCTTTTAATAAATCAGGTAGATGTACTGAAGGGTTTTTGAAGTTAAAATTTTCAACTATAGGATTGATTATAGCTCCTATTTTCTTTCCTCCTTTAACCCTATTCCATGAAGTATCAATTCCAGAAAACACATTAGACTTGTCTTTAGGGAAATCTCCTTTTAAAAATTCAATATATTCTTCTTCAGAACCACGAGTTGATAATCTACCAAATCCTTGACATAAATGTTGACTACTTGCAAGCGCAGCAATTTCATTATTAGAAACTCCTTTTTGAGTATAATAAACTCCAATATCAAAACTCAATAAATTTTCTTTACTTGCTTTTTTAAATTTTTCATGGCTTCCATAAAACCACCAAGAAGTATTAAAAAACATTCTATTCGGACTCCAAGTATCAGTATATTCTAATTGGTCTTTAAAACTATTTTTATCACCTGCTAAATCAAAAGCTAGCACACTCAACATTGCAGATGCTGTATGATGCCCATGTGTAGTTCCTGGAGTTCTATGATCAAACCTGTTGATAATTACATCTGGCTTTAAGGTTCGGATTGCCCAAACAACATCTGACAAGACTTTTTCTTTATCCCAAATTTCTAGGGTCTCATCAGGATGTTTTGAATATCCAAAATCATTCGCTCTAGAGAAACGTTGCTCACCACCGTCAATACTTCTAGCGGCTAACAATTCTTGTGTTCTAATAACCCCCAAAGATTCTCTAATTTCTGGTCCTATTAAATTTTGCCCTCCATCACCTCTCGTTAGAGATAAATAAACAGCTCTCGCTTTAACTTCATTAGACAAATAAGAGATCAATCTTGTATTTTCATCATCAGGGTGCGCGGCAATATACAGAACCGTTCCTAAGAAGTTAAATGCCTCTATTTTTTCAAATATTTGATTGGAAGATAATTTTTTAGGTTTTTGTGCATTTAATGATTGAAAAACAACCAAGTAAATTGCTAGTAAGCATACGTATCTCATTCAGTTTTACTTTTTATTCAATTTTCTCAAATTTAATCTAATTTTTCAGACCAACATAAATCCTGGAAATAAATAATATAGGTGATATTGTTATAACGATATTTCAATTCTTTCGAAACATGCATTCATAGTAAAAATAAAATAAGCCGAGAGTATTTTTTAAGGAATCCGTTTTCAAACTTTAATCCTCTGCGAACGATCGCTAATTTCGATTTGTAAAGCGCCAAATAATGAAACAAAAAAACACTTTGCCTTAAGTAAACTTAAAACAAAGTGTTTTATAAAGATTAAAAATACCTTGATCTATTTTTTTAAAGAAACAACCAAAGGATTATTTATTTTATCTGAAAATGAATTCAAATATGCTTCCCAACTTTTTTTTGTGGGATACTGTTTACTCTTTTTCCAAGCAAAACCAGCATAATACACAACTTTGTTGTCAACAACCTTTAAGTTCGCATACGCGTTACTCAAATCTTTCGCTGCAACATCATATTTTTCAAAAGCTAAAAAAGTATTCTTATCGGCTAGAATAGAAGTACCTATTTCAGAATCTGCATGTGGTTGCCAGTAGCTAACCCATCCTTTTTCTTTATTACCAGTTACTTCACCATCTTTTTCATGCAAAGTCAAACCTGCATAAATTTCATCAGATCCAGTGATAAAAGTTTCAAACTTAGAAAAATTATTTCCTAAATCTAAACTTACAACTTTACTTTCTTTTATAAGTTTTCCTGCAGCGTTCCAGTTTTCATATTCTAAATAAAAACTAGTCCTCAAAGGTCCAGTTGTAATAGTTCTCCATTTTGTGTAATTTTTGGAATAACAGAATTCACCATTATTTCTAACCGCTATTCCTCCTACTCCTCTGCTTACCCCAACATGAAAATTATCCATTCCTTCACCTGTATCTTCATGGTAACTTCCTGTTTTATCAATCATGGTTTCCTTATACCATTTATTGATAATTGGATAAGAAACCCTTTTCAACCAAGCATCTACTCCACTAGACAGCGTTCCACCAGGTTTCCCTGACTCATGAATTTGTTGCGCAACAGGCCCATATACTCTAAATGCTACTTTATCATTTTCCCAAGTATAATCATCTGTACGTTCTGGAACAAATCGTGAAAAACACAAATTTTCTGCTTTTACTTGTTCTTCTAATGCAAGCTCTACAACTTCATATTGATTTTCAGAAGATGCAGCAATTTTAGGTTGAAATAAAATTTCATCTATAACACCATCACCATCAACATCTACGAGTTGTGTAACTTGTATCTCCTTAGAAATAGCATCACGAAAACCAACCGTATTTAAATCAGTTACTTTTAAAAATTCTTGAGTCAACTCAAGAGTCTCAAAAGAACGTTCAACAGCCAATGTGTTTTTTACTGTAATTGTTTTGTGCTGCTCATTTTTAGAACAAGCAGACAACAAAACAATACTTAGTAAGCAATAAGTATATCTAATTCTCTTCATATATATAGTATTATTCTTCATTTGCTGGTTTTCCAATAGTTGCAAGGATTCCTCCATCAACATAAACCACTTGACCGTTTACAAAATTGCTTGCATTCGAAGCTAAAAATATAGCTGCTCCTTGCAAATCATTAGGATCGCCCCAAACACCTGCTGGGGTTCTATTCACGATAAAATCGTTAAACGGATGACCGTCTACTCTAATTGCTTCAGTTTGACTTGTAGCAAAATATCCAGGACCTATTCCATTCGTTTGAATATTAAACTTCGCCCATTCTGTTGCCATATTTTGAGTCAACATTTTCAAACCACCTTTTGCAGCAGCATATGCACCAACAGAGTTTCTTCCTAACTCACTCATCATAGAGCAAATGTTAATTATTTTCCCTTCTTTACGTTCAATCATACCTTTAGCAACATACTTCGAGACAATAAACGGAGCAACTAAATCTACTTTGATTACTTGTTCAAAATCTGCAACTTCCATATCTACCAATGGAGTTCTTTTGATAATCCCGGCATTGTTTACCAAAATGTCAATATTTCCAACTTCAGTTTCTATAGCTTTGATACTTGTTTTTACAGTTTCTTCATCTGTAACATCAAACAAATAACCGTGAACATTCAATCCAGCTGCCTTGTAAATTAAAACTGCTGCATCTAATTTGGTTTGAGAAGAGTTTCCGGTAACAACAATTGTTGCACCAGCATTTCCTAAACCTGTTGCCATAGCCATTCCTAAACCATGCGTAGCTCCAGTAATTAAAGCTACTTTTCCTGATAAATCAAATAAATTTATTGACATAATATTGTGTAATTGTTTAATTGTTTAACTCTGTAATTGTTACGAATTAGGAGCTTAGTCTTTAGTCTTGCAACTTTCGATTATCTTAAGTCAGTAATTTTACAAACATCCATATCACCATAATCTAAGTTTTCACCAGCCATACCCCAAATAAAAGTATAGTTACTTGTACCAGCACCTGAATGAATTGACCAAGGTGGAGAAATAACAGCTTCATTATTAGCCATCCAAATATGTCTTGTTTCATCCGTTTCACCCATAAAATGACAAACAGCTTGTTCTTGAGGAATTTCAAAATAGAAATACACTTCCATTCTTCTATCATGTACATGAGCTGGCATTGTATTCCAAGCTGATCCTGACTTTATTTCAGTCATTCCCATTTGTAACTGACATGTATCTACGATACTATTAACAATCAATTTTCTTAACGTACGAGCATTTACAGTTTCTACTGAACCTAATTCAACAATTTCTGCTTCATCACGTCCAACTTTTTTATTTGGAAAAGACTTGTGTGCTGGTGTTGAATTTAAATAAAATTTTGCAGGACTTGATGCATCATCACTCGCAAAAACAACTGACTCTGCTCCTTTACCAACATATAAAGCTTCTTTAAAATCTACTATAAAAACCTCACCATCAACGGTAACTGTTCCTTTTCCTCCAACATTAATTACTCCTAACTCTCTTCTTTCTAAAAAATAAGAAGATTTTAAAGGGTCTATAGACTCTAACTCCAAAGGTGTAGATGTAGGTACTGCCCCACCAACGATATATCTGTCATAATGAGAATATACTAACTTTACTATTTCTGCAATTAATAAATCTTGTACCAAAAACTCATCTCTAAGTTCTGTTGTATCCATCTGTTTCACTTCTCTTGGAGAAGCTGCATAACGTACTTCAAATTTTTCAGCCATAATATTATAGAATTCCTATTGTTATTTATTTTTTTGTAAAAGTAAGAAATAATATTTAAAAATACAATCGATTGTATTTGTGTTTTTATTTTTATATGTTTGTAAGCCATCTAAAGTATCTTTACATTTGAAAGAATACAAATACTTTTTCATAAAGCCGAGGAATGAATAAAAATAAAACAACCATACATGATATTTCTAAAGCCTTGAATATTGACAGTTCTACTGTCTCTAGGGCATTAAACAACAGTCCTCGGGTTTCAAAAAAAACGAGAGAGAAAATAAGTAAAAAAGCGAATCAATTAGGATACCAAAGAAATAGTTTGGCTTCAAATTTACGCACTAATAAAACAAACACAATAGGTGTTATTGTACCACTCATATCTAGAAATTTCTTTTCATCGGTAATTGCAGGAATTGAAGAAACTGCTTATGAAGCAGGTTACAATATAGTTATCTGTCAATCGTTAGATAGTCTAGAACGTGAAGTTAAATTAATGGGAACATTATTAGCAAACAGAGTTGACGGTGTCTTAATTTCTATTTCTATGGAAACAACAAACTATGATCACCTAAAAGCTTATTTAAATCATGGAGGACCCATTGTATTTTTTGACAGGCCTTGTGGCTTGTCTAATTGCTCTAATGTAAGTATAGATGACTACAAAGCAAGCTTTGAAGCTACCGAATATTTAATTTCTAAAGGCCGTAAGCACATTGCTCACTTCTCCGGTCCTCAAGAAATTGAGCTATACAGAAACCGTAAAAATGGGTATAAAGATGCGTTAAAAAAACATCGTCTTGAAATGAACGAAGACTATTGTATAGAATCTAGTTTATCGGAAGAAGATGGAATTGATTCTGCCAAAAAAATTATTAGCCTACAGCATATTGATGGAATTTTTTCTGCAAACGATACCTCTGCTATTAGTGCCATACAATATCTTAAAAATAATGGTGTAAACATTCCTAAGGACATTGCAGTTATAGGTTTTAATAACGATCCGATATCTGCTGTGATTGACCCCTCTTTGACGACCGTAAATCAACCTGATTTTGAAATGGGAAAAATTTCAGCAGACTTACTATTAGAACAAATTCAAGAAAAAAACACAAGCACTAAAAACAAATCCATACTTTTAAGTTCAGAACTTATCGTTCGAAACTCAACGACTGTCTAAACCTCATATTATGTTTGTTCGTTTTATTTTATTTTTCATCCTTGGAACTTTCCTTATAAATCCAATTTTTGGACAAAAAGAATACAACGCTTCAAACAACTTAAAATTCAAACATTTTTCTACAAGTGATGGTTTGTCCCAAAGCTCTGTCATTGCAATTCATCAAGACAATAAAGGATATATATGGATTGGTACTCGTGATGGTTTAAATAAATATGATGGAACTAGATTTACATCCTTCCGACATAATTCTGACAATCCACAAAGTCTAAGTCATAGTTGGATTACAAAAATTTTTGAAGACGATCAAAACAATATTTGGGTCGGTACTAAAAATGGATTAAATAAATACAATCCCAATCAAAACAATTTTACTGTCTACAAACAAAACCCAAACACAAACTCAATATCTGACAATGAAATTTGGGATATTGAACAACTAAATAACAATACACTTGTTGTAAGCACCAATAACGGCTTGACAAAAATTAATTTATTTGACAATAGCTTCTCTTTTATTCATAAAAAAGAAGGAACTATCAATTCATTAAAAGATAATAAAACTAGATGTTTATACTATTCTAACAATAGCCTTTTATGGATTTGTACTATTGAGTCTATTGAATGTTTTGACAGTAAGAACAATACATGGACGCATTATGAATATCCTAAAAATACGAATAAAGAAGCACATATAAACAATACACCTGTTTTTCACGAAGACTCCAATAATCTACTATGGCTTGGGTACAACAACGGTTTGGCATATTTTGACGTACAAAGCAAGACCTTTGTAGAGTTTTATTTACCTAGTAAACAAAAAGCAATTTCTTCTGCAGTAAGAACCCTTTGTGAAGATTTAAACGGAAATTTATGGATAGGAACCTATATAGGTTTATGTATCCTTAATAAAGAAAGGAATCAAATCCAAAAATACATACACGACGAAAATAACCCTACAAGTTTGAGTCAAAACTCAATTTATAAAATTATTCGAGATACTGAGGGAGATATGTGGATTGGAACCTGGGCAGGTGGTTTAAATTATTATGACCATAGCTTTGATACCTTTAAGCAATTTTATGCGGGTGCCAATAAAAAAATGCTGAACTACAAAGTTGTAAGTTCTATAATTGAATCTACAAATGGTGATTTGTGGATTGGAACTGAAGGTGGAGGGATCAACTATTATAATAACACAACAGGAGAATTCTCATATTACACACATAATCCCAAAGATAAAAACAGCCTTAGCTCCAACAATGTCAAGTCGATGATCTGTGACTCAGATGGCAATTTTTGGATTGGAACACATGATGGAGGGTTAAATTTTCTTGACATTTCAAAAAAACCCTATACATTTAAAAAATTTAAACAAACCAACACCAACAATTTTAGCATTAGTGATTATCGAATTTTATCCCTTTTTGAAGATGAACAAAAGAATATATGGATTGGAACTTTAACCACTGGTTTGATACATTACAACCGTTCTTCTAATCAATTTACAAGATTAAATTATTCTTTAAAATCTATTGATGTTATCGTTCCATCACCCATCGCTCACATTTTGTACTTAGGTGGTTCTAATGGGTTAGAGAAAATAAACACAAAAACAAAACAGATTGAAAAAATAAACTATTTCTCAAAGGAAATAAATGAAGAAACCCCAGCTATAAATTGTATTTACCAACAAACAGAAAACATCTTATGGATTGGAACAGAAGGAAAAGGGTTGTACAAATATGACATCCCTACTAAGACTTCTTCTAAATTTGGGATCAGTCAAGGATTACCAAACGAAGTAATTTATGGTATTCTATCAGATGAAAACCACAATTTATGGGTAAGTACTACAAAAGGAATTAGCAGATTAAATTTAACCACTTTAGAAATAAAAAACTTTGATGAATCTGATGGATTGCAAGGAAACGAGTTTAATTATGGTGCTTATCTAAAAAAAGAAAATGGAGATTTAATGTTTGGTGGAGCCAATGGTTTGAATTATTTTAACCCAAATAAGATCGTGGAAAACAATTTCCTTCCATCTGTTGATATTTACGATATAAAAGTCAACAACCACCCTTTTCTTAAAATCACTGACAGTGTAAAAAAAATCTCCTTAAAATACAATCAAAATGATTTCACTATTGACTTTACAGCTCTAAGCTACTCACAATCTTCAAAAAACCAATATGCCTATAAACTAGAGGGTTTTGATCCAGACTGGAATTATATTGGAAATAAAAAAGAAGCAAAATATACGAATATTGACAAAGGAAACTACCTATTTAAAGTAAAAGCCTCTAACAATGATGGTCTTTGGAATGAAAAAGGAGATGCTATTAAACTAATCGTATTACCTGCTCCTTGGCAAACTTGGTGGGCTTACCTCATCTATTTTATACTTTCATGTATTATAGGTTATTATATCCGATCGTTAATGCTTACCCGTATCAAAGAAAAAAATGAATTGAAACAGGAAAAACTTGATAAAGAACGCATCGAGGAAGTCAATCAAATGAAATTGAGGTTGTTTACAAACATTTCACATGATTTCAGAACACCACTTACACTTATCATTGGTCCACTCCAAAGAATGATCAAAGAAAAAACAGGGACAAATAGTATCCAAGAACAGCACAAAATAATGAATAGAAATGCAAATATGTTGCTGGATCTAATCAATCAATTGCTCGATTTTAGAAAAAGTGAATCTGGGAAATTGGTGCTCTATGCTTCGAAATCAAATTTAGTATCATTTACCCAAAATATAAAAGCCGCCTTTAATGATTTAGCAGATAGTAAAAATATAGAATACCTTTTAGAAAGTCCTAAAGACAGTCTTGAAATTTGGTTTGATAAAATCAAAATGAAAAAAATATTATTCAATTTACTCTCCAATGCATTTAAATACAATCAAGACAATGCTAAAATCACTATAAAATTAGCCTCTGAAAAAACATCAAAAAATGAAAACAGAATTTCTTTAAAAGTGACCAATTTTGGAGAAGTGATTCCTAAAGAGAATTTAGCTCATATTTTTGATCGTTTTTACCGTTTTGATCAAGAAGGAATTCAATCAGGAACTGGTATTGGATTGGCTTTGACTAAAAGCTTGGTTGAATTACACCATGGTAGTATAACCGCTACAAGTTCTGTTGAAAAAGGAACTTGTTTCGAAGTAGTACTTCCCATGGGTAGTGAACATTTAAGTCTTGAAGAACAAATTGCTGAAACGGACGCACCTAGAGAAGAAATTACAATTGACAAACCTTTCTATTTAGAAAAAAACGCTAATATTACTAGCGAGATAGATGAGGAAATTGAAGAAGAATTTTCTGATATTCCTACGATACTTATTGTAGAAGACAATGAAGATGTACGGAATTTTGTAAAAGACATTTTTAAAAAAAACTACACAATATACGAAGCTGAAAATGGAAAAATAGCGATAGAAATTGCTCGTAAAAAAAATATTGACCTTATTATAAGTGATGTGATGATGCCCGAAATGAATGGTTTTGAGTTGTGCGAAAACATAAAATCAACCATAACTACGAGTCATATCCCAATCATACTCCTAACTGCAAAAACAGCTGACACACATCAAAAAACAGGATTCAAAATTGGAGCTGACGCTTATATCACTAAACCTTTTGATGCTTCTATATTAGAATTGAGAGTTCACAACCTCCTTGAAACAAGAAAAAACCTAACCGCTAAATTTAAAAAAGACATTATTCTAAATCCAAAAGAACTAACGGTTACTTCGGCAGACGAGTTGTTTTTAGAAAAAGCAATTGAAATTATAGAAGAAAATATTACCGACCCTGAATTTAATGTACATTATTTCACAAATCAAATGAACATGAGTCGTTCTGTACTGTACAGAAAACTAAAAGCATTGACCAATCAATCTATAACAGAATTTATCAGAACAATTAAGCTAAAAAAAGCTGGACAACTTGTTGCGAATACAAAAATGCATATTTCAGAAATTGCTTACGAAGTCGGTTTTAGTGATTTAAAATATTTCAGAAAATGTTTCAAATCCCAGTTTAATGAATTGCCTTCAAATTATCGAATAAAAAACACTCCTACAGACACTGATTCTTCTATTTGATTTTTGACATAAAGACATCTATAAAGGTATAAGGAACTGTTTTTCTCAATAGAACTAGAGAACAGAGCATTTCACACCCCTCTATAGAGCAATGAGCACCTCTTCATTTCAGATGATATTGTTGAATTTTACAGTTCAAACTAAACTCTATTAATCTACGAATTATGAAACACAATCAAAACATATTTTTGTTACTCGTTGCTAGTCTTCTCTTTATAGTGAGTTGTACCCAAGAAGAAACATTCTCAGCAGATCCAACACTAGCTGATTTTGAGAGTCCCTCAGATCTTTCTTATCAAGAACTTGTCAATGGAAGAGAAAATGCTGCAGTAAAAACTGGACCTCCAAATATCAATACAGGAGGACTAACTCCTTTGTATGAAATAGTTTCTGCTAGAAAATCTGATGGTACTATTTTAGATGAAACGTATATGAATGACGTAAGCATTGCTAATCCAGAAGAAAAAGAAGTAAACTTAAAACCGGAAGACTATTATGTAGTAGATGGAGATACAATCAAAACATATACTGGAGTTAATACAAGTAAAGGTGGAGTAATTACTATCACAGATGAAAATCAATTTGGTATTGATGATTATTACTTTACTGTAAAAGTAACTACCTCAATAGAAAATGTACCTCATACAACTACCTTCGAAGATGTATTTCATTTAGGAGTTGGACCAGGATTGGTAACCAACCTCTTATACTCCCCTTTAGCACAAAATATTGTTGTAGGTTCTGGAGATACAACAACACAACCTTATTTAATTACTGGAAACCCTGATGTCACATTTGAATTGACAAGTCACATTGACACCTTACTAATCAATT